>Ga0172372_10006955_pt1 | contig 15307 bp, 12 predicted proteins | sample LakKiv5m_2_FD_114544 | JGI IMG/M metagenome (GOLD analysis project Ga0172372, IMG submission 114544) | Freshwater microbial communities from Kabuno Bay, South-Kivu, Congo - kab_092012_9.5m | ecosystem: Environmental > Aquatic > Freshwater > Lake | place: Democratic Republic of the Congo...
CCCACGGTGCTGGCCGATGTGCCACTGCAGGCACGGGTTTTCAACGACGAGCCGTTTGGCCCGATCGCGGCGGTGCGCCCGTTCAGCCAGCTGGACGAGGCGGTGGCTGAAGCCAACCGCCTGGCGTACGGCCTGGCGGGTTACGCCTTCACCCGGTCGCTGAAGAACGCCGATCTGCTGACGCGCGGGGTGGAGGTGGGCATGCTGTGGATCAACATGCCCGCCATGACCAGCGCCGAGATGCCGTTTGGCGGGCTCAAGGATTCGGGCTACGGCACCGAGGGCGGACCGGAGGCGCTGGACGCCTACCTGAACACGCGTTCGGTGGCGGTGCTGAACACCTGAGCCCCGGACGGGGCGGGGGTCAGCGAATGACCGCCAGCTTCTCGCGCTGGCCGGCCTTGAAGGTATAGAGCGTCAGCGCGGCGTTCTGGCGGTCGCCCTTGTCGTCGAAGCTGACTTTGCCCGATGCGCCCTGGTACTGGATGGCCTTGAGCGCGGGCAGGTACTGCTGCGGCTCGGCCGAGCCGGCGGCCTGCATGGCGGCGGCCAGCAGCTTCACGCCGTCGTAGGCGTAGCCGGCATAGGCCTGCACGTCGACGCCGTACTTGGCCTTGAAGTCGGCGCGGAACTTGTCGTTGGCGGCGACTTCGTCACCGTCCACACCCCCGGCCTCGACGCAGAAGACCTGCTCGTCGCCCAGCGCTTCGGCCGAGAGGGTGATCATTTCGGCGGTACACAGGCCGTCGCCGCCGACCAGCTTGGAGGTGAAGCCCAGGGTCTTCATCTGGCGCAGCATGGGGCCGCCCACGGCGTCCATGCCGCCGAAGAAGATGACGTCGGGCTTCTTGGCCTTGAGTCCGGTCAGGATGGCGTTGAAGTCGGTGGCTTTGTCGTTGGTGTACTCGCGGCCCACCACCTCGGCGCCCGCGGCCTTGGCGGCTTTCTCGAACTCGTCGGCCAGGCCCTGGCCGTAGGCGGTGCGGTCGTCGATGACGGCCACCGTCCTGGCCTGCAGGTTCTGCACCGTGTAGCGGCCCATGGCACCACCTTGCTGGGTGTCGTCAGCCACCAGGCGGAAGGCGCCGGCAAAGCCCTGGCGGGTGAACTTGGGGTTGGTGGACGAGGGCGTGATCTGCGGGATGCCGGCCTCGTTGTAGATCACCGAGGCGGGCAGCGTGGCACCCGATGTGAGGTGGCCCACCACGCCATGGACGTTGGCGTCCACCAGTTTCTGCGCGGCGGCGGTGGCCTGCTTGGGGTCGGCCGCGTCGTCTTCGGCCAACAGCTCGAAGCGGGCGGTGCGGTCGCCGATTTTCACGCCGGCAGCGTTGAGTTCATCGATGGCCAGGCGGGCGCCGTTTTCGTTGTCTTTGCCCAGGTGGGCCACGGCGCCACTGGTGGCGCCGACGTGGCCGATCTTCACAACCAGCGCGTCGGCGGCGGCCGCAGGTGCGCCGGCGGGTGCCGCCGCGTCGTCTTTCTTGCCACAGGCGACCAGGGCCACGGCGGCGGCCACAACGGCCAGTTTCAGTTCGGTACGCATGAAAAAGGACTCCTTCGGCACGGTGGCCGCGAATAAAAACGTATACGCACTATCAGTGTGCTCATTATTTTACCGGTGGGCTGGTCGGGCCATCACATGCAGCCCGGCAGAGACCCTGTCAGACCGTTGGTTGCCACACGTCGCGACAATGCGCCTCGCATGGAAAAGCCTGTGGTCATCATTGGCGGCGGTCTGGCCGGCCTGGCTTGCGCGCACCGCCTGCAAGCAGCGGGCGTGGCCAGCACCGTGCTGGAAGCGCGCGACCGGCTGGGGGGCCGCATCCTCACGGTAAACGCGGCGGGCCAGCCCGCGGCGAATGGCTTTGACCTGGGGCCTTCGTGGTATTGGCCAGCCCTGCAGCCGGGCCTGCAGACGCTGGTGGACGCTCTGGGCCTGACCAGCTTTCGCCAGCACGACCACGGGGCCATGCTGCTGCAGCATGCCCCCGACCGCCCCCCGGAGCGACACCCCGGCCTGCGACCGGAACCGCCGTCCATGCGGGTGGCAGGCGGCACGGGTGCCCTGATCGACGCCCTGGCTCGGCGCCTGCCGGCAGACCATCTGCGCACGGGGCACCGGGTCCACCGGCTGACGTGTGAAGGGGCAACCGTGCGTGTGCACCTGACCGACCCGCAGGGCGCCGCCGGCTCGCTGACCGCGGCACAGGTGGTACTGGCCCTGCCACCGCAGCTGGCCGAGGCCACGGTGGCATTTGACCCGCCACTGCCCCCGGCCGTGGCGCAACGCTGGCGCAACACCCCCACCTGGATGGCACCGCACGCCAAGTTTTTTGCCGTCTACGACGCGCCGTTCTGGCGCGCGCAGGGTCTTTCGGGCGCCGCGCAAAGCCGTGTCGGCCCGCTGGTCGACATCCACGACGCGAGCACCGCCCGCGGACAGGCCGCGTTGTTCGGCTTTGTCGGCTGGCCCGCCGTACACAGGGCGGCCATGGGCCGCGAAGCGCTGATGGCGCGTGCGGTGGAGCAGCTGCGCAACCTGTTCGGTGCGCAGGCTGGTGCGCCGGTGGCCACGCTGTTGCAGGACTGGGCCTGCGAACCCCTGACCGGCGCGGCCGATGCCCCGCATGCGGGTGAGCACCCCGTGCCACAGCCCGGTCCCTGGACCACCGGCGACTGGGCCGCGCGCCTGGTGTTGGCGGGCAGCGAAACCAGCGAGGTGGCGCCCGGTTACCTGGCCGGCGCGGTGGACGCGGGTGAAAGCGCGGCCCGCCTGATCCGGACACGCCTGGCAGACGCCGCCCGGCCCTGAGCCGGCGCATGCGCCCGCAAGGGCAACGTGCCGGCGCGGGCGCTGGGTGGCATGGGCGCGGGCCATCAGGCGCAAGCCGGCTGGACGCAGGCCTCTACCCGGGTGGCCACCGGGTCTGCCAGGTCACCCGCGGCGATGACATCGCGCGCAGCGCGTCCGTGTTCCAGCACCAGGTCAGCGATCGGGCCGATGTCAGACAGGTCCAGCACCGGGACGCCGCATGGCCCCGCACTCACGGTGTCGCTGGCCATCGCCACAATGCCAGGCCAGCTGGTGCCCAGGGGCGGCTTGTCGAGTGCCGCCCGCCAGACTTCCAGCTTCGGGAAATCGCCGCGCTTGAAACCTTCAAGCAGCACCACGTCGCAAGTCTGCAAGCGCGACAAAAGGTATGCCAGCGGTGGTTCGGCAGCGCCGCGCAACTCGTGCATCAAAGCCCAGCGGTTGTTGCCCAGCAACAGCACCTCCGAACACCCTGAAGCGCGCAGACGGTGGGAGTCTTTTCCGGGTTTGTCGACTTCGATGTCCTTGTGGCTGTGCTTGATCAGGGACACCGTGAGCCCGCGCCTGCGCAGTTCGGGGACAAGCCGTTCGAGCAGGGTGGTTTTGCCCATGCCCGAGTATCCGGTGATGCCAAAGACTTTCATGGTCGTGTACCTCTTGTGTGAAGCGTCGGGGCCTGCGCTTCGCAGACCCCGTCGACGCTGCGCCCGCTATCTCAGGGAACGAGGGCGTCCTTGGCGTTCTTCTCCAGGAAGTCGAGCACCATCTTGCGTTGCAGATCGTCCAGGCCCGCACGCGGGAACATGCTCTGCGTGATGCCGTGCCACTGGCTCTTGGTGAAGTCGCCCGGCTCGCGCGGCACATGGCAAAGCGTGCAGCGCTCATAGAAGAGCTTTTCACCAGGCACCATCTGGCTCATCGTGGCGCCCTTGATGACGGCCGCACGGTCGGTCAGCTTCAGCGCGTCCACATTGAGTTTGCGGTGAGCTACCCGCTCGATCACGGGTGGCTCGTAGGCACGGTTGACCGACTCGGCGTCATCGCAGCGCTTGAGGTTGGCGATGCAGGTGTTGGCGCTGGTGGCCTGGCTCAAACCACTGGAGGCCACGCTGGTGGTGATCATGTTGATCGAGCCACCGTTGCAGCGCCCCTTGGAGTCGAGCTGGATCCAGTTGCCTTCTTCCAGGCTGACCACGCCCTTCATGATCTTGCTGGTGACGACCGCGCCAGCGATCACGGCACCGCGCTCGTTGAACAGTTCCACCAGGTCGCCGCTCTTGATGCCCTTGGCGGCAGCATCCTCGACGCTGATGAACACGTGCTGACGGCCCTGGACGTTCTGCTCGAACCGCACGTCGGCCTGCGCCATCTGCGAGTGCACGCGGTTGTAGGGGTGCGGGCTGACCACGTGAACCTGGCCGGGCTTGGCATTGCCCAGAAACTCGGCCGGCTCCAGGTACTTCGGAATCGGCGGGCAGTCGGGCACGTTGAAGCTGGCGATCTCGCTGCAGAACAGTTCGATCTTGCCGGACTTGGTGTGCAGCGGGTGCTTCACCGGGTCGGTGTAGAAATCGCCGTGGCGCACCCACTGACGCATCTTCTCGGGCACGTCGATACGCACGACGCCTTCTTTCCAGAACTGCTCGAACGGCACCTTCTGACCGGTGGCGGCATAAGACGCCTGGAGGATGTCCATCACCGACTTGCCCTCGGTGAAGCCGTACTCCACGCCCATCAGCGCGGCCAGGCGGCGGAAGATCTCGAAGTCGTCCAGGCTCTCGCCATAGGGCTTGATGACCTGGCGCATCGCGTAGATCTTGTCGTTGCTGTAGGTGCCGCCGGTGCTCATGTCGTCGCGCTCCAGCGCCGAGGTGGCGGGCAGCACGATGTCGGCAAAGCGCGAAGAAGCACACCACCACGGGTCCTGGCAGATCACGGTGTCGACCTGCTGGTTCATCGCTCGCAGCAGCTCGTTGGTGTTCTGCTGGTGCGACATGAAGTTGTTGCCGGCGTTGTAGATCAGCTTGACCTTGGGATACTTGTGTACCGCGCCGTCGCGGGTGTACGCCTTGCCGGGGTTCATCAGCATCTCGCTGATGCGCGAGGCCGGGCAGCGGGCCTTGACCGGGTTGCGGCCCTGGGCCAGACCCACCGGCATGACCGCGTTGGACTGCGGCATGCCGCCACCGCCGTAGTGCCAGCTGAAGCCCACGCCCTGGCCGGGCTTGCCGATCTTGCCCAGCATGGCGGCGAAGTTGATGATGGCCCAGTGGGTCATCTCGCCGTGGTGTGCGCGCTGCAGCGACCAGGCGCCAGCAAACTGCGTGCGCTTGGAGGCGAACAGTTCGGCCAGCTCCACAATCTTGGCGGCCGGGATGCCGGTGATCTTGGCGGCCCATTCGGGTGTCTTGGCTGGCGAGCCATCGGCGTCCTTGCCCAGCAGATAGGGTAGGTACTTCTCAAAGCCCACGGTGTACTTGGACAAGTAGGCCTTGTCGTGCTTGCCGGTGGTGTACACGTGGTAGGCCATGGCCGAGAACAGCGCCACGTCGGTGTTGGGCACGATCTTGACCCACTCGGAGCCCAATGCGTCGTCGGTCGGGGTGTACTGCGGGTTGATCGAGATGAACTTGACGCCGCGTTCCTTGATCTTGAGCCAGCGGGGGGTCATCTGGTGGTCGGCCACCGTGTACTCGATGCGGTTGTTCTTGAACGGGTCGCAACCTATCCAGACCATCACCTCGGTGTGCTCGGCCATCACTTCCCAGGACGTCTGGGGCGAATAGACCTCCATGTCGCCGATGATGTGCGGCAGGCTGACCTGGGAGGCACCACCCGAGTAGTCACCGGTGGTGACCGAGTGACCACCGATCAGGCCGAACAAGCGACCTTGCAGCACCTGGGGCCGCAGCAGCCCGGCGTGCGACCAGCCGCCGTAGGAGCTGCTGAACAGGGCCTCGTTGCCGTGCTTCTCGGCCGTGCTGATGATGGCGTCGGCTGTCAGCGCCAGCGCCTGCTCCCAGCTCACGCGCACGAAAGGTTCCTTGCCGCGCAGATGGGGCTTGGTGTCACCCTTGGGGTTGGCCAGGTAGGACTTGCGCACCATCGGGTACTTGACACGGGTCTTGTGATAGACCCGGCTGATCAGGCCTTCGGTGAGCATGGTGGTGGGCGTGGCGTCGATATCCTTGAGCGGCTGGATGCCGACCAGAACGCCGTTCTTCACCACCGCCTTGAACGGGCCCCAGTGGCTGGCACTGGGAATCACTTGGGTGTCGGCAGCAAACACTTCGTCAGCCGCAAACCAGGTCAGGCCGTTGGCGGCCACTGCCGATGCCACAGAGGCCTTCAAGAGGCCGCGTCGCGTCATGGTCATGATGGATCTCCTTACAAAAGAACAAACCGGAAGGGGTATGTCCTGATGCTAGGAATCGCAGATCAACGGCCTGCGCGGAATTGTTGCCCTCTGCCCTGATCTTGTTAACCGGGTTAACAGACGCGGTGTCAGTTACCCGCTTCGGGCCGGTAGTGGAACTGAGGCATCAGCAGCGGGGGCGGTAGTGATTCGTCGATGTCGATCGCGCCCAGGTTGGCCGGCGTCACGGTCTGGATCACCGGCCCGAAGTGCCTCCGGGTCGTGCGCTGCTCCAGCAGATCGACCGCCAGCCCGACCGACATCCGCCCCTGCAGAACCGGGGCGTCGGTGGGGGCCGCCAGCACACGGCCGCGCATCAGCCCACGGTGTACGGCTGGCGTGAAGTAGGTCGAGACGATGCCGATCCGGTCTTGCAAACCGCGCTCGCGCAGGACGCTGATGGCGGCCTCCGCCATCAGGGCATTGCCCGCCAGATAGTCGATATCGGGGTACTGGTCCAGCACCTGCTGCAGCAGATTGCGCTGCACCGCTTTGCCAGTGTCGCCCCAGACGGTGGTGCGGATGGTCACGCGACTGCCCGAAATGGCCTCGCGAAACGCCCGGTCCACGCCCTCGCTGACGCTGCGAGGCCCCGGGAACCAGGCCACCCGCACCGCAGCACCTGCACCCGGCACCTGACCGACCAGGAAGCGACCCGCCGCGCGCCCCATGTCGTCCCAGTCCACGCCCACCTTGCCCGAAATGCCAGCGTCGTCGATGGCGTTGACCGTAGCGACCACCGGCATGCGCGCGGTGACCTGCCGCAAGGCAGGGGTCATGACGTCGCGGGCGACGGCTCCGATGATCAGCGCTTGCACGCGGCGGTCTGCAGCGCAGGCCTGGATCTGGGCACGCTGGACCGCCAGCTGGGCATAGCCCCCCGCCTCGGCAAAACGCACCTCCACGCGCAGCCGCCTCGCTTCTTCCACCATGCCGTAGTTGACGCCCAGCCAATAAGCGTCCTTGATGTGTGGCACCACCACGCAAAGCACCCAGGGTTTGCGCGCCGGGACAACGGGCGTGTATTCGGCCCGCACCGCCGCGGCCGCCTGAAACGGCGGGTCCCAGTGCAGGATGGGTTGGGCCGCGGCCGACAGGGCAGCCAACCCTCCAGCGGCCAGGCACAGACACCGCCTCACCCATGAGGGGCGTCGCAACAGCGAGGGGATGGTCTTGGGCTGCGTCATTTGCGTGGGCGGCGGGCCGGTTTCCAGATCAGAATAGGGTGGCACACGACTCGGGTCGGCAAGCGACCGTTGGATGGTAAATGATGCTCCCCTGGATCAAGCGGCTCGACCGCCGGGTAGGCCTGATCGGCAAGATCGGGCTGGCATTGACCGTGGGCGCCCTGCTGACAGCCGCTGTGGCCGCGACCGCCTGGCTCAGCTTCAACCAGGTGGTGGGTCTGCAACGCCGCATCATCGACGACACGGTGCCAGCACTGGAAGCGGTCGGTGCGGTGACACAGCTGAACAACCGGACGCTGGCGCTGGTCGATCAGTTGCGACGCGCGCAGACGGTCGACGAAGTGGACGCACTGCAGAGCCAGGGCGATACCCAGCTGACCCAGGTGCTGGCGCTGCTGGAGCGCCTGGAGCGTCAAGCCTTCGAACCCCAACTGGAACAGGCGCTGGCACAGACGGTGCAGGCGATGCACGCCAACCTCGGACAGCAGGCCCGCCAGGCGCGGCAATCGCTGCGGCTGCAGGGCGAAATTGGCCAGGCCCAGGCGGCTTTGCACAGCGCCGTGAGCGAGCTGATGCTGCTGGCCGAGGCCCTGGCGGCGAACGCCTCAACCTATTCAGCCGCCACCGTATCCAGCATCTACCCCATGGTCGAACGGGGAGCCAGCCGGGACGCGATCCTGGCCTCACTGGACCGGCTGATCGAGGTGGACATCGACCGCATGGAGCGCATGTCGGAACTGCAGCTGGTGTGTTTCAGGCTCAAGACCACGCTCGACCGCATTGAAGGTGACGCCGCCGCGCCCGACCTGGCGGGTCTGAACAGCGCCTATGCCGCAGACCTGGCCATCCTGTTGCACCGGCTGCAGGACTTTCGTGACCCGACCCGCAAGGCCACCGCACAGCGCCAGATCGATGTGCTTCGCGCCGCGCTTGCACCGCAGGGCCTGTTCGACCTGCAGGCAAGGCGCCTGGCGCTCGATACCGAGCGGGCCGCAGAACAGATGGCCGGCTCGGCCCTGGCCCAGCGCCTGACCGAACAGGGCGCCACCTTGCTGCAGGCCAGTCAGCAGGCCATGGCGCAGGTTGGCACCGGCTCGCGAACCGCCATCGCGCGCGGTGCGGTGGGGTTTCTGGCGGTGGCCGGGGTACTGCTGCTGTGCTTGCTGGCCACGCTCTGGCTGATCTTGCGCTACGAGTTGCTGGGCCGACTCAAAGGCATGGAAGGAACCATGCGGGCCCTCATGGCGGGCGATCACAGCGTGACCGTGGCGCAGCCGGTTGCCCGACATGACCCGCTGCTGCCGCTTGTGCAGGCGCTGGAGCAGTTCCGGGAACACGCGATCGAACGGCAACGCCTGGAGCAGTCGCTGCGCCAGCACCAACAACAGCTGGAGCAGCAGGTGCGAGACCGAACCGCCGAGCTCAGCCACAGCAACGAATTGCTGGCCCGCGAGGTGGGCCTGCATGCGCAGGCCCGGCGAGAGGCTGAAGAGGCCCACCGGGCCAAGAACGAGTTTCTGGGCAGTCTCAGCCACGAACTGCGCACGCCCCTCAGCGGGGTGAGCGGCTCCGTTCACCTGCTGCGCGACACTGCACTGGACGATCGGCAACGTGAATACCTGCGCATGATCGAATACGCCAACGGCACGCTGCTCGAAACCCTGGACGACATGCTTGGCTTCTCCCGCCTGGAGGCGGGCAAGCTGGAGGTCACGCCGGAAGCGTTCGCCCTGCGTGATGTGATCGATGACATGCTGGCGCTGCAATCGGTCGCGGCGCGCAGCAAGGGCCTGGCCCTGGTGCGCGACATTGCCGACGCAGTACCCGAATGGCTGGTCGGCGACCGGCGCAAACTCAACCAGATTCTGCTCAACACCATCGGCAACGCCATCAAGTTCACCGACGAAGGCGAGGTGACCGTGGCGGTGCAGCAAGTGGCCAGTGGGCCGGCCGGCCACGTGACCCTGAGCTTTCAGGTCATCGACACAGGTATCGGCATCCCGGCCAACCAGCAGGCGGCGGTGTTCAAGCCCTTTGTCCAGGTGGAGGACACGGCCCACCGACGGCATGGCGGCACCGGGCTTGGGCTGGCCATCTGCCAGCGCCTGGTCGAGCTGATGGGCGGCCGCCTGTGGCTCAGCAGCACCGTGGGCGAGGGCACAGCGATTGGGTTTGAATTGCCGTTTGAAATCGCCCCGACGACGGTAGCCGACACGGACCGGCCGGCCACGCACACGGTGGCAACCCCGGCGCTGGATGTGCTGGTGGTCGAAGACGACGACATCAACCGCACCGTCTGCCAGCGGTACCTGGAAGCCCTTGGCCACCGCGTGCGGCTGGCCGACAGCGGCCCCAGCGCCATCGAGTCATTGCGCCAGGGCGGTCATACGGACTGCGTTCTGATGGACATCAGCCTGCCTGGCGCGTCGGGGCTGGAAGTGGCCCTGACGCTGCGCACCCTCGACGGTGGCCGTTGGCAGGCCCTGCCGGTGGTGGGCATGTCGGCCCACGTGACGCCCGAAATGCTGGGTCACCCGGCCGCCAACAACATGGTGTGCTTTCTCAGCAAGCCGTTCCAGCGCAACGATCTGGCACGCGCGCTGGCACAGGCCCTGCAACTTGTGCCGCCTCCGATGGGCGCTGTCAGACACGACGACGCCGCTGCGGCTGGCACGGCGGCGCCCACGCTGGACCAGCACTATCTGACGCGGGAGCGCGACGACCTGGGGCCGGATGTGCTGCGGCATCTGCTGGACCTGTTCCGGCACGCCGCGGCGGCGAGCTCCACCGCGTTGCAAGACGCCGTCAAGGCCGGCGACAACGAGCTGCTGCGGCGCACCGCCCACCAACTGCGCAGCGCCGCCAGCAACCTGGGGCTGCTGCGGGTCATGCAAGCCTGCCAGCAGCTGGAAGATGCTGCCGGCGCAAAGGCTGAGGCCGGGTGCCCGCCGCCGATCGAGCCGCTGCTGCTGGCCATGCCTGAGGGCATCGCGGCGCTGGAGCGCTGGCTGGAGAGCGACCGCGAACAGCCTCAGGAGGGGACGTTGCCCGCCAGGGCATAACCGACCCCGCGCACGGTGACGATCAGCTCCGGGTGCCGGGGATCTGTCTCGAGTTTCTCGCGCAGACGCGCCACCAGGACATCAACGGTGCGGTCGCTCGGCTCCCACGAACGGTGGAACACCTGCTGCATCAGGTGCTCGCGCGCCAGGGGCGTGCCCGGGTGCCGGGCCAGGGTGGCCAGCAGGTCGTATTCACCGCGCGTCAGGATCTCCTGATGCCCGTCCGCCCCGGTGAGCCTGCGTTGTGCCAGATCCAGGGTCCAGCGGCCCAGCTTGCGTTGCAACCCGACGCCTCCGGGAGCTGACGGCGGGCGCAAACGCCGCAACACGATCTTGACCCGCGCCAGCAGCTCGCGCGCATTGAAGGGTTTGGTGACGTAGTCGTCGGCGCCGGACTCCAGGCCCACGATCTTGTCAATGTCGTCGTTGCGGCCCGTCACCAGGATGAGACCGATGCTGGCATTGTGGGCTCGCAGTTCACGCGCCAGCTCAAGGCCATCGCGACCGGGCAAGCCGATGTCCAGCAACACCACGTCTGTGGGCTGCTCGCGCAGGCAGTCCCACATCTGATCGCCGTTGCCCGCCACCCCAACGCCGTAGCCCTCCTGCTCAAAGTAGGCCTTGACCCGTGCGCAGGTCAGAGGGTCGTCATCGACGACCAGGAGGTGGTGTGCGGCAGGCAAAACAGGCAGAGGTGTCCGTTGGGGGCTGAACGGAATCAGAACGCGTCGACAACCGAAAATTATAGGGAGGCGGCGCGTTCGGCGACCCCGCGGTACCGCCGATGGAGGGCGAGACAGCTCGGCACGCCTGGCCCGCCCGCTGCAACGGACGGGCCGGCCGGTCAGCTGCCGCTGTAGGGCAGCGAGGAGTGGTGCAGCACGATGCGCAGCTTGCCGGCGTCGTCCTTGACGTATTTCCAGGTCTTGTCGACGGTGGTGACCTTGCCGGCCTTGTCCGTCATGACGACGTTGCCCATGGTGGAGGCGGAGTCGCCGGCGATGAAGATGGCCGCGTTTTTCGCTTCGCACTGCTTCCAGCCCTTGAGGGCAAAGCCGGTGTCCTTGGGGAAGTTGCTGTCGCCGCCCACAAAGTAGGCCAGCGCGCCGGCACGGGTGGTGCGGAAGGTCTGGGGCACGACGGTGAGCGTGGGCTTGAACAGCACGGCGCCCATCTGGTAGCCGTAGGCGGCGTCGATGACTTTTTCGGCCAGGGCCTTGGCGGCCGCCTGACCACCCGTTTCGTAGGCGGTGTTGATGTCGATCAGCGCCTGGCACCAGCCTTTTTGTGCGGCGATGACTTCGGCCTCGGTGATGGCCTGGTTGACCACGGTGGCGCTGGCCAGGCCGCTGGCACCGGCAAGAACGAAGGGCACGAGGAAGCGGGCGTTCATGGGAAGGACTCCTTGAAAGGGTGTTGGAAACGGGGGATCCGGGTGCGCGGCCCGGGCCGCACGCTGGCATTGGACGGCGGCCGTTTGAACCGGGCTTGAACGGCAGATGAGCAGCAGCTGACGCCAACATGAACGCCAGATGAATACCTGAGCACGACCCGCAGCGCCCCGACAATGGGGCATGTTTCGCCGTCGCCTGGGATTTGTGCTGGTGCTGCTGGCGGCCGCTGTGGTGCTGCAGGGGCTAGCGGCGGTGTTTGCCGTGCGCGAAGCCGAGCGCCAGGTGCTGCGCGGCCGGGTGGCCAGCGACACCTTGCAGGGTTTCGTGGAGCTCTCGGCCACCAAGCAGCGCCTGCGCGCCTGGGTGACGCAGCACCAGATTGGCGCCGGGGGCGACACAGCCGAACGCGATGCGCTGGTGCAGCGCATGCGCGGCCGGCTGCAGGCGCTGGAGGCGCTGGCCGTCGAGGCGGCCGCCATGGGCCTGGCCGACGAGGCCCCTGCCGAACACGCGGCCCGGCTGGACGCCTTGCGCGTGCTGGCGCAAAGCGTGGCCGAGCTGGGCGAGACGGTGCGCGACATGCAGCCACTGCCGCCCGGGGTGCAGGCCGGTGCGGTGTGGGGTGCGTTGACGGCGGTGTTCGAGCAGTCGGACGGGCGCGACCTGCGGCAGCTGCTCACCCAGAGCATCGAGCGCGAAAAGGCGGCCATGGAGCGCGAGCGGGCGGCGGCCGATGGCTCGCTGGCCAAGATGCGGGCCCTGTGGATGGGCACGGCGCTGCTGCTGGCGCTGGGCGCACTGGCGGCCACGGTGTACTTTGGCCGGGCGCTGCGCCAGCCCTTGCATGCCCTGACCGCAGGCGCCCAGGCCTTGCGGCAAGGGCAGCTGACGCACCGCATCGACCTGCCTGGCCGCGACGAGTTTGCCGACGTCGCGCGCAGCATGAACGCCATGGCCGACGAACTGGAACGCCACCGCCGGCGCGAGGCACAGCAGCGCCAGGTGCTGGAGGCCACGGTGCGCGAGCGCACGGCCGACCTGCACCAGGCCAACGCCTCGCTGCGCCGCACCGATGTGCGGCGGCGCCAGCTGCTGGCCGACATCAGCCACGAGCTGCGCACGCCGACCACGGCCATCCGCGGCGAGGCCGAGGTGACGCTGCGCGGCCGCGAGCGGCCGGTAAGCGAATACCGCGAGGCGCTGACCCGCATCGTGGCGATCTCGCGCCAGCTGGGCACCGTGATCGACGACCTGCTGGCCATGGCCCGCACCGACATGGAAACCTTGAGCCTGGAGCGCGAGCCGGTGGCCCTGCAGCAGCCGCTGCTGGACGCCCTGAGCCAGGCGGTGGCGCTGGCCGCCGAACACCAGGTGCTGCTGAAGTCCGAAGGCCCGATGCCAGCACGGGTGAAGGTGTTTGGCGACGCCCAGCGCCTGACGCAGCTGGTGCTGCTGCTGCTGGACAACGCGATCCGCTACTCGCACCCGGGCGGGGTGGTGCACTGGCGGGTGACGGCGCAGGACGACCGCGTGACGCTGCAGGTGCGGGATGAGGGCATCGGCATTGCGGCAGCGGAATTGCCACAGGTGTTCGAGCGGCATTTCCGAGGCACCGAGGCGCGGCAGCACCGCGCCAGCGGCAGCGGCCTGGGCCTGCCCATTGCCCGCGCACTGGCCCAGGCGCACGGCGGCACGCTCGAACTGCACAGCCCGGCCGCGCCCGATGCACCGGCCCACCAGCGCGGCACCTGCGCCGTGCTGAGCCTGCCGCGCTGGCACGACACCGACACGGGGCCGGGCGACTGGCCGGCCCCGCTGAGCGAAGCGCACAACCCATGAACATCCTGCTGGTGGAGGACGATCCGCGGATCGCCGATTTCCTGTTGCGCGGGCTGCGGGCCGAAGGGCACCAGGTGCAGCGCGTGGCCAACGGTCTGGAAGGTCTGGCGCTGGCCCAGGACACGGCGCGGCAGGCCGGCCCCGGTGACCCGCCCACGGTGCTGGTGCTCGACCTGATGCTGCCGGGCATGAACGGCCTGGAGATCTGCCAGACGCTGCGCGCGGCCGGGGTGGCGCTGCCCATCCTGATGCTGACCGCGCTCAGCGCACTGGAGGACCGCGTGACCGGCCTGCGCATGGGGGCCGACGATTACCTGTGCAAGCCGTTCGAGTTTGAAGAGCTGCTGGCGCGGCTGGAAGCGCTGGCGCGCCGCGCCCGCCCGCTGCAGCCGGGGCGGGCCAGCCGGCTGCAGGTGGCCGATCTGGTGCTCGACCGCGAGAGCATGCGCGCCGCCCGCGCCGGCCAGCCGCTGACGCTGACGGCGCGCGAACTGGCGCTGCTGGAGCTGCTGATGAGCGCACCGGGGCGGCTGTTCAGCCGCGAGCGCATTCTGGCCAGCGTGTGGGGTCACAGCGAAGACCCGCTGACCAATGTGGTGGACGTGTACATCCGCCGCCTGCGCAGCAAGATCGACGAGGGCCACGCGTGCGCCCTGATCCACACCGTGCGGGGGCTGGGCTACCGGCTGGAGGCGCCGGGGCTGGCGGGCGCCCGGGCGGCGCTGACCGATTTCTGAACCAGAGGCAAGGCCCTAATGCCCCGCGGCGGGCTGCGGCAGGGCCGAGGCGGGCAGGCCGAAGATTTTGTCGAACGCCCAGTTGAAGACAAAGGTGTAGGCCAGGAAGAACAGCGCCAGCCCCATTTCGAGCACCAGCGCATGCCAGACGGTGATGCCGAACCACCAGGCAAACAGCGGCACCAGCAACACCAGAAAGCCCAGCTCGAAGCCGACCGCGTGCGCGATGCGGCGCCGGATGCTGCGCCCGCGCACGCGCTGGCGCGCCTCCCAGCGCTCGAACAGGGTGTTGTAGACCAGGTTCCACACCACGGCGATGACGGAGGACACCACCGCGATCACGCCGGCACGCTCCAGGCTGGCGCCCGAACCCAGGGCCAGGCCGGTGCTGGCCACGGCAATGGCGATCAGCTCGTAGAGGCTGACATAGACGATCTTGCGGCGCGCGCCCTGCAGGTTCCTCAGGCTTTGTGCCATTCAGACCGCCTGCACCTGGGCCGGGTAGCCGGCTTCCGCCAGGGCGGCGGCAATGTCTTCGGGCGCGATCATGCTGGTGTGGCTGACCCAGGCGGTCTGCGCGGGCAAGTCCACGTCGGCCTGGCTGACGCAGGGCAGGTCCTGCAGTTCGAACATCACGGCGTCGGCGTCGTCCTGGGTGCGCAGGGCGGGAATGTGGAAGGTGGTTTCGGGCATGGCGGCAGTTTTAAAACCAATGAAAATATAAAGCTATCTTTATATGGATCGAAAGAATATGATGCGGCAGGCGTCCAACCGGTGAATCCAGGATTCACCCGGACAACGCACCGGTGGTTTTGCGCTGCCGGCGCCTGACGCCCAACGTGTGTGCTGGCCCCCGGG
>Ga0172372_10006957_pt1 | contig 15305 bp, 14 predicted proteins | sample LakKiv5m_2_FD_114544 | JGI IMG/M metagenome (GOLD analysis project Ga0172372, IMG submission 114544) | Freshwater microbial communities from Kabuno Bay, South-Kivu, Congo - kab_092012_9.5m | ecosystem: Environmental > Aquatic > Freshwater > Lake | place: Democratic Republic of the Congo...
GAGCCCCAGTTGGAGCCGATCTTTGATCAGGACTCCTACGGCTACAGACCGGGCAAGTCGGCCCACCAGGCTGTGGAGAGCTGCCGTAAGAGGCTGTGTGTAAAGTTTTGCAAGTTTAGCCGTGCGCTACCAATGGTGTCCGCAGATACCTACTCCGCTATATGTGGAGTGAGCCTGACAGCTAATACCAAAGCAGCTGATCATCTTCAGGCCGAAAGCGAACGATCGCCCCACTCGACACTCGCTTCACATCTCTTTACGCACAGCCTCTAAGCGCTGCTGGAGGTATGACTGGGTTGTGGATCTCGATATCAAGGGGTTTTTCGATTCAATCGATCATGACCTCCTGATGCGGGCTATCCAGTTTCATAGGTCCGAGCGCTGGGTTGTTCTGTATCTGCGGCGCTGGTTGGAGGCTCCGGTGGAATTGCCGGATGGGGACCCTTCAGCCCCGAGCCGGTGGCACGCCTCAGGGTGGTGTCATTAGCCCGCTGCTGGCCAATCTGTTTCTGCATTACACGTTCGATAACTGGATGCGGCGGAGGTTTTCCCGCGTCCCGTTTGAACGCTATGCGGACGATGTGATCTACCACTGCCGAAGTCGCGCTGAGGCCGGACAGCTGATGGCGGCATTGCGGGAGCGATTCATCTCCTGCGGGCTGACGCTGCATCCTGAAAAGACCACAGTGGTCTATGGCTCTGTGGGGGCCTCGGGGGGAAGTTCCCCGGGGCTACCCGGCGGTGGCGTTGGTGGTGGGCTCGACTCCCTCAATCTCGAGCAGGGTCGACAGGCGATCGACCAGCTGCACGATTTGCTGACCGGTACGCACCCAGAGCCGCTTCAAGGTGCCGGATTCGCCAGTCGAATGCGACACGGACACCATGAATGGAGTTTCAGAACCCCAGATAGTTAGCTAGAGCACCCGCAGCAAAGATGGAGCCAAGAAGAAAGTCAGCAGCAGAGATTAATCGCGAAGAGCGCGACTTGCTGATTTGCGATCCTAACGATCAACTTGATTCCTGCCTTAATCTGATACATATTTTTAATCAAGTGATTCGCCAGACTGGCTTGTCTACGATGCTGAAAAGGTGCGATGATTCTGCGAAGTTGCGGAAAGATACCCAACATATAGATATAGCAGATGGGGCTGAGGCCGGATGCTGTGCTGATATTTCTGCCCGCTTCTGATCTGGAGCGTCAATCCTGCTCCCCCACCTCCATCACCACCACACGCTGACTGCAAGCCTCCACAATCTCTCGCCACCACTTCGCACTGACCCCCAGCCGCCTGGGGACCTGATCCACTGCCGTCCCCAGCCTCAGCCACTTCTGCCCCCGTGCATGCAGCTCACGCCAGGAGGCTGGCACCTTGATCAGAAAGCCCTGGTCGCGCAGGTAGTGATCCACCTCGCCGTTGGCATAGGGGCGGGCATAGGGCCGGAACGATCCTCGTTCTGGTGAGAAGCGGCGGGCGGCCTGGAGGATGCCGAGCATGGCGATACCGGCGTCTGACAGCACCGGCATGCTGATCGCCTCGGGCAAGACGTTCAAGCAGCGAACCTGAATCACGCTCTCCTTGAGGACGGATTCATCGGCCTGGCCCGGGTCCACCTCGTAGCCCTTGGGCTTGCGCATCGCTCACGCGACTATGGCCCCGCTTCCGCTGGCGGAGATTGGCCCGATCGAGGGGGGCGGACAGCGCGGGGAATTGCTCGGGGAAGAAGCCGGCAGGCGGAGCCCGGGGGCTGCGACCTGCGGGAGCTCAGCTCGTGGTTCAGAAACGAGAACCGGGTGGCTGACGGCTGCAGCGGCAGGAGCACGAGGGGCTCCGGCGAGAACGGCGGTGCCACTCCCATCACCGGCAGCATCACCGGCACCGGCTAACGGCGAGAGCAGCGGCGGGCCTGCGGCACCAGAGCCGCTTCAGTGGTGTTGTGTGAGCTGGGTCCGTCCGTCCGTCCGTCTGTCCGTCCGTCCAGGCACCGCGTGTTGAAGGTTGGGTTCGGCATTCAGTTGAGGGGCTTGTTGGTGCCCTCGTTCTGATCGATCGAGCGGGCCGGCTTGCGGCCTCCCCCCGACTCCTCGCGGGAAGCGGCGGGCTTATCGCGCCCCTGCTCCACCGGCGACCGCTCCGGCTCCGGTGCTGGCTCCGGCGCTGGTGGCGGCTCCGCCCGGCGGGGGCTCGGTGGGACGGCCTGGCCTGCAGCGCCAGGGGCTTGGGGTGGTCGGGACCGGCTTCGGGGTGGCTCAGCCGACCCCGGGCCCGGTTGTGCCGGCTCCGGAGTCGGAGTTGGTGACGGTGGCGTCGCCGCGGCCGGCGTCGGCCCGCGCAGGGCCTGCAGCTGCTGCTGGGCGGCCGCATGGGCAAAGCTGCCCGCCGCAATCGCCGTCAGCTCCGCCTCCAGGGCCGTGCGTTCCGCCGCCTGCCGCTCGGCCGGCAGGCCAGCCAGCGCCCTGCCGCGCTCCTGGGCCTGGGCAACCAGGCGGGCCTGCTGCCGTTCCCGCTCCAGCCGCTGCCTCCCCTGCCGCGCTCTGACCTGCAGGGAATCCCGCCGCTGCTGCTGCTGGGGCGTCAATCCCGCCGCCGGCAGTCGCCCCAGCTGGTGGTCGAGTTCGGCCAGGTTGCGCTCGAATGACGCCAGATCGGCGGCGCCGTTCAGGGCGGTCGCCGCCCGATCCGCCGCCGCCAGGCTCGGCTCGCTGGCAGCCGCAGACGCCGCCGACGCACACCATCCCAGCCTGGTGCAGACCGGCGGCATGCGGGCGCCCACGGCGATCGCCGCAGCTGCGACCAGAACCATCCCCAGCAGGAGCGGCACCGCCCGGCGACCCGTCACCGGGCCGGCCACCACGGCCTGATCGGCCTGGTCGTTCCCGGCGCCAGCGGCGGCAACCCGCCGCTGCGGCGCTGGATCGGCGCGATCGAACCCTGGGCTCGCGGCAGGGCCGGCCACGGCAGCAGAGCTGCCCTCAGCAAATTCAGCAGCCGAGCTGCCTGCTGGCGATCCGGCAGCAGCGCTGCCCTCAGCAGATCCAGCCGCCGGGATCATCCAGGCCGGGCCATTGCTGGCCACCGTCGTCGTCGCCGCGGCCGTGCGCCGTGGGCTGGGTTCGGAGCGCTGGGCCCGGCCAGCCGCCGGCGGCTCCTGCCGCCAGGCGATCACCTCCAGGTTGAGATAGCCATCCAGAAACGAGCGCAGCCGATCCAGGACCCCGGCGTGATAGATGCCGCTGAGACCGGCGAGGATCCGATCGCGCAGCTGCGCTCGCTGCCTCTGGGATGCCGCATCCGGATCCAGTGCCAGCAGCTCCGGCTGTTGCACCACCACCAGCAGCGGGGGCAGCAGCGAGAGATCAGCTCCGACAAGATCGCGCAGCATGCCCTCCAGCACCTGGGCATTCAGTGATCCGGGGGGCCTGCACTGGCGCAGATCCACCCCCAGCTGATGGTCGGTAGACGCAGCCATGGGCGGGTGGGAATTGCGGGGATTGCGGTCGGCGCGCGGCGCGACCGGGCGCGACCGGGCGCGATCGGGCACGACGGCGCGAATTTAGGCCGAATCGATCGGCTGCCCGCGAGGCGAGCAGACAGCACAGTGGCCTGATTCCGCCGCAGGCGGCGCCAGACGGCGGCGCTCGGCAGCGACGGCCACCGCGCCGCCACAGCCTCCGCGACAACCACAGCCTCCGCGACAGCCACAGCCTGCGCCACTGGCATCGCCACCGCCCCATCTATCACCACTGCAACAGCTGCGGCCACTGCAACAGCCATCGCCGGCGTCACTGGCATCGCCATCACCACCCCCACAGCCATCGCCATCACTATCACCACTGCGACAGCGACAGCCACAGCCCCCGCGACAGCCACAGCCTGCGCCACTGGCATCGCCACCGCCCCAGCTATCACCACTGCGACAGCTGCGGCCACTGCAACAGCTGCGGCCACTGCAACAGCCATCGCCGGCGTCACCACCAGCGCGATTGGCACCGTCACCGGCAGCGGCGCTGCGGTTCAGAGGGCCGTGTTGCCCTGCACCCAGTGGCCCCGGCCGCCACTCCATTCCCGTTTCCAGAACGGGGCCTCGTGCTTGAGCGCCTCCAGCAGCTCCTGGCCGCAGCGCTGAGCCGGACCGCGGCGGTCGGCGGCCACCGCCACCAGCACGATCGCCTCGCCGGGCAGCAGGCGCCCCACCCGATGGATCACCAGCAGCGCTGCGATGTCATGGCGATCGGCGCAGCCGCGGGCCAGGCGATCGAGCTGGGCCTCGGTCATGCCGGGGTAATGCTCCAGTTCCAGGGCCTGCAGCGGCTCCCCCGCCGCCGTGCGGCCTCGCACGCGACCGATGAACTGCGCCTCCGCCGCCGCGCCGCCGCCGCCGCCGCCGGGTTCCTGCCGCTGGCGCTGCCAGGCCGCCAGGGCCTCCAGCGGCTCAAACGCCTGATCGCGCAGCTGAATCGTCAGGTGTGGGCAGGCGGGCATCCTGATCAACCGCCGCTGATCGGTGGCAGAAACGCCAGTTCATCCCCATCGGCCAGGGGCCGCCCGGGGCTGGCGAACCCGTGGTTGATCGCCACCCGCACCCCTGCCGGCAGCTCCGGGGCCGCGCCGTCGTCGGCCCTGTCTACGGCAACGACGGGCGCAGCGGCGGCGCCGCTGCCCGGCGGCAGAGCCGCCGCCGGGGAGAGATCCCCGTCCCGCTCCGATCGCGCCAGCCCCAGCTGCCGCCAGAGGCTGAGCGCCGTGGCAGGCGTTACCTGCGGCGTCACCAGTTGCTCGCTCCAGCCGGCCCGCTCGCGCAGCGAGGCGAACAGCCGCACGCGCACCTGGATCGTCGATCCGCCCGCCGCGGCCGGTGGATCGACGCTGACCTGTGAAGCCGGGACATCGGCGCTGACCATGGCTGCGCTGCAGAGCCACCAGTCTGCTGGCTGCCGCACCGGGATGGCCTGGCCTGCAACCGGCACTGCCCGCAGCGGGATTCCCACGCCGACAGGAGAGCGGCGGCAGGGAAGGCCCCTCTACCTGCCAGCCCCTCTACCTGCCAGCCCGTCGGTCTGGAGGTCTGTCTGCCGCAGCAGGGGATGGATCGCTGCGGATGAAGCGCAGGAGCTGGATCCGGGGATGATGAATCGCAACCGATCCATCGCAGAGCACAAATCGCTGCGCTGGCGGGGAGCTGCCCCCAGAATCGCCCCAGCGCCTCCCTCGCCGGTGACCCTCGCCATCGCCCTGCTCACGGTCTCCGATACGCGCAGCCTGGCGGAGGATCGCAGCGGCGATGCCCTGCAGCAGCGCCTGGAGGCCGCCGGTCATCGGCTGCAGGAGCGGCAGCTGGTGCCCGACGACCGCTATGCCATCCGCGCCGTGATCAGCCGCTGGATCGCCGATCCGGCCGTGCCGGTGGTGATCAGCAGCGGCGGCACCGGCCTCACCGGCCGCGATGGCACCCCGGAGGCCGTGGCCCCCCTGCTCGACAAGACGATCGATGGTTTCGGGGAACTGTTCCGTGTGCTGTCGTTTGAGACGATCGGCACCAGCAGCCTGCAGAGCCGCGCCCTGGCCGGCGTGGCCAACGGCACGGTGATCTTTGTGCTGCCGGGCTCGCTCGATGCGGTACAGACCGCCTGGGATCGCCTGATCCGCGCCCAGCTCGACCCCAGCACCCGACCCTGCAATCTGGTGGCCCTGCTGCCCCGTCTGCAGGAGCCACCGGCCTGAATCGGTCACGGCAAAGAGGCCAAGCGCAGGAGTTGCTCCCACGACCAGCCAGCCCCTCGAAGCCCTGCAGCACTGAAATCGGGTCGGTGGGCTGAGCGGCAATCCGCCCATCATCCAGGCCAGCAGCACCTGGGGGTGGTGATCGACATCGACCCCACCGTTCCTGAAGGAACGGGCAGATCAAGGCGACGAACCCACCCAGGCTCTCTCCAGCAAAAGAGCCTAGTCTACATACACCGAATTATTACTGGCGCAGAGGTTGTGCCGCCACAGGTTGCTGGATGCCCCACTGCGGAATACAACCTTGACATCCCAATAGCAGGGGGAGTTGTGGTTTTGATCTGGGAAATAAATATAAGCGTTTCCGCCGCTGAAAAGCGGTCCATTAAGAACATTTCTGTTCCAGTATGCCGATCTGGAAGGGGAGACGTGAACCCGGCTGATCGTGTAGCCGCTGTTATTGTAGATGCTGAAGTTCAGGTGATCAGCTTTGGCTGCGACTGGCCACAGGCTCAAGGCTTGCAGTGATGCCAGCATGGTCAGGCTGATCCGGCTGGTCAGATTGCGAGCGAACGTCATGGCGAGAAAGGGATTCGTGGATGATCAAGATCGTGGTTTGTCTGAAAATTTTGATCAGGCGGAAGGCTGCGCAGATTGCTTCCTTTCCTGGTCATTCAGTGCAACTGCGGCGCATCGCCTACCGGTCTCAATACCGCCGTGGTTCACGGTGACGATCGGGGCAGGAGGTGCTCATGGCTGGGTGGGCGGGTTGGGTGTGGCAGGCCCTGCGAGGCGGGCTGGCTACCCCTGGTTCCAGCAGCGCCGGCCTGATTCAGGTCGGGGGGATCTGGCCGCCGCCAGCGCCCGGGGCCCGGCCAGCCGTCGCCGTGATGGATCGGGTCGCCTGCGATTGGCAGACTGGATCACGGTCCACCGCTCACTTCCAGCGCCACCAGCTGCAGATCCCTGCCGCTCAGCAACCGACGGCTGATGCTGCCGCAGCGAGGACAATCGCAGCGGCCATCGTCAGCCTTAAAGCGGCGACCGCAGGGCTCGCAGAAGCAGAGGGCGGTCTCGATCTCCAGCACCAGGCGGGCCTCCGCGGCGATCGTGCCCGCCATCACCAGCGGGAATGCCAGCCGTAGCCCCTCCGGTTCCACCCCGGCCAGGGTGCCGAGGCGCAGGGTGATCGCTTCAATGCGACTGACGCCCTGGGCCTCGGCGACCATCAGCGCCTGGCGGCGCAGCTCCTCCAGCAGGCTGAGCTCATGCATGGCTCAGGCTAGGCAGGATCGCGCCCCGGGGCCGGCAGGCCTCGTTGCGGACAGCGGTTGCGGCAGCAACGGCGCCGCAGCACTGAGGGGCGGCGATGGCAGCGGCCGCCACGCAGCCCTGGCAGGCTCGGATCGCCGCGCTCCGGCCGCAGCCGTGGCACGGGCGGGAGGCACGGCCCAGGCGGCTGCGACCCCAGGAACCGTCAGCCGTTGATCAACGTCTCCAGAGCGGTGGTCACATCGGGCTGACGCATCAATGCCTCCCCCACCAGCACCGCATCGGCGCCGGCATCCTGCACCCGATCGAGATCCTCGCGGCGGAACAGACCCGATTCACTCACCAGCAGACAGCCCAGCGCACGCAGGCGCGCTCCGAAATGCTGCATCAGCCGTTCGGTGGTGGCCAGATCAGTGTGGAATGTAACCAGATCGCGGTTGTTGATGCCGATCAGGACATCACCGGCGCTCGCCAGGCCCGGCAATGCCAGCACCCGTTCCAGTTCCGGCTCGTCGTGCACCTCCACCAGCACCTGCAGCCCAAGGCTGCGGGCCACCTTGTGCAGATAGGCCAGATCACTGTCGGTAAGGATGGCGGCGATCAGCAGCGCGGCATCAGCACCGGCGGCGCGGGCCTGGTACAGCTGATAGGGGCTGAGGATGAAGTCCTTGCACAGCAGCGGCAGCTCCACGCTCTCGCGCACGGCGATCAGCACATCAAAGCCACCCTGAAAAAAGGATCGATCGGTGAGCACCGACAGGCAGCTGGCACCCCCCTCCCCATACCCCCGGGCGATTGCCACGGCATCGAAATCCTCGCGGATCACCCCCTTGCTGGGGCTGGCTTTCTTCACCTCGGCGATCACCGCCGGCTTGCGACAGCTGGCCTTGAGCGCAGCGATGAAATCACGCGGGGGCGGCAGCTGGGCCACCTGGGCCTGCAACTTCACCAGTGGCAGCCGTTCGCGGGCCGTGTGAATCTCGCGATCCTTCTCCCAGACGATCTGCTCCAGGATGTGACGGGGCGCCTCCTCCGGATGGGGAATCGCATATTCCAGATGGGCCACTTTCACCTTGGGATTGGGCGGCCGGCGACGGATCTCCATCTCAGGCTGCCCCGCCATTGCCAGCGCCGACGGCCATCGCCGCCTGCTTGTAGGCCACTTCGACCACCTCGCTGAGGGTGGGATGAGTATGCACCTCATTGGCCAGCTGCACCACACTCTGGCGGCGGGCCACCGCATTGGCGATCTCCTGGATCAGATCGGCCGCATGCAGGCCGTAGATGTGGGCGCCGAGCACCTCACCGCTGTCGCGGCGGAACAGCAGCTTCATCAACCCATCACTCTCCAGTTCGGCCAGGGCCTTGGAGTTAGCCTTGAAATAGCTGCGCACCGATCCGAGCTCAAAACCCTCACGGCCGGCCAGCTCCTTCGCCTCCACTTCACTGAGCCCCACCGAACTGATCTCCGGATGGGTGAAGGTGGCCGCCGGGATCGAGCGGTAATCGATCTGGCGCGGATGGCCGAGGATGTTATCCACCGCCACTGCGCCCTGGGCGGCGGCGGTATGGGCGAGCATCATCTTGCCGGTCACATCACCCACGGCCCACAGGTGCGGCACCACCGGGGCGCCGGGTTCATGGCTGGCCAGCACCCTCATCCTGTCGTCGACGGCGATGAAGCCGCGCTGGGTCTGCACCGCCAGCGCAGCCAGATTCAGATCGGCGCTCACCGGCACGCGACCGGTGGCCACCAGCACCGCATCCACCTCCAGGGTCTCCACAGGCTCACGGGTTTTCATGTCAACCAGCTCGATCTGAACCGGGCAGCCGGGGGTGATCTTCTGGGCGAGCACACCGGAGCGGGCATCGATGTCGCGGCCATCGATGAGCTTGCGGGCCGCCAGCCTGGCGATATCGGGATCAAAGGTGGGCATCACCCGATCGAGGGCCTCAATCATGGTCACCTCACAGCCGAGGGCGGTGTAGACATCAGCGAACTCCAGGCCGATGTAGCCGCTGCCGATGATTGTGATCCAGCGCGGCAGCCACTCCAGGTTGATCGCTTCATCGCTGGTGAACACGGTGCGGCCATCGGTCTTGATGCCGGGCGGCACGAATGGATCCGATCCCGTGGCGATGATCACGTCGCGGGCGCGATATGTGCGCTCGACGCCGCTGCCGCTGGCGCGCACACAGACCAGCTGGGGGCCGGCCAGGCGGCCCTTGCCCCGCAGGATCGTGGCGCCGGCTCGCTCCAGGGTGCGGGTGAGATTGGTGCGGATCGTGGCCACCAGCTGGGCGGCATGGTCGGCGATCTTCTGACGCTCGAAGCGCACCGGGGCGGCATGGATGCCGAAGCCGGCCAGGTGCTCGGCATCGGCCAGCTCGCGCACGCGGCCGCTGGCGGCGAGCAGCGCCTTGGAGGGCACACAACCGCGGTTGACGCAGGTGCCTCCCATGTCGCGGCTCTCCACGATCGCCACCCTGAGCCCGTGCTCTGCGGCATGTTTGGCAGCATCGAAGCCCCCGTAGCCGGCGCCGATCACGATCAGATCGAAATCAAAGCCGGATCCCGGGGCTCCGGGAGAGGCCGGGGTGGAACCAGGGGCTGCGGTCACCGGGAGCTGCTGCGCATGTTGTGCGGCATTCTCTCCCCTGGCGGGATCGCGGTCTGACGCCAGCGCTCCAGCAGCAGCGGCGCTGCGGCCACGGCCACATTGAGCGATTCCACCGCCGGACTGTGGGGGATGGTGACCCGCTCATCCGCCAGTGCCGCCAGCGCCGGCGACAGCCCCGCCCCCTCGTTGCCCAGCAGCAGCAGCGTCGGGCGACACCAATCGAGCTGCCAGTAGGGCCGGCCGCCGCTGACCAGGGTGGCGACGCGCTGCAGCCCCGCAGCGCCCGCCTGCACCAGCCGCTGCTGCAGATCGGCGGCAGCCAGGCGACGCAGGGGCAACGCCAGGGCGGCGCCACTGGAGGCCCGCAGCACCTTGGGAGACCAGGGATCGGCCCCCTCCGCCAGCCACACCTCCTCCACACCGGCGGCGCGGGCGGTGCGCAGCAGGGTGCCGAGGTTGCCCGGATCCTGGAGCTGATCGAGGGCCAGCACAAAGCCGGGCCGGCTGTGGGGCGGCGGCTCCGGTGGCACCAGGGTGGCCAGTACACCGTCGGGATGCTGGGTGCTGGCGATCTGGGCCAGGGCCTCGTCACCCAGCGGCTGGCGGCGACTGGCGGCGGGCAGGTTGTCCCACAGGGATCGATGCCGGTCGATCCAGGCGGCGGTGGCCAGCACCAGGGGGGGCACCAGACCGAGGGCCAGTGCCTCCTCGAGCAGATGGCGGCCCTCCAGCAGCAGCAGGCCCTGCTCGCGGCGACCGCGGGGCTCCTGCAGGGCCCGCAACCGGCCCACCAACGGGTTGCGGCGGCTGCTGATCAGCTCGAGCGCGGCGGCAGGCCGCTCAGGCCGATCCGAGGCGGGCGGATCGCAGTTCAGGGCAACCTCCGGGACGGTCTGGCCAGGCGACGGGCCTGGATCCAGTCTGCAGCCGCCCCCCCAGGCGCGCTGCGCAGCCCAGCGGATTGTTCGTCCCTTGCCCTGTGCACAACAGGCCATGGATCCGTGGATCCGTGGATCCGTGGATCCGTGGATCCGTGGATCCGTCGGCGTTCCTGATCGCAGCAGGCACGGGCGAGTGGCCAGGGCCGCTGCAAAGTGTCGCTGCAAAGGGCCGGTTGCGTTGCGCGAGTCATGCGCGATACGGACATCCTGCATGGGTATTTTCAGCATCCCAGGCGCTGCCAGGAGCGGATTGCCTCCTGCGCTTTGGCCGCAGCCCTGGCGCCGAGCCTGGATCAGCCCTGGGCCAGGGGCAGGATTCAAGCCCATCCGGATCTGCCAATACCAGGCTGAATCACAACATGCAGCCCAGTACATCCACCCCGATACATCCACCCCAGTACATCGACCTCGATACATCTACCGCGACCATCTGGCCGAGATTGTCAGCTTGCAAGCCGCCTAAGTGCAGGCAAGCCAGTGTTTGATGTTTCCGCTGAAGCCAACAAGCGAGAACAGGCTTAGTGTGTCGTCCTGCAACTACACAGTGGAACGGAGGGATCATGCCGGCCTCTGGGCATCAAGCAGGGCAGGGCTTCTCACCCCCATCAGCAGGTCCTGAATCAGGCCCAAACATGCGGGACGGCACATTAGAAACCTGCTGAAAAACCCGCTCGCGGCCCGATCCAGCCTCTGGGCAGGCGACGAGAACCCAGGCACAGCCTGGTTCAAGTGCCATGGTGGGTGCAAGGGATCAGGCGGTGTCCGAGTTTTTTAGCAAACTCTTAGGCAGTCGGAGGCAGATTAAGAGTTATAAAATGATGCGGATGGGGAGACTTGAACTCCCACGACATTGCTGCCACTAGTACCTGAAACTAGCGCGTCTACCAATTCCGCCACATCCGCGGGCGTTCACCACTCTGAACGGCACCGGAGCTGATGGGCCCGGGCCTGGAGAGGGGTGGGAGTCGCGACGGCGTTCCGTGCGACCACACAACCTTAAACCATCGCCGACCCGCCCGGCTCGCTGCGCCGCAACGAGTCGGAGCCAGTTCAGGTGGCGGACGCCTAGACGATGACCGGATTCATTGTCAAGATTCTCCCGCCCGAGCCACGTGGGGGACAGACGTTCCATGACCAGCGCAGCCGTCCCCAGCCCCACCGCCCTGGAAGACCCCCTGGCCATGGCCCCCCTGGCGGAATCGAGCCCGGACGCCGCCAACCCGATGCCCCTCGCCTCCGCCTCCACGCCCGCTGGCCTGCACCGCGGCCAGCCCCGGCTCGAAATCGAGGGCGGCCGGCGCCTCTGCGGTGAAATCCGCGTCAGCGGCGCCAAGAACTCGGCCCTGGTGCTGATGGCAGCCAGCCTGCTCACCCCCGAAATCCTGCGGTTGGGCAATGTGCCGCCGCTCACCGACATCACCGCCATGGGCGAGATCCTCGCCGCCCTGGGCGTGCGGGTGCAGCGCCAGGGGGAATTGGTCGAGCTCGACGGCCAGCGGATCCTGCCCCAGGCCCCGCCCTATGAACTGGTCAACAGCCTGCGGGCCAGCTTCTTCTGCATCGGTCCGCTGCTGGCCCGCACCGGCTGGGCCCAGATCCCCCTGCCCGGTGGTTGTCAGATCGGCACCCGGCCCGTGGTCGAACACGTGAAGGGTCTCAAGATCCTCGGCGCCCAGGTGACGATCGAGCATGGCCTGGTCACGGCGGTGGTGCCCGGCAGCGGCGGTCGCCTGCAAGGCGGCCACATCCACCTCGATTGCCCCAGCGTCGGCGCCACCGAAACCCTGATGATGGCCGCCACCCTGGCCCAGGGGCGCACCACGATCGACAACGCCGCCCTGGAGCCGGAGGTCACCGATCTGGCCCATCTGCTGATCGCCATGGGGGCCCGCATCAGCGGTGTGGGCACCCCCACGATCACGATCGAGGGCGTCGATCAGCTCCACGGCGCCGACTTCGCCGTGATCCCCGATCGCATCGAGGCCGGCACCTTCCTGCTCGCCGCCGCCATCACCCGCTCGCGCCTGCGGGTGGCCCCGGTGATCCCCGAGCATCTCGGCGCCGTGATCACCAAGCTCGAAGAGGCCGGCTGCCGGATCCGCGTCGATGGCGATGGGCTGCTGATCGAGGCGGACAGCATCCGCGGTGTCGATCTGCGCACCCAGCCCTTCCCCGGCTTCCCCACCGACCTGCAGGCTCCCTTCATGAGCCTGCTGGCCACGGCCGAGGGCAACAGCATGGTGGTGGAGACCATCTTCGAGAACCGCCTGCAGCATGTGGCCGAGCTGCAGCGCATGGGGGCCTCGATCCGCCTGCAGGGCAACACCGCCGTGCTGGAGGGGTTGCCGCGGCTCAGCGGCGCCCCCGTGCACGGCACCGATCTGCGCGCCTCCGCGGCGATGGTGCTGGCGGGCCTGGCGGCCGAGGGGCTGACCACGGTGCGAGGCCTGGAGTTCCTCGATCGCGGCTACGCCGATCTCGAGGGCAAGCTCAAGGCCGTCGGCGCCCGCATCAGCCGCCGCTACGACGATCCGGTCCGGGGAGGCTGAACAGCCTGCGGAACCGGCGCCCGGCACCCCCTAAAGTCAGGCCAGAGGGAGCGTGCCGGAATTGGTAGACGGACTCGACTCAAAATCGAGCGCCTTCGGGCATGTGGGTTCGAGTCCCACCGCTCCCATCCCCTCGATCCCCGCGCCGGCGGCGCCACCGGTCCGCTCGGCGGTGATGGACACCTACGGCCGCTTCCCCCTGGAGCTGATCAGGGGCAAAGGCGTATGGCTGACCGCCTCCGACGGCCACCGCTACCTCGATGCCGTGGCCGGGATCGCCGTCTGCACCCTGGGCCACAGCGATGCGGTGCTGCGTCGTCGCCTCTGCCGTCAGCTGCACAGGCTGCAGCATGTCTCCAACCTCTACCGGATCCCGGAGCAGGAGCAGCTCGCCGCCGCGATCACCCAGCGCAGCTGCGCCGATCGGGTGTTTTTCTGCAACTCCGGCGCCGAGGCCAATGAGGCCGCGATCAAGCTCGCCCGCAAGCATGGCCACACGCAGCGAGGCATCGAGCATCCCCTGATCCTCACCGCCGAATCCAGCTTCCACGGCCGCACCCTGGCCGCCGTCACCGCCACCGGCCAGCCGCGGTACCACCAGGGCTTCGAGCCGATGGTGCAGGGCTTCCGCTACTTTCCCTACAACGACATCAGCGCCTTCGAGGCGCTGCTCGCCCAATGCGAGGCCGAGGGGCCACGGGTGGCGGCGGTGCTGCTGGAACCGCTGCAGGGTGAAGGGGGCGTGATCCCCGGCGATCCGGCCTTCTTCCGCCGCCTGCGCCAGCTCTGCGATCAACACCGCATCCTGCTGATCTTCGATGAGGTGCAGATCGGTGTCGGCCGCAGTGGCCGCTGGTGGGGCTATGAGCAGCTCGGCGTCGAACCCGATGCCTTCACCCTGGCGAAGGAGCACGGCGGCGGCATCACCATCGGCGCCCTGGCCGTGAAAGACAGCGTCGATCATCTGCGCCCCGGCGAACACGCCAGCACCTTCGGCGGCAACCCCTTCGCCTGCCGGGCTGGCCTCACCGTGATCGAGGAGATCGAACGCCGCCGTCTGCTGGAGCATGTGACACGCATGGGTGAGCTGCTGGCCGAACTGCTGGCCGAACTGGCCCTGCAGCATCCCGGGCGGATCGAGGCGGTGCGTGGCTGGGGGCTGTTGCGCGGTGTGCTGCTGGCCGCCGAGGGTCCGACGGCGCCCCAGGTGGTGCAGGCAGCCCTGCAGGAGCGGCTGCTGCTGGTGCCCGCCGGCAGCCGCGTGGTGCGGATCGTGCCGCCGCTGGTGATCCGTCCACGCCACCTGCGCAGCCTGGTGAAGCGACTGGGCCGGGCGCTGGAGCGCTGCCGCTGACACGCCAGCCGATCGGAGCGATCGGAACCCAGGACCGCTTCAATGCGTCGGTTTCGCCAGTGGTGCGCGACACGGATACCAGGCGTGGGCTTCAGCATCCCAGGCGCTGCAAGCAGCGGGTTTACCTCTGTAGTTCGGCCGCAGCCCTCGCGCTGCGTCTGAATCAGCCGTGCCTCGGAAGCTGTCGGTGCGATATCGCGATGCAGGATGCTCCCAGCAGGCTTCGTTGCCGCCTGGGCCACCTGAAAATCCGCGCCCGTTCAGGGGGTGGATATAACGTTTCACCAAGCCCCGGACGCTAGCTGTGGTGTCCCGACGGCTGCCGGAAGTTGGCTGTCGCCCACTCAGGGCCACCGGAATCCCTTCTTGGCCGCAGGGAAATCACATTGAAAACCCAGAGACCCCTTGCGGTATCTGGTGTCTTGGTGCTCATCCCGCCCCCTGAACCGATACGAAAATCCTGCCGCCAGGATCCTGCCGCCAGGGGTGCTCTGGCGCAGAGATTCAGGCTGTCGACAGCGCCTGATCCTGCCGCCGTGGGTGGTTCAGCCGCCACGGTCCGCGCAGAGCTGACCCACGCAGATCTCAACCAAGGGGTAGTTCTTCCACCGCCGTCAGGGCTGCCCGGGGCTAACCACTCCACCAACGTGAAAGGGGCCCTTCCAGGCCCCAAGGGTCATTTGGGTGATAAGGCTGACCTCACCCCATCTCCCTTAAGAGTGTCAGGCGGCCACAGGGGCGGCTTGACGGGAGAAACGAACGATGTTGTTCGCTGTTACGGGTTTGCTCTGACCGAGCAGGCTTCAGTCATCCTCCTCATGCCCCGTCGAAACCATTGCAGCCCCGGA
>Ga0172372_10006958_pt1 | contig 15304 bp, 9 predicted proteins | sample LakKiv5m_2_FD_114544 | JGI IMG/M metagenome (GOLD analysis project Ga0172372, IMG submission 114544) | Freshwater microbial communities from Kabuno Bay, South-Kivu, Congo - kab_092012_9.5m | ecosystem: Environmental > Aquatic > Freshwater > Lake | place: Democratic Republic of the Congo...
CTTACAGGGTTCCGGCCTTCCAGCGGGCTACGTGCCCGAGCATCTTCTCACGGCGTACAGGATCGATCGGCATGGCGGATAGCTTTCCGCAAAGGAACCGATCAGAGGGACACAGGACAAGACGCAGATTTTCGGGCGCTTACGATTTTCGGGCGCTTACATCTCGGGCACGGGACGTCCCGATTCGATCATCTTCAAAACATCTCGTTTAAACTCCGCATCGAAATCCCTTCTCTGACGGACATTCTTTACTTTGGACATGGTTCTCTAATTTAAGAGAACTCTGTGTCCGGAAAACGAGGGCCATCTCAATCATCTACCTGCTCACCGGAAAACTCGACTTTTCATAGATTAACCGATACTGCCCTACCCACTCATTTTAGCATAGAGCCTCCTTTTATTCTTAGGTTTTGATGTGGCTCTATTTTCAATGTTTCCGATAACTATTTTTTGTTAAAATACTTATCTCTCATGTTTCTGAAGTATTTCACATGTACTCCTTTAAAAACTTTATTACCATTCAAAGCTTCTCTATATCCGCTGAATGACTTAAATAAAATCGAACTTATTTGTTCAATTTTCGCTTGAGCATTAAGGGATTCAAATATTATATGTTTGATTTCCATAAAACTATTTTGTTTAGAGTTATATGATTCAGAGCCTATGTCAATCATAGTTGAAGCTTCTAGTTCAGTAAATGCAGATTTATTTTTTTCAAACATTCTCATTAGAAAATCTTCAGAAAAAATATCCTGATTTATTTTTAGGAACTTTGCCTCAAATCCATTTTTAGTTTCACTTACAGCATCACCATGTTTTGAAATATCAATAGTATTGTCTAACTCTTGATTTTTAAATTCTCTTCTATGTTTAAAATATGAATTGAAATATTCCTCGTGGCTGGCAGTCTCCCATGCATTAAGCTTCGACCTGAATCCGCCTTTTCCTGTATTAACTTTGTAGATTTCATTTACAGGTCTAATGATTTTAACCCTATAGTAGTGTGTATTGTCAATATTGAAAATATTGCTAGTAAGGTTATTTACAGGATAACTGTATATTGGCATTTCAGCATAGAATGATAGAGACCTTATCCAAAGACCAAAATAATCAGCCCCCTCAGAATTGATTTTAGTTGAATCATTATTAACATCAGTCGTAGCTGTATGTATTAGCTCTACTTCATAAATCTGTATTTTTCCTGAATCTGTATATACAAGCAAATTGAATAGACGATCCCTTTCTTTCAAATCGGGAACTTTCTTATCCTCGAATTCAAGACTATCGAAAGAAACAAAAACGAAGACATTATCAGAGTTAATTCTTGAAAAATCGGATTCAGGAACATTGACAAATAGCATCGATACAAAAAGTTGGTCTTCTAAATTAACACCATCTTGTAGCCAATGAAATATTTGTTTGAATTCGGGACGGTATTGTATACATTTCTGTCTTATTGATGCTAACTCAATTTCAATCTCATTCAAAAAAATATCGTCATAATTGCACTTTATAAGAATTGTATGTTCAGTATTGAATCCCTTCATCGCTCTATTTGTCATATTATGACTTCCAATAAAAACTAATGAAGTGTTGTCTTGCTGTTTTAATAGTAAAATTTTCGAATGCAATAATGATGGCGGATGCTTTTCTAAAGACTTTGATAGCTTGTAAGTAAAGAACCAAAAATTACATCCATATTTTGCCATCGAATCGATTGCTTCCAGATCTGTAGCATATGTTGAGACATCGCAACAAAAAAACGAGTTCTCATTGGAAAGTACCCTTTGTAATTTGTTTGAGAGATAGTTATACTCAAATGCTTCATTTAATGTCCAAAAGGCTGTAGTTCCCCTTATTTCCGTGGATTTTTTCAATGCGCTCCCAAGACTGCTTAAATATTGTCCGTATGATAATATTTGAATTTTCATTATTACTTTTTTTCTTCCTCTGTAATATCAAGACCAAGTTGTTTAGCTGCCTCTTTTGCATTTTTGTATTGTTGCTTTCCTTCGTCCAAAGGACTAGCATCCGTACCCTTAACCTTGAATAATACTTCTATATCTATCTTGTTGCCAAGCGTAGCAAATGGCACAATAAAATAATTGAATAGTTCTGTGTATCGTTCTAATGGAACTTTTCCTGAAATTGTTATTGAGGAGAATTGTTTAATCAAATCATCTGTTCCATCTGGTGGAGTAGGAATATCTCCGCCACCGTTATCACCGCCGGTGCTACCAGCTCTATTTCCACCATCATTTTCGCCACAAGGATTCCCTCCATTATTTCCTCCTCCCGTCTGACCTCCTGGAATTACAGGCGGTTTAGCAGGTGGTGGAATCTTAGATTTGTCAATTAGCCAATAAGTGCTGTCATTGACATCAAAAAATGGTATGGATTCTTTGAAATAATATCTTGAGAAATATGTACCATCGCCTGTGGCAATAGAATATTCGCCATTGGCACAATATTTTTGAAGGCTTTTTGAAACTGCCTCCGGTCCTGTTACCATTGGCTTATCATCGAACCTTAGAAAGGCTTCATATACATCCTTTGTTTTAATGGCATGCTCCGGTGTAGGTAGCAGGTTGTTGTTCTTTAAGGTGCTTAATCCAACAGATTCAAGCAGCCATTCTTCTTCTTTCAGTACTTCAATTACATTGTTGTTTATCTGGCTATCTAAGCTGTCTTTGAATTGCTTAAGCATCAATGTTTCAATTCCGTTTCTAACGGAGTATTTAGCTAACAATGAGTATGCTGAAACTAAGGAAACATCTGATTGCCTTCCCGCATCTTCAATCCGCCTTTTTATGTCAGATTTCTGCTCATTATTCAACTGGGAGCTGTATTCCGAACTGATTTTTTGGCATGCCAAATAGTTCTTAACATCATCATGCAACTTACCGATGCCCATTTCTGAACATAGTAAAAATCGCATGGTGTTGCGATAAATCCTTTCGCTGTTACCTTTCTTGGTAGCCAGCTTTTCAATGATGAGTTTTGTCTTACCATTTACCTCATTGGGATTGGCTAAAAATTGGGGACTTAAAATCACCATTGTTGGCTTCATTTGCTCGGGTATATCTTCAGATGGATTTACCAGCGTATTGAACAACTGAATACCTCTTGATCTCTCAATCACCCTGCGAAGTATTTCAGCTGTAATATCAGGCGACTTTATATCCCCTTTCGCCTGGTTAATCAGGATATTTACATTTGGCGTGGTATCGAACCAGTAACGTTTTATACCGGTACTGCTGTAATAGAGATAGTGTGCATTGCCTTCCATTCTATCCATCGCCCCATTAATTTCGTTATGATTGAAGCCATCAGGCTTTACCATGCAGAGTTTTATTTCATCAATGCCAACTCCTTTGTTTTGGCCTTTGCTGCCAAATGTGCCTAACAGCACTGTTGCTGCAATGCCCTGGGTTAGGTTGTATTTTCCTAATGCCTTTACATCATTATCAATGCGGAAAGCATTGGATGAGGTACCTGATACATCCGCACCAATTACAGAATCCCAGCTTGATCCATTTAATATTGTTATCTGACTGGTTAATGCTTCTACATTAGACAGTACCACATCAGAGGTATGAATTAAATGCTGGCTACCGGTTAATGAATTTTGGCGTTTCCACAGGTCTGATACAATAGCAGCCAATATTCTTAAAACGCCTCTTGTTCTTTGAAAGAATGGATTGCTTGCCCAGCGGAGGCGGAACATATCAATCAATTCTGGATGGAAGGGATAGGATTTTTTTAACTTGTCCCGGTACTCTGATTTGAGAGCATGGGAGGGAATCTCAGAAAGCAAAGACTGGTACAATACCGTGTAAGCAGAGATTACTTTCTCCATTTCATCTTCACTACCCAAATCTTCAAACAACCTTCTGCGGACTACTTCAAATATTTCATCGTCTTCAACAGGCTTCATGTTTGCACCTACCCGGGTGATGCGATTCTCTAATGCAGTGAGAATTTGAGACGAAATAGGTGAGGCTGCTAATTCCTGAGCACTCGCAGGTAGTGTGGCAATCAATACACAATTATCCGTACCTGTTACTGCTTCGGTTAACTCCTGCATAAAGCTAACCGTTTGGTCACTCAGATTGCTTGCTTCTACTTTTACGGCTGATGCACTAACGCAATAATCCGCCAACTCATCAATGAGGATTAGGCAGGGTTTGCATTGCTCCAGTACCTTTTTGAAAAGGCCCTTGGGTGCTATTTGTTTTTCATCATTAACCCTGATGATCTCGTAAGCAGATACACCCCCTAACTGATAAGCCAATTCCCCCCAAAGGGTACGTATGGTAAATCCTTCCACTTTACGGCCTTGTGCCGGGTCGTTGGTGGTGTTGGTAAAAACTGCAATATGCGCTGAATCGAATTTAGGTTCACCTGTTGTTGCCAGTAATTCCTGGGTATATTGGCTATTGGCAGCTTTTTTGCCCCACTTAGCCAAATGGAAAAGGGAAATCAGTGTGTGTGTTTTACCGCCACCAAATCCGGTTTGTAAACTGATAACCCGATTGTCAGCATCTTGCCCACCATTGAGACCCTGAACCACTCTACGGGCAATACTTTTTAAGCCTGCCGTGAAATAGGTCTTCTGAAAAAACATTTCAGGACTGGTATAAATTTCTCTACCCGTACCTGCTGCTACTTCTGCCAGGTTAGCGGCAAAGATGGATTCATCTAAATGTCCATCCTGAATGTCTTTGTGTGGCGTTACGTTCTTAAACCAAGGTTTCATTCCTGTATTTTTAAATTTCTATATTGTGATTTCCAAAATTGTCAGCTTCTTTGTTGTAATTGCCATAAAAGTCAATTTGACCTTGATGATTTCCTCTGTGATTGTGCACCTCAAAACCGCCATAGGGATTTTCAAAGTCGATTGATAAGTATGCAGTTCTATTTCCATATCGTGATTGGAAAATCCGTCTATACTGCCCACTATTCTTATTTTTCTTTGTTACAATTTCATCGTATCTCCAACCATTCATTTCTGCTATTATCCTTCCAACTCTTTCAAGTTCATCGTATTTATCTGTACGTTGCTTAACACTTAGTGGGAAATTAAGTCCAATTAAAGTTTGATGCGTCAATTCATTCCAAATCGGTTGTTCAATTGGATTCCATTTACTTGCTGCAAATTGAATATTATGTTTCCATTTAATTAAAAAGGCATTATGAGGTGTGAAGCTGTTATTTCCAAATAAGTTATTCAATGAAATATTCTTATTTACTTCTGAGTTGTTTTCTCCAAGTGTCAACAAATTGCAGTTAAGGGTATCTGCCAAGAAAACATCATCTGTTTGAAAACTGATAACTGGGCATTCCATTACAAATGCTTCTGTTAATAGTTGACTTGGTGTTAGTTCTGGTTTTGTATTTAATGATACCTCAATCAATTTATTATACTGAATATTTGATAAAGCATTTTCAATTACGACATCTGCTTCCTCCATTTGGTTAGATAAGAAATCATACAGGAAGTTTCTGTCATCTGCTCTTGAAGATTCGTTTACTTCAAGTGAAAGATCATAAAGGTAGTCGTTAATGGATTTTTGAGCTGCAATCTGTCTTGTTCTGAAATCACTTGGAACACGAATTTGTTCAATGCTATAATCAGAAAGTTTGGATGTAATATCCATGACAGTATTAAGTAGACTCCATGAATCAGCACTAGTATAACCCGGAGGTGATATTGATATGTCGTTGATAAATGAATACATAACAAACTTAGCCTATTATTTTTCTTAGATTCTTTTCCCACTCGTCAAAAAAGCCTTTAGGCCAACCGTCTAACTTGCCAGTTTTTAAAATTTTTAATGTTCGTTTATACCGTTTATCAAAATCATGGTCTAATTCTGAATTAAAAAAATGAATCAATACGTTTTCTTCACTTAGTTTTCCAAATGCTTCATCTCCTCTTACCATAACTCTTACCCCATTCACCAAATGGTCACTATGGGTTTCAATAATTATTTGAACGCCATTTTGTGCGGCTAGCGCAAGTAGTTTTCCAATTTTTGATTGTGCAGCTGGGTGTAAATGGGCCTCCGGATTTTCAATGATGAGCAAAGAACCAGGCTTGGCTGTAAGTACGCCAAGTATTACGGGGAGTACATAAGAAAAGCCAAATGCCACGTTTACCGGAGAATATTTTTGTACTCCCCCCAACTTTCCTTTTGTGAAACTAAATTGAAGCTCAACTGATCTGGGGTCTGTCTCCTCAGCTTTTACTTGTATACCCTCATACACAATTTCAGAAAGCCATACACTCACATTAGTGTAGATGTTAAGGTCTTCAGAATTCTTATGCTTTAGATTAGCTATTGGCAGTTTCTCATTTTTCTCTGTCATGGTGTACAAAAGCGATGGAGCCAATTCTCCATTTCTTGTTCCCAATCTACCCTGATGCCTGCTTTCTTTTGATTTTACATATGCTTCTTGTGGTGATACCCTCTCTGCATATAGGTAGGCAAATGTTTCATCAAACAAGCACTCTTTGTAAATACCATCATCCGCATTGGAATAAACAATCAACTTTTCTTTGGATGTTGCAGAGTCCATTTTCCACTCAACATCATTTTTCCCTTCAAAATCGATCGTGATTTTTACATCGGCTGTTTTTGACGGAGCATAGCGTATAGCATCTCCGCTAACTAGATTTACCAATTCACCTTTTACAAGCACCTGCTTGTCCACTTGCAAATAGCGTTCATCAAAACTTTGTCTTAGCAAAAGCAAAGACTGAATAACACTTGATTTACCCATGCCATTGATACCTGTTATGATCGTTAATGGTGCTAATTGCAAATCAAGCTCTTCGAAGCATTTAAAATTATCTAATCTAATATTCTTGATCATAGCTGTTCTCGTATAAATGATTGTAAAATGGAAAAACGATTTTTTACATTGGTTTTAGAAGATGTGGTATCGTTTATGGCTTTGAAAAATTCCAAATTGTCGTGCTGAAGTTTGATAAATTGCTTTCTAAAGGCATCTTTTTTAAAAAGTAACCTTTTGAATTGATCATCATTAACAGCAATCATATTCCACGATAAAGTATCATATAATGCTTTATTAGGACCACGACCCGGCTTACCGTTTTTATCAATTCTAAAAAATGCATACGGACCCAGCAATTCATAATTTCTCATCATGGAGAGCTTAAACTTTTCTTCTAACTCATGCAATGTTTGAGAACTCGCATCATACAATGATTGCATGGCCAAACGCAAAAATTCGTCAATGTCTGCTACGTATTGGTCTTTGTACAATTGAAAGGCGATAAATCTATTGACATACTCCCGGTCAACCATACGTTTAACTGAAACCTTGTTGTTCGTTGCCTGGCGAAATTCAGGTAGTAAAGCCAAGTTCTTAGTAAAGTCAGATGGAACTCCTCGGTACACCGCATTTCTAACTTCCTGTCCGGTAAGTGGTAATCCCTTTGTATTAATGCGCTGAAATATATTGTACTTAACTGCAGGTGGCGTGCCCGGATTGATCACATAAGCCTCAATAGGGGCTTCCAGAATTCTGCGTTTCATATTTAAAGGCAAATCTTCAAAAGGATACCTGTTGAAGTCATTCTTTAAATACTCCAAATGCTTCAATTCAAATGGATCATTTGATTTAGGGCTGATGTATTGGAATAAAGTGGTTAACCTTTGCAAACCATCAATTACTCGCCAGGGCTTTTCACTACCATCTAAATAAAAAATGGGCAATGGAAGGCTAATCATCAATGACTCAATGAGCAAGCTTTTACGCTTTTCGTCCCAAATTCCGGCTAGACGCTGCAGGTCGTTTTCCACATAGATTTCCAAATCACTCGCTTCTACCATTTTGATGATTTTATCTACCGTAAAATGCTGTACCCGGATGTCAACATCCTTAGGGTCGTATTGAAGATTATATTCTATTCGCAGTTGTTTGGCCATTGTTCAATCTTATTCTTCAAATAAATTAGTTTGTGTAATACTTGCCTGCTGAACGGTTTTACTTTCTCTTATCAAACTGTCTTTGTTGGTGAGCAAGCCAAGGGCTTGTTTGTGGTCTTCACTGCCGGCTGGTAGCACTTCGCACAAGGAAGTAACCACCCTCCAGAAATTGCTTTCAGGTTGGGCGGCAACCTTGCCAATATATTGCAACAAAGCTGTTCGGTTATTACCCTTGTACAAGGCCATTGCCCGATGCACCAGATCTATCAGGAAATTGTTGGCTCTATCGCCTAAGTTCTTATTGGCTTTGATACGTTCTTCAAAAGTGCCCAGGGTTTGCTTGTTACCGTTTTTGATGAAAATATGCTCGGTGAATAACTCTGCTACATTGATGCTTAAACCCACCCGGCTGAACTTAGCAGCATCATCAAATTCACTTTCGGCAAAACTGTATAGCTGAAGCCAGCCAATGTAAAACTTGGTAAAATCATCGCCATCAAAACCTTTGAGCAGTGCATTGAAGGCACTTTCTCTTGCCATTTCCAACAACTCGGCAACAGTTACTTCGCTACCATCGGCTTTTTCTACTTTTTCATATTTGCCAAACTCACTTACCGCCTGGCCAAAGCAAGCCGTTAATAAATCGGCTCCTCTGAAACCTAATCGATAGAGTTCCTCTACCTCTTTAGCAACTGTTTTTTCAACTGCTTTTCTAACATCCTTATAATCACCATATCCTTTTCGTTGAGCAGGTCTGCATGAAACCGTTACAGAAGATTGTAATGCTGCACCTGCATTTGCAATCATTCTTGTGTCTCTTTCAGAATCAATTGCCCAACTGCCGGTAATATTCATTCTTGCGCCTAAAATAGAATTGCATAGCGTGGTCCATGCTTCTGTACTTTGATGAGCAAACATAATGCTTACCATATCTGATGTTTGGTGCTCTATTGCATCAAATATTTGAAGAAGTTTGTTTTCAAAATGAGCTTTAGCTTTATCGCCATCCCCATCGTGATGATGCTTCAGCATTGTGCATTCATCTGATTTAGGTGTTTGAGGGGTTGCAAAATTTAAGGGGTAAAGATTTGCTATTGACCTTTTCATCCAAACATAGAAGAAATCGGACAAGTCAGCATAGGCAATGGCATCATAATATGGGGGGTCTGTAACGACCGCTGTTAAAGACTTAGGTTGAAATTGTTCCTTTTCGCCACTTGCTGCATTGTTACAAATAGAAACAAATGGAATTGTGCTCTCCGAATTGAGATACATAATTATCCACTCTAATTGATTTAATGGGCCACTTGTCGAAGGAGCAAAAATGCTCACCTCAGGATAATCAAATACCATGGCTATTGCCTGCCTACCAAATATGCTTGTCAGTTGCTCATTCTGTGGAATCCACCTTCCAAATGAAGTTAGATATGCAGCAATTCTATCAATCCAAATACCCAAATAAGTAATTATTGCCTTAGAATATTCATCCTCATCAACTCTTAACTCACTCTTAATCAAATTCAATTTCGAAATCAATGTTTGCATAGCAAACAATTGTCTCTTTGAAAATATTTGCCCCCACTCTGTAATACCCCAGCTAAATGTATCGCCACCAGCAGAATTTCTTTGCATTTTTTCAACTGGGATATCAATATTATCAGGCAATACAACTAATGAGTTAGACTCTTCATCTGTTGGAAGTCTATACTCTTTACCCTGTTCTCCTTCCTGTACAATTGCCAAAAGACGTTCCTTTAAATCTCCTTTGATAATTTGTTCTTTAATTTTCTTTACATCTGTAACACTACCGCAGCAAGGGCATTTCATATTACCTCTATTATTCCACCCTTCAATGTCACACTTACCTCTTTTTAGCTCAAAATCAATTTTAGCCCCCTTGATAATTGGGTTAAGAAAAATCTGCTTATCCTTTTTATTTGCTAAATAAAACTGCTTTAATAAAGGAACTTCGGCTTTGCAACTTGGGTTTGAACATACTGCTATCCTCGACCAATAATATACTAAAGGATGCTTACCCTTTTTGTCCTTAGGATACAAATGGCCTATCTCATTCTCCGCTAATTCAAGCAGCCTTTTTGCATAAAATTCAACATCAAAACTTAGACGATTTTGAATATTTACCGCAACTGCTTCTCCATTTACCAAAACCTTTTTGTCGTAAGAAATCTTATCAAACTCTTTGACGCCATACAACTTTATAAACTCAGCCTTGCTGAAAGTGATTGGTTTTCCAAATTTTTGGGGAAATTCTAAGCTACATCTTTGAATGATGTTTGCCACAGGATTTATGTCATTACCATAACTCCTACAGCCTAATCTTGCTACTTCCAAAGGTATTGCCCCACCTCCTGCAAAAGGATCAAAGACAGTTGGCATTCTGTTTCTAAAAGCGTCAATTGCTACTTTCAACTCTTTTTCTAAATCAGTTCCAATTTCAGTCTTTAAGTGCCTGTCATTTAGTGAATATAATTTTTGTTCAATCAGAGATATTCTTTCGTAGTATTCCGAAAACTCATTCAACAATTCAATACAAGACCTTTCTGGGTATAGTTCTATATTGTATGCGACCCAGATGAGTTTTCTTGCCCTATTTAGAATTGAGTCGTTACATTTATTTTCCCATTTTATTAAACTAAAGTCGCTTAGTTGCTTGCCTGCTGGTGTTGATTTTCCTGCTTTTTCATTTATACAAAACTCATCACTGTATTTACCAATCAACATCAACAGTCTGTTTCGTAAATTATCCTCCATTTTGTCTATAGCAGCAGTGAATGGAATATCGTTGTAGGGCTTATAAGCATCTGGCAAGATACCCGGCTCATTAAGTGGTTTCAACGCACTACCTAAAACAATTTCAACTGCTTCTTTAAATTGTACTGGACAATTCTCATCTAATGGATCAGGCACTAAGCTGGCAAAGACCACTGCACGACAAACCGGTAAAGGTCTTCTTGCCCACCAAATGTGTAAAGTTGAAATATGACCATGATGAATGTACTTGTCATGAACACTTGCTGCCGATATTTCTTTTATCGGCATAGCTACTTCTATGAGTTTCTTTGCTTTTGCCATTATGCGTTAATCTTTTGTTTCCATTCTGCCATTGGCAAAAAGTATTGAACACCTTTGCTTTTCAATTCAAATTTGAGTGCCTTAGCCGGGTTCTGAATGCGATACAACTCTGGGTTGCTTTTGCAATTCATTACAATGTATAACCAGGCTGCATCGCCTAATTGAGCCAAGCGATTCATTTCGTTTTCACTAAGCATTACACTGCCGTCATTGCCGCTGCGGCCTTTCACTTCAATGTATCGTTTTAACTCTTCAGGGCTTATGCTCTTTACATCATAGCCTTCGTTGTTGGCACTCACATCCTGTGGTTTCCAGCCAACACTTACTTCATAGTCCATTGTTGTTTGCATGGCAATGGCTTCTGCTTCATCATCCCGGCTCATGCCGTAATGGCCTACATATTCAACCTGTGTTAATGGCACTACATAGGCACAGCCCAATACTTCAGGGGCTTTGGGGCTGAGTTGGGTCATTAACTCCAAACTTTCCAAACGGCTTTGCTTTTTATGGATGAGTTCAGAGATTCGTTCCTGCTTTTTCAAAATCTTTTCCTGCACTTTGTTATCACCCAGCAGAACTTTGCCTTGCAATTCCTGAATCTGTATTTGCAAATCCATGATGACCTGTGTAAAGGCAGATTCCAGATACATTCTTCGGTCGGCAGCATCTTTCTTTACATGAGCCTTGGTATCTTCAAACTGCTGCGTTGTGATATGCTCAAAACTCCATTGCACTACCTCGTTTGTACTCACCACTTCAGGCGGTTCAATAGGTTTGGTAAAATCAGTTGGAGTATGAAGGTCAATGAACTTTGCCGGTGATGTGATGTGAAATGCACCGTCTTTTGACTGGTAAACCATCAACAACCTTTCATCGGCTATACTGTCGTCTTTCTTGCTTGCCCGATTATCAACTATCTGGCTTTTTACAAAGAATGCAAAGTAGTCTTCCTTATCATCAGGGGAGATGAGGACCGTACCTTTAATCATTTCTTCTCTGAACTGATTACGAACTACCGTAACCAAACTGTCGAAAACAGGGTTGCCCGGATTGATGTAATGCACTTTGCCCAAATCGCCTACACTTTGATAGTCGAGGAAGATTTGTTTATCAAAACAAAACTGTATGGATTTGATGGCATCAAAGTGAATCTTGTAAGTGTCTTTCAATTCGGCAATAACTGAATCGGGCATTTTATCAATGCGGAAAATAGATTGCCTTAATTCAGTGAATGCACCGCCCAGGTGCTGGAATGCTTTCTCAAAAAACAAACGGATATAAATGGGTTGTAATCTCTTCTCATCAGAGTTTTCTTTAAGTGTACGGGCATCCTTGTAGTCAACCGTGCTGTGTGCCAGCTTGTCTTTCTGTTCATTGATTTTTTCTTTGAACTTCAATTTCAGCGTAGCATCGTCTTGTGAAAGGAAACGATCTAATTCGGTTTCTTTACCGTTGAATACGGAATTGATTATATCATCAAGCCCTACACCTTCCAGTACATCCTGAATTACATCATACACCCGGTCATCGCCCATGCCTTCACGGATAATATCTAATTTGGTTAGCAGTCTCTCCAATACTTTACCTTCCTTGGTATTACTGGCTACCATGTTAAACACCAGTACATCCTGCTTTTGGCCGTAGCGGTGTATCCTGCCCATGCGTTGCTCCAAACGGTTTGGGTTCCAGGGAATGTCCCAGTTTATCAGTAAACGACAAAACTGCAAGTTGATACCTTCACCGGCTGCATCAGTGGCAATCAATATTTGCGTATCGGGTTTGGCAAATGCCCATTGGGCTTCTCTTCTTTCATCTACCAGTTTGCCACCGTGTATGGTTGCAACTTTATAACCACCGCTTTTAGTGAGGCGTTCTTCCAGATACAACAAAGTGTCTTTGTGTTCAGTGAAAATGACCAGCTTCTCACCGTTTTCCAATACGCCATTTGATTTGAGCAATTCCTGTAATTCCTGGAACTTCTTCTCCTCCTGCTTGCGGTTGTAGAGTGATTCAGCCATTTCATACAGCTTCTTTACTTCATTGGCCTCAGTTTGTATCTCGCCTAAACTTTTGGCCGTAGTAAACAGCTTGAATTTCTTTGGGTCGGAAAGGATATTTTCCAATGCATCTCTTTCATCATCTTCCAAATCTTCAAACTCTTCAATGTTATCTACATCAAAGCCGTCCAGCTTATGCCGCTGATTAAACAGGTTTGGATTTTTGCTGGTTTCATCCAGAATACCTTTAAGTGCATTGTAACGCCTACCTAATGTGTTTTTAATGGCAAAGATGGAGCTTACTAATCTTCGCTGCATTACTGTAAGTGCCAGGGATACATGTATGTTCTTTGTTTCTGATGCTTCTTCCTTCTTTTTGGTCAAATACTTTGTTACCGCATCATAGAGCTCCTTTTCCTCAGGAGTAAGCTGATAGGCAACTGTTTTGGTAAATCGGTCCTTGAAGAGAGGCTTGCCATGCCAGTCTTTCATGTCTTCTTTTAACCTGCGAATGAAAAACTTATTGATGCCATTGTGCTCTAATTCTTTGATACGGGTAGAAGCTATTTCATCTGTGGCAAAAATGTCTTCATCCAATAACTGGAGCAGCTTTTTGAACGTATCAGTTCTACCCCTGTGCGGAGTGGCGGTAAGTAACAAAATATGTTCGCATTGCTGCGACAGCACCTGCGCTGCCTTATAGCGAAGTGATAAATATTGTTTACTGCCGTAATCATAGGCTGACAGCTATGGCACTCGTCAAATACAATCAGATCCCAGTGCGAATTGCTTGCTACATTCAAGACATCTTCTCTTGAAATAAAGTCTATGGATGTTACAATTCTTGGGGCTGTATGGAATACGTTGGGGTCTGATGAAAACAGACTTCGGTTAACCAATGTGAATGGGATATTGAACTTAACACCCATTTCATCTTCCTGCCACTGTTTGGTAAGACCACCCGGAGTTATAATCAGAATCCTTTCAGCAAGTCCTCTCATCATCAATTCCTTCACCAGCAAACCGGTCATGATGGTTTTACCTGCCCCGGTATCATCGGCAAGTAAAAAGCGAATCTTTGGAAGAGGCAATAAGAATTTATATACTGCTTCGACCTGGTGAGGCAATGGGTCAACGATACTGCAATTCACAGCAAACAATGGATCGAACTGATATGCAGAATTTATTCTTTCAGCTTCAGCAAATAAGCCAAACTTTGTTGGGTCTCCTTTGAAATTAAATGTGCCCTCCTGAGAGAGAATTTCAAGTGAATCAAATTCTTCTTTAGAAATTACTTTTGTATTGGCACGGTTGGTATTTACGCCAGTGAACTTTATGGATACCATTGAACCCAACGGCTGAATCTGATTCACCGTAACTGGTTCTCCTGGAATAAGGTTTTTAACTATTTGTCCTGTTTCAATTGGCATAAATTATTTCTCTCGAATTTTTAACTTGATTTTTTCTTCTGTTACCTGAATGGCTTCATTGGCCAGTTTCTCATCCTTCACCACAGCATAAATTTGGTCGGACAGCCAAAGGGTCAACAATTCATCTACATCGGCTTTGAGAATATGGGCAATGGTGGGTATCTGTTCCCGCTTCAGTTGCCGCAATCCTTTTTCTATTTTACTTAGTAAGGGCGCGTCAATCCCTAGCCTTTCTGCTACATCGCTTTGCAACAACCCCATTTTTTGTCTTTTAGACTTAATAATTTCCCCAACTGTATACACGTCGCCCTTCATACTTGTCAATATTTGACAAGTTAGTAATAAAGGTTCAAAATTCTCAGTTCATCGAGTTGATTTTATATTAAAAATTGAAGCAATTTGTAAGAGTAAATCCGTAGTACTTATCTGCCATAAATATTGACCTACTCCTTTGAAAATCACCTAGAATTGATCAAAAACTTCTCGGAACTTACCAGACACCTCCATAAGATTCTCAAAATCCTCGCCTTTTCCTACGTTTTATGGAAACATGAAAGACCCAACAGGGGGTGTCAGGCGTTGCGTGAATGAGAAAAATTATTTTTTAGACGTGATTTGTAAATTATTCCGGGCTCTATGCTAAAATGAGTGGGTAGGGCAGTATCGGTTGATCTTTGAAAAGTCGAGTTTTCCGGTGAGCAGGTAGATGATGGCCTGGATGGTATCGAAGCGTTTATATCCCCTGGCCTTTGCTTTGGAGGCTTGGAAGATCGAGTTGTAGCCCTCCAGGATGCCGTTGCTGATCTTTTGTGTCGCCCAGTTGAGA
>Ga0172372_10006959_pt1 | contig 15303 bp, 16 predicted proteins | sample LakKiv5m_2_FD_114544 | JGI IMG/M metagenome (GOLD analysis project Ga0172372, IMG submission 114544) | Freshwater microbial communities from Kabuno Bay, South-Kivu, Congo - kab_092012_9.5m | ecosystem: Environmental > Aquatic > Freshwater > Lake | place: Democratic Republic of the Congo...
AAAATACGGAATTCACCCCCCCCCCCACTTCACTGATATGAATGGAGATTTCGGCTAATTCACTGCGTTTCTCATGTAAAAATGAAGATTTATGTCGCGTCCAATTAGTAATAGGCATTCCATCCGTTGTTACTATATATGTGCTGAACAGCGCTCTCACATCTGCACATACCGATGAACCCCACTCAGTTGAAAGAGGAGTATACGCGCCTTCGCTTGGCGGTGAATAACGACCCCGAGAAGGAGAAGCAGCTGAACGATTATGTTAATCTGTACACCCTTTTGGAAGAGATCAAGAGGAGGGAGCGCCAAACCGCCCCTCGGCTGTTGTTCGGTGGGTTCAATGTGTCGGTGTGGCCTAGCTGGATCCAGATGCAGAGGGCCAATTTTCTCATCGAGAGAATCGAGCTCAGGCGCGTGCAGGAGCAGCACTCCGCGGACAAGGTGCGCCTGAAGGAAAAATACGCCAGGCTCAGGGCGTCGGCGACTGATGAGGCGGAGAAGGAAAAGTGGGGTGCATATGTGAACCTGTTTGCGCTCCTGATCAATATCGACGTTGATCGCGCGCAACGCCAATGAGTTGGACGGGCTATTTAGGTTCATGCATTTGAATAAACACCCCATGGACTGCATGTTGATATGGTGTATGTTGGCGTACGTGTTTTCCGCGCCGCTGCTGATTGTGTATGCCATGGCGTATGCGTATGAATACGTTTTCAGCTTCATTCGCACCAGGCTGGAGGCGGTGATTTTCTGCAGTCCCGCGTGTGTGGCATGCTGCGCGCAGCCGAGCGAGGCGGAGGACCCGCTCACGTGGTTTGCGCTTTAGTTGTCTCGCGTGGTGTGAAATATGTACAAAACTCACACATGAAAAATCAGATCGCCCACAGCAAAGTTCTCCTACATGGAGAGTGAAAAAGGCTTCACTTACTGGTTCGATTCCAAGTAGCGCGATCTGATTTTTGCGAATTGATTTTATGGTAAAAAGGATTTTTTTTTAATTCGGTAATTCGGGAAAAAAGAAAAGATTAAAACACAGGACACGTGTGGATGAGTCTGCCGCTGTTTCTTGTCTGTGGCATCATGAGTGCGATTCATTCTCAGTTCGAGCCTGCTTCGGTTCATTCTACTTCTCCTGCAAAGATGTCTCCGCCATCTCCAGAGAACACCTGCATCACCCCTGAACAAAAGGAACGATTGGTTTTGCTGGGCACCACAGCTGGCTCGCCAGGCATAGTGTTCGAGGCCATCCGCAGCGGGAACATCATGGATCCTGCGCACATGCTGCGTGCCGAAAAGATGAAGGAGGATTGGGAGAAGGGTCCCGGGGTATTTGCGCCGTACCTTGAGCGCCAGAGGCGGGTTGACCAGGAGCAGGAGCAGCTGCGGTTGCTTGGAGAGAAGATGGGGGGTCCGCTGAAAGAGCTCGGGTACAAGGCCATTCGTGAGCTCATTGGCCAGCAGCCGACGCCGCCGCCAGAGGGCTGGTTTCTGCGCATTCAAAGGCCCGAAAGAACGAAATTGTTCTGGGCAAACATGATGGTTGAGGATTCAAGTTCCAACCTCAATGCAGCGAGCACACATAGCTTGGATGGATTTCAATCAAAGCTTCGCGCCAAGCTGACGCAGGCAGACGTGGTTGAGATATTCCTCTGCAAGCACAGTCATAAAAGCCCAACTGTCGTGTCGAGACTTTGCGGCGTCAGCGAGAAGACCGTGCGGGACATCTGGAGCGGTCGAACGCGGTCGAAAGAGACGCAGCATCTTGACCCATCGCGAGCTGTACTTCTGAAGAAAATCGGGAGACCTGCAGGAAGCAAGGATAGTAAACCTAGGAAGCCGCGAGGAAAGACAACAATTGAGACACTGGAAAAGGAGGGAGACAAATCACCAGAATGCGATGGTTGCCTGAACCACGGCAGTATAGCAGCGAGCCCCGGGCTTGGGACGTGTGATCTGGGCACATCAACGATGAGTCTTAAATCGTATCTAAGAATGGCAGACCGCGGCATTTCCATCGACGAGCAGCTGGACGAGTGGGATCAGCAAGGCTGCTGGATAGATCGAAGCGGGCTCCGAAGGATGGGCTGCCTATTTTGGAGGCAATGAGTCTTGCTGAGTGATAATGGGATACTTCTTTTTAGCGGCGCATGAAGCAAACAGATCAAAGTGGCATGCTGATGGCCAACCTAGAAAAAATCTCAGGCGATCAAGATTCAAAGGAGACTCTTTCTTCAAGAAGCACTTGTAAGCTGATCGGATGCTGCCGCCCTGGAAACCTTGTTAGAATCATCTGATCATTAGCTTGAGATTATTGAAAAGACGTGTTGTGTCTTTCTAAAGATGCTTTCTGATGGGAGTTGACGTCATGTCGCCTACACCAAACAAGTCTCGAAAAAAAAATTGAACAGGACGAGTCAAAGCAAGAGCAAGAGCAAGAGCAAGAAGGAGGGAGAGCAGCGGAGAGATAGTGTGCGGTTTACTCTCTCACCCTCTATCGTTTGATATCCAACATTGTTTATGAAGTTGCTGGGGTTCATCTGTAAGGCTGCACTGAACTAAAATTCAGAAATGGTTAGATCTTTTTTACATGTCCTGTCCTTACTGAGTGAAACAGAGGGGTAGATTAACAATGTTGAATCCAAAGCTCCAGGAGTATTTGAAGCATCAAGCACACCTTGTTAATCCAGAGAGCCAAATGAGCCATGGTATGTTATTAGAGTCTTATTTGTCGGGGTTCAGGTCACATATATCCTTTTTGGATGCGTGTGGTCATGACACATCGGAATTCAAGGCTGCACTTACGCGTGCTCAAGCAGTTCTTTATGAGCTGAACGAAATCAGCAAACAGGCTGCTATGCGATTCAATGCGATCCGTTTCCATCGCGCGGTGCAAGTGCCCTTGATGACCCCAGCACCGAGGGAGTGATATGCGCAAGCTGTGGTCTTCCTAAGTTTGATGGCCCCGCCAAACAACAGGATGTGGTGACACAGGAGTAAATTTGACGCTGGTGTTTTGACCACATCTATGAAAAAGACATTCGCGAATTTCATTGTCTGTGTTGGTTGTATATAAGCCTGTTCTGGGTTTGGCGATGTATTTGAGCGAAATACGTGCTGCTGTTGAAGAGAGATGTGGGTCAGACTTGGCTCGAGGGCTGATCACAGGAGGGGATACTACAAAACTTGCGTTGTTTTGTAATGAATCCATTCCAGTGATTAATGGCCCGCATCCAAAGATCACGGGTGTATTTCTGGTGGGACGTAGAGAGGTGAAAGTGCAAGATCCAAACGCCTATGTTACCTCGTCTTCTGATCTAGCTAACATCGCAACTATCTCTATTTCGAAACCACCTGAGCTGCGGATTGAGTTTGATAGCATTGCTCCAATAGTTATACTTTTTTTTGGAAAAATACATTTGAACGAATTGATGGAAAATTACTATCCTTTGCGGTTGACAGAGCAAACTATTACTGGTAGCCTGGAGCGTACTGCCAGCGCGCTGGAGCGTGAGGTAGACTTGCTTAGGATGCGAAAACGAGCGCAGTGACATTGGATTGATGGCCATGTGACAAGGGACTGTATATAAAATTGAGATCGCCGTATGTCCAAATGGTATCATTCGATTCCGACATCATCGTCACCCGCTCCGTAGCACACGAACCCCACCTCAAAGAACTACTCCCCTGCGTAACAAACTGGCCGCGCGACGCGCCAGCGTCCTTCTATGACTCTGTCAGCTGGCGGTACTTCCTCCTCGTAGACATCAACCGCTTCCACTACGCCATCCTGTTGCATAAGTCCGAGTCGCTACGCGATGCACTGCAGGCCTTCAGCCGCGAGGGCGCCTTTGCGACGCGGATGGGCAGGGAGGCGCTGCTGGGGGTGATTGGCGAGGCGCGGAATACAGAGTGGTGCAAGGATAAGGCTATGTTGGACGAATTGGCGCGTTATGCTGCGTACGCGTTCGTGTTGGATGGAGTGGTGATGACGTGTGGGGCGATTGAATGAATTTGAGTGTAGAATTCTGAGTATATAAACCCCACAATACACACATTCACTGCCCCTTGGATTCAATGGATCTCAACGAACTGGCTGCCGCGCTTGACGCCGAGGAGTTTGCCGACGTGAACCGTGCTCCGCATTGGACCACTTCTCCGCTGTGCCGGATGGCGGTGGCCGTGCTCAATCTGCAAGTGGTTGCTGCCTCTGTGTCTGCAGAACAGGTCGCGCTTCTGAAGCGGGCGGTGGCGCAGTGGCACGACCCCTCATTCGACGGCGACGATGTCAAGGCGGTCAAGGACCTCTTTCGCAGCGTGTTCAATATTGAGCATGAGCTCTCGGGGTGCTGCATCAAGAACGCGCTGCTGTTGGAGCGGGTCGAGGACACCGGCAGCAACGAGATGTTTGCCGTGGAGATCAGGGAGGATGGTTCGATTCTCTGGCTGCAGTGGGAAGTTGAGGACAAGGAGTGGTTTGAGCCCGAACACACGCTTGGCCGTGCCTTGCATCTCATGGTGCGGGGTGCTGTTGAGCTGCTGCTGCTGAATGCAGAGGAGGAGGTTTAACCGTTGACTCAGATCCTACAAAACACGACCATAAGATTGAAAAAAAAATAAAAAAGAATTCGAGTGGATTTGAAACGTGTTCTTGCGATAAAAGCTTATGCTGCTGGTATATCTGTCGTGAGGTGTGTGTGCAACAGGGACAATGCAATCAGACCTTTTACGCTTTTTCTCAAAGCGACAGAGGCTGAGCGAATCGTCAGCGTCGAGAGAAGGACGCTCTTCTGATGGACCCGAGAGGGAAAGCGCCAGTATACCAGAAGTAAAGCAAACAGCAGAGGTAATTGGCTGTTTGACTCCCATTCCATGAAGCAACTGATGTATTCTCTTGGGGCAGATTACTCTGACACATGCAGATCGAGCATCAAAAGCGAAGGCCAAGCCTGCGAAGCCAAGCAACAGCAGGATGAAGAAAGCATCGACGCCATCTACGCACGGGTCTGGTCCCAAAAGCAGATCGAACACCTCCAAAGCGAGAGACTCAAGCTGCGCCATCCCTCCGCCATCGTGTCCAGAGATTGCGCGTCTGATCTCCATTGCAGGCGCAAAGGCCTCTTGTCGCTTCTTCAACGGGTCCTTGAAGGCCGTGTACGATACGTGCGCCTTGCCCACCGAGGCCGACTGTGCCGCTTCGCATACGTTCTCCTCGAGCGAGTATTCAAGCACCACGGTACAACAATCACAGTGGAAGCACACGCGGCGCTGTCCCCCGAGCTTGCCAAAGACGTGCTCTCTGTCGTCGCCGTTTTTAGCGCATGCATGTACTGCGAAGGCAGATCCACAGCCCGACATCGAGGGTGGTTCGGATCCAGAAATGGAGGATGCGCCCATGTCCACAGCATCCGCTGGCAGAAAGCGCAAGCGCTCACCAGCGCCCTGCAAGAAGCAATCCAAGCCCTTCGGACGCAAAGAGCCTATGAAAGGCAGGGCACGTGGTCTCAGATTCCGTATGCTTCCCACCAAGGAACAGGAGATCGAGCTCAGGCGCTGCTTCGAGGCCGCGAGGATCGCTTACAACTTTGCGAATGGACGGATCCGAAACGACAACGCGCCAGTCAACAAAGGCTCACTCAAGGCAGACTGGGTCCGGGCCAATCCAGAGCTCAAGGCGCCTACACAAGGCGTCGCGTCCCGGATAATGAATCGGGCGATCTGGGATCTCGTCGACGCCTACGCCACCAACTACGCCAAGATTTCCAAGGGCAAGGGCCGAAAGTTCGAGGTCAAGAATCGAGACGCCGTGCGGTCTAGAACCGAGATCATTCATATAGAGCGAAGAAATATGCTCCATGAGGTCGTGCCGCCGGCAGACTCGAGCGCTCAGAACCAGCGACGGTCGGAGTGCGGGCTTCGTTTTGGAAACAACCTCGAAAAGGTCGGACCCATTCGCATCCAGGGGAGACGCCGAGGCATCGAAAAGGTGATCGCCGCTGGCAAAGACCTGCCGTGTGACGCCAAGATCCAATGGGACAAGAACCTTGGCGCCTTTTACTTCATCTGGGTCGATGACGTCCCATTCAAGACGGATCCAGATCCGCTTTTCAAGGACAAGTGTGTCGTATCTCTCGATCCAGGCTGCTCTCCATTCCAGCAATGGTATTCGCCCACCACCGGGGAGTTTGGCGAGCTTTTGGTCGATGCCCGTCAGGACCTCAAGGCCCACTGCCAACGGATCGACTCCCTCTGCTCCCGGCTCCGTCGTCGGGACCTGAAGAAGCATCCGGAGCGCCGTCCCACCAAAAAAGCCAAACACCTCTCGAGCAAGAAGCAGAGGCGCAAGCGCGGGCGCGCCAAGCAAGCCCTTCGGAAAAAGATGCGGCGGGAGCACAGGCGGCTGCAGGGGAACGTGCAGTCCGCTCACTACCACGCCGCCAAATTTCTGCTCTCTTCGTTCGACATCATCATCGCCCCGGTGCTCAACACGGGTCGTCTCACCGAGAAAGGTAACAGGCGCATCTTCGGTTCCCGGATGGCCAGGGCGCTCTACACCTGGAGCCACAGGCTCTTTCGTCAGAGGCTGGCCTCTGCAGCCCACCAATGGGGTGGGAAGTATGTCTTCGAGTGCTGCGAGCCCGGCACGTCCAAGACCTGCACCGATTGTGGTGCGTGGAAGCAGGACCTTCGCCTAGGCGACAAGGTCTACCACTGTCCTCGTTGCGGGATTTCCGTCGATCGTCAACTGGCGGGAGCTCGCAACAACTTCTTCGCCGCCTATGGCATGGCTGTGAGGGTGGGGTGGGATGGGATGCCACGCTGAGCCGTAATGGTTCATTTAGAAGAAGGGGGTTATGCTACACCTCCAGGTCCTGTAAAACGGACCGAACGGGGGCTACCCTTCCATAGACGTCATGCTCGGCGTGGCTCTATGGTCGGATTTTGTAGACCCCGAAGTAGCAGGTACGCAACATAATTAAACAAGGGCTTTGGCATGCGCCTCATCTCTCTGCCCCTGTCTTCACTCCAGTAATACTCGTATGGCCTGAGAATTCGCGGACCGGGCCACGTCGTCGAATTCAAATGCGACCGGGGCGTCGAAGGCGGTGTAGGCGTCGATGTACCATTCGGGCATGAGGTCTGAATCGGCGGCGGCGTCGCACCAGTCGAGGGCCGTGCGGTTTTCCTTATCGCGCGCGTGGACGTCGGCCTTGAGGTCGATGAGCGCCCTGACGTTTTCGACGCATAGGCTGCCTGCGGCCAGCATGATGGGCGTGAGGCCGTGTTCGTTGGCCTGGTTGATCAGTTCCGGGTGGGTTTCTGCTGCTGCGCGCATGGGCTCCGAGTAATCGCCACCGTTGAGCAGCCATTCGACGAAGAGCGGGTTGGGCTCGTGGACGCACAGCTCGCCCGACCATATGAGGAGGAGCTGATCAATGATTTGGAAATCGGTCCATGGGCGGATGTGGTACAGCATGCAGCATGGGTAGACGCGAGCGCCGTGGGATATTAGGAGGTTGTATATGTCGAGGGAGCCGTGGCGGCTGCGGATGGTGCGGAACAGGGATTCGGAGCAGTCGTCGACCGGGTCTACGCCGTGGTTGATGAGCGTGCGCGCCATTTCCAGACTGCCCATGTCGATGGCCTTGTAGAGGAGGAAGATGTCTGCAAAGTCCGGCAGTTTGGTCAGCAATTGGTCCAGAGCGATTGCGTTTCGGCTGAGCATGACCGCGTCCACGAGTCGATGTCTGTCTTCCTGGAGACGATACATCTCCCTGGGCTGCATGCCGTTCCGTTCCAGCACCTCCATGGCGTGCCGCACATTCCCCTTGAACGCCGCCCAGAAAGCGTCGCGCACGCCGCGCTCGGGGTTGACGTTGACGCCGCCGCGATTACCGATGGGCCCAAAGTACGTGAGCGTGGGGTTCTTGTGGTTGTCCTCGAAGATCCAGAGCTCCCCTGGACGCACAAACACGTTGCGCATCCCCCAATGGGGCCGCATGAAGCAGCGGTGGGTGTGGAGGACCCGGAGGCTGCGCGCCGATACAAAGTACACCACGACGTGGGATTTGTTGAGCTCCGTGCAAAACACCATGAACACGCTGTCGTGCACCATGCGGACGGCGTCGATCATTGGGGAGGATGGGTAGAGTTCGTACGGGCGCCATTTGGTGGTGTTGAGCATGCGCATCAGGTCGGTTTCGTGGGGCGTTTGCGGTATTTGGAGCCTCGGGCCTTGGAGGATGGAGATCATGTCGTTGCGCGAGGTGTTGCCGTAGGCGTCGGTCATGATTTCCACGCATTGGCCTCCGTGGATCAATCCGCCGCCCTGGATGAGTCCTCCTCCGCGCAGGGTGGCGTTGAAGATGCAGTAGTTGTGCGCCACCTCGATATGGCGGACCGACACGTTGCCGCCCATCGTACGGATGTTGTTGAGCAGCGGGACCTCAAAGCACCGGGGCTCGCTCATCCAGGGGCACGTGCGGATCATCGCGATGTGGCGCGCGCTCGGGCGATGCCCGTTGATCGTGGTGATGGCTGGCCAATTCGCCCCGCCGCACAGTGCGCAGCCGAGGTCCGTCCATAATTTGTCAGTGGAGTAAATCTGGGCCTTGAAGGCTTTGTTTGTGCACGCGAGCATCCCCAGGTGCTGGAAAGAGTCCACCTTCTGCAGGATGCACCCCCGGATGTCGTGGGAGGATTGCATTTTGGATTTGTTTGTTTTTGTTTGTTTTGGGGTTGTTTGTGTTTTTTAGTGATATAATTATTTTTTTTCTTTCATTTGTTACTCGGAAAAAGAAAATGGCAGGATTTCTTAGCAGGTTGGCTGTCTGTGTTATGACCTATTTTATTCATGCGCTGGGGTTGTTCTTTTGTGATCTGTCTTGATAAAAATAAGGGGATTCAGTGCTTACTGGGCGTCGTCACCTTGCCAGACATAAGATGTATGAACCATTCCCACCATTCCCACCACTCCCAGGCCCCGACGGTCGATTTGTCGCCACTGGTCTCTCATTTCCCAGTGAGTATGACCATGCCAATAATCTCCCTCTCGACGATGCAGTGGCGCGGTTTATTGATCTGCGCGCTGAATATTTGAGGAAGAAAGAGCACCGCATGCGCGAAGAGCACTGCCACATTAAGGAGCAGATCAATTCCTTTGTGGGTGAAATTCAGAGCCGGATTGCAGAGGTGCGCAAATTCCACCCTCTCTACAGAAGCCACTCGATCTCGACCAAGCTGCTGCCGCTGTGGCATCGGTACGACATGCACCCGCACTTTCCATTGGTGATGCGCAAGTTGCCGGAGTGTTTGGGGTTGGATTCAGACATGCATTTGGATGAATTGGAGGAGACTGCTCTTGAAGAGAAAGCTTTGGCTCTCGAGGCAGTTGTATTACACACTGTATGAATGTATTCATCACATCTCAGTGCATTCATCCGCAGACCGAATCGTCTTCCCCACAAGCTTACGCCTGCAGAACAACCAGACACATAGCGAGTCAATTGTACAGGTCGTCCTCGTTCTCCTCGTTGATCTGACCCCTCCTATAAATCACGCGGAAGGAAGGGGTGGTCTGTGCCGCCTGTTGTTCATGGACTGAAAGGCGCTGGAAATCAAGGAGCGCATTATCCACGGGGTTCTCTATGAAGGAGATGTTGCGCATTTCCTCGGCGGACACATGTCGAACTTGAAAGGTGGTAGAAAGAGTGAGGATGGGGGGCCGCAGTGTGTGGCGGTTCAGCATCTGCGAACGATCAGACAGAGTGGCGAGCGTGTGGATTGCCGCTGCCTCTAGCGCGCGCATCGTCTCTGTGCAGTTGAGCACGTCCTGTTGGCTGACCTTCTTGGGGTGCAGTTGAACAGGGGCAGATGGCCTATGTTGTGGTGCGGAAGCGGAGCGGTGTGGTTGCTTGACGCGCGGCAGTGGGCGAGCGACTGCGAGTACGGGCTTCAAATCGATCTCGGTCTTGCGGCGTATCTGCTTGACGCGTGTCATCTGTCGGTGTTGGCAGTGCTGGGCGGTTCAGTCTGCTTTTATACTGATACAGTGACAACCGAATGAAATTGGATTCATTACATTTCCGCCAAGGCCTTGGCCACCTTTGCGTGCTCCAGATCCCTGTCATACATCTGCATCCTACGACACACCGCCGCGGCCTCTTGCGCAATCCGAACAGCCCCGTCGTGTGGATCAAGACCGAAGCGGCGCACGAGGACCTCAAGATCGGCATTGATGTCCTTGACGGCGTGCAGCCGGGCGTACATCTGCAGGGTGTTTTCGCCTTTCCATGGGGTCTGGACGTCCCTGAGGGTGATTTGGCCGCGTTCGAAAAACTCGCCGAACAGGTGGATCACAGTTGAGATATCGAAGCTGCAGGCGCATGCGTTGGCCAGCGGGGCGTCGTCGGTCTCCTGATTGAAGCGCGCGCCCCTTTCCAGCAGAATCCGTGCGCTCGTGAGCTTCCCGCTGCGCAGCGTGAGCATGAGGATGCTGCCCTCGAGTTTATCGGACTGGGCCGCGTCGCTAGGCTCGTACCAGAATTGCGCATTGGGGTCGGCCCCGGCATCCAAGAGCGCCAGGAGACAGTTCGGATTGTAGCGGTGTTGGAGCGTGGGGTCGCACCAGCTCACGCCGATGGCCTGTGAGAGCGCGTTCACCGTGTAGGTGCAGTCGTCTTCACCACAGACGATGGTGTATGTGGAGTTGAGATCCAGGCCCTTGGCGCACAGGTCCTTGAGAAAGGAGTCCCTCTTTTCCATGTCCAAATGGCTGTAGCAGCGGATCCAGATGGCGAGTATGGGCATTTGTTTTTTCCCTCTGAAAGGGATGAGTGCTGTCAGCTTGTCGGCTGGAATGCAGTCTGCGTCGCATTGCATGATGGCGTTGAGGATAACGTTCATTGTCCGGGTGGGTGGGGGTGGATGGGTGTGTCTTATGTACTGATTACAATTGTACTGGTTTTGTAATTAATTTTAAACCCAATCAATTTAATTTGGTTTGTGAAAAAAAAAATCCACGTCACGTGATGATGAAAAAAAGTTTATTTAGGGAAAAAGATTTGAAAATATTTGTGCAACCACCACGACAACCACGATGGTCTCTCTTGAAGGCGGCTGGCATTCGAACCCTTTGCGCATCGCGGCCATGATGGCGGGCAATCCATGCGACGACGTGCGGGGAGTGCATCCCTTGATGGGCACGGATGTTGTTTGCACCTTGATGCATCAGAATCAAATGATGCAAAGCGAAATTCGAGTCCTGCGCAAGAAACTCAGGTCCCTGCAGGAGGAAAACGTGTGGGCGTCGTCCGAACTTGACAAGATCCATTGGGAGTACCAGGCCGCGTTGGTCGAGCTGCAATGGCTATACAATCAGCGTGTGTCGGTTTGGAATCAGTCCACCCCTTCTCCTGTTGTCATGGTGGCCCAGAAGTCCCCTTCCCCTCCAAACGAGAACGTGAAGACCTACGCCGAGACCCTGCGGGCCGAGGAAAACACCAGTACTTCTACAAACAGACCGGAACCATTGTGCGGCGAACGGTGCATCCGCCACGAGCCGTCTGCGCGCCGCGAGAAGCGTCAGTGCAAATGCTGTGTGCTGGAGGCGATCTATCGCTTGGTGCTATCGGCGCCGCCCGGTGTCCCCGACTTGGGTGAGTATGTGGCGGCCGGCCTGGTGAACATCCCGCCGTTTGTCAACTTCTGGTGTCCGGAGTGCACGAAGGATTTCGTCAACCAGACCCCGAGGCGCGAGCTGGAGTCCATTTTGCACCTCGTGAACCTGATCGAGCGCGACGTGGCCCCGATGTCCGAGCTCAAGCGCCGGTTGAAGCCGCTGTCGCTTCGCCAGCGTGTGAAGTGCGCTGTGCATTTCAAGGCCTGATAAAAAATGTCCATTTTGTGCTTACAGTCTGTCTGTGTGGACCTTGCGATCGCAACACATGCGTAGCACTGGTATTTTATTGGGCATAGGGGCGTTGGTGCTGCTCCAGTTCATCCTGGGCGCAGTGGTGTCGTATGTGCTTGGCCCGCTTGCGTTTGTGCTGCTCTCTGCATCCCTCGCCGCCTGGGTTGGCTGGGTGCTCTTTGATTGTTGGTTCCTGAGCTCGCTGGACGACAGCACCCTGGCATTGGTACTGTGGTTGGGTACCGTTATTGTATTTATCGAAGATTGTCTCACCGCGCACACGGCAGGACCTGTCTCTGCTTAGGCGCGCGTTTGACGTGGACGGGATCCTGGCCTCCAAAGACTACTTTACATCAGAAGACGCCGATGCATACTACACCCGCACCACCGACGTGGACTACAGGGCGCTGGAATTGTGCGTGGGCCCCGGCATGCACACCGAGCTCCGCGCGCCCTTCCCCATCCTGAACTTCGGGGGACACACGCGCCAGGCGGTGGCCGTGCTCATGGAGGTAGTGGCGGTGACGGAGCGGGACGAGCGGTCGTTGGTGGAGTTGGATGCAGAGGATGTAAAGGATGCAACGGACGCCAATGTGTTGGAGATCGGCTTCGGCAGAGGCTACTGCACGCTGTTCCTCGCCGGCATCATGCCCCACATTCGCTTCCACGGTGTCGACCGCGTTCAGCGGCACGTGCAGCTGGGGCAGTTGGGGTGTGTGAAGGGCGGGTATGCGAATGTGGAGCTGTTCTTTGGTGACGGGGCGGAGTTCCTGTCGGCAGTGTCGGACACAGTGTATGATGTGGTGTTTGGGGTGGAGTCCTTGTGCCATCTGGACACCACTGCGAAGCTCAAGGCCTTCTTATCAAACGTATCCCGCCGCCTCGCATTCCCGGGAGGTGCGTCAACTGTTTCCCCACCCCTTCAAAACACAACCATTTCATAGATAAGGCGTAGTGAAGGGATGAAGAGATTTATTTTTAAGAGAGAATTTGTTGCAACACTACATTTGGTACACTCCTTTGTCTATAAATTAGGATTTTGTAGTCAGAGGAGCACGCGGCTAAGTGCTCCAAGAGCTCAACCCTCTCGGCTTAGCACCCGCGTCGCATGACACCGCTCCTGTTTTACGGTCGAGTGGGACATGCTGCATGACACTACTTTGTAGTGGGACATGCGGGGGTTATGCTATACCTCCTGAACCCTTTGGGCTTAGCCTGAAGGGCCGAACGAGCGTCAGCAGGCATGGGGTAACTGTGCGCGGCACAGGCTTCATAGTCGAAATATGCTGACTTCGAAGTAGCAGGACGGCTCGTCATTGTGGACGGGTTTAGGTCCGCCGGATTCGCCACAGCCCTAGAAGACCACCGCACCGCCATGCGTCTGGCTGAGTGTGGCTTCCGCATCCGCCGAATGCCCTCCAAGGCAGAGTGGGTGCAGGAAGCAAAGGATGTTGGACTGCATCTGATTCGCAATGTGGATCTCACTTCCGAAGCCCTACCCTTCTGGACCATCGGCTGGCGTCTCGCGCGCAGCATTCTGCGCCTGGTGCCCTTTGTGCGTGTCTTCGGGGTTACGGATAATCTACTCTCCGTCACCATGACGGCGCACGCTATGCGCGGGGCGGCGGAGTATGGGGTGTTGGTGTTTCAGAGGAGATAAATCTATCCAATTCGAGTTGCTTAAAACCACTTTGTGAAACATTGTTTCGGGTTGAGTGTATTGTTGTTTTGTGTTTGTAAGGTGAAATTTATTCAAGTACGAAACTTCAGAATGCCGAGGACTTCATAACTGATTTTGCCAGCAAAAACTCATCATGGGTCTCCTTAAACCCCTGAAACCCGAGCGTCATGTACCAATCCACCAGCCATCCTGTCTCTTCCTTATCCTTATCCACGCCCAAACACAGGCGCGCCTGGTGCGGCAGAAGCGTCTCAATCTTGCGCATCATGGCGGTGCCGTATCCCTTTCGCCTGTGCTTTGGGTCAATTGCAATGCCGCAGACGCGGTAGGATTTGTTGTCGCTGAAGTGCATGAGCATGGCGGTGGCGATGGGTATGCCGTCCTGTTCCATCCAGAGCACGTCGCGGATGTTCATGGTGCGGACGACTCTTTTGGTCACAGGCAAGCCGCCCAATTCTGAGGCATAGAGATCGCGCGTGAGCATTGACGCTCTGCTGTCGAACCACTTGCTGTGGGGGCCCTTTTTGCTGAGGACGTGGATGGTGGGCTGGCTCTCCATTGTGGCTCTTGGTTGAGGCGATTAAAATTCGGTAATTATAGGCTGGAGGAAATTTGCTCAAATTTGTTTAAAAAAGAGGAAATTTGGTTTGGTTTGTTTAAAATTCTTTTTCTTTCTGTTTTTTTACTGTACTAGTCGTTACGGAATTGTTGTGAATAAAAAAACAAAAAATCCCTTCGACCACTGCATGAGCGACACCAACAAGCGCGCTAAATTGAGCCACCATCTCGACGCCCAGCAGCGGCATGTGGTGGACCTGTGCTTCCAAGGACGCAATGTATTCTTTACTGGAACGGGCGGCACAGGCAAGACGTTTCTGCTGCAGGAAGTGGTCCGCATGTTGCGGTCGCGGTGGGGGAGCGATAAGGTCGCTGTGACTGCTCCCACCGGCGTGGCGTCGATCGTGTGCCAAGGCCAGACGCTCCATTCGCTCGCTGGGTGTGGGGTGCCGACGTATGCGTCGGATTTCGACAAATGCTACAAACACAAGCAGCGCTGGTGCTCCTTGAAGGTGTTGATTATCGACGAGGCCTCCATGCTCCAGCCCTCCTACATCGACTGGCTCGATTACACTGTGCGGTGTATTCGGAAAAACATGGACGAGGCCTTCGGTGGGATTCAGCTCATCGTGTGCGGTGATTTTGGTCAGTTGCCCGGCATCTGCAGCGGGGTTTCGATTCTCAAGGACTGCCCTCCCTCGACCAACCAGATCCCCGTGAATGTGGCGGAATGCCCGGGGTTTGTTTTCCAGACCGCGTTTTGGAAGGATGCGAACTTCACGGTGGCGGAGCTCAAAACAGTATTTCGCCAGAGCGAGGTCGCCATGGTCGAGGTCCTCAACAAGGTCCGGCGCGGTGAATTGGACGACTCCGTGCGCGAGTTCATGGCCGGGTGTGCGAGGCCCTTAGACGATACGGGCGAAATCAAGCCCACCATCCTCTACGCACGCAACATGGACGTCGACGCGCGGAATGCAGCGAATCTGTCGATCCTCGAGGGTCCGTCGGTGATGTTTGACGCGAAGGATACCGTGGAGGCCGACAATGAGTCCCAGCGACGGCTGCTGGAGCGGGATTTGTTTTTCTCCAGCAACCCGCTCATCCCCAAGAAACTCGAGCTCCGCGTCGGCGCGCAGGTGATGCTGACCAAGAA
>Ga0172372_10006960_pt1 | contig 15298 bp, 9 predicted proteins | sample LakKiv5m_2_FD_114544 | JGI IMG/M metagenome (GOLD analysis project Ga0172372, IMG submission 114544) | Freshwater microbial communities from Kabuno Bay, South-Kivu, Congo - kab_092012_9.5m | ecosystem: Environmental > Aquatic > Freshwater > Lake | place: Democratic Republic of the Congo...
CCACGCCCTGCGCGTCCAGCGACTGCTGTTGCGAGAGGCCGGCCGTGTACCTATCGACGCGCCGCTCCATTGCGATCAGTTGTGCCTGCGCCGCCTTGCGAGCCTCCTCAATGGCTGCGACCTTCATGTCCGCAGCGATTGCGTCCTCGAGCGCCTGTTCCAATTTCGCGAACCCCGACTTCTTTAACGCGGCATCAAGTCGCTTGGAAATCGCCGTACGAAGTTCGCGCTGGGCCTTCTTGGTCAGCGTGGTCGGGATCGCATCCAGTTCCGCACGCAGTGCCTCGATGCGCTGCCTCCACCCGGCTTTGGCTGGATCGAGATACCAATTGAGTTGTGCCTGTTGCGCCGCCGGCAATTGGTTTGCGGCCTGCCGGATCTTTGTTGGCACTCCGGCATCAATGGTCTTTCGCAGTTTCGTGACCATCTCTCGGTCGCTGATTCCTGCCAAACTTGCCTCGAGCTCAAACGATCCGCCTTCGCCAGCCACGCTCGTCCAGTTGTTGATCGTCCACAATTCCTTCTCGATGAACCAAACGAGTGCCTGGAGGTCATCGTCATTGAGCTGCGCGAGCTGGGCATTCTGGTTTAATTCGGAGTCATTGCGAATGCGCTGCGCTGCCTCCGCAAACACATCCTGCCCAAATCCAAACTGGCCCGTGGTTGAACCATCGGGCAGCATGTCTCCGGCCACGCCCGTCTCGGCCATCGATGGAATTCGCAACAGTGCCGCAAGGCGCTGAAGCATGCGAGCGGCCCAAACGTCAATCGTTGCCCGACTACGGAACCCGATTAGGTTGCCGGAGAAATTGAGCGCCTTGGGTGCTTGCGCTCTGGTGCTAAGCAACGTGTTCTGCTCTCGCACGGTGCGCCACAGGCCAACCATTGCGCGAACCACGTTGTCGCCGTTGAACCCATACTTCTTGCCATTTTCCTGTCGCGGAAGCAATTCGTCAGGCAGTTCGCGGGCTTCCTTAAGCGCCTTGAGCTTCTCGATGTACTCAGCCTTCCGCTGAATGGCGGCTTGCGTAACCTTCTCGCCACGCGCTTCCATTGCGCGCTTTTCGTCGTTGATGTAGGCACGCAAGTCGGTTTCCAACCGTTCGACGGTTTCGACCCACGCCTCCCACTTTGTGATGAGTTGATCGAAATCCCCGCGGACTGCACGTCGCAATACATCAAGCGCGAAATCCCAGTTGCCTCGCACGGGCGTGTTTGGGCTTGTGGCTCCGAGCAGGTCGGCGAATAGGTCGCCCAAGCCGCCAAACTCGCGGCGCAAGGCCGTCCGCATGGCCTTGTACCACGTTGATTGGTTGATGATCCTTACGGCATTGAGGTCGCCGGCCGCGGCACGCCTCGCCACAGCACGTACCTCGTCCACCATGCGCCGCGCCACCGATGTGACGGCGCCCTGGTATTCAGGCGTGTTGGGCTGGAGCGGCGCTCCACTTGCATCTCGGTGAAACCCGTACGGAATCTGCTGATACTGCAAGTCCAGCTTTTCAAGCCCTAGTCCCTTCTTGCCCTTGTCTTCAATCTTCTTCGGCGCCAGCTTGACGAACTCGAGAGGTGCCCACCCCTGCGTTGTCGGGTGTGCCTTCTTGTGGTTCAGCACGGCTTCGCGAATTTCTGCGGATGATTCTCCGAAATCGCTCGCTGCGGTTTCTATCGCCTTCTCTTCCGCTGGCGACAGTTCCACCTTTCGCGCTTGCTTCCTGACCCCACGCTGCGCCTGCATTTGCAACCGCTCGAGCGTTGCCGGCTCGGCACGCTGCACCGCCGCCTGCTCAAAGATCCTCGGGCTGGTGATGTCGAAGCGGCGCGACAGCGGGATGACGTTGCCGGCCTCGTCGTAGGTGACGGGGTCGGCGGACTTGATCTGTGATGGGTCAAAGACCACATACACATCATCAAGCCCACTTCCGTCGTACGTATTTTTGATAATAACGCCATCTCGCTGTTCATTCTTTGCCTGCTGAATCAGGTCAAAGTACGACTGATCTCTGTATGGCGCGCCCTGCTGGTCGTAAATAAGCGGATTAGCCATCCGCAACCGAACACTAATGACCGTTGGCTCTATGTGGTAGCGTGATTTAGAGTATTTCTCTACAACACGAGCTACGTTTTTGCTTGCCTGTTCATGCAGGCGCATCAGCCGGTCGCGCTGCGCTTGTGACATCGGCACATCTTGCGACTCTGCAACGTCGAACACATCGTTGTAAATGGCTTCGTTGAGAGCCTCTAGGTTGTCTAGATAGATTTCAGCATCAATGCCAGCAAACTGCGCTTCAAAGTCGCCAGGGAAGAACGCCTGCTCTCCACGGGCAAGTTCTTGGGACAGAGCAAACTCTGGACGTAGTGCGCCTTCTGGAATGGCATTTATAAGTGGCGCATATGCAGTCCGTACTGCTTGCGCGATGGACGCTACAACATCTTGCCGCAACTTTGGCTGACCGTATACGCCCGCAGTATCCGCTGTTTTGCTGAAGAAAAATCCAAGTCTTGCGCTTGGCGCTCCCGTGTAACTGCCGAGCCGCGCTACGTCGAACGCACCGCCTTCTAGCCGGCCTTCAGACAAACCATGAAACGCAGCTGTCGTGTATCCAGTTTGCGCTGTTGCCTCGTCCACCATGCGCTGCGCCGTCTCCATGTCGCCGCGCTTGACGGCGGCCATGTACTCGGCGTCCACCGTCGCCGCCTGCTCCATGATGTTGGGCGAGGTGCGCGAGAAGGTGCCACGGTTGTTGACGGACTTGATGTCGTTGTCGTTAAATGCAGCGAAGATGTTGCCGCCTTCGTTGAGGATCAGCCCATCAAACCCAGCGTCTTTCAGGGTTTCAATCAACCCGTAATCGTCTAGCAACGACCACAGCTTCAACGGTTCCGAATACGTGTTCGCAAGGTATCCCGCCTTGTCCGCAATCGTGTCTGCCACCCCAGCCATTTTTGCGGCTAGGTTTCTTTCGGCAATTGCACGCAGGGCTGCTTCATCATTTGGCAAGCCTGCGGCCGACAGAACATCAACCATCGACATTCGTGACTGCGGAGTGACGGTTATCTGGCCTCCGACGTTGTATCGCAAATCCAGCGGATTCTGAAAAGCCAAATACACAGGGATGATCTGCGAACCGCGTTTCGGCTTATCACCCATCTTCCTTCGTCCACCAGCAACGTATTCGCCAGCCGTTCCGGGGCGTGCTGCAAACCACGCCGGACGATCCATCTTGAACTTCACGAATGTCTTGTCGGTTCCGTGATACGCCTTTACGACCATTGGCGTTCCGGTAGTGAATCCCGGTTCGTCTGCCTGGTACATCGGAGCGTCCTTGCTCCACGCCTTGAACTCCGGCGTGTCCGTGCGGCGCTCGCCTGACGGGGTGAACTGCGCCGCCTGCTCCATGACGCCGGGCGAGGTGCGGCGTACCTGTTCTGCGGCGTTTTGCACCGCCAGCTCCAACTGCTCGCCTGCCGTGTCCATTTCCCCGCGACCAGCAACCGCAATGTCAAACTCTTGTTCTTCACGGAACTTCCGAAGTGCCTCCTCCAGTTCTGCCGGCGCTTGACCGTTCTCAAGCAGTGTTTCCAGCTCATCTGCCAAATCGCTTGGTGTCTGCCATTCACCCGTTTTCGCTTGATCGTTATATCGATCCCAAACCGCAACGAGATCAGAAAAGTTTCCTTGTGATGGCTGGGGCTGCTCAAGCGGAGCCGCGGTCGGGGCCATCGCTGGCATCCCGCCGATGACTTCCTCGATGCCGCGCACGCCCTGCTGCGCCTGAAACTGCGCGGGCGTCATGTTCTGCTCGGCGGCCTGCGTCACGACGAACGCCTCGTACATCGACGCCGCGACGTCTGCCTCGTCCTGCGTGCGTCCGGCAGCCAGTGCCTGCGAACGCACCCAGTCGGCGACCGTGCGTGCCTCGGCGACGAACGTGGCGTCCGCTTCCTGCTTCTGCGCCAGGATCTGCTCGGCTTCGCGCACGACTTCCTGCCGGCGCGTGGCGAACTCCTGCGCCTCCGTCGCGCTCATGGCGTCGGGCGACAGCCGCATGTGCGGCAGCAGCGCGTTCCCGAGGTCCGTGTTCGCCAGCCGCGCACCGAACCGCGCCGTGGGAATCGTGACGTCGCCGCCCGTCTGGACAGCCTCGGCGATGCGCTCGCGGATGCCCGGGAGGATCTCCTCGAGCTGCGCCGTGGGGACGCCGCTCTGCGCGAGCACCTGCTGCGCGATGCGGCCGTCCACGTAGATCGTTTCGGCGTTGGTGTTCTCGGCCTGCGACGCAAGGAAACGCTCGTAACCTACGGGGCTGCGTTGGACAAGCCTGCTTTCCTTGTTGTTCTCCGTAAGTCCCTCAAAGAACCGCTGCTGGCGTTCGCTGTTGGAGGCGCGCCGCAGGTCCACGAACAGGTTCGCGCCGGGGCCGACGCCACCGAGGATGGATGCCCCTACTGCCCCGTACAGGAACGACTCCAGCACGCGGTCCACGGCCTCGCGCATGCCCGTCTCGCTGTCCACACCTTCGACCGCCTTGGCGATCTGCTCACCCGCGATGATGACCGTCTCCTGCAACGCCTCCTCGGCGCCCTCCGCTCCGACCTGCATCAGGTAGCCCTTGCCGGCCGCAGCAAGCGCAGCGCGCATCGTGGGCTTCTTGATGGCGTCTGACACGGCCTCGGCCATGACGCGCTTCGCCAGCGCCTGGAACGGCTTGGCAGCGACCTTCATGCCTGCCACCTCAATGACGCCATTCAGGAACCCGCCGGCAATGGCGGTCGGGATCGCCGTGTCATCGCTTACGCCATCGTCACGCAAGTCGAGATACAGGTTCCCGGCCTCCATCGACGCCGTGGAGCCCACAACGCCTGCGGTCGCACCGAGGCCGCCGCCGATCACCGTGCCGGCAGGCCCGAAGAAACTGCCGAGTCCTGCGCCAGCCGCTGCCGTCGTGCCGATGGTGCGGAGCTGCGCGACGTTCTGGCCAATCATCTCGGCGGTCGTGCCGAGGATGCCCATCTGGCCAATGGTCCGCATCTCCTCCTCAATCTGCTTCACGCGGTCAAAGTCTGCCTGCGTCGTGAACCCGGCCATCGCCTTGGTGCCGATGTCGCCGCGCTCGGCGACGAGCGATCCGCGTTCAAATCCGCGCTTCAGGAACCGGGCAGGGCCAAGCGCACTAACAAGCGCCGCCTCCATGACGAGCGGCCGCAGCTTCGCAAGCACGCCGACATCGTCCTGCGCCTCAGACGCAAACGCCCGGTCGGACAGGTAGCGGGCAAGCACGGGGTCGTTCCGCATCAGGTCCATGCGCTGGATGTCGCGCACGGTTGACTCGCGCTCAAGCTCCTGCATGTTGCGGAGCGCGATGTCCTGCCCTACCCCGAACTGCTCGCCGAGCTTGCTTGCACGCGCCGCCTGGTCAGGGTTGACCTGCGAAGCGGCCATCAATGATGCCGCCATGTCCTGCCTGCGCTCGCCTGCGATCTGGAGCACGGCGGCGTCGATGCCTTCGTCCTGCTCCATCTGCGGGCGCGCCGGAACCCCAGCCATGCCGGCCACGGCGCGCTCGATGGCATCATCGCCGGGATCGCCCATGTTCTGCGAAGGTGCGAACCGGGCCATGCGCTCGTTGATGTCGGGTTCGATCATTGCGGCTTGCCTGCGCGTACCCAGGTGTCTGCGATGCTCTTCAGGTCGGTCGGGAGTCCGGCGCGCTCGAGCGCGTTGCGGATTTGCATGACGCGGCGCTCGGGGATGTCGCGAATCATCACGTCGGAGTTCCCGACCGTGACGTACGCCTGCTGCAATTCGTCGGGTCCGAGCGCAGAGAACGGCACCTGCGGGTCACGCGCCCATGACCGCTGCACGTAGACCTTGTCAAGGATGGCACGGTCCATGATGGCCTGCTTCTCGTTGCGAGACAAGGAGCGTCCGACGCGAGCCTGCTCGGCGTCGATCATGGTCTTGACGTTGTCGCGCAGGAACAGGGACTGCTCAGCGGCTTGTTTGTCGCCGCGAGGAGGCGCCGCGAGCGTGTCGAATCCATTGCGCGTCAGCGTGGCCTCAAGTTGGTCAGCGTCGATTGTCGCCGATAGGATACGGTCGGGCTTGCTGCGTTCGGCGAGCAGCTTCACGAACGTGGCGTGCGTCATCTTGCTGCGGTTGCGCTCGAGCCAGTCGCCTTCGGCTACCAGCGCCGGGTTTCGGGCGACCTGCTCCATGATCGTCATCTCGTCCTGGTCGCGCTGGCCGCGCAGGAACTTGTCTTGGTCCGCAGGCCGCAGCCGGCCGAATTGGTCAGGCGGCACGTCAGCAAGCGAGTTGCCGGGGACGGCAAGGAACTGCTCGATGTTGTCGATGTTCGTGGCGTTCTCGCGTTCGATGAGCGCGTCTTCCTGCGCGTAGCGGGTCCGCAGTTCGTTCTGCACGAACTTGCGGGTGTCATCGTCCTTGATCTGCTCGGACAGGTCGAGCGCCTCGCGCAGCGTCGATGGCGGCTCCACGGGGCCGTCCTTCTGCTGCCAGTAGGTCTTGGGGTCGCTCTTCGCCATGAGCAGCCCCGTCTCCATGATGCTCGACGCAAGCTCGCCGACCACGGACTTCTGCTGGTTCGCGGTGACCGACTCGCGGAGCGCGCCGAGCGTCTTGGCGTCAAGTGTCTCGGCGGTGCCGGGGTCAGACAGGAAATCGTCAGCCTGCCCGTATTCCTTCTGCACCATCATGGAGTTCACGATGCCGACCGCCATGCGGTCGTACACCTTCTGCTCGAGCTGCTTCATCTGCGCCGAGTCTGGCGCGTACCCCATGAGTTCGCCGGCCTTGCGGATCTCGTCCACGGCCGTGTCGGCGTTGGCCGCGTACCGGATCAGCCCGACCGGGCGGCCCTCGGCGTCCTTCTCGCCGCGCTGCGCGTACGCCTGAATCGCGTAGTCGGCGCTCAACTCGGCGCGGGCCACGCTCTCGTTCGTCTGGTAGACCTTGACCTGCTGCACCCGGTGCTGGCCCATCCGGCTCTGAAACACGCCCATGTTTCGGGCGAGGATCGGCCCGAGCATGCGGCGCTGCGTGTCGTTCTGGAGCATGTCCGACGCGCTTGCCGCTGCCTGCGCCAGTTCGGCCTGCGCCGCCTCAAACGACGTTTCCGCGTTCTTGCCCACCGTGGCGAGGTACTTGTCGGCCACCTGCTGCATGGCCCTGCCGGCGGCCACGTCGGCTTCCTTGGTTGCCGCCTCGTCAATGCCGTCCTGAATGGCCGAGCCGAGCCGGAACGCCTGGTTGCCCGCCCCGACCATAGTCTGCCCGAAGCGGGCGACCTGCGGCCCTGCGAGGTTCTCGGCGGCCGCGATCCCGGGTGCCTGGAACTGGCCAATGTCGCCGCCCCCCTGCGGGGCGACCTGCGGCACGAATGACGTGGGTACGGTGGGCATGGTTTAGATCCTCTGCTGCGAGACGCCCATGAGCAGCTCCTCAATGCGGCGGTTTCGGGCCCATTGGCCGGCGATGTCCGTCGCGCTCCCGAGCAGGCTGGTGCCGAGCGACAGGCCCGGGTAGATCGTGCCGGCCGTGGCCTCGAGGTTCCGGGCCGAGATCCCGGCCATGGTGGCCTGCGTGCCGAGGTTGAACGCCTGCAAGCGGGCGGCCTCCTGCTCGCGCACGGTCGCGGCGCTGATGTTGAGGCGGTCGATCTCCTTCATCAGGTCCATGCTGCCGATGACCTCCTTGGCCGAGCCGACGCCGAGGACCGCGCCACGGGCCGCCAGGGCCGCCTGCGCGCCTGCCCGGGCCTGCCCCGCCCGCATGGAGTACGCCCCGAACCGCGCCTGCCCCTCGCGCCCGATTTGGCCGGCGGTGAACTCCGCGCCGCGCTGGTTGATGAGCGCCATCTCGGCCGCGAACCGTTGGTTCTGGGCCTGCATCTTGAGCTGGTTCTGCTGGCTCTGCGCCGCGTAGAACGACCCGACCGCCCCGGTCACGGCGCCGAAGATCGATGCGATGGGGCCGGCCACGGTCATGGCCTCGGCAAACGAACTCGCGAACCCCGGCCCCGAGGGCGCGGTCTGCGCGAGCGGCTGCACCGACTGCCCTGTGCCGAGGTACGTGGCGGGGTTGTACCCCGTCATCATGGTGCTTTGCACGTTCACGCCGAATGGTGCGGTGACGAGTCCCATGTCAGCCTCCGATGGCGACCTCGAGCGTGAGCCCGACGATGGTGAGCGGCAGCGGGTCCGACTGCCTCACGTAGATGCGACCCGACTGACGCCAGGTGGGGGTGAGCTTCACGCCGATCTCGTCCGTCTTGAGCCCGGGCGGCGCGCCATACGGCTCGGTAGTGCGCTGCTTCGCCTCGGTCAGGTTGTCGTTGTCCGGGCCGACGAAGATGCCGCTCGAGCGGTAGACGCGCAGCCACGCCTCGTTGACGTTCTTGGCGCGGCCCTGCCCGAACGCCTCCATCTGGAGCGCCATCGGGAGCGTCTCGAGGTCGCTGTCGTAGGGCAGGCCGACATGCACCACGGTAGCGGGTCGCTGGAGCGCGGCCACGCCGCTCGTCACGGTGACCTGCGGCATGACGGCGCCGTCCGCGAGGATGCTGACCGTCTTGCCCTCAAGGTGCGTCAGGCCGCTGACGGTGTCGCGGGCGAACGCCCAGACGGCGGTGGCGACGTTGCGGAGCGGTGCCGGCAGGGTGCGGTCCACGCGGGCGGTCGCCACGGTCGTGCTCGTTGTTCCAAGGATCGTCAGGCGGTACTGCTCGCCGTTGGTGTTCGTCAGGACGATGACGTCGCCCACGTCGGTCGTGGCCGGGAACTGGAAGATCGCGCTGCTTGCCGTGATCGTCAACACCTCGGCAGGGGTCCAGGCCGTTCCGCCCGTGACCGTGACCGTGGTGGCCGTCGCGTTGTTGCCGTCGTACGTCAGGCCGCTGTCCACGAAGAAGCACCGTTCAATGGTCGTGACCTGCCGGCTCGCGAACCGCTCGACGTACCGCTTCGTGTTCCCGCCGATGGTCCGCTTGACCACGACGTACAGGCGGTCCTCGGAGCCCTCGGCAACGGACGTGCAGCTCTCAAACGCGCCGTCCGTGACGTGCTGGTGCCACGCGCCGACCTGCTGCTCGGGGATGTACGTCAGGCCGAGCATGCTGCCAGTGCTCGAGATGAACCAAAGCAGGGGCTGCGGCGCCTTGCTGTAGCACATGTCGCTGATGTCGTAGGTGTCGAACAGGTGCGTGGCGCGCAACGACAGGTCGCCCGTCACGAACCCGCTTGCCTGCCACGAGTACCCGAGTTCCCGCACGTGCCCGTCGCGGGCCGAGCAGTACACCACCGTGTTGTTCACGATGGACGGCTGCACGTTGTTGGCCCCGACATAAGACTGCGGGCGCACCGAGATCGTGGTCGGCGTGATGACGTCGCTGTTCACCGGGCTGATGCGCCACTCGGCCGCGCTCGTGAGCGCAAGGAGCTGCGTCAGCGGGACAAGGTGCCGGATGGTGTTGGCCTCGCGGGCCGCCACGCGAAACAGGATGCGGTCGCTGTCCTCGGTCGGGATTGAGTAGGACAGGTCGCTCTCGGTCCCGGTGCGCGTCATCCACAGCGTCTGCGGCGCGTTCGTCGTGCCTGCGAACACGCGGCGCTGCTCAAAGTACGACACGGCTCCCGGGTAGTTCCCGCTTGAGTTGAACACGGGGTCGAAGATCGGCGGCGTGATGCCGAGATCCGGGCCGATGTTGTTGTCGGTGAACGTGGTCAGGTCCGTCTGGCCGATGAACCCATAGACGCCGTTCTGCCGCTTGTACACGTTGTACTTGGCCGCGCCGCTCACGGCCGACCACGTGATCGTGTTGCTTGAGCCCTGCGCGTTCAGGTTGTTCGCCACGCTGCCAGCCGCGCTCGGCGTGCTCTCGTCGAGGCCGTTCGACGGCAGGCTGGTGATGACGTAGTAACTCGTGAAGTCAAGCGACTTGTCGCCGAACTGCACGTACCCGCCGGATGACCACGTTCCGTATGCCGTCGTGCTCAACGCTACTCCGGTGCTGTATGCGCGCACCGTGAACTTGTCGCCTGCGCTCACCGAAGCAACGATGTAGTAGTCGTCCGGGAACGGATTCGTCCACGTGCCACCGTCAAGATAGACCGGATCACCAACCGCGAGTCCATGCGGTGCCGTGGTATGTCCCACGCCAGGACTCGCCGACGTGAACCCAATCAGGTCCAGCGCCTCGCCGCGGTTGGCCGTGACAGTCGGCGCGCCGGGAGCCGCCACGACCGGGCCGAACGTGATCGTCGTGAGCGTCCACGTCGTGGCGCCCAGCCGGCGCAGCTCGCGGGGCGCGTAGTTCGGGTGAACGAGCGTCAGCACGTCAGCCGACTGCACGTAGTGGATGTCGAACAGGTCAGCCTCGGCGTACGGGTTCGGGATCTCGTAGATCCCTGCCGGCAGCGGGTACCAGTACGTGGCGTTCGGCGGGGCGTTGCCCGTGGTCGCCGCGATGCAGTAGTAGTTCACGCCGCCGCTCGAGACGAGGTCGCCAACCACGTAGGCGGTTGCGTTGTTGTACGCGGCAGGCGTCCCCGGCCCGAGCGTGGCGCCCTGCGTGTGGAACCGGAAGTACCCCGCGCCCATCTCGAGCACCATGGTCTGCGTCGTGCTAAACGTGAACGGGAGCAGGCGCACCTTCTTGGTGCTGTCCTTGACCTCGCGCACGAACTGCGTGCCCGGGCGGTTCTCGGCCGGCCCCTGCGGGAGCGCGATGAAGTTCTGCATCTTCGCCGCGCCCGTCTGGAACTTCACGTCATCAATGCGGCCCCACATCTCGGGGGACACCTCGCCGCCTGCGAACGAGCGGGTGTAGGTGCGGGTCTGCGCCATGTCAGCGGCCGCTCATCCATGGCGTGATGTGATCGACCTTCACGTCGCGCTGGCTGGCGTCGGACTGCTTCGCCTGCTGCACGTAGACCATCGCCATCTGCGCCGCCTTGCGGCCCTCTGCCGCGCCCTCGGAACCCTTGACGATGGGGCCGGCAAGCATGGACGCGAGGTGCCACGCAAGCGCGTTCGTGAACAGCGGGTCGAACTTGGTCGGGTCGGTGACGAGCGCCTGGTATCGCAGAAGCGCAGTCTCTTGGTTGGTGTAGATCACCTTGTTGCCAAGCGTGTCCGTCTCAATCTGGTACGCCTGCGGCACGTAGGTGCCGGCCGTGACGAACGGCGTGTTGATCCACCCCCAGCCGTAGCGGTCGGCCGGGTAGGCGCGCACCGCGTAGTCATCCTCTGCCTGCGGAGGCAGGACGGCCACCGCGACCATCATGTCGCCCGGGCAGGCGTAGGCGTACTTCCACATGGTGTACGGCATCGTCACCTGCGCGAGGCTCACGCGGCGCGAGGCGAACGACCAGTTGTGCATCTGGAGCAGCGTGTCCCGTGCGATGGGGTAGAACCGCTGGCAGTGCTCTGCCTGCGGCGATCCCTCGGGCGGGTTGATGCTCGCGACCGTGGCATCGTCGCCGAGGTATGCCAGGGCGAGGTTGCAGATTTCCACTTCCGACGCCATGCCGACCTCCTTGTGAGAGGAGGGGAGCCGTGGTTTCCCGCCGACTCCCCTCCTTGTTCACAGACTCATCTTCGGATCACTCCGTGGCGATGGCCTCGGCCTTGGGCTTCCGTCCGGGCCGCAGCTTGGGAGCGGGTGCCTCCTCGTCGGAGGGCCGCGCCGCCTGCGTGCCACCGTCGAGATACTCGAGGTGGTGGTTGAACGGACCGTCGTAGTTGAACGTGTCTCCGGGCTGCCGGAGGCCGTTGTCCACGAAGCAGAGAACCTTTGCCTTGACCTGCGCCATGGTGTGCTCCTATCAGGCCACCGTGAAGCCGGAGGCGTACGCCGTGCGGCCGTCCTGGATGTCCATCACGATGTCCGCGCTGATGACGCCTGCCGAGTGCGTGCCGGTGGTCACGACCTGCGCACCGAGGTACCGCAGGGCCGTGGCAGCGATCTGCTGCGGGCTGACGCGGACCACGACCTGCCGGCCAGCGGCGAGGTTCGCGGTGGTGATGACACCGACCTCGCCGACCACGATGTTGCCGGAGGCAAGCGTGGAGGACGAGGACGCGACCACCTGGAAGGTGGCGTTCGTGCCGCCCGCGAGGGCGGTGGTGACGGTGAACACGACGTACAGGTCGCGTCCCTCGCCGAGGTCACGGTTCTGGGTGCCCTGCGCGACGGTGTAGAGCGTGCCGCTGGCCGTGGCCGAGTAGGCGGTGCCGCTCTGGAGGTCAACGACGTCCGGCGTACCGCTGGTGCCGGTGATGTACGTGGAGGCCGAGGTGATCGCCCCGGTGTTGCCGAGACGAAGGTTCTGGTCGAGAATCATTTCGTGGTTTCCTTTCTGCGTTCAGTTATTACTGAACGCGGGCTTCTGCGTTGATGAGGGCATCGACACGGCGGCACGGAACGCCGAGGAACGACAGCCAGCTGAACGGGGTGCCGAACTGCGACAGACCCTGATTCACGGCGAGGACGTTCTGGGCGCGGTCCATCGCCTGGATGGCGAGGCCCGAGTGGACCGTCCGATTCATGTAGAACGCCGCACGACCCGCACCCATGTTCGGGATGCGGTACATGGCGCGAGCCATGAGCTTGACGAGCGCGGTGGCTGCGCTCGACAGCTGCGTGCCGGTGCCACCGACGAGATCGCTCACGTCGATGTTCGCGATGCGGACCACGTAGCGCCAGTCCTTGACAACCAGACCGTTCTTCCACTGGTAGCGCGTGGCGTAGGCCTGGAGGCGGTTGCTGCCGTCATACACGGTCTGCTCGCCGAGATCCTCGTGCATGAGGCCGGCGGTCGAGCCCTTCGGGAACGGGCAGTACACGGTGTTGTCGCCCCACACCACGAGGTAGACGCTCGTGTTGTCGGTGGACGTGCCGCCCGCCTCGATGATGTTCTGGCCGATGCCCGAGCTGCCGGGAGCAGCCGAGTACCGCGCCGCGAGGCCGAGGAACGACTTCGGCTCGATGGCGGGGTTGCCGTAGAACATCGTGGTCGCCTGCGTCTGGTTCATGGCCTCGAGGAAGGCCACGTCCTCGGACAGGCGGAACTGCGCGGTGTTGCCGTTCAGCATGGCGAGATCCTTATCGACCTCGCTGCGGGCCTCAAGGATGCCGCACGCCTCATCGACCTGCGCGGTCGTGGACTTGCTGTTCGGGATGCCCTGGTTGAGGGCACGCCAGTACACGGCCGGGAGGCCGGTGCGGATCACGACGCGCTCGCCGGTCGGGAGGTTGCCCTCCTTGAACACGCAATCCTCGAGGATCTCGTTCGACTGCGACAGGAGTTCCGCGATGACCGGGACGCGGCCCTCGGGATCGGTGCGCTTCGCCCAATCGGCGAGCGTCAGGTTGCTGCTGGAGAGAACTGCCATTGTGGTGGTTCCTTGTGGTTAGGTGGAGTAAAGGGCGTCGGCGAGATCGGCGAAGGACTTGGGACCCGACTTGGCCGTTGCGGCCGCGCCCGTGACCATGCTGTCCTCGCTGATGGCTTTGCCGGCGCGATACATGAACCGGATGATCTCGGGATGGTTCCCGAGGCCCGATTCGTTCAACAGTGCCCGCAGTTCGGACGTGCCGAACTGGTCGAGTGCCCTCTTCGCGACGCCGAGGTTCTCCGACAGCTTCTCGCCGCCGAACTCCTTGTCGGCCTTCGAGCTGTCGGCCCAGCCGTTGCGAATGGCATCGACCTGCGCGGCTTGGCGTTCGGCAAGCTTGGGGCCGACCGAATCAAGCACGCGCTGCGCTGCTTCCTGCGACAGGTTCAGTTCCTTTGCCACCTTCGAGTACTCGGCGATGACCTCGGGATCGAACGCTCGACCCTCCGGTGCCTTGAACTCGTAGGTTTCCGGCGCTGCCTTGGCCTCGGCGGGAGCCTCGGTCTTGGCGGCGTCGGCCGGCGCAGGTTCCTTACCAGCAGGGGCCGCATCGGCGGCTTGCTGGCCCTGGGTCGCGGTCGCCTTGGTGTCCCCGTACAGCTTGTCGGCCGTCGCCGCCACTGCATCGGGGACCGAGGATGGGGAAGCGCCTTCAGTGGTCGTTGCGGCTGCTTCCATCATCGTTGGTTCCGTCATGGGTTGCTTGTTCCTTCATCATTGCCGGGTACTGCTCCGGGCAAAGCGCGTGGACCATGGCGAGCATTCGCAGTCCTTGGTTCCTTCCGCCCTCCGCGAATGCCATCGACATCGCGTTGGTGTTGAAGGAACTGCGGAACACGCCCGCTTGGTCCAGCTGCCGCCACACGATGCGGCGGCCGCGCTTGCTGGACATGAGCCACTTGATGTCCGACTCCTCGGCCTGCCGTTCCAGACGCTCACGCAGCTCGCGTTCGGCCTTGTCGCGCTCCTGGCCCCGCAGGTCGAGGGGGTCGTACGTGCTCACGGTCGGACTGTATCCCTGCGACTAATGCTTACGGGTACTAGCCCAGCTCCACGGCGCTCGGCGAGTTGTAGCCGCTGAACATGTTCACCACGTCGGTGAGCGCGTTCTGCCCCTGCGTCGGAGCCTGCGCCATGTTCTTGACGGTCTGCGATTGCTGCTGCATGACGGCGGCCTGCTCCTTGGCGGCGAGCGCACGGTTGCGGGCATCGCGCAGGAGCGCCACGTCCTTGTCGGCCACGATGAGCGACGGGTCCACGCCGAGCATGTCGGCGTATACGTCGGCCCACTGGTCCTGGTCGAACTTGTCGAGGATGTCGGGCTTCATCTGCGCGATGGCGCCGAGGTTGCCGACGAAGCGGTCCACGGCGTTGGTGCCGATGGCGCGCTGCGCCTGCGCGAGCATGCTGACGAACTCGATGTTCAGGTCCATGCCCTGCAATTCCTGCGGGGCGGGCGGGATGAGGCCAGCCGTGAGCATGCGCGTGAACGTCATGTCCACAAGCGGGGACAGCAGCTCGTTGTGCAGGCGCTCGAGCACGGGCCCGAGCATGATGAGCTTCTCCTCATGGCGCTCGGCGACCTCGGTGGCGGTCATGCGCGTGTTCGGCATGTTCGCCAGCATGAGGAACAGGTCGGCGTAGAACGCGCCGCGCACGCGCTCGCGGCAGTCCACGATGTCGTTTAGCAGGTACTGAAGGTTCAGGTTGACCTCGAACGCGGTCTTGATGCCGTTGTTGGCGGCACCGTCGTAGTACGAGATCCCGCCCGGGAGCGTTTCGACGTCGCGGTTCTTCATCGACGCCGGCACCTGGAGCGGCGGCTTCGTCTGGTAGTCGATGGCCTGCGCCTTGCGGAGCTGCTCGTGCTGGAGCTGC
>Ga0172372_10006962_pt1 | contig 15297 bp, 14 predicted proteins | sample LakKiv5m_2_FD_114544 | JGI IMG/M metagenome (GOLD analysis project Ga0172372, IMG submission 114544) | Freshwater microbial communities from Kabuno Bay, South-Kivu, Congo - kab_092012_9.5m | ecosystem: Environmental > Aquatic > Freshwater > Lake | place: Democratic Republic of the Congo...
GCTGAAGATGCCCTGAGGCGGTACCGCCAGGCGCGAGGTGACGGCGTTGAGTTGCCACGGCTTGGTGGTGTCGACGCTGAACTCGATGGTCTGGCCCAGACCGCCGGTCTGACGACCACGACCACCGCTGCCCGGACGTAGCTCTTTGCGTCGGAAGCGAATGGGAGCCGATGCCTCCACCACTTCCACCGGCACAGCCGACACACCCGTCGGGTACGAGCACGCCGACAGTCCGGGCTTGGCATAGCGGGCGCCCACTCCGCCGGCATAGGTGAACATGGCCGTGATGAAGGGACGGCCGTCGTCGTGATTGCCGCTGACCTGCATGGTCCACACCGCCCCCGAACCCTCCGCCATGGCCTGCTCCGGCTTGATCTGCGCCAGGGCCTTGAGAAGTGCGTTGGGCAGGAACATGCCGACCACGTGGCGGGCTGTGCACGGCTGGGGCGACACTGCGTTGACGATCGATCCGACAGGCGCCTCCACGAGGATCGGCGCCAGACTTCCGTGGTTGTTGGGCAGGTCGGGGTTCAACACCGCCCGCACCGCGAAGGTCGTGTAGGCGTGGGTGTAGTTCTTGACCACGTTGATGCCGTACGGACTGGCGCCAGAACTCCCGGCGTAGTCGACGACGATCTCGCCCTTGACTGCGTCGACGGTCACGGCGCACACGATGTCGATCCGGCTTCCATCGGCCAGGTCCAACTCGGCACTCGCGTGGTAGGTGCCCGACGGCAGTTCACGAATGCTCGCCCGGGTGGCGGCCTCACTGCGCTCGATGATCTCGTCGGCCAGATCCTCGATGTCGCCCAGACCATGACGCTCGCACAGGGCGAGCAGTCGTTGGGCACCCACCTCGCCCGATGCCATTTGCGCATGCAAGTCACCCGCCATGTGGTCGGGTTGGCGCACGTTCGACAGGATGAACTTCCACACGTCGTCGTTGCGTTCGCCGGCCTTCATGAGCTTGCAGATGGGAATCCACAAACCCTCCTCGAACACGTCGCGAGCGCCGGCGCCGATGCCGTAACCACCCACGTCGGTGTGGTGGATGGTCGAACCGAAGAACGCGATCACGCGCTCGTCGCGGAACACCGGGTACAACACCGTCACGTCGAGCAACTGCCCCGCCGTCTTGTAGGGGTCGTTGGTGATCAGGACGTCGCCGGGCACCAGGGTGTCGGGCGGATACTCCTCGAGAACGGCCGAGGCGGCGCGGGCGAGCGAGTTGATGTGGCCGGGGGTGCCGGTGACCGCCTGGGCGACCATGCGACCACGGCGGTCGAACACGGCGTTGGCCAGGTCACCGGCCTCGCGCACGATCGGTGAGAAGGCGGCGCGTTGCAGCGCTTTGGCCTGCTCGTTGACCGTGGCGATGAGGCTCTGCCACAGCACCTCGAGTTCGATGGGATCGAAGTTCATGTCACATGCTCCTGTCGGCGATCAGGGATCCGTCGGCGGCGACGGTGACCACCCAACCGGGCCGGATCACCGCTGTGGTCTCGCGTTCCTCAACGATGGCGGGCCCCTCGATGCGCTGGCCCGCACCCAGGTCGCCACGCCGGTAGACGGGGGTGTCGACACCCTCGTAGCCGCGGCTGAAACGCACGCGCCGCACGGCGCGGGGTGCACCGTGCGTTCCCGCCACCTCGGCGATGGGCTCCACGGGGTCGGCGTCCGCGTAGGCCGACAGCCGCCATGTCACGCATTCCACGCCCACATCGGGGATCGTCAGCCCGTAGATGCGCCGGTAATCGGCCTCGAACTGCTCGACCACCTGGGCATCGGTCGCGGGCCAGGCCGCACCCTCGCCCACCCAGATCGTGATCTCGTTCCCCTGCCCGACGTAACGGGCGTCGAGGCCGTACCGGAAGCGGATGCGATCTGCGGGCACACCCGCTGCTGCGAGGACACGGCGACCCTCGTCGCGCAGTTCGGTCAGCAGGGCGTCGCGCACGGCGGTGTCGAGTGCCGCCAGGCGCCGCACCATCGAGCGTGCCAGATCGATGCGCACCGGCGTCACCAGGGTGCCGAAGGCAGACAGCACCGAGGCGTTCACGGGAAACACCACACGGGGCGACTCGAGCATCTCGGCCACACCGCAGGCGTGGATCGGACCGGCACCACCGAAGGCCAGCAGCGTCACGCCGCGCAGGTCTTCGCCCATCTCGACAGCGTGCATACGCGAGGCCGCCGCCATGTTCTGGTTGACGAGTTCGTGGATGCCCGCCGCGGTGTCGCTGTTCGAGAGGCCCAACGGACCCGCCACCGAAGCCAGTGCCGCTTCGTTGGCGGCGAGGTCGAGGGGCATGTCGCCGCCGAGGAAGTACTCGGCATCGAGCAGTCCGAGCGCCAGGTCGGCGTCGGTGACGGCGGGCCGTTGGCCGCCACGTCCGTAGCAGGCCGGCCCCGGCACGGCACCGGCACTGTCGGGACCCACCTTCATCAGGCCGAGGTCGTCGACGCGGGCCAAGGAGCCACCGCCGGCACCGATCTCCACCAGGTCCACCGAGGGCACCGAGACCGGGAAGCCGGACCCCTTCTTGAAGCGGTAGATACGGGCGACTTCGAAGGTGTTGGTCAGTTCGGGTTCACCGTGCACGATCAGACACGACTTGGCGGTGGTGCCCCCCATGTCGAAGCACATCAGACGGTCCTCGCCCAGTCGGCGAGCGAACCAGCTGCCAGCGAGCGCCCCGGCGGCCGGACCGCTCTCCACGAGGCGGATGGGTGCGCGGGCAGCGTCGTCAGCCGACACCACGCCACCGTTGGACAGCATCATCAGCACCGACGAGCCGAAACCCTCGCTGGCGAGCCACTTCTGCAGTTCGTCGAGGTAGGGCCCGATCACCGGCATGGTGGCGGCATTGCAGGCGGTGGTGATCATGCGGGGGTACTCGCGGATCTGGGGCGAGATGTCAGCGGAGATGCAGACCGGTACACCCAGTTCACGACGGAGGTGTTCGGCGACGGCACGCTCGTTGGCGGGGTTGGCGTAGGCGTTGATCAGGCAGATGCCCACCGCCTCCACTCGTGCCGCCCGCAACGCCTCGGTGATGGCGGCCAGACCCTCGGGCGTGGGGGCCTCCACCACGCGACCCTGCGGGTCGACCCTCTCGGCCAGTTCGACGATGCGGTCACGTGGCACCGGGGGCTCGGGGAACTCGATCTGCAGGTCGTACATGTCGTAGCGGTGCTCGTCGCGAATGAGGAGCGTGTCGCCGAAACCCGTGGTGGTCACGATGCCCGCGCGGCCGATCTTGCCCTCGATCAGTGCGTTGGTGATCAACGTGGTGGCATGCACGATGGGAGCCGTGATGTCAGAGGGGCGGATACCCGCCTTGACCAGCAGTTGTCGCACCCCGGTGCGCACACCTTCGAGGGGCGCCGCCGGGGTGGTCAGGGTCTTGTCGACCACGACGCGGCCCGAGACAGCGTCGACGAGCACGACATCGGTGAACGTTCCGCCGATGTCGACGGCGAGGCGCCAGTCAGAAGCAGTCGAGTCAGGCATAGGGGAGATCCTTTCGGGGCGGGGCGAACACGTCGAGGATCCATACCTCGTTCAGTTCATCGTCACCGACGAACAAGCTGTCGCCGTGCCAGACGTCGCGCGGCGCCAGATAACTCTCACCAGGTCCGAGCACCACTCGGGTCTCGTCGTCCTGGGACCCGATGCGGAAGTCGAGCTGACCGCGCATGATGATGCCGAGTTGCTCGTTCTCGGGGTGATGATGCAGGAACGAGCCCACGGTTCCCCCCTTGATCCGCCAGAACCACAACTGGAGCAGGTCGCCGTCGATCACCCGCACCCGGAACCCGGGCCGATTGGTCTCGACGAAGGCGTCCTCCTCGAAGAAGTAGCAGTACTGATTGGTCAACTGCGTCACAACGGCTCCTGTCACGCCCGGGGGTGGACCCGATTTTGAGGATACTCAATCTGTCTGATTGTCAGACCATACGCTAGTGACAGGTCCTGCGGGGTGCAAGCGTACGCGAGGTGCAGCCTCAGGTGAACAGGTCGCGAGCCAGTGCGGCATGGCAGCCGAGTGTCTGGTCGACCACCTGCGTGACGCCGAGGTCCAACGCCACCGACGCCAAGGAATAGGCGTCGTCGCGAGTCAGTCCCAGGTGCTCGGTCATCAGCCACAGTGCCTGTTCGCACGCCATGCGCATGGCGGCGTCCAGGTCGGCCCCGAAACCGTGGGTCGCCCAGTGGCTGTCGGTTTGCAGCAGTGGCGAGGTGATCCCCAGGTCCTTGATCAGCGAGATCTGCACCGTGGCCGTCAGCGAGGCCTCGATGGCCGTACCGCAGATCTCGCCGTCACCCTGGGAGAAGTGAGGGTCGCCGAAATAGAGATTGGCCCCTGACGCGAACACCGGATAGGCGATGGTCGCCCCCGGCCCGAAGCGCCAGTTGTCCACATTGCCGCCGAACACCCCTGGCGGAACCGACGAACGTCGTTCGTCACCCTCGGGCGCCACGCCGATCAGCCCGAAATGGGGACGGACGGGCACACGAACGGGCCGACTGAAGGGTGTGCGATCCACGGTGGTCGGATCGGAGATCACGCCGGGGAGGTCGTAGAGGGGCCTGGCGGTGAAGTCGAACCCGAACATGGGCCGGGCGATCGCAGGGAACTGCCCGCCCGACTCGAAACCCTCCAACTCGTAGATGGTGATTCGCTCCTTGCCGAACACGTCGTACAGCAGACCCCAGTTGGCGGCGCAGTTGGCCCCGTACGCCAGGCGAGGCACCATGTCGAGTATGCGCACCACCACGGTGTCGCCTGGTTCAGCCCCCCGAACGTGGACGGGACCGGTGAGCACATGAGGTCCCGGGCCCCGCCGGTCGGGGGCGATGGCCGACCATATGGCCCGCACGCCGTCGTCCATCATCAGATCGGGAGCATCACCCGAGTGGTGCGTTACGCCCTCGACCACCACCACATCGCCCGGATCGATCTCGAGCACGGGCGGTTGGTTGCGATCGATGTAGCCCCAGAACACCGTCTCAGGCGTTGCCCTGAGACGGTGCGTGACACCGGTTGCTGCGAACGCGTTGGAGAGGTCGACCGACATGCCGACCAAGGTATGGACCGACCGTTACGGCGGTGTTTCCTGCGTGCAACGACACGTCGAGGCTGGTGTCGGCCCGGCTCAGCGCTCGAGGCCGAGCGCTGCGAGCAGTCTCCGCACCGGCGCCCTACCATCACCGACCCCCGTCCATGTGGACCAACCCTCGCCGAGGGCACAGCGCACGGCCCGGGCACCACCGTCGCCCAACACGACACCCGAGGGCCCGTCGAAGCGTCCGACCGCTGTGATCACGGCGCGGAACGGCCCGTGCTGGCCGAACGACGCCGCCCCCGGGTCACCTCCCAGTCGCACCTCGCTCATGACGCGGACGCGCCCTGCCTCGGTGAGTCGCTGGCGCAGCACCACCGTGCCCGGCACTTCCCCGTGACGGCCGAGGATCACCTCGTCGACCCACCGCACATCTCCGTCGCGTTCGACCTCGAGGGCGACGTCCAACGTGTGATGGCTGCCACGCACCGACACGATCGGCTCGGGCCAAGCGTCGAGGACAGCTCCCGCCCCGACGCGCACGCGGACGGCGGCCTCGGACGACCGGCCGTGCGGATCGGGTTGGGCCATGGAGGCAGCAACCGACCTCAGGCACACCCTCGAGCCCGCGGCGAGGTCCAGGTCGAGCGCCCACCGGTCACCTCCGAGGGGTCCGGCGGCGCCTCCCACCAGATGAACCTGCAGCGTCGGGAACCCGCGCCCGACCGCTTCGGTGACGCGGAGCAGTTGCGGTACCTCACACCTCAGTTCGACGGCCCGGGTGGCGCCCTCGGCGTCGACTCCCACGCGCAGTCGGGTGGCCGAGTCCACGAGGTCAGCCGCGCTGCCAGGCGGCCAGTTCGCCCCGCAGCCAGTCGGCCACGGCAGTGGCGCCCGAAGGTTCCACCAGGGAGGTGAACCTGATGGGCAGATCACCGCGTCGGGCGACGGCGTCGCGCTCCATGACGCCCAGGTCGGCCCGCACCAGCGGTGCGAGGTCGGTCTTGTTGATCACCAGCAGATCGGCGGTGGTGACGCCGGGGCCACCCTTGCGCGGCACCTTGTCGCCACCTGCCACGTCGACCACGAAGATCTGGCGGTCGACCAGGGCACGCGAGAACACCGCGGTCAGGTTGTCACCGCCGCTCTCGAGCAGCGTCAGCACCGCATCGGGATGACGCGCCTCGAGTGCCTCCACGGCGTCGAGGTTGGCCGAGATGTCGTCGCGGATGGCGGTGTGGGGGCAGCACCCGGTCTCGACGGCTGCGATCCGGTCGTCGGGGAGCACCGCCATGCGGCGCAGGGCCTCGGCGTCCTCGGTGGTGAAGATGTCATTGGTGATGACCACCAGCGACAACTCCGCCGCCAGGAGCCGGCACAGCGATGCCACGAGTGCCGTCTTTCCACTGCCCACCGGCCCACCGATACCCACGCGCAAGGGGCGACGGCCCGCCGGGGTGGTCCCGGGTGCCGGTTCGTGATGGTGGTGGGGCTCACCGAGTCGGGGTTCGTGATCAGGAGGCAAAGAGCCTCACCTCCCAGGTCGCATGATGTTCGGCATAGACGTCGGCCAGCAGGCCCACCGTGGCGGGCAGAGCGGAGGGATCGGCCCATGTCGCCGACTGCTGCGCCAGCATGGTGGCCGTACGGTCCAGTTCGCCCGCCAGGCGTGCCGACAGGGCGCTGACCTCGAAGGGGTCCAGGCCGAGCAGGCGGACCGCAGCGGTGGTGGCGGCGGCCACCACATGGTGCAGCGCACACAGGGCGGCCCCCGCCGGGTCCAGACCCGCTGCCGCAGCCACGGCCCCGAGTGCGGCAGCCTGGTGCGGCCCATCGGGATGGCTCGCCCGGCATGGTGCATCGTGTTCCGAGGGCCACACCCGTTGCCCGGCCCTCAGGAGTTGGCGACCCTGGGCGCGCGAGGAGGCGCGAAGGCGGGGTGAGGCCATCCGGGCGCTGATCTCCCCGTCCAGGACGGTCCACATCGCCGGGTCGGCCCGGTCGGGGCGACCGACCACCCATGCTGCCACACCCGCGTCGACCAGGCCCTGAGTCGCCAGTCGCCCGCTCACGAAGCGTGCGAGCGATGCGACGTCCACCACATCCCCCTGCGCACAGGCCGCCTCGACGCCCCATGACTGGGCGTGTCCACCCGACGGGAACCGACCGTCGGCGAGCAGCAGGAGGGCAGCGTCCACGAAGCCTCCCGTCAGAACAGGAAGTAGCGCTGGGCCATGGGCAACACCGAGGCCGGCGCCTCCTCGATCAACTCGCCATCGACCCGCACGGCGAAGGTGTCCGGGTGCACCTCGATGCGGGGGAGGGCCGTGTTCTCGGGCAGATCGGCCTTACCCACCGAACGGGTGTTGCGCAACGGGACGAGCCGCCGCCGAACGCCCAGGCGATCAGTCAGACCGGCCTCGAGGGCAGCGGGGGCCACGAAGGCCACGCTCAGGGTGGGGGCCACCCCCGGGGCAGCACCGAACATGGGGCGGGGGAGCACCGGCTGGGGGGTGGGGATGGACGCATTGGCATCACCCATGGCGGCCCAGGCGATCATGCCCCCCTTCAGCACCGCATGGGGCCGCACCCCGAAGAAGCGCGGATCCCACAGCACCAGATCGGCCAGTTTCCCCACCGCTACCGACCCGATCTCGTGGTCGAGGCCATGGGCGACGGCCGGGCAGATCGTGTACTTGGCCACATAACGGCGCACCCGGTGATTGTCGGCCGAGGTGTCCCCGGGCAGCGCACCCCGGCGTTGCTTCATCACATGGGCGGTCTGCCAGGTCCGAAGGACGACCTCGCCGATACGCCCCATGGCCTGCGAGTCGCTGCCGATCATGGCGATGGCGCCGAGATCGTGCAGCACGTCCTCGGCGGCCATGGTCGAGGGCCGGATCCGGCTTTCGGCGAAGGCGAGGTCCTCGGGAACCGAGGCGTCGAGGTGGTGGCACACCATGAGCATGTCGAGGTGTTCGGCCAGCGTGTTGACCGTGTACGGACGGGTGGGGTTGGTGCTCGACGGCAACACGTTGGGGTAGGACGCCACCGTGATGATGTCGGGGGCGTGGCCACCGCCCGCACCCTCGGTGTGGTACGTGTGGATGCTGCGCCCGGCGATGGCGGCCAGTGTGGTCTCCACGAAGCCGGCCTCGTTCAGGGTGTCGGTATGAATGGCCACCTGCACACCCGACTGGTCGGCCACCCGCAGGCAGGCATCGATGACGGCGGGTGTGGTGCCCCAGTCCTCGTGCAGCTTGAACCCGCCGACGCCGCCGAGGACCTGCTCCCACAGCCCCTCACTGGACATGGTGTTGCCCTTGCCGAGCAGCACCACGTTGACCGGCCAGTGGTCGAGTGCTTCGAGCATCCGCTCCAGATTCCAGGCACCCGGCGTCACCGTCGTCGCCTTGGAACCCTCGGCCGGACCGGTACCGCCACCGATGAGCGTGGTGATGCCCGAGCCGAGGGCCTCGGTGATCAACTCGGGACAGATGAGGTGGACGTGGCTGTCGATGGCGCCGGCCGTGAGCAGCTTGCCGTTCCCCGCCAGGATCTCGGTGGAGGGACCGATCGCCAGGCTCGGATCCACCCCGTCCATGATGTCGGGGTTCCCCGCCTTGCCGATGCCGACGATGCGGCCGTCACGCACACCCACGTCAGCCTTCACGATGCGGTCGTGGTCGATGATCACCACGCCGGTGATCACCAGATCGGGTGCGCCCTCGGCGCGGGTGCGCATCGACTGGCCCATCGACTCACGGATCACCTTGCCACCGCCGAACACCGCCTCGTCGCCACCGGCACAGTGATCGGCCTCGACCTCGATCATCAGGTCGGTGTCGGCGAGGCGGACCCGGTCACCCGTCGTCGGGCCGTACAACTGCCGGTAGCGGTGGCGGGTGATCTCAGCCATCGAGCGCCCCTCCCACCAGGCCCCGCAGGCCCGGAACCCGGCGGGCGCCGATCAGTGGAACCAGTGCCACCTGCATATCGATACCGGGTTCGAAACGCACCGACGTCCCGGCCGGGATGTCGAGCCGGTGCCCCCGGGCCGCCTCGCGATCGAAGGCCAACGCAGCGTTGGCCTCGGCGAAGTGGAAGTGCGAGCCCACCTGAACGGGGCGATCTCCTGTGTTCACCACATCGAGGTGCACCACCGTGCGTCCGGCATTGAGGTGCAGGACGCCGTCGGGTCCGGTGATCTCGCCCGGGATCACGACACCACCGGCGCCTGGATCGGCGAGTGCAGGGTGACCAGTTTGGTGCCGTCGGGGAACGTCGCCTCGACCTGCACCTCGTCGACGAGCGCGTCCACGCCCTCCATCACGTCAGCCGTGGTGAGTACTCGACGGCCGGCGTCCATGAGGTCCACCACGCTGCGACCGTCACGAGCGGCTTCGAACACCCATGACGTGAGCACGGCGACCGCCTCGGGATAGTTCAACCGAAGCCCACGGTGTCGTCGCTTCCACGCCAGCTCGGCGGCCACGTGGATCATGAGCCGTTCTTGCTCGTGCGGGCTGATGAACACGGCGGTGACGTTAGCCACAGGCCTGCCGAGCTCGACGCGTCGACGGGCTGTTCATCGGGTCGAAACCGAGAGCCGGCTGGGGACAGTGGCCCTGAGGAAATCGGTAGCACGACTCAGCATGGGTGTCAACAGTCGCGCCACACTTCGACGACCCCCGCGAAAGGAACCCCAATGCGCAAGACCATCGTCAGCCTGGCCGTCGGAGCGGCTGCCCTCGGACTGGTGGCCGCCCCCGCCGCCGCCCAGTCCGAGCAGTCGATCGCCGAGATCGCCGCCGGCAACGCCGACTTCTCGACCCTGGTGGCCGCCGCCACCGCCGCCGACCTGGTCGGCACCCTGGCCGACTGCGACGCCGGCCCCTTCACCGTGTTCGCCCCCACCGACGCTGCCTTCGCCGCTGCGCTCGAGGCGTTGGGCGTGACCGCCGAGCAGTTGCTCGCCGACACCGCCACGCTGACCGCCGTGCTGACGTACCACGTGGTGCCCGGCACGGTCCTGGCCGCCGATGTGGTGACGCTCGACAGCGCCGACACCCTCAACGGTGCCCCCATCACCATCGAAGTGGTCGAGGGTGCCGTGAAGTTGAACGGCGACACGACGGTGACCGCCACCGACCTGACGGCCTGCAACGGCGTCGTCCACGTGATCGACAAGGTGCTGTTGCCCCCGACGCCCGTGACCACGGGCGAGACTGTCGACGCTCCGCTCCCCGACACCGGCTCGTCGAGCAACGTGCTGGCCCTGGTCGCCGTGGTGGCCCTGGCCGGTGGCGCGCTGATGCTCGTCACCCTGCGTCGCCGCTCGGCCTGACCCTTTCCGATTCTCGGTAGCTGAACGAGCGATTTCTGCTCGTTCAGCTACCGAGAAACCGCCAGGCCCGCAGCAGCGAGGCCGGCGATGCGCCCGAACACGGTGCAGTTGGCGTACGAGTTGCCCGAGCCCACGTACTGTGCCCCCACCACACCGCCCGTGCATTCACCGGCGGCGAAGAGTCCGGGGATGGCCTGCCCGGCGTTGTCGAGCACCCTGGCCTGGCTGTCGATGCGCAGTCCGTAGGCGGTGAAGCACACCGTCGATGGTCGCATCTCCACCCCGTAGAACGGCGGCGTCGAGAGCGGCTCGAGGAACTTGGCGTCCTTGGCGAAGTCGGCATCGCGACCGGTCGCCACATGGGTGTTGTAGCGGCGCACGGCGCCCGACACCGACCGGATGGGCAGCCCGAGGCGCTCCGCCACCTCCTCGAGCGTGTCAGCCCGGATCACGCGGCCCTCGGCCACCATCTGCTCGATCACGTCGAGGTTCCAGTGTGGACTGCGGTTCTTGGCCCCCGGGATGAGTTGCTTGTAGCGGGCCGACCCGAGAGCGGTCGCCTCGAGCACCGCCTGGTCAAAGAGGGCGAACACCCGGTCGCCCTGCTCGCGCACCAGGAAGTCCATCATGCCGTACGGCGCCGTCTCGTCGCAGAAGCGATGACCGGACTGGTTGACCAGCATCAACCATCCCGGGAGGTACGCCTCGTAGATCTTGGCGAACCCGGTGTGGAGCAGCCGCAGGCCCCGGTCGTGCCCGATCATCTGGGCGTCGACCTGTTCGGCCAGCCTCAGCGCGTCACCGCGCGCTCCGTCTGCCCCGATGTACCAGGCGTTGCCCGTGCCGGCCGCCGACGGGAAGTGCTGCCGGAGAAGTTCGGGCGAGTTGGCGAACCCACCGCTGGCGATCACTACCGCCCCGGCCCGGATCTCGTCGTCCGCCACCGCCACACCGACCACCGCACCGTCCTCGACCAGCAACCGATCCACGCGGCGACCCAGGGCGACGTCGACCCCGGCCTCGCGCACATGGCGCGTGAGCACCTCGACGACGCCGGCACCGCGTCCCACGGGCACGTGGACCCGGGGGACGCGCTCGTCACCACCGAAGACGAGTTGCCCGGCGAACTCGACGCCGAGGTCTCCCAGCCAGTCCACGGTGGGCCCGGCCAGATCGGCGAGGCGACGCACCACGCCCGCGTCGACGTTCCATCGGTTCACCGTCAGGTAGTCATGGAACAGGGCGTCGGCGTCGTCTTCGATACCCAGTGCACGCTGGTACCGGGTACCGGCACCCATGATCAGACCGCCCGACAGCCGTGACGATCCGCCGATCACGCCTTCGGCCTCGGCGACCAGTACCTGTGCGGCGCCCGCTTCCCGTGCGGCCAGCGCTGCGCACAGACCCGCCGCACCCGACCCGATGACCACCACGTCGACGTCCACCTCAGGCGTTCCCATGACCCGGGACGGTAGTCACCACGCCTACGGCGCGAGCGAGGCACGGACAGTACGGTCGGAGGAAAGACACGCGAGGGGGAACGCCATGAATCTCGCCGGTATCGGCCGCTTCTGGGCTCGCTGGCAACCGCACCAGACCGCCATTCGTTTCGCCGAACACGACACGTCGTGGCTGGCTCTCGACCAGCGCACCGACGCTCTGGCAGCCGGGCTGCAGGCCGACGGCGTGAGCCGAGGCGATCGCCTGGCACTGCTGGCGGGCAACAGCCTCACCTGGTGCGAACTGACCATCGCGGCCTGGAAGCTCGGGGCCGTGATCGTGCCCGTCAACACGCGCTTCACCGCCACCGAGGTCGCCTACGTCGTGAGCGATGCGGGGGCGCGACTGCTCGTGGCCGACCGGGCCCTGTGGAACGCGACCCTGGACGTGAGCAGCACCTGCCGCGTCTGCGCCACCGACGAGGTGGACGCCATGCGCCGACCCGATCTCCCGGCCCCGTGGTGCCCCACCGACGATCACGACCCTGCGTTCATCTGCTACACCTCGGGCACGACGGGCGACCCCAAGGGTGCCGTTCTGACGCACCGCTCCTTCGACGTCGGGTCGCAGGCCTGGGGGCAGGCCTTGGCGCTGGGCCCCTCTGACAGGGTGATCCTTCCCTTTCCGCTGGCCTTCACGGGGGGCCTCGCCGTGTTCCTGTTCACCTATTGGGCGGGGTCGACCCTGTTGCTGGAACCAGCGGTCGACAACGACCGTCTGTTCGATCTCTTCGAACAGCAACGGGCCACCGCCCTGCTGTCGGTGCCGGTGATCATCCAACAGTTGGTCGACCATCCCCGCTGGGCGACCGCCGACCTGTCGAGTTGGCGCATCGCCTGTTCGGGTGGCGCCCCGGTGCCCGTGTCGCTGCTGCAGGCCGTGCAGGCCCGGGGCATCCCCATGCTCCAGACGTTCAGCCTGACCGAGGCATCGGCTGCCGCCGCCGTACTGCCCAACGCCGACGCCCTGCACAAGGTCGGATCTGCCGGTCTGCCCATGCTGCACACCCGCATCCGTATCGCCGACGAGCACGACCGCGACCTTCCCGCCGGTGAGGTGGGCGAGATCCTGGTGGCCGGCCCGCAGGTGATGGCGGGCTACTGGAACCAGCCCGAGGCCTCGCACGCCACGCTGAGAGGGGGCTGGCTGCATACCGGGGACCTCGGGTACCTCGACGACGACGGCTACCTCTACGTGGTGGACCGGGTGAAGGACATGCTGATCTCGGGAGGCCTCAACGTGTACCCCGCCGAGATCGAGCGTCTGCTCACCGGCTTTCCCGGCATCGTCGAGGTGGCGGTGGTGGGTGTCCCCGACGCCAAGTGGGGTGAGACTCCCGCAGTGGTGGTGTTCACGGGTGGAGCGGCATTCGACCCCGTGGCCATGGCCGAGCGGTGCCGTACCTCGCTGGCGGACTTCAAGCGACCCCGCTACGTGAGCGTCGCCGAGCAACCACTGCCCCGCGGCATGTCGGGCAAGATCCTCAAACGCCAGATCAGGCAGCAGATGCTCGACGAGCCCGGTCGCCTGACCCGGTTGCGTTGATCGGAGCCCGAGATGACCGCACTACGACCCCCGGCGGTGTCGGCCCGCATCGGCGTGACCCTGCTGACCGCCGACTTCGCCATTCGCCCCGACGACCTGGCACGTGAAGTCGAGGCCCGTGGATTCGAGAGTCTGTGGGTGCCCGAGCATTCGAACATCCCGGTGAGCAGGGAGTCGCCATGGCCGGGAAGCCTCGACGGTGCGCCTCTGCCCGTCGAGTACTCGCACCTGCACGACGCCTTCGTGGCCCTGTCGATGGCGGCGGCCGTGACGCAACGCCTCCGCCTGGGAACGAGCGTGCTGCTGCTGGGCCAACGCGACGCTCTGTGGACCGCCAAACAGATCGCCACACTCGACCATCTCAGCGGCGGGCGGCTCGAGGTGGGGGTGGGCATCGGCTGGAACCGTGAGGAGATGGCGAACCACGGTTTCGACTTCTCCAGCCGGTGGGAGCGCACTCGTGAGGTGGCCGCGGCGATGCGTCGACTGTGGCTCGACGAGGTGGCCGCCTTCGAGGGCCGGCAGGTTCGTGTGGAACCCACCTGGCAGTGGCCCAAACCGGCACAGCCGGGTGGTCCAGCCCTGCACATCGGTGGTGGCGTGGGGCCGCGACTACTCGGGGAGGTGGTCGCCTGGGCGGACGGTTGGCTGCCCATCTCGGCCCGGACCTCGCTGGCGAGCCGCCTCGAGGCGCTGCACCGGGCGTGCGAACTCGTCGGCCGGGACCCCCTGACGGTCCAGGTGAGCGTGTTCGGGGCGACCACCAGCGCCGACGGCCTGACCACCCTGTTCGGCGAGGGCATCACGCGCGCCGTGCTGACCCTGCCCAGTGCCGACCGGGAGACGGTGTTGCCACTGCTCGACGAATGGGCGAACACCAGGGAGAAAGTGGCGCCCCGGGTGGGCGGCTGAACGACACCGCACTACAGTCCGGCCCATGTCCGTGCATCAGTTCGAAGCCACCACCATCGACGGCCGCACCGTTTCGCTCGGCGACTACGCCGGGAAGACGCTGCTGATCGTCAACGTCGCCAGCAAGTGCGGTCTGACCCCGCAGTACCAGGGACTCGAGGCGCTCTACCAGGCGCACAGGGACCAGGGGCTCGAGATCCTCGGGTTCCCCTGCGACCAGTTCGGCAACCAGGAGCCCGGCACCGAGGCCGAGATCGCCGAGTTCTGCTCGACCACCTATGGCGTGTCGTTCCCTCTGTTCTCCAAGATCGAGGTGAACGGCCCCGGTGCCCACCCGTTGTACAAGCACCTGCGGTCCGAGCAGGTCGAGCCCCGGCTCGAGGACGTCGAGGGCGGCGCCCATCTGGCGGGTCTGCTGAACCAGCACTTCCCCGACGCCTGCACCGAGGACGACGGCATCCGCTGGAACTTCACCAAGTTCCTCGTGTCGCCTTCCGGTGAAGTGGTCAAGCGCTTCCAACCGGTGGTCAGCCCCGACGCCATCGCTCAGGAGATCGCTCCGCTCCTCGGCTGACACCGCGCCGCCTCCGGCGTCGCTTCAGGTTCGTCGTCGACCTCGCCGTCACCAGACGGCGAGGTCGATCTTTTCTCTGAGCCGGGTGTCTCGGGTGAGCAGTCGTGAGCCTGCCGCCATCGCCTCTCCCACGATCAGACGATCGAAGGGGTCACGCGTCCACGCCAGATCGGCGGCAGAGCGAACCACCGCGTCCCATGGCGTCTGCGACATCTTCACACCCAGACGGGGTGCCAGATCGCCCAGAATCTCGGAGCCGCTCACCGACAGTCGGCCGATTTCGTGAAGGAACGTCAACTCCAGTTCCACGACGGGCGCCACGATCAGGTCACATCGCTCGATGAGTTCCCCC
>Ga0172372_10006968_pt1 | contig 15285 bp, 16 predicted proteins | sample LakKiv5m_2_FD_114544 | JGI IMG/M metagenome (GOLD analysis project Ga0172372, IMG submission 114544) | Freshwater microbial communities from Kabuno Bay, South-Kivu, Congo - kab_092012_9.5m | ecosystem: Environmental > Aquatic > Freshwater > Lake | place: Democratic Republic of the Congo...
AAGGCTTGAAGAATAACTAAAAACAAGATGCGCAAGTAATTCATCATTCTTCACCTCCGTCTAAAATAATTTGACTGTGTTCTAATGAATCCTGTTCAATCTTCGTCATGTTCTTCACCACTTGCACCCATCCTAATTTTCTGAAATCGGTTGCAAGCAACACCTTCACGCGGTGAAAATTTTCTTCTGGTTTGTCTTCTAAAGCTGCTACGGTTCCAACCATCATCCCATCGGGGAAGTGACTTGAATAACCCGATGTAATGACTGAATCGCCTTCGTGTATTTGCACGTGCTTTGGAATTTCCTTAACAAAAGCAAACATGGGGTCACCACCCAGCCATTCTAAAATTCCAAAATCACCCGAACCTTTCATCTTCACAGAACCTTGAAACTTCGTATGCAGAATTGGCATAACCACTGCGTAGTGCTCGCTTACGCTACTTACAATTCCAACAATACTTCCGTTAGCTATAACTCCAAACTCTTTCTGAATTCCTTCCGCCCAACCTTTGTTGATGGTTAAATAATTTCGGTTTCTATTCACCGAAGCATTCACCACTTTCGCTGGTGTGTAACGGTATTTTTGATTCGGATTCTGAATTAACACCGTTGCGCTGTCAAGCAACGAAAAATTCTCGGGTAATAAACTGCGAAGCGTTGCATTTTCTAGCGCAAGCTGCTCGTTGATTTCTGACAGGCGCAAATACGAAGTAAACGCATCGCGTTTTTCATAGATGTATCCAATGATGTCTGAACTGTGACGAACAAATTCCTTACGATGAAAATTGTTCTCACTAAACAAAATTGAAAGAGAAAAAATCTGAAGCACCACAAACAGCAACAGCACGTGAAAGCGTTGTAACAATGCCAACAGATTTCCCATCTATTACTCGCGCATTAAGAATTGGAAGCGGGTGATGTTCTTCAAGGCAATACCTGTTCCGCGAGCTACAGCGCGCAACGGATCATCAGCCACATGCACAGGAAGTTTTGTTTTACGGTTAATACGAACGTCTAATCCGCGCAACAACGCTCCACCACCTGCAAGGTAAATACCGGTTTTAAAAATATCGGCAGATAATTCAGGTGGCGTATCTTCTAAACAACTCATGATGGCCTCTTCAATCTTGCTGATTGATTTGTTCAACGCATGAGCAATCTCTTTGTATGAAACCATGATCTCTTTCGGAACACCCGAAACCAAGTCACGACCACGCACACTGTAATCAGCTGGTGGATTATCTAAATCGTCAATAGCAGCGCCAACCTGTATTTTAATCTGCTCAGCGGTACGCTCTCCGATTAAAATGTTGTGGTGACGACGCATATAATCTTCAATGTCTTGGGTTAATTCATCACCCGCAACACGAATGTTTTTATCGGTTACAATTCCACCTAAGGCAATCACCGCAATTTCAGAAGTACCTCCTCCGATGTCAATGATCATATTGCCCATAGGCTCTTCTACGTCAACACCAATACCAATAGCAGCAGCCATAGGCTCGTGAATCAAATACACTTCTTTCGCACCAGCGTGCTCAGCAGAATCTTTTACCGCGCGCTTCTCTACTTCAGTGATACCACTCGGGATACAAATGACCATACGCAATGACGGTTGGAACATCTTCCCGCCCTTGTTAATCATTTTAATCAACCCTTTAATCATGTCCTCTGCCGCATGGAAATCTGCAATTACCCCGTCTTTCAATGGACGAATAGTCTTGATGTTCTCATGCGTTTTCCCGTGCATCTGTTGCGCTAAACGGCCAACAGCAACGGTTTTACTGGTTACACGATCACGAGCAATGATAGAGGGTTCGTCAACCACAACCTTGTCATTCATGATAATGATGGTGTTCGCGGTTCCAAGGTCAATGGCAATTTCCTGTGTAAGGAAACTAAAAAGTCCCATGCAGTTACGGTTTGTAAAGGGTTAAAATAAGTGATGCTAAGCTACAAAGATAATTTCGGGAAGGCCCTTTCCGACGAAACACGAAGAATTTTTTTGTATGCACACGAATGATGTAATTTCGTAAAAAAAAGTATGGCTTTCGAATTACCAAATTTACCTTATGCGTTTGATGCTTTAGAGCCTCATATCGACGCAAAAACAATGGAAATACACCACGACAAACACCACGCGGCGTATACCACCAACCTCAACAACGCTATCGCAGGAACCGAGCTAGAGAACTTAAGCATTGAAGAGCTTATGGTTAAAGGATTCGAGAATGCAGCAGTTCGTAATAACGGAGGTGGATTTTATAATCACAATTTATTTTGGGAAGTAATGTCTCCGAATGGCGGCAAAGTAACCCCTACCATGGAAGCCGCAATCAATGAGGCTTTCGGAAGTTTCGATGCATTTAAAGAGGCTTTCGCGAAAGCCGCTGCAACACGCTTCGGTTCAGGTTGGGCTTGGCTTTGTGTGAAAGACGGAAAGTTAGAAGTGTGCTCTACACCTAACCAAGACAATCCGCTTATGCCTAACGTAGGTTGTTCTGGTACACCGGTATTGGGATTAGATGTGTGGGAACACGCATACTACTTGAACTACCAAAACCGCCGTCCAGACTACATTCAAGCGTTTTTCAATGTAATTAATTGGGAAGCGGTTGAAGCGCGTTACAACGCTGCAAAATAAAATTTTAGCACGCATGAAAAACCCCTTTTTCAAGGGGTTTTTTTATTTCTTTCTTAATTCGAAATTCTGTCCTAAATACACCCTTCGAACCTGCTCGTCATTCGCTAAGTCTTCGGCAGTGCCCGATTTCAATATGCTTCCGTCGTACAATAAATACGCACGATCTGTAATGGTTAAGGTCTCCTGAACGTTGTGGTCCGTAATTAAAATGCCAATGTTTCGCTCTTTCAATTTCCATACAATCCGTTGAATATCCTCAACCGCAATCGGGTCAACACCCGCGAAAGGTTCGTCCAATAAGATAAATTTCGGATCTGTCGCTAAGGCCCGTGCAATCTCCGTTCTACGGCGCTCACCTCCACTTAAGTGATGTCCCACATAGGTGCGACGTGCCGTTAGTCCGAACTCTTCCAACAAACTTTCTAGTTTATCTCGTTGCTCTTCCTTCGACAATTTGGTCATCTGCAAGACCGCTTTAATGTTGTCTTCTACCGACAAGGTTCTGAATACCGAAGCCTCCTGTGGCAAGTAGCCAACCCCTTGTTTGGCGCGCATAAACATAGCCATATCGGTAATGTCTGTGTCGTCAATTTCTACGGTTCCTTTGTTCGGACGAATCAAGCCTGTAACCATGTAAAAACTGGTGGTTTTTCCCGCGCCGTTCGGGCCCAGCAATCCCACAATTTCACCTTGGTTTACATGAAATGAAACGTCTTTCACTACGGTTCGCTTCCCGTAAATTTTCTGAAGATTCTTAGCGCGCAATTGCATACAGCGAAGTTAGCTATTCAATGCCTTCAATTCGTAATTGTTCTGGTAAAAGCGTAAAGGTTTTTCGGTGATGAACACACGAACCGTGCGCCCGTATAGCGTCGCGATGTGCCTTGGTTGGATAACCTTTATTTCTATCCCACCCATAATGAGGAAAGTCTTTGTGAATGCGCTCCATAAATTCGTCGCGGTGGGTCTTAGCTAAAATCGATGCGGCGGCAATATTCAGAAATCGCGCATCTCCCTTAATCATGCAGGTATGTTCGAATTCTTCCATCTTGTAAAACCGATTGCCGTCAATTAACAAATGACTTGGCTTCACCGCCAAAGCCCGCGCTGCGCGCTGCATAGCCGTAATAGAAGCGCGAAGAATATTCAACTCGTCAATCTCTTCAGGACCTACAAATTGCACGTTCCAGGCTAGGGCTTGTTCTTCAATAATTGGACGCAACAAATCGCGATCTTTCTCGCTTACCTGCTTCGAGTCGTTCAATTTCGGATGCGAAAATCCCTCGGGTAAGATAACGGCAGCAGCAACCACCGGTCCCGCTAAACACCCTCTGCCCGCCTCGTCCAATCCAGCTTCCATGAAGCTAGTATGAAAAGACATCATGGAATAAATATCTTTTTCGTAGTGAAGTCGGTATACTGAATCACAAAATATCCGTGCTGCCCACGAATAGCTGTGGTGCTCAATTTCGTACCATCAAGGCCATAGACCGCTTGTATGCTTGCACCCTTTTCGTTGCTTAATTCAATCACGCCAACAGGCATTTGTATTTGCGAAAAGAAATTCCATATTTCTTGACTGGCATCGAAGTCTTGACAGGTATTTCCTGTGACTACCAAAGGCGTAGAGCCCGGCCAGGTATGTCCACCCGATGCAATCTCAATGTACCAGTTGTCATGTTCGCCACAATTCGAATAAACGGTTTTTTGTGCGGTACACAAATCAATTAAACTCGTGTTTTGAATGCCAGAGGTCGCATCGGTTGTGCAGGCATCGAAACTATTCCAATAGGCAAGGGTCGCTGGCGCGCTAGTGAGTGTACCAAATCCGGGTGTTTGTCCCGCTGATCCGTCAATGGGCACCACCGGATCGCTAGTTCCGTGAATGTGAAATACAGGAACTTGTCGTTGTGGATTCGCCAGTGTAATCATCGTTTCAGACATGGTTCCTGCAACACTTGCAATAGCGGCAATCTTGGTCGAAAGCTGCGCCGCCAAGGCATAACTGAAAATTCCTCCGTTTGAAAATCCGCAAGAATAAACCCGTTGTGGATTTACGTTGTAGTTCGCAATGAGATAGTCAGTCAGTGCAGAGATGAATCCAATATCATCTACATCGGTCGGATCTTGCCAGGCATTCCAGTGGTTAATACCAAACGAATCGGCTGTTCCTTGCGGATATACTACAATGAAGTCATTGGCCTCGGCAATGGTGTTCATCTCGCTGTAATTCATCTGAAAGGTCATGTTGTTGGTGTAACCATGGAAATTGTACACCAAGGGCAAGGCAGCCCCAGAAGACGCCGCTGCCGGGAGATACAAGATGTACTCGCGCGTGAGTCCGCCGTAATCGAAGGTCAGGTTAGTCTGTGCGTGCAGCATGCTGGCAAACGCCAAACAAAAGGCAAGAATGAAGTGCTTCATATACCAAAAATAAAAAAGGGTTGGAAATCCAACCCCTTTTTTAAATCTTATCTGTGAATTATTGATCAGCCAATACGAATTTGATTGGAATGGTCAAGTAAACACGCTGTGAAACCCCGTTTTGTTTACCAGGATTAAACTTACCTAATTTTTTACAAGAAGCTAATGCTTCACGATCTAAGCCCTTACCACCTTCAACTCCGCGAGATACTTGGAAGTTAGATGGCGTACCATCTTTCTCTACTACGAAGTTCACGAATACAGTTCCCTCAATGTTTTGAGTCTTCTCGTATTCGGGGTAGCTGATGTTGTCATAAATCACTTTCATCATAGCAGCTTCTCCACCTGGGTAAGAAGGCATCTCTTGTACGAATGTCAGTACTGGAGCGGCATCTTGCTTGGTATCTACGGGTGTGTAGCTAACAATCGCGTCAGAAGGACCAATTGGACCATCTTCCCCTTCCGTGGTTTCCGTCGAAATCTTTTCGTTCTTCAATTGATCTTGAGAGGGCGGTGGAGTTTCCACGTGCTCTTCAATATCAATAGTAGTGAACTGAATCTGACGCACCGTTGGTGGTGGTGGCGGTGGTGGTGGTGGCGGTGGTGGTGGCGGTGGCGGATTGTTTGGATCTTCAGGAGGAAGATTCATCATTTCCGCTTTCATCTCTACCTTGGCATCCTTCTCTTTTTGTTTCAACTTAGACAAAATGAGTGGCGCTACCATCGCAGAAGAGGCAAGGACAATTCCTACGAATAAGGCAATGGCTAAAATGGCTCCGTACATTCTGCGAATGCGGTAGGCACCATAAGCCTTTACTTTACCCTCAAAAACCAAGTCGTTGCGTTCTTTAGCTACGATGTTGTTCCATCCACTATCTAAGCCTAAGAAGGTAACCACAGCGGCTACTGCCGCAATGACTAACACATCTGTGTTGGCATGGATAAATTCAGCTATTGACATAGGTTCTAACTTTTTTGGCGCTGTACAAGACTACACGCCAAGGGTTCATTTCAATTTATACTTCGCAATTTCCTCTTCGGTTAAGAACAGTTTTGCTTCACGCAAATCAACATCTTGAATTGCGCGTTTTCGAATGTTGGTGATGTTCAATTCATCAACGGCATTCACTACGTTTTTCCATTTGGTGGTTGGTAATGTTTTAATAATTACGAACGTTCCCAATGAATCTTCAGTAGCTACTGTTACCAATGAATCGAATTGTGGTTTATTCAACTCACCGCTTTTGTATCGTTTTGCCAAAGCGTCAATGCGATCATTGACGTGTCTGTTGCGTTCCATAAGAACTACGCGCAGCCCATCTTTCGAGAAATTCGTAGAAATAAGCTCAGTAGTGTCCACACGAAACTTACCGTTGTAGTAGAAGATTTGATCTTCGCGCTCTCCGACAATCAGCGTAGTCGCCAAATCATCGTCAATCTTGGTTGTTGTTTTCGTGTCTTTAACCTCTTTAGGATACACAATTTCCATGGTCTTTGGCTTGCTAAGCGATGTAGCCAAGATGAAGAACGTAAGAAGAAGGAACGCCAAGTCAACCATGGGCGTCATGTCCATGTGTACGTGGCCTTTCTTAGGTCTTTTCTTACCGCCTTTTTCGTGGCCACCGCCATCAATAATTTCTGCCATAGCAATTTTTATTGTGGAATTACTTAGAGCCGCCGGCTTCTAAGATGGTTACCATGTTAAATGTATAAATGTCATGATCACGGAAGGTATCAATTACCTTTTCAACCTTGTCATACTCGGTTGTTCCGTCGGCTTTCAATGCATATTTCAACGCGTTATCACCTTTGAATTCTTTAGGGTCTAATCCCTTCTTAATTGAAACGTCTTTAAACGCATTGAATCCACTCATAATCCAATCACCTAATTCATTGTTCAATGAATCAACTGGGATTCCGGGGGTTATTTGGTCAAGGCTTGCTCTTGTTTTTTCGTCGCCTGATAAATATTGTCCAAGACTGTTTAACGGCATACCAAACATTCCCAAAAGAGCAAAGCGATTCGCTTGTTCTTCGGTAAGTTGAAGTTCGGGGTGACGTGCAATCATGTTGTTCAACATTTCTCTTCTAATCTCTTTACCAGCTAAGTCGAAAAACACTCGGCCGTCTTTATCTACCGTAATCTGCATGACCTTCTCTGGAAGCAAGAGCTCAGAGGTAGCAGCAGGAACGTCAACAATAACGGGTTCGTTCGGTCTGAATTTCGCTGTAAGAATGAAGAAGGTTACCAACAAAAAACCAAGGTCTACCATGGGCGTCATGTCCAAGCTAGGCGCGCTTTTAGGCATCTTGATTTTAGGCATACTTTTACTTTTTAAGTGAGGTGCCAATTAACTCGGCACCATACCGTTGGTAATTAATTATTTGTTGTGCTTTGAAGCAAAGGTTTGAGTAACTGTGAAGTTAGCTTCATCCATTGCGAAAGTCATACTGTCAATACGGGTGTTGAAGAAGTTGAACAACAAGATCGCCAACGCAGAAGCCAAGATACCTAAGAAGGTGTTGATCAACGCTTCAGAGATACCCAAAGAAAGTGCAGTTGCGTCTGGTGCTCCAGCGGTTGCCATTGCTTCGAACGAAGAAATCATACCACGTACAGTACCTAACAATCCAACCAATACCCCTAACGAAGCACAAGTAGAAAGAATAACTAAGTTCTTAGACAACATTGGTAATTCCAATGCAGTAGCTTCTTCTAATTCTTGCTTGATAGCAGTAATTTTCGACTCTTTATCCAACTCAGTGTTGGTTTCCATGTCTTTGTACTTCATAAGACCAGCACGCAATACAGCGGCTACAGAACCTTTTTGCTTGTCGCAAGCTGCAATAGCTCCGTCAACGTTGTTGTCAGCCAATAAGTGACGTACGTTGTGAACGAAGTTTGAAACACTTCCTTTTCCTTTCGCCATCATGATGCTGATTAAGCGCTCGATGAAGAAAATGATTACAACCAAGTTAACAGTCAAAAGAACTGGTACAATGAATCCCCCTTTGTGAATAGTACCTAGTACATTCAACGGATGACCTTTTTCTAAAATTTCTGCAAGTTGCTCATCGGTGTACGTAGCGTTCGCATCGAACCCTTCGAAGTTGGCTGGATTACCCAATACCAATTTGTACAACATAATACCCGTAATCAACGCCAATGGAATAGCGATGTAAGGAAACACAGAGCCGAAGTTAAAGCCTGATTGCTTTTTGGCGGTGGTTGGTTTTTTACTCATGACTGTTATTTGATTTTATTTCTTTTAGGTTTAGTGGCCACGAAAATAAGGAAGTTTCACTAAAAATAATACGCCTATGCGAATCTTCACGTTTTCGTAACAATTCTCAATTTTAGCATATTTCTACTGAATTTCCGACCTGTTTCCGTTTTCGGCCGATTTTGCCCAAGGAACGGCGCCCTTGACTGAAGATGCGGTTAAACCATTTGGTTCACCTTAGCACGTATAAAGCGATTCACGGTTAGCCACGTGCTTAGCGCGCCCACCAAGACACTCAGAGATATGATAAGAAGTCCCAACTTCCAAAATCCTTGACCGTCCATCAATACTTGAATAATTTCAGATAGGCTATCGCGAAAAAGGAACAGCGTTCCTACAATAAGCAACCACGCTACCAAGGCCGATGCTACCGCGTTCTTCAGGCTATGCCAAATAAACGGTCTGCGAATGAAACTTGGAGTAGCCCCAACCAATTGCATACTGCGAATGATGTAACGCTGACTTGAAATGGCCAGCTCTACCGTATTCATGATGATGAGCGCCGAAATCAACAAAAACACCAAGACAATGACCCCGACAACGGTGCCCCATTTCTCAATGTTCTCATTAACGACTTCTAAGAGCGATTTGATATAAACCACGTCGCTGATAAGCGGATTCAATCGCGCTTCAGCTACAAAGGTGTCCACGTTTTCCGCACTGAATTTATCAGGTCGAATTTTAACGTCTAACGATGCTGGAATCGGATTCGACCCCATCACATCTACGAACGGTTCACCTATTTCTTCTTGGTACGAACGCGCTGCTTCGTCGCTTGAGATATAGGTTACGGAAGAGGCAATGCCGCTTCCTTCAATGTCTTTCTTATACGCCAACACCTCCGTTTCGGTGGCTTCCGATTTCAGCATCAACTGAACCGCAAACTGCGATTTAAAGTGCTCGGAAACTTGTAGCGAAACCAAATAGAAAATCAAAAGTATTCCAACCATTACCAATACCAAAGTTGAACCGGTAAAGGCTGAAATACGAGAAATTTTACTTGCTGACGTTTTTAGAAATTGCATAGCAATTACTCAGATACAGAAACGATTTCGCCTTTGAAAAACAAGTTTTCGCCAGCCAATGGGTGGTTGAAGTCAATCACAATTGAATTCAATTTTACTTCTTCTACCACACCTTGAACTTGATATCCTTCAGGTGTTTGCATTGGAATCACTTCTCCTACTGCAAATAACTCGTCATCCCATTCACCATCATCTCCAATGAATTCACTCTTTGGAAATTCCATGAAATATTCTTCTTGCTCTTCACCGTAAGCCTCAGCACATGGAATTGCCACTTCAAACTTATCGCCTGCTTTTAAGCCTGAGATAGCTTTTTCAAACCCTTCAATCATTGGGTCTGTTTTGAACACAAATGACATCGGGCCTTGCTCGAAAGTCGATTCCACTAATTCGCCGTTTGCATCATCGATGTGCAATTCATAATGCACCTCTACGGTTGATCCTTCTTTAATCATTTCTTTTTGATTTTTATTTTTTGTCCTACTTGAATATTATTTGGCTTCAACCCTGGGTTCAACTTCACAATTGAATCAACTGAAACACCGTTTTTCTTGGCGATTTGTCCGAGGTTATCTCCGCTTTTCACTGTGTAATACACATATTCCGCCTTAGCTGGTGGATTGTTCGCAGGTGGAGTTACCTTCTTCGGTTCTTCTACCTTCGGTGTTTCCTTTGGAGTTTCGCTTGGTTTAACCTCTTCAGGGGTTGGATTCGGGATGTTAATGGTCTTCTTCACCCGAACCTTCACTTTCAAATTCTGACCTTTTTTCAAGGTAGAAGACTTCAGCTTGTTCCATTTTTTTATGTCGGAAGATGTCACGCCATACTTGCTGGCAATGGATTTCAACGTCTCACCCGATTTTACTTTGTGGGTCTTCCACTCGTCTTCCCAAATCACTTTCGTGGTGGTTGACGTGTTGTTCGTGCTAACAGAAGCGGTGTCATCGACAGGAATGACCGGATCAATCACTTTCACCTCGCTGGCTTCGTAAATCTCTTTTTCATGAGCCAAGAAATCACCTACTTTCTCTACCGGAAGCATGATGTAGTGCTGCTTTCCGTTCTCTGGAATTTCCTTCAATTTGTAGGTTCCGTTGAGGTATGCAATCTCCTCTACGGGCAAATTAATACTCTTTGAAACCACGTCGAAATCTACACGTCCTGTAACATGAATGGTATCTGTTTCGAAGTAGGTAATTGATGGTTTCTTTGGATAAATATTGTGCTCGGTAGAGTAATTCATGATGTAATTCACCGCAATAAATGCAGGCACATAGCCTTGCGTTTCCTTCGGTAAATACTGCTTAATTGCCCAAAAGTCTTTCTTTCCACCCGATCTGCGAATGGCTTTGTTCACATTGCCTGGACCCGAGTTGTAAGCAGCAAGTGCTAAATTCCAATCACCAAAGGTGTTGTACAAAAAGCGCAAGTAGCGGCAAGCAGCATCGGTTTCTTTGTATGGGTCAAAGCGATCGTCTTGATAAGACGTTACTTCCAAGCCATACATTTTTCCCGTTCCTACCATGAACTGCCACAGTCCACCGGCACCGGCACGTGAGATAGCGGTTGGATTCAATGCCGATTCAACAATGGCCAAGTATTTCAGCTCCATGGGCATGTTGTACTTCGCCAAATATTCCTCAATCATTGGGAAATACATTTGAGAAAGTCCAAGAACCTTCGCTGTAACATCTCTTCTGCGAACGGCATAAAGTGAAATGAATCCGCTTACTGATTCGTTGTAAACCAAATCAAACGGGCTATCGCGATCTAAAATTTTAAGACGCTCTGCTGTGAGTTCCTCAGGAAATGTTGGGACATGGTCAGTTGGATAATCAAAGGCGTTTAGGAAATCGGGGTCGGTCGAAAAGCAGAAGTGATTGAGGTAGCTGGCCACAAGCATGCGGTCGATAGCGTCTAACTCTTCGCTATTCAAATTGGGTTGCACCTTGCTAGTCAAGGTGTCTTTTTCAAACGCTAATGCGGTGCTAGAAAAAGCAAGGGCAAAAGCAAAAAATGCAACAAGTATCTTTTTCATGATTTCCTAAAAAACTGCAACGAGATTTACCCGTTAGTTATTGCCAACTTATCAGTGCACAATTTCCGAAATAAATCCCAAAAATGGAAAGTTAGCGCTTGGCAGTTGTGAACAAAAGAGTAGGGATAATTCTACTTGCCAAATAGGACGGCAGTTTCACGTGCGAAGGCCAAGACAGAAAAGTCAGATTTCAATTTACCTGTAATCTGAATTCCAAATGGCATGTGTGTTTCTGCAATCGTACCCAGCGGGATAGAAATAGACGGATTACCTGTCAAATTAGCGTGAACCGTAAAGATGTCTTGCATGTACATGCTAATCGGGTCTTTCGCTTTTTCACCAATTTTAAATGCACCATCCGTGCAGGTTGGTGAAAGTAAAAAGTCGTATGAACTAAATATCTCCTCGGTCTTATTGCGTAATACACGACGCACGCGCTGAGCGGTGCCATAATACGCATCGAAATAGCCCGAACTTAGCACGAACGTACCAAGCAAAATTCGTCTCTTCACTTCCTTCCCGAACCCTTCCGTTCGGCTACGGCGGTAGGTGTCGTCAATGCCTTTAGCATCCTTGCTTCGATAACCGTAATTAATTCCGTCGAAACGCGCCAAATTAGAAGAGGCTTCTGCCGTGGTTAACACGTAATACGCAGGAACCATATAGTCTAAGTAAGGAAATGATATAGGCTCTACGGTATACCCTTCTGACTTCAATTTCTCAATGGCTTGTTCCATGGCTGAACGCACGTCCGGATGAACAGCGTCACTCTCGAGGGTTTCCTTCAGATACGCTACGCGCTTACTGTGACTGACCTCTCGGCTTAAATCTTCTTGCAATGCGGTACTATCAAAAGCATCCTTTCCTTGCATGATGGCGAAAAGTAGCTCGGCGTCTTCAACGCTTTTAGTCATGGGACCAATCTGGTCAAAACTAGAAGCATAAGCAATTAATCCATGTCTTGAAACCGCGCCGTAGGTGGGTTTATAGCCAACAATGCCCGTTAAACTTGCGGGCTGACGAATAGAGCCTCCTGTGTCGCTACCCAAGGCAGCTAAGCACAAATCTGCGGCTACCGCAGCAGCCGAACCACCCGAAGATCCGCCAGGAACGCGGGTTTCGTCAAGTGGATTTAAAACCGGACCGTAAAATGAGTTTTCATTCGAAGACCCCATTGCAAACTCGTCGCAATTCAATCTTCCAATAATAATCACGTCTTCCGCCAACAACCGTTCAATAACAGTGGCAGAAAAAAGCGATTCGAAATTTTCAAGAATATGTGAGGAAGCGGTTACCTGGTGGCCTTTGTAGCAAATATTGTCTTTGATACCTAGCACCATTCCGGCAAGTTTACCAGCGGTGCCTTGGTTCAGCTTCGCTTGAATTTCTTCTGCGCGCGCCAAAGCCTCGTCGGACCATACTTCCAAAAATGCATTAAGATTTTTTCGTGATTCAATATTACCTAGATAATACTTCACCACTTCGGGAAGTGTAATAGACTTAGAGGAAAGTTCTGACTGAACTTCCCTGAGTGAATTAAACCTCATGGATGACAGTGAATTATTTGTTCTCTGCAGGTTTGTCTGAAGACTTGTCGTCCCCTTTGCTCGCGTCTTTGAACTCCTTCATGCCTTGACCTAAGCCACGCATTAATTCTGGAATTTTTTTACCTCCGAACAAAAGAAGCACTACTACGAGAATTAAAATAATCTCTGTGGTTCCGAACTTTCCCATTTTTTATCTTTTAAGAAGGACAAAGGTAATACATTACCCCCTTCTTATTTCTTACTCTGACAAACAAATGTTGATTTAGGAACATTTGTCTTCGAAATGGCTCCAAATCCGCCTGCCACATCCACAATGTTCGATATACCGCGGCTTTTCAAAATACTTGCGGCAATCATACTGCGGTAGCCACCGGCGCAATGAATGTACTTGGTGCTTTCACCTTGGAAATGATTCATGTGATGGTTAATCATGTGTAACGGCGCGTGCTTCGCGTTTTCCACGTGTTCCGCTTCATGCTCGCTGGGTCTGCGCACATCAATCACATCCAATTCTGTTTCACTATGCAATCGCGCAAACTCTTCTGCAGATATGCTTTCAATGCTATCTAATGCCTTGCCTGCCGCTTTCCACGCATCAATTCCTCCGTCTAAGAATCCAACAACCTGGTCATAACCCACACGAGCCAAACGAGTGATGGCCTCTTCTTCTACTCCAACGGGAGTTACCAAAGCAATCTTTTGTTTTAAGTCGGTGATTAATGTTCCTACCCACGGAGCGAAATCTCCCTTCAATCCGATATTAATAGACCCAGGGATAAATGCTTTGCAAAAATCTTGAGGCTGACGAACGTCTAATAACAACACATCGTCCGATTCTACTACAACTTCAAACGCATTGGCCGACAAGCGTTGCGCAGCTGTTTGAAGCACTTCATCCAAGGAAGAGGCTCCTTTTTTATTCAATGCCACATTCTCTGGAAAATAGAATGGCGGTGGCAACAAGCCATCAGTTACTTCGGCAATAAATGCTTCCTTCGTCATTTCCTGTAAAGCGTAATTCACCTCTTTCTGATGACCCAAGGTGTCGAAGGTTTCCTTACTCATATTCTTTCCACATGCACTTCCCGCGCCGTGTGCCGGATAAACAATAACGTCGTTGTCTAACGGCATAATCTTATTTCGTAAGCTGTCGAACAAGTGTCCGGCTAAGTCTTCCTTCGTCAATACGCCTGCTTTTTGAGCTAAATCCGGACGACCTACATCGCCAATAAACAAGGTGTCTCCAGAGAAGAGAGCGTGTTGCTTTCCGTTCTCGTCGCGCAATAAGAAACACGTACTTTCCATGGTGTGGCCGGGGGTGTGCAAGACTTCAATGGTGATATCACCAACGGTCAATACTTCACCGTTAGTGGCAATGTGCGCGGCAAATTCAGTTACTGCATTCGGACCAAAAACAATCGCCGCACCTGTTTGCTTGTGAAGGTCTAAATGTCCGCTCACAAAATCGGCGTGGAAATGGGTTTCCAAAATGTATTTAATAGACGCTCCTGATTCTTTCGCACGTTCTACATAAGCCTTGGTGTCGCGCAGTGGATCAATAATAACCGCTTCGCCCTTGCTTTCGATGTAATAAGCGCCTTGCGCTAAACATCCAGTGTAAATCTGTTCTATTTTCATATTACTTTTTAGTCATTAATTCTTGTACAATCATTCCAATTCCTACCACAAAGAGCAAAATATTGAATGCGCTCTTTAACTTTTTATCGTCGGTTCGTTTGGCTATCACGCCTCCTAAAAATACACCAAAAACGCCAAATGCAATAAAGGGTGCCAATACCTGCCAATTCAGTTCAAATGCTTTGCTCCATGAGGTAGCGATTCCGGTAATGGCGTTGGCCGCTATAACTACAAACGACGTTGCCGTTGCCTGTTTCATGGTCATGCCTTTTTGTCCGAGTAAGGCTGGGACTATCAAAAATCCGCCGCCTGCACCCACCAAGGCTCCGAGAGTTCCTACTAAAACAGAACTAATTATCAATTCCGTCATTCCTCCTTTCACTTCTTTCTTCTTTTTAAGCATTGAAAGGGCTACCGCGAAGATGACTGCAACCAAAACAAAGAGCAATAATTCATGCGAGGTAATCGTCTTTCCCCACACGTGCATTTCTTCAGGAATGAGCGGCACTACAGAAAGGCGCACCACCCAAAGGGTAATTAATGAGAGGAGGGAAAACCACAGGGCCTTTTGAATCACTACGGCAGATCGGTTCTTCCACATGCCTAAAGCCGCGCTGAACAATAGAATAAAATAGCTGGCCACAGCAGCTTCTTTCATCTGAAATCCAAATGCTGCCACCAAGAT
>Ga0172372_10006969_pt1 | contig 15285 bp, 17 predicted proteins | sample LakKiv5m_2_FD_114544 | JGI IMG/M metagenome (GOLD analysis project Ga0172372, IMG submission 114544) | Freshwater microbial communities from Kabuno Bay, South-Kivu, Congo - kab_092012_9.5m | ecosystem: Environmental > Aquatic > Freshwater > Lake | place: Democratic Republic of the Congo...
CTCGACTCGCTTGCGCAGGCAGAAGGCTCGACGGTCCAGATCGATGCCCGCCAGTTCAGCGTCACGGGCAGCAACGAACAACTGCTCGAAACCGGGCATCACGCTGCGCGCCGTGGCACCCAGGCTCGTCGGATCGGTCGGCACGGTCCGCCAACCGAGCACCCGCAGGCCCTCGTCGTGGGCAATCCCCTCGATCGCCTCCTTGGCCTCGTTGGCCTCACCCGGATCCACCGGGAGAAAGGCGATGCCCACGGCGTAGTGACCAGGGGCAGGCAGGTTCAGGCCGCAGACCTCTCGCAGGAAGTCATCCGGCACCGCCATCAGGATGCCGGCACCGTCACCGCTGTCCGGCTCGCTGCCGGATGCGCCGCGGTGCTCCAAATTGCGCAGTGCGGTGAGCGCGTCGGCAACGATCCGATGCGAGGGCTCCCCGGTGAGCGTTGCCACGAAGGCAACCCCGCAGGCGTCCTTCTCGTACCGAGGGTCGTACAGCCCTTGGGCCGCGGGCACCCCAGAGGCCGGCGCGAATGGCGGGAGTTGCTGGCTTGCTCGCATGGCCGTCCTCACGTCGAATCCACGCCGGCGCGCACCGCATGAGCGGTTCGGCTGGCAGATGTTCGACGGGACGTCGTTGGCCCATCGGCGCAGATACTAGCCCATGGGTTACTGGTTCATCGGTCAGGGAACCTGCGGCGGCTGGGCAGCGGGCACGTGATCCCCACGCTCGACCGTTGACGCACGAACCAGCACCACCTCGCGACCCGGTCGCATCCGCGCCGAGACCACCAGATATGCGAGGGCTCCGAGTCCGACGATCATGGCGGTCCACACGTTGAGTCGAAGGCCGAGGATCTGGTTGGCGCTGTCGATGCGCAGCAACTCGATCCACAGTCGACCGGCGCAGTACAGGGCGACGTAGAGGGCGAAGACGCGGCCGTGCCCCAGTTGGAACCGGCGGTCGGCCCAGACGAGCACCAACGCCACCCCCACCATCCACGCAGACTCGTACAGGAAGGTCGGGTGGAAGGTATCGAAGGCCTCATAGCCGGCGGGTCTGAATGCCGGATCGATCTGCAGGCCCCAGGGCAGGTCGGTTGGCGCACCGAAGAGCTCCTGGTTGAACCAGTTGCCGAACCGACCGACTGCCTGGGCCAGGGCGATGCCCGGCGCGATGGCGTCCCCAACCGGGGGGAGCAGCACCCCCATCCGCCGGGCTCCGATCCAGGCGCCAAGCGCACCGAGGGTGACCGCCCCCCAGATTCCCAGGCCCCCGTCCCAGATGCGCACCGCCCCGGCCAGACCGGATCCACCGGGACCGAAGTACAGCTGCCAATCGCTGATGACGTGGTAGAGGCGGCCGCCGACGATGCCGAAGGGCACCGCCCAGATCGCCAGGTCGGTGATAGTCCCCGGCCTGCCCCCGCGGGCCACGTATCGGCGGTTTCCCAGCCAGATGGCAAGGACGATGCCCGCAATGATGAGCAGCGCATAGGCCCGAAGTGGAATCGGCCCGAGGTACCAGACCCCTTGGGAAGGGCTGGGGATCGAACCCGGGGCGAACAGCGACGGGACCACGCGGCCGCTACTTGGCTGAAGCCGTGGCCACGGTCTGGGCGAGCTGCTCCGGATCGGCGAGGATCTCCACCGCGAGTACCTCGCCATCCAGCTTCGCATGCGGGGTGCCCTGGATCCCGCTGTCGTAGAAGACCTGGGTGCTGTTGGCGCCCCAGACGCGGTAGGTGTCGCTGCCGACGCAGGTGGTGAACGTCTCCAGATCCGCGCCGGTAATGCCTGCCTGCTCACCCAGCGCGACCAACTCCTCTGCGGTCCAGCCCGTGCCCTCCTCCACCGGCTGATTGCCGTACAGCAGGTCGTGATACTCACGTGCCTTGCCGGCATCGATCGCACAGCCCCAGGCCGCCACCGCACGGTTGGAGGCGTCGTTGCCGAGGTTCCGGTCCAGGAAGGTGGTCGGGCGCCAGATCAACCGCACCTTGCCCTCCTCCGCAAGTTGCGCGATTCCCGCCCCGTTGGCCTTCTCCAGGGCTCCGCAGGCCGGACACTGGAAGTCCTCCCAGATCTCCAGGACGGGCACCTGATCGGCTGCGGTGCCGTAGGGCACGCCGAACTCATGTGGATCACCGGCCGGCAGGACACCGTTCGGTACCGGCGCCGTCGGATCAGGTTCAACCGTGACGATGGGCTGGTTGCTCGGGTCGTTGTTCTTCGCCCACAGGGCGACGCCGATGATGCCAGCCACGACGACGACCACGGTGGCCGCACCGGCAATCCGAACGGTGCGCTCGCGTCGCTTCTCCCCGGCATTGGCTGTCGCTCGAGCCGCCGCCGCCTTCTCGCGCCTGCGCTTACCTGCGTCACTCATCTCGACGTGCTTCCCTTCGCCCAATCCAACTCGCCATTACCGTACGCGAACGTCTGCATGTCCGCGAACGCCGGCCGCGAGATCCTCCGCAAGGCGACTGACCGCCGACATCGCCCCGTTGGTACTTGCTGCGTCCAACACGGCCCGAATGAAGGCCGATCCGACGATCACTCCGTCCGCATAATCGGCCACCTCGGCAGCCTGTCGGCCATCGGACACGCCGATCCCCACGGCAACCGGCAGGCTCGTGCGGGCCTTGGTCCGGGCAACCAGATCGGCCGCGGCGCTGCCCACGTTGGCACGCACGCCGGTCACCCCCATGGTCGAGGCCGCATAGACGAAGCCCCGGCAGGCGCCGCAGATCAGTTCGATCCTTGAGTCGGTGGACGACGGGGCGACCAGGAAGACGCGTCCGAGGTCATGCCTCTCGGTGGCCTCGCACCACGGTTGCGCCTCCTCCGGCGTCAGGTCCGGGGTGATGACCCCCACGCCCCCGGCATGGGTGAGGGCAGCGGCGAACCGCTCCACCCCGTACCTCTCGATCGGGTTCCAGTAGGACATGACCAGGGCTGTCGCTCCGGCCTCACTGACCTCGGTGACCGCCTGCAGGACCACATCGGTGGTGGTGCCCTGCCGCAACGCGATGTCCACGGCTTGCTGGATGGCGGGTCCGTCCATCAGCGGATCCGAATACGGCAGGCCGATCTCGACCAGGTCGACCCCGGCCTCCACCATCGCGCGTACCAGCCGGACACTGTCAGGCATGGTCGGAAAGCCCGCTGGCAGGTATCCGATCAAGGCGGCTCGGCCCTCGGCCCGAGCCCGGGCGAATGCCTCATCCAGCCGACCGCTCATCGTCCTTCCGCCAGATCCGCGCCGACTGCCTGGCCGGCGACCCCGAGGTCCAATCCGAACCATCGGGCGGCCGTCGCCACGTCCTTGTCCCCTCGGCCGGACAGGTTCACCACGATGACCGCGCTCGGGCCAAGTTCGACCCCGAGCCTGAGCGCACCGGCCAGGGCGTGGGCTGACTCGATGGCCGGGATGATCCCCTCGGTCCGGCAGAGCAACTCGAATGCTGCCATCGCCTCGGCGTCGTCCACCGGCTCGTAGCGCGCTCGCCCGGTGTCGTGCAACCAGGCATGCTCCGGGCCGACGCCGGGGTAGTCCAGCCCAGCACTGATGGAATGGGACGGAACCGTCTGGCCCCACTGGTCCTGCATGACGTAGGTCCGAGCACCATGCAGCACACCCGGTGCACCGGCCGCGAACCGAGCGGCATGCCTTCCGCTGGCCACACCCTCGCCCCCGGCCTCGTAGCCGCATAACCGCACCTCGGGGTCGTCCACGAAGGCACTGAACAGACCCATGGCATTGGATCCCCCGCCGACACAGGCGACCACGGCATCCGGCAGGCGCCCCTCGGCCTGCAGGATCTGCTCGCGGGCCTCGTCACCGATGACGCGGTGGAAGGTGCGCACCAACTCGGGGAAGGGGGCCGGGCCGGTCACGGTACCCAGGACGTAGTGGGTGTCGTCGACCGAACTCACCCAGTCGCGCATGGCCTCGTTGATGGCGTCCTTGAGCGTCCTGCTCCCGATGGTGACCGGCACCACCTGGGCGCCGAGGAGTCGCATCCTGGCCACGTTGAGGGCCTGACGACGGGTGTCCTCCTCGCCCATGTAGACGGTGCACTGCAGGTCCAGCAATGCCGCGGCGGTCGCGGTGGCCACCCCGTGCTGACCGGCGCCGGTCTCGGCGATCACCCGGGACTTGCCCATGGCCTGACACAGCAGCGCCTGGCCGAGGACGTTGTTGATCTTGTGCGAGCCCGTGTGATTGAGGTCCTCCCGCTTGAGGTAGACCCGCGCCCCTCCGCAGTGCTGCTCGAATCGACCGGCTCGGGTGAGCGGGTTCGGACGCCCGGTGTACTGGCGGTGCAGGGTGTCCAGTCGATCGCAGAAGACCGGGTCGGCCATTGATTGACGGAAGGCGGCGTCGAGTTGGTCCAGGGCCGCGGTCAGTGCCTCAGGAACGAACCGGCCGCCGTACGGGCCGAAGTGTCCGTCGGGTTGGCCTGTTCGGGACAGGTGGGACGCCAGATCCGTCACGCGGAGCGCCCATGGCGTAGTGCCGGGTGTGCCCCGGCGGTAACGAGATCGTGCACGGCGGCCCGCGGATCTCGTCCGGTCACCAGGCTCTCCCCCACCAGCACCGCATCAGCCCCGGCCTCCGCGTAGCAGATCAGGTCGCGCGCGTCGCGGATGCCGGACTCGGCGATCTTCACGCATGACCCTGGGATCTTCTCGGCGAGTCTGGCGAACGCCGTGCGATCCACCTCCAAGGTCTTCAGGTTCCGCGCGTTCACGCCGATCACGCTCGCTCCGGCATCCAGGGCGCGGCCGACCTCCTCGGATTCGTGCACCTCCACCAGCGGAGTCATGCCCAGGCTCAAGGTCCGCTCCACCAGGCTCACCAGGGCCTGTTGCTCCAGGGCCGCGACGATGAGCAGGACGATGTCAGCCCCGTAGGCACGGGCCTCCCAGACCTGGTAACTGGAGACCACGAAGTCCTTGCGCAGCACCGGGACCTCCACGGCGCAGCGCACCGCGGTCAGGTCGGCCAGGCTCCCACCGAAGCGCCTGCCCTCGGTGAGGACGCTGATGCAGCAGGCCCCACCGGCGACGTACTCCCCGGCCAAGCCGGCCGGATCGACGATGCTCGCCAGCTCGCCCTTGCTCGGGCTGGAGCGCTTGACCTCGGCAATGACCGCGACCCCTTCCCCGCTCAGGGCGGCAACCGCATCCCGGGCCGCGGGTTGTTGACCGGCCCGCTCCTTGAGTTCCTCGATGGGCACGATGGCCATCCGCTGCTCGAGGTCGGCGCGCACCCCCGCGAGGATGTCGTCCAGCACGGTCACGCGGTAAGGGTAACTGCGGGGGTTCTGCGCGCACGCCGTAGGTCGACCAAGTCTGGCGAACGTCGTGGGTTCAGGCGCTGGAACCCAGATAGGGCACGAAGTTTCGAACCACGCCGAAGGCGATCACCGCGAGCAGGACGGCGAGGGAGATCCGCATCTGTCGGCGCGCCTGGCGCCGGGTCACCGCCGGCTTGGTGCCCGTCCATGACTGCCACGCCCAGCGCGCCAAGAAGACCAGTGCACACGGCACGAAGGCCAGGAGCAGGATGTTGTGGTCCATCATCCGGGGCAGGTCGCCATGCAGGAGGGCGTACATCCCCCGGGTGGCTCCGCACCCTGGGCAGTCCACGCCGAAGATGGCCTGAGTCGGGCAGGGCAGGTACGGCTGGCCAGGCTGGTTCGGGTCCACCGAAGCCACGAATCCACAGCCCAGGATGGCCAGTGCCGCCACGGATGCCGGTGCCGCGAGTCGTCGCCACCTCGATCGGCGGTCGAGGATCGCCGGTTGCACGACCTCATCCGCGTCATCCGCTGGCACATCCGCAGACCGCGACGGCCGGGTCACCTGGGCCGTCCACGAATCGCTGGTCACGTCTTGGAGCCTAGGCCAGGATCTGCGGCCAAGCCAGGAAGTCGAACGGTGAACCGAGCACCACCCTCCGCGGCGGCCCCAGCGCTGGCCCGGCCACCGAGCCCGGTGGCCAGTCGTGCCACCAGGGCCAGGCCCAATCCGGTGCCGACCGGCCGAATGCCGCGGTAGCGCTCGTACAGCGCCCCGGGCTCGAAGGCGATGAGCAGATCGTCCGCGTTGAGACCGGGTCCGGAGTCACGAACTTCGACGACCGCGTCGGTACCCGCTGCCTGGATCGACACGACGATCACCGATCCGGCGGGTGAGACCCGCAGCGCGTTCTCGAGCAGATTGTCCAGGATCTGTCGCACCCGGAGCGGATCGGTCCGAACCCAGACCTCCCCCTGGGGCAACTCGGCTCGAAACGCAACGCCCTCTCGGGCACAGCGATCGGACCACACGGCCGCCACCTCGCCACCGAGTTCGGCAAGATCGACCTCGGTCGGATGGACGCGGAAGTCCACCGCCCCGAGCCGCGCCAGATCGAGCAGGTCGGTGACCAGTCGGTCCAGACGGGCCGCCTCGGCGACCAGGATGGTCCCGGTGCGCGGAACATCCTGCACATCGACCACGCCGTCCGAAAGCGCCTCGGCGTAGCCCTTGACCGCCGTGAGCGGGGTTCGCAACTCATGCGAGACCGACAGCAGGAACTCCCGTTGCCGCCCCTCGGAGGCAGCAAGTGCCCTGCTGAGTTCGTTGAGAGCAACCGCGATCTCGGCGATCTCGACCGGCCCTGCCGGTTCAAGGCGCACTTCCCGGGATCCGTCCGTCATCTGCTGCGCGGCGTCCCGGGCAGCGCGCAACGGTCGGGCCAGGCGTCGCGCGGCCAGGTATCCGATCGGCATGGCGACCAGCAGCGCAATGGCCATCGCCATCCCGAAGCGAGCCAGGACCGCCTGTGCACTGGTTCCCACCACGGTCACCGGCTGCTGCAGAACCAGGGCCGATCCGTCGGCGAGGGTTCGCCCCTCGGCCAGCACCTCCTCGTCACCGACCCAGACCAGCGTCGACAGCGAGGTACCCGAGAGCAGGTCACCGACCTGTTGCTCCGACAACCCGAGCGTGGCTCCGGCACCCGGGAGCACCTGGAACCCCCTGATCTGCTCCGCCCGCAGGATGCGGGAGAGGCCACGGGGCAGCAGTCGGTCCCCCCGACGGGGCTGCGCCGCCGGATCCGGGGCGAGGAAACCTCGATTGAGCGCCTCAGCGGTCAAATCTGCCAGCCGACCCAGCGTGCCCTGCGTCTGAGCCAGCGCGGAGGATCGGACCAGCGGATAGGAGATCAGTCCGGCCAGCACCACGACGATCGCGGCGATGGCGGCCGCCAGCAGCACCAGTCTGGCAACGATGGTGCCGTGCCCCGGCCGACGACCGGCCTGGATCATGCACCGGCCTCGGCTGCATAGCCGACACCGCGAACCGTCCGAATGACGTCCGCGGCACCGAGTTTCGCGCGCACCTGCGCCACGTGGACGTCGACCGTACGGGTTCCCACCACGGCTGCGTAGCCCCATACCTCGGACAGCAGTTGCTCACGACTGAAGACCCGGCCCGGATGCGAGATGAGATACGCGAGCAGGTCGAACTCGGTGGCGGTCAACGAGATCTGCTCGCCATCGACGTAGGCCCGCCGGCTCACCTGGTCCACGGTCACCGCCCCCAGGCTCAACGGGCCCTGGTGCTCGTGGGCCAAGGTGGCGCGGCGGATCACCGACTTCACCCGCGCGACCACCTCACGGGGCGAGAAGGGCTTGGTGATGTAGTCATCGGCACCCAGTTCCAGGCCCAGCACCCGATCGACCTCGTCATCACGGGCCGTGCAGAACAGCACCGGCACCCAGTTGCCCTCGGCCCGCAGTTGGCGGCAGACCTCGGTCCCGTCCATCCCTGGAAGTCCGACGTCCAGCAGGACCGCGGCCGGATGAAGGGTCCGAGCGGCGACCAACCCCTCCGGCCCGTCGGACCTGACCTGTACACCGAACCCTTCACGGGCCAGGTACATGCGCAACAGGTCGCTGATCGCGCGCTCATCCTCGACGATCAAGACCACCCCGCGACTGGATACCTTCACGGTCTCGGTCATGTCAGTACCCAACCACGGCAACCCGGGCACCGGGTCATCCGATCGTCAGCGTTGTGTCAGGACTTGGGGAGCTTGCCCAGTCCCATGGACTGCATCACCTTGCCGACCACCGCGCCGACGGCCACCAGACCCACACTGGCCCAGAAGATGATCCAGTTGCCCAGGATGATGCCCAGCGTGCCAGCGGTGAAGGCGATGATGATGATGATCACGGTCGTCCAGGCGGCTGGGGTGTTTCCATGGGAATCGCCATGGCTCAAGGGCGCGTCAGTCACCCGAGCATCTAACCACTGCCGGTCACGCGGTCGGGTCATCACCATGATCCATGGCCTCCCAGGGCGAGCGGGCCGCGGGCTGGCGGGCCCGCTGGTAACGACTGGCCATTCCCGGCCAATGCCGGCCGGCAGATGCGATCAGCACCCCCAGCACGCAGATGGCCAAGCATCCCGCGGCGGCCAGCCACGGCCACCCGGTCGACTGGGTCGTGGCCTCCGGTCCGGTCAGGACCGCCAGATCTCGGGTAGCGGCGATCGCCGCCCAGGTGCCAGCCAGGCCCGCCAAAGCCAGTGCGCAGCCCACGACGATCCGTCCACGGCCCCGGCTGGCAATGGTCCCGGCGACTGCGGCGAGTCCCACGACCCCGACCGCCCGCACCAGGGGGGACAACCGCTCACCGGTCAACTGGTCGGCCTGGACACCACCACCGAGGGTCGAGGTACGCACGTCGACCCAGGGCATGACCACGGCGACCATCACCAGACCGCTGGTCGCGGCCAAGGCCAGCACCACCGTGAGGTAGGTCCGCTTCGAGGTGAGGGGCATCAGCCTCACCTCGAAGGACGAAGACTCGAGGCGATCGCAACTGCTCGCAGGGCGGAAGCAGCCTTGTTGCGGCACTCGGCGGCCTCTGCCTGGGGCACGGAGTCCGCAACGATCCCCGCCCCGGCTTGGACATGGGCCTGACCGTCCTTGATCACGGCCGTTCGAATCGCGATGGCCGTGTCGCAGTTTCCCGCGAAGTCGAAGTACCCGACACAGCCGCCGTAGACACCGCGTCGAATGGGCTCCAAGTCATCGATGATCTCCATCGCCCGAGGCTTCGGAGCCCCACTCAGGGTTCCGGCTGGGAAGGTGGAGGCCAGTGCGTCGTAGGCACTGCGGCCGGCGGCCAGCTCCCCGGTGACGGTGGAGACCAGGTGCATGACATGCGAGAACCGCTCGACCTGCATGAACTCCACCACGTTCACCGATCCAGGGGCGCACACCCTCCCCAGATCATTGCGGGCAAGGTCCACGAGCATCAGATGCTCCGCGCGCTCCTTGCGATCCGCCAGGAGTTCCTCGGCGAGCAGGGCATCCTGCTCGGGGGTGACACCCCGTGGCCGAGTACCTGCGATCGGATGGACGACACAGTAGCCGTCGGTCACCGTGACCAGGGCCTCCGGAGAGGAGGCGACGATGTCGAAGGCCACCTCCTCGCTCAGCGCGCCCTGCGCGTCATCTGGCTGCGAACGATCGTCCAGCGGTATCCGCAACATGTACATGTACGGACTGGGATTCATCGTGCGCAGAATCCGATAGACATCGAAGGCGGGCGCTGGGCAGGGCGTGGTGAAACGCTGTGAGAGCACGACTTGGAAGGCATCGCCGGCGCGAATGTGCGCCTTCGCTACTTCCACGGACGCCTCGAAGTCCGCGACGGTCGTCCAGGCATCCACCTCGGCGGAGCGCTGCGGATCGAAGGTGCTCACCGGACGGATTGGGGCCGCTGCCAGGCCCGCCGCCATGTCGTCCAGTCGCTGGACCGCATCCGCCCAGGCCCGGTCAACTCGCTCGTCGGATGCGTCGTAGTTGATGGCATTGGCGATCAGCAGCACCGAACCGTCCGCATGATCCAGGACGGCCAGGTCCGTGGCGAGCAGGAAACAGGCTTCGGGCACGCCAAGGGGATCCGGATTCCCATCCGGTACCGCCTCCCAGGTGCGGACCGCGTCGTAGCTGAGGTACCCGACAAGGCCCCCGGTGAGGGGTGGCATGTCGGGCAGCGGTTCGGTGTGCAGCATCGCCACGACGTCACGCAGGACGTCCAGGGTGCGCCCCGTACGAGGAAGGCCCCGCGGGACCCTCCCGAGCCAGGCCGCCTGGCCGTCGCGATCGGTGAGCATGGCGGCGCACCTGACCCCGACGAAGGAGTATCTCGACCAGATGCGGCCCTGTTCGGCGGACTCCAGCAGGAAGGTGCCGGCCCGATCACCGCAGAGCGCGGCGTACATGCCGACCGCGGTCATGCTGTCGGCGAGGAGTCGGCGGACAACCGGGATGACCCGACGATCGCGCGCGAGTCGGCGGAAGTCATCCAGGTTGGGCGTTGCCTCACCCGTGCGCGAGGCACCGAGCGTCCCCAGGCTCATGTGCGGACCCGATCCGTGACCGGCGCCGGCGCCGGTGGCTGAGCCGGAGTGAACCGGACCGCATCGAAGCATGTTCGATCGCCGGTATGGCAGGCCACACCCGACTGGTCGACGAGCAGCAGGACGGTATCGCCGTCACAGTCCAGGTGGACGGATCGGACGCACTGGCGGTGTCCGGAGGTCTCCCCCTTGACCCACAGACCCTGACGGCTCCGGGAGTAGTACGTGGCAAGACCTGTCGACATGGTCGCACTGAGCGACTCCGCGCTCATCCACGCGAGCATCAGCACCTCACGGGTATCCCACTGCTGCGCGATGGCCGGAACCAGTCCATCACCGTTGAACCGCACCCGATCCATGAGGTCCCGAACATCGCTCACGTCCTGCATCCTTCCTCCAACCGAACCGGCGCGTTGCGAACCGGTAACCCCGCCTCGGCCAGGGCCACCTTGGCGTCTGCGATCGCCAGCAGCCCGAAGTGGAAGACGCTGGCAGCAAGCACGGCGTCGGCTCCGGCTCGAACGGCGGGCGGGAAATCGGCCGCTGCGCCGGCACCACCGCTGGCGATGATCGGGACGCTGACAGCAGCGCGCACCTGCTCGATCAGGTCAAGGTCGTAGCCGGACTTGGTCCCATCGGCATCGATGGAGTTGAGCAGGATCTCCCCCGCCCCGCGGCCGGTACCTTCAATGGCCCAGGCGACGGCATCGATCCCGGTCCCCTGCCGACCCCCATGCGTGGTCACCTCGAACCCCGAGGGGGTGTTGGTGTCCGACGCACAACGGCGGACGTCCATCGACAACACCACGCATTGCGAGCCGAATCTGTCTGCCGCTTCGTCCAGGACCTGGGGGCGCGCGATGGCCGCGGTGTTCAGACTCACCTTGTCCGCCCCGGCTCGCAGCAGCAGATCGAAGTCGTCGACCGCTCGAACACCACCGCCCACCGTGAGTGGGATGAAGACGGCCTCCGCTGTGCGCCGAACCACATCCAGCATGGTGGCCCGACCGGAACTGGAGGCCGTGATGTCGAGGAAGACGAGTTCATCGGCTCCCTCGGCGTCGTAGCGGGCAGCCAACTCGACCGGGTCGCCGGCATCGCTCAATCCGGTGAAGTTCACGCCCTTGACCACCCGGCCGGCGTCCACGTCGAGGCAGGCAATGACCCGAACAGCCAGGCTCATGGTCGCGCCGCACCCAACTCCCGTGGATCCGTTCGCCGCTGCACGGCGGCCAGCGCCTGGCTCAAGGTGAACGCCCCGTCGTACAGGGCTCGACCGATGACCGCCCCCTCGATTCCCTGATCGGCCATCTGTGCCAGCCGATGCAGGTCATCCAACGTGGCGTTCCCCCCTGAGGCGATCACCGGCCGACTCGTGGCACAGGACACCCGGTGCAGCAAGTCCAGATTCGGCCCGCGCATGGTGCCGTCCTTGGTCACATCGGTCAGCACGTAGCGGGCACAGCCGGCAGCCTCCAGGCGAGCCAGTGTCTGCCACAGATCCCCTCCGTCCCGGGTCCAGCCTCGAGCGGCCAGGGTGTCGCCTCGAACATCCAGGCTGACGGCGATCCGATCGCCATACTCGGCGATCACCCGCTCCGTCCAAGCCGGATCCTCGAGCGCCGCGGTACCGAGGTTGACGCGGTCGCAACCGGTTCGCAGGGCCGAGGCCAGCGACTCATCGTCGCGCAGGCCACCGGAGAGTTGGACGCTCACATGCGGGCGGACCTGGGCGACCACCTCGGCAAGCAGGTCGGCATTGGATCCGCGCCCGAATGCCGCATCCAGATCCACCAGATGGATCCAGTGCGCCCCCTGTTCCACCCACGCCAAGGCAGCCTCGACCGGCGATCCGTACTCGGTCTCGCTGCCGGCCCGGCCCTGAACCAGTCGGACGGCCTGTCCACCCGCAACGTCCACCGCCGGGAGGAGTTCGAACTGCGGTTCTGGCATCCCGGAACCCTACGCGAACCGGCGGGACTGTGATTCGGTCCCCATCCGGCCTACAGGGAGGTGATCCAGTTGCGCAGGAGCGCCAGGCCCGCATCGGAGGACTTCTCCGGGTGGAACTGCGTGGCGACCAACGGCCCGTTCTCGACGGCGGCGACGAAGTCCACTCCGTGGTGGGCCCAGGTGACCACGGCCGGGCGTCGGCGACTGTCGACCGGCATCACCCACTCCTGGGCGGCGAACGAGTGAACGAAGGTGAAGTGTTGATCGGCGATTCCCTCGAAGAGGGTGGAACCTGCTGGCACCCGGACGGTGTTCCAGCCCATGTGCGGCAGTACCGGAGCCGGGAGACGCTGAACGATCCCCGGCCACTGGCCCAGGCCAGCACATCGATCACCATGCTCGACACCCTCGTCGAAGAGAATCTGCATACCCACGCAGATGCCCAGAACCGGCCTGCCACCAGCCAGTCGGCGATCGATGATGGCGTCGCCGCCCATGCTCCTCAGCCCCTGCATGCAGGCAGCGAACGCACCGACTCCGGGCACGACCAGACCATCGCACGCCATCGCGGACTGCGCCTCGGACGTCACCTGCACCACCGCCCCAGCCCGCTCGAGCGCACGCTGAACGGAGCGGATGTTCCCTGACCCGTAGTCGAGGACCACGACGCGGCGCTGCTTCATGTGATGTCGAATGATTCAGGACGCGGTGAGCGTCCCCTTGGTCGAGGGCACGCCGACCACCCGTGGATCGTGGCTGCAGGCATCGCGAAGGGCCCGGGCGACAGACTTGAACTGAGCCTCGACGACGTGGTGGGCGTTTCGACCACTGAGCACCCGCACGTGCAAGGTGACCTGGGCGGTGGCCACGATCGACTCCCAGATGTGTCGGGTCAGGGTGGTGTCGTAACTCCCGATCAACTCGACCAAGGTCGGCTCATCGTGCACCAGGTACGGACGCCCGGACAGGTCGATCGCTGACTGGACCAGGCATTCGTCCAGGGGGACGGTCGCATCGCCGAACCGGCGCAGGCCGGCCCGGTCGCCTAAGGCCTGATTGATGGCCTGACCAAGTGCGAGCGAGGTGTCCTCGACCGTGTGATGCGCATCAACCTCCAGGTCGCCCACCGTTCGGACCTGTAGATCCAGTCCGCCGTGCTTGGCGAGTTGGGCCAGCATGTGGTCGAAGAAGGGCACGCCGGTCTGGACCTGGCTCGTTCCCGATCCATCGAGGTCGACCCGCACCAGCACCTCGCTCTCCTTGGTACTGCGTTCGACCTGGGCGATGCGCCCCATCGACGCTCCCTCCATCCTGGTGCCGGACATCTTGACTCGGCCTCGCGTCAACGATCGACGGCAGACATCAGCGCTTCCCTGAACCTATCGTTCTCGGCCGGCGTGCCGATGCTGACGCGCAGCCACCCGTCGGGACCCGTTTCCCGAATGAGGACTCCCTGATCCAGAAGCCGCTGCCACATCCGATGCCGTTCAGTGAACATGCCGAAGAGGATAAAGTTCGCATCGCTGGGAATCACCTCGAAGCCACCGTCGACCAACCAGCCGGTGAGTCGGTCACGCTCGCGTCTGATCTGCGACACCTGCGCCTGCAGCAGGCTCACATGCTGCAAAGCGACCCCGGCGACAGTCTGGGTGACCGCAGACAGGTGGTACGGCAGCCGGACCACGCGGCACGTGTCGATCACCGAGGGATCGGCGCAGACCGCGTACCCCACACGTGCGCCGGCCAGGCCGAAGGCCTTGCTCAGCGTCCGGGTCACCACCAGGTTGGGGAAGCGTTCCAGCAGGACCAGGGCGGACGGCACCCCGTCGCGCCGGAACTCTGCATAGGCCTCGTCCACGATGACCATCGACCCGAAGCGCAGCGCCGCATCGCAGATGTCAGCCAGGTCCTGCATCGGCAGGGCGGTGCCGGTGGGATTGTTCGGTGAGGCGAGCAGCACCAGGGACGGACGCACATCCTCGATCCGCGATACGGCGAAGTCGACGCCGATACTGAAGTCCACTTCCCGCGGTTGGGGCAGGTAGCGGGTGAAGGTGTCACGGGCGTACTCGGGGTACATGGAATAGGTCGGCTCGAAGCTGATCGCGGTCCGACCCGGTCCGCCGAAGGCAAGGAACAGGTGGTGCATCACCTCGTTCGATCCGTTCGCGGGCCAGATTCTCTCCCACTGCACCGCAACCCCCGACTCGGCCAGGAGGTAGCTCGAAAGGCCCTGCCGCAGTGCCACTGCCTCGCGCGGTGGGTAGCGATTCAGTCCCGATGCCAGCGCGCCGACCGCCTCGGCCATCGCCTGCGCGACCGGGTCTGGAAGGGGGTAGGGATTCTCGTTCACGTTCAACTGGACCGGAACATCCAACTGCGGAGCACCGTAGGGGCGGACCCCGACGAGGTCTGCCCGCACCGGGAGCGTGAATCCGGTCATACAAGCGTGCCGGGCTCGATCCGGGCCCGGACCGCATCCCCATGGGCCGGCAGGTCCTCGGCCTGGGAGAGCGCCAGAACGTGCGGGGCCACATCCGCAAGTGCGGGTGCGTCGTATTCGATGACCTGCACCCCACGAAGGAAGGACTGCACGGAAAGGCCGGATGAATGACGGGCGGAGCCAGCCGTGGGCAGCACGTGATTCGAGCCAGCGCAGTAGTCCCCAAGGGAGACCGGACTGTACGGTCCGACGAAGATTGCCCCGGCATTGCGCACCCGCATGGCAAGTGACCTCGCGTCGCGTGTCTGGATCTGCAGGTGCTCAGCCGCGTAGCCGTTGATGACCTCCAACCCCTGATCGAGATCATCGACGATGACGATCGCACTCTGCGCACCACGCAACGCCTGCTGGATACGCTCGGCGTGCTTGGCCCGCACGGCCAGACGCTCGACCTCGGCGGC
>Ga0172372_10006972_pt1 | contig 15281 bp, 7 predicted proteins | sample LakKiv5m_2_FD_114544 | JGI IMG/M metagenome (GOLD analysis project Ga0172372, IMG submission 114544) | Freshwater microbial communities from Kabuno Bay, South-Kivu, Congo - kab_092012_9.5m | ecosystem: Environmental > Aquatic > Freshwater > Lake | place: Democratic Republic of the Congo...
CGGGTGGCTCGGGGCCGGGTGGCTCGGGCCGGTGGGCTCGGGCCGGGGCGGCTCGGGGGAGGTGCTCCATTCTGTCCTATCCACACGGTGTGCCGCGGGGGTCCGGATCGGGCGGTTCGGAGCCCGGGCCCGTCGGTACGATCACGGCGTGGTCCCCGTGTTCGCCGCCGACGACCCGGCGGCGGTCCGCCACTTCTCCGAGGCGGGTTGGGTCGCCACCGCCGGCGCCGACGGGTCGGGGCCGACCCCCGAGCGGCTGCGCGCCTGGGCCGACGAGCTCGCCGACCTCGATCCGGCCGTCGGGGTCCTCCACTACTTCGAGGAGACCGACCGCGGCCCGGCCCGGTGTCGCAGCGAGCACTTCGTCGAGGTCCACGCCGGACTGCGGGCCTTCCTCACCGAGGGCGCCATGCCCGCCACCGCCGGCGCGCTGCTCGGAGAGCCGGCGGTGCTCTACAAGGAGAAGTGCAACTACAAGCTCCCCGGTGGGGCCGGCTACTCGCCCCATCAGGACGCCCCCGCCTACCGGTTCGTCGAGACCCACGTGTCGTGCATGGTCGCGATCGACGACGCCACCGTCGCCAACGGCTGCCTCGAGGTGGTGAGCGGCGCCCACGACCGCATCTGGCCCCAGGACGAGCGGGGCTGCGTCGACCCCGAGGTGGTGGCGACGATGCGCTGGGAACCGATCGAGGTGCCCGCCGGCGGGACGCTGTGGTTCCACTCGCGCACCCCGCACCGGAGTGGGCCCAACCGGTCCGACCGGCCCCGCCGCGCGCTGTACCCGACCTACAACGCGGCGCGTGAGGGCACGTTGCGCGACGAGTACTACCGGGCCAAGGCGGCCGAGCTCGCCGACGACGCGCCCCGACGGGTCTCGTTGCTCGGTGACTTCGAGGGGCGGATCGTCGGGTGACCACCGTGGCCGAGGTGTGCGATCTCTTCACCCGCCGGGGTGGGGAGCGCTACGACGAGGACGTCACCCAGACCGACCACGCGCTCCAGTGCGCGGCGTTGGCCCGAAGCGACGGCGCCGACGACGCGCTGGTGGTGGCCGCGTTGCTGCACGACGTCGGGCATCTCCTCGACCTCGACCGCGGGGGCGCGTACGCGCCGGGGGTCGACCGACGCCACGAGGTGATCGGCGTCGAGTACCTCGCCGCGGTGTTCCCGGCCGAGGTCACCGATCCCGTGCTCCTCCACGTCGAGGCCAAGCGCTACCTGTGCGCGACGGAGCCCGCGTACTCAGCGGGTCTGTCGGCCGGTTCACAGCGCAGCCTCGCCGTGCAGGGTGGCCCGATGACCGCCGCCGAGGTGGCCGCGTTCCTCGCCCGACCGGGTGCGGAGGCGGCGATCCGACTGCGCCGCTGGGATGACGCGGGCAAGGTCGTCGGCCTGCACCGACCGGCCTTCGCGTCCTACCGCCCGCTGCTCGATGCCCTCGCAGGCAGCGGTCAGAGGATCTAGCCTGAGGCCGGCTCGGACACCGGCCGGAACGGCGTCCCGATGGATGGTCTGCATCTCCGCGTGGCTCTCGGTCTCGGAGACTCGTGGCGATCGGATCGTGCGATCGAGGAGGTCCGATGGTGGTCGACGAGCAGGCGTCGAGGATCCGACTGTTGTTGGAGGAGAAGTTCGGCGTGGAAGCAGCCGCCTATCTCACGGATCGCCCGGTGGGCGGATGGTCCACGCTCGTCACCGAGCGCACGTTGGTGGAGCGTCTGTCGACGCTCCGATCCGAGGTCGTCGCCGAGATGCACCGGGAATTCCGGGCCCAGACCTGGCGACTGCTCACTGCGCTGCTCGCAACGCTGACGGTGATGATCGCGTTGTTCGGGGTGATCCTGACCGTCGTCGCCCGTTCGTGAGGGGGGCGCGGTCGGCCTGCGGGCTCAGGTGATGGCGGCGGCGTCGCAGATCGCGGTGTAGGCACAGTTCCGGCAGTGCTCGCCGGGGGTGGGCGCGAACTCGTGGTCGCCGGCCACCCGACCGGCCACGCCCCGGACCCGGTCGAGCGCCGCGTCGATCCAGGCGTCGTCGAGGTCGACGCGCACCAGCGCCCCGGTGAGCGGGTAGTGGTGGGCGACCACCACGCGGTTCGCCCACGGCCAGGTGGCCCGGGCCAGCCACCCGTAGACGCCCAGCTGCAGGTCGCCGCGGAGCTGCTCGGGCGTGCGCACCGCCCGGGTCACCTTGTGGTCGCGCACCTCGACCGCGTCCGGCGCGGTGCGCACGACGAGGTCGCTGATCCCGTGGATGCGCACGCCGTCGGCGGTCTCGGCCCGGAACCGGTGCTCGACCCCGAGGATGTCGCCCGGAGCCAGCCGCTCCTCGGTGAGCGCCCGGGTCACGAGGGCCTCGGCCTCGGCGAGCCGGGCCGGGTCGTCGGGCATCGCCTCGCGCACCCAGGCCTCCCGCACCGCTGCGACCGCGGTCGGGATCCCCGGGGTGAGGTCCGAGCCGGTGCCCCGGTCACGATGGGCCGCATAGCCCGCCTCGAGCCCGGCGTGCACGACGGTGCCGAAGCGCCACGGCTCAGGAGCCTCGGCCCGTTCGGTGGGGATGCGCTCCACGTAGCCGAAGCGGTAGCGCCGGGGACAGGTCTCGTAGGTCGTGGTGGAGGAGACGGAGAACGCCCGCCGGGCGCCGCCGGCGGGCGGGGTGGTGGGTACGGGTTCGCGGGTCATGGGGTCATGCTCGCACGGGGGTGTGACACGACCGCCCGGGCTGCCGGTCAGGTGCCCTCGCAGAGGAACCTGACCATCCGGTGGTCGGGTAGGCACGTGTACCCGGCCTCGGCGAGTCGGGCGAGGATCGCGTCGAGGTCGTCGGGGTCGAGGTACAACGCCGATCCGTCGAGGGCCGAGTCGCTGCGGGTGCCGAACTCGGTCACCACCGACTCCGGCAGCCACCGCTCCTGGATCTGCGCGATCCAGGGCACGACGTCGAACCAGTCGGCCTCGGCGGCGTCGATGTCGGGGACGGCGTCGTTGACGGCGTCGGCGAAGACTCGGGGGACGAAGAGCAGCTCGTCGTCGTACTCGCCGTAGATGAGGACGGTCGGTCCCTGGATGGAGTGAGCGAAGCCGCGGAGGTCGGGGATCTCGATCTCCTCGTCCTCGTCTTCGTCGTCCACCTCGTCGAGGTCGGCGTCGACGGTCGGGTCGGTGGGCGCGTCGGGCGCGGCGGCGTCGGGCGCGGGCATCGGGGCTCCTCGGGGTCGTGGTCTCGGGGACGATCCGACCATGACGCGGCGCTGGGACACCCGGGACCGGCGTCTGCGCCTCAGGTGCCCCAGAGGGCCTGGCGCAGCCCGGACGTGCGCTGGACGGAGGTGTCCACGGCGGCCCGGACCGAGTCCTCGCTCGCGATGACGGTGACCTGGGTCCGGGCCCGGGTCACCGCCGTGTAGAGCAGTTCCCGGGTCAGCAGCGGCGACGGCGCGGGCGGGAGGGTCACGACCACGTGCCCGAACTCCGAGCCCTGGCTCTTGTGCACGGTCATCGCCCACCAGGTCTCGAGCCCACTGACCTGGGCCGGGGCGAAGGTCCGGTCGCCCTCGAACACCACCCGGGTCGCGCCTTCGGGCGTGACGACGGTCAGGCCGACGTCACCGTTGAACAGTCGGGTGCGGTAGTCGTTGGCCGTCGCGATCACCGGGCGCCCCCGGTACCACCGGCCGCCGATGGAGTCGTCGTCGAACCGGACGCGCAGCGCGGCCTCGATCCGCTCGGTGATCCGGCGGCGGCCGAGGTCGCCGTGGTGGGTCGCGGTCAGGACCTTGCACGCCGTCGCCGCCGCGATGCCCGTCGGTCCGGCGTCGGGGTCGCCGGACCGGGCGATCCCGACGACCTCACGCGCGTGCTCGATCACGGCCTCGAGCAACCCGTCGACGCCCGCGGCGTCGTCGGGCTCGATCCAGGTGAGCTCGGGTCGGGCGTCCGCCGCCGGTGGTTCGCGCAGGAGCGCCAAGGCCTCGTCGGCACGCCCGAGTCGGATGTGGTCGGCGAGCGCGGCGATGCGCGAGTCGGCGGTGAACCGGTGCGCACGGTCGAGCACCACCACCTGCTCGGCGAGCCGGGCGGTGACCGGATCGGTCGGGGCGACCATCGTGCCGTCGGCCACCGGCCCGACGATCTCCCCGAGCACGGCCCCGGCCTCGATGCTCACCAGCTGGAACGGGTCGCCCACGAGCACCACGGTCGCGTCGGGGCGCACCGCCTCGAGCAGCCGGGCCATCAACGGCAGCGCGACCATCGACGTCTCGTCGACGATGACCAGGTCGTGGGGGAGCGGGTTGTCGCGGTGGTGGCGGAAGCGGGTCGCGTCGGGCCGTCCGCCGAGGAGCCGGTGCAGGGTGGAGGCGGTGAGCCGGGTGGTGCCCGTGGTCGCGGTGGCGTCGGTGGCAGCGTCGCCCCCGGCCTGCTCGAGCGCCTCGGTCATGCGCGCCGCGGCCTTGCCGGTGGGGGCGGCGAGCGCGATCTGCAGCGGCCGGTCGGGGTCCTGCAGCTGTCGGGCCACCGTGATGGCCCGGGCGATGGTGTGGGTCTTGCCCGGGCCCGGGCCGCCCGCGACCACGGCGAGGCGGCGGGTGAGGATGACTCGGGCCGCCTCGCGCTGGCGGTTGGGCCGGGGCCGGGCCCCGGGCCGGGCGGGATCGGGCCGGGTGGGGTCGGGGTCGGGGTCGGAGAGCGCCTCGGCCAGGGCGGCCTCGAGCGCATCCGACGGGGCGAGGCAGCCGCCGGTGGCCGCGGCGCGGGCCCGCAGGTCGGCCGCGACCTGCGCCTCGTAGCGGTGGTAGCGGTCGGTCCAGCAGCGGCCGGTGGCGGGGTCGAGCACGAGCGGGGCGGCCCGGCCGTCGACCACCCGGTCCTCACCCGGGGCCCGGGTCAACGGCGACGCCGCGAGCGCGGCGATCCACGCGTCGGGCTCGGGCCACGGCAGCGTCGGCGGCGGGCCGCCCGTCTCGTCACCGTCGTCGCCGACCGGGACCGCGTGCTCGGCGACGGTGCGCAGGTCGGCGCACACGTGCCCGAGACGCGGGGCGCGGGTGGCGACGGCGAGGCCGAGCACCAGGGCCGGGTCGGTGGTGCCGGTGACCCGGGCGATCGTGCCGGCCACGTGCACGTCGGTGGCGGCGAGGACACCGGCCTCGACGAAGGGGCGCAGGCACTCGGTGGTCGGATCCAGGTGGGGCGCGCGTGCCACCGGGCTCACGGGGTCACCGCCGGGTGCACTCCTGCGAGCAGGTCGCTCGTCGCCACGACGAGGTCCGGCGGCACGGCCCACGAGAACACGCCGTGCGGTCCCTGGTCGGTGGTCGGGGTGTCGGGGCCGACCATCCCGCGCACGAACAGGTAGGCCCCACCCGCGAGGTGGGTCGCCGGGTCGTAGCCGGGCAGTCGCCAGCGCAGGTAGCGGTGGACGGCGACGCAGTAGAGCAGCATCTGCAGCACGTAGTGCGCGTGCGCCATCTCCTCGGCGAGCCGGTCGGGGTGGAAGTCGTCGATGGTGGGTGCCCGGTCGGGCCCGCTGATGCGGTTGGTCTTGTAGTCGCACACGACGAAGCGGTCCGGTGCGCCGGTGACGCCCCGGACGCGGAACACCGCGTCGATCGACCCGGTGAGCTGCCCGACGAGGTCGACGGGGAAGAGGCCGGCCGCACACCGGTCGGCCCAGTCACGCAGCGGCCCTGCGGGTGCGTACCGCCGGACCAGCGCGCCGAGGTCGGCCATGGTGACCGGCGCGACGTCGGCCCGGTCGTCGGGGAGCCGCAGGTCGAAGGCCAGCTCGTCGAGGCGATCGTTGGGCGGGAACGAGCGCAGCGTGCGTGCGGCGTCGCCGAAGCGCGGGCCGAGGGGCGAGTCGATGGCGGCGACGAGCCCGGCGACGAGTACGTCTGCGTCGAGGCGCGACGTGCTCGACCAGCGCAGGCGTTCGGCGATGTCGGCGGCGAGATCGTCGGCGAGCGACGCCGAGGTGAAGTCGACCTTCTCGAGCACCGAGTGCACCAGCGTGCCGAACTCCCGGCCCGCGGGCATCGTCCCGAGCGGCAGCGCCGCGCCCTCGGTGGCCGGGGCGACCGGGTCGCCCGGTCCGGGGGCGGGGCCAGTGGGCTCGTCGCCGGCGCCCTTGTCGCCGTCGGTCACGTCCTCGGGGTCGGTGACCGCCTCGAGGTCGTCGGCGCCGGGTGCGGCCGCCCGGCCGGTCACGCCCGGGGCCTCGTCGTCGATCCGGCCCCGGGCGATGATCCCGGTGAACGACCACCGCCGGGCCCGGCGGGGCAGCGCGCGGTCGAACACCGCGACCTCGGGCTCGGCGCCCCGCACGCCGCCGCCGGTCGGGTCGGTCCATTCCGTGTCCGGCTCCGGGACCGGCCGGTCGACGGTGGTCACCTCGACCAGGCCGTCCCGGGCGAACGTGGCCGCGGCCCGCGCCGTGAGATCGGGGTCGGGGCGCAGCGAGAACGGGTCCTTCACTGCGGGATCGGGGTCGTACTCCTCGGAGACGATCCGACCGTCGGCATCGCGCGCGAAGAGCAGGCGGGTGAGCCCGTTGTCGCCGCCGCCCTTGCCGAGGCTCCACCACAACGCGGTGTGGTGGCGGGCCCGGGTGAGCGCGACGTAGAGCTGGCGCAGGTTCTCGCCCCGCAGCTCCCGCTGGGCCCGCTTCCGCCGCGCCTCGGATGCCTTCTTGTCGGGCCACTTCGCGCCGGCGATCGAGCCGACGTCGACCTCGAGCCGACCGTCGTCGGTGCGGTACACGACGTCCTTGACCGCCACCAACCCGCCCCGCCACAGCGTGGGGACACACACGACCGGGAACTCGAGTCCCTTGGCCGCGAAGAGCGTCATGATCTGCACGGCGGCGGCCTCCGACTCGATCCGGCGGGCCGTGATGTCGTCCTCGGAGTCGCCGGCGTGCTCGGCGGCGAGGGCGTCGAGCGCGTCGAGCAGGGCCGGGGCGCTCGTCCCTCCGGGTCCGGCCACCTGCAGCAGCTCGGCGACGTGGGCGAGGTCGGTCACCTCGCGGTCGCCGTCGGGGCCGGCGAGGCGGCGGGCGACGACGCCACTCTCGTTCCACACCCGGGCGCAGAACGCCGCAGCGCCCCGGCGACCGAGCAGCGCACCCCAGGTGGCGAGCCGCTCCTGGAACTCGCCGAGCTCGTCGTCGTTCGCCGTTGCGATCCGTGTCGCGGTCCAGTCGGAGAACCATGACAGGGCGGCGGTCCGGGCCCGGTCGGGGTCGGAAGGGCGGGCCACCGCCTCGAGCAGCCAGCGCCACTGGGCGGCCGCCGGGGAGGCCAGCACCGACCCGACGCGGGTGATGGTGGCCGGGATCCCGTGGCGTTCGAGTGCGGCGCGCAGCGGCGGGGCCTCGTTGTGCCGCCCGACCAGGATCGCCACGTCACGAGGGGCCAGGCGGTGGGCCGGGGTGGCGCCCACCTGCGGGACGTCGACGGAGTCGAGGAGGGCGCGGACGTGGGCGGCGACGTCGTCCTCGATCGTCTGCTCGGTGATCCCGGCGAGGAAGAACTTCCCGTGCTTCTCGACCGGCAGGTCGGCGTCGGCGACGAACCGGATCGACAACGGGACGACCGGGGTGCCCTCGGCATCGGTGATCCGGCGACCGCGGTGGTCGGGAGCCGGCTCCACCGACGTGAAGGCGATCGAGGGTGCGCCGAACGTGGCGTCGGCGAGCACGCCGTCGAGGGCGTCGAGCATCGCCCCGTCGGAGCGCCAGTTGTGCGTGAGGGTCGTGCGCGTGTCGGCCGCCTCGACCGCCGCGAGATAGGTGTGCACGTCGGCACCTCGGAACCGGTAGATCGCCTGCTTCGGATCACCCACCAGCACGAGGCGGTGGCCGGGTTCGCGGAAGATCCGCGCGAAGATCTCCCACTGGATCGGGTCGGTGTCCTGGAACTCGTCGACCATGCCCACGCGGAAGCGGCGCTGCACTGCCTTGAGCACGTCTGGGTCGTCGAGGCCCTCGCGCAGACGGCCGAGCAGGTCGTCGAAGGCGAGCGTTCCGGCGCCGCGGCGGCGGTCGGTCACTGCGGCGAGGGCCCGCTCCACGAGCTCGCGGCACCGCAAGGCCTGGCGAAGCGCCGGGTTCTCCTCCAGCAACGCCGGCGGGACGTCGGCCGCCGGCACCGGCCTGATCCCGGGGTTGCCGAGCACCCGCTCGACCGCCCGGGCGAGCGCATCGAGCTTCGGGAGCTCGGCGACGCCGGTGGGATCGGCGACGGCCTCCTGCACCAGGAGGTCGGTGCACACCTGGCGGACGAGCTGCTTGCCGTCCTCGACCAGCCGGGCGTCGGGGTCCCCGGGGGCGGCCATTCCGAGGGTGCCGAGCACCTGCTGGGCGAAGCCGTGGATGGTCGAGATGGTGGCGGCGTCGAAGTCGGCCACCGCCCGGGCCAGGCGCGCGGCGCGGACGGAGCGGTCGGTCGCGGCGAGCGCAGCGAGCCACGGCTCGTCGAGCGGCGCAGTGGGGTCGGCGAGGATCGCCGCGGTCTCGACCAGGCGGGTGCGGACCCGGTCACGCAGCTCGGCGGCGGCGGCTCGGGTGTAGGTGACGATGAGCAGCTGCTCGATCGGGAGGTCGATCTCGGCGAGCATGCGGGTCGCGAGCGCAGCGAGGGTGAAGGTCTTGCCGGTGCCGGCGCTCGCACCGATCGCGGTGAGGCCTTCGGGGAGGGGTCCGGCGAGATCGAACACGTCCACGGTGCTCATGCGTCGTCCTCGCCGGCGTCGTCGGTGGTGGGCTCGGTCTCGAGGTCCATGGCGGTGGCGTCGACGGTGCCCCACAGCACCTCGGCGAAGCGCTCGGCCCGGAAGTCGGCGTCGCCGTCGGGGTCGTCGTCGCGCACGGGGAGGCCGAGGATGTCGTCGACGCCCGCGTTGTCGAACGCGAGGCGGACGAACACGTCGTCGCCCGCGCCCGCCGACGTCTGGAACGCACCTTCGTCGGTGTGCCAGGCAGATCCCAGGTCGGCGTCGGGCTGCTCGACCAGCTTCCGACTGAACTCGGGGAACAGTGGCAGCGGCTCGCGGGTCGCGCGCCGCATCAGGTCGACGACCGTGCCGAGGGCGCGGCGGGCGGCCTCGGCCCGCTCGGCGCCGGCCGGGAGGCGGGGCACCAGCTCCACGGCCACGATCTTCTTGTCGGCGCGGCACACCCGGACGCTGCGCCACTCCACGTCGGGACGTGCGGCGCACAGCACCATCAGCTCGATCCAGTGCTCGAGGTAGTGGTGGTCCTTGAGTGACGAATAGCTGATCCGGGCCGGACCCGGCCGACGATCGGGGTGATCGGGCTGGTCGTCCTCGTGACCGGCCCGGCGGTCGTGGTTGGCCACGATCCGGGTGCCGTCGTCGAGGGTGACCTCCACCGGCACGGTGCGGGTCTCGAGCGGATCGACGCCGAGGGTGCGGGCCCGGGCGAAGATCTGATCGACCTTCCCCTTGATTCCGGTCAGGGCCTCGTCGCCGAGAGGTCCTGGGGGGAGGGCGCCCGACGCCCGCTCCTGCGCGGCCCAGCGGTCGTCGGGCAGTCCGGCGCAGCGGGCGGTGATGAGCCGATCGGCCACGTGCCACGCGTCGAGGCCGCCGAGGGCGAGCGCGAACTCGTCGGCGGTGGTCGCGTCGGTCTCGTCGGGGATGTGGGCGCCGAGGCGCTCCCGGAAGAAGTGGTGCACCGGGTTGCGCAGGAAGCGGGTGACCTGCGCGCCGACGAGGACCGGCGGCGGCGCCACCGCCTCGAGCGGCTCGGGGAGGAACTCGGGCAGGTCCGGCGCGCGGTCGCGCACGGCCGCGGCGCCGGCGCACGCCACCGGGTCGAACGACCACGGTCCCGGGTGCCCGAGCGCACCGGGGGCGAAGACCCGGGCGTCGAACGGCTGGTGGGGGTGGCGCGTCTCGATGCGTGACCACGGGTCGACCGGTCGTTCGGCCCCGGGTTCGGTGGGCGCGAGGGTGGCGACGATCGTGTCGCGTAGCTCGGCGAGGGTGACCGCGGGCGGGACCTCCTGGTTGGTGCGCACGCTGTGGCCCGTGCGGGTGATCACGAGGTGGTCGCCCGCGGCGAGCACCGCTTCGAGCAGGGCCTGACGGGTCTCGGCGCGTGGGTCGCGGTCGCCGAGGAGCGGATCGACGGCGGTGAGGTCGTCGCCGTCGGTGTGGGCGGGGCCGGTGCCGTCCTCGTCGAACCCGAGGATGCACACCACCCGGTAGGGGAGCCAGCGCAGCGGCGTGAGCGACGTCACGGTCACCCCGCCCCGGAGGAGCTCCGAGCGCCGGGGCGCGCCGCCGAGGCGCTCGGTGACCAGCGCCCGCACGTCGGCGAACCCGACCCGGAGGTCGTCGTCGGGCGCGCCGAGGCGGGCGTCGTCGATCGCCTCGGTGATGGCCCGGGCGAGGCGCTCGGCCTGCCAGTCGTCGGCCCGCCGGGGGTCGAGGAAGTCGCGGGCCGCCTCGACGAGCAGCGTTCCCCAGGCGACGAGCGAGTGGTCGGTGGCGATGCGGTCACGGAGATCGGCGAGGCGGGCGACGAGGTCGGCGAGCGCACCGGCGATCTCGGCCGCGCCCCCCTCCACCGGATACGGGGCCACGCCGCCGGGCCCGAGGGTGAGGTCGGTCTCGACCACCGCGACCCCGGTGAGGAGGCGGTCGAGCCCGGCCCGCCACGAGTTGTCGGCGAGCGGCGGGTCGAAGCCGAACCGGACCCGGTCGTCGGCGTCGAGGCCCCAGCGCACGTGCGTGGCCTCCGTCCACTCGGCGATCGACGCCACCGCGGCGTCGTCGAACCCGAAGCGGGCCCGCACCGCGGGCAGCGACACGAACCCGACCAGCTCCGACGCGCTCGCCCGCCCGGCCACGAGCGCGAGCAGCGCCTCGAACGCGGCGAACAGCGGGTAGTCGTCGCGCAGGCCGCGGTCGGTAACCCGGTAGCGCAGCCGGGGCGGACCGTCACCGCTGCCACCGCCCGATCCTGCGCCGGCGCTCGGGCCGAAGCCGGCGCTGATGAGCGGGGCGTACGTCCCGATCTTGGGGCAGAGCACGACGACGTCGTCCTCGGTGAGGGTGGGGTCGTCGGCGAGGAGGTGCAGGATCGCGTCGCGCAGCACCTCGACCTGCCGACTGGTGCCGTGGCAGGCGTGCACCTGGACCGAGCGGTCGTCGGGTCCGAGCGTGAAGTCGGGCGTCGGGGCGATGCCGTGGCGGAGGTCGTGCTGGAGCCGGTGCAGCAACGTGGTGGGGGGATCGGGGCGGACCGGCCCGGGGAGCAGGCGGGGCGCCGGGGTGCCCCGGCCCGCCTCCGACGCCGCGAGCAGCACGGTGCGCTCACGGTAGGGGCGGCCCCACGACCGCAGCAGCGGGTGGGTGACGAGGTCGGCGGTGGCGTCGTCGGCCCGACGCAGCGAGACCGGGGGTGCGGCGAGCGTGTGGGCGCGCAGTGCCTCGGTGACCGCCGGGGCCGGGTCGAGCAGGAACGCCCGGACCTCCCGGGTCGCGCTGACCGCGTCGAGGAGATCGAGGAACGGATCGCCGGTGGGCAGGGTGGTGAGCCCGAACAGCGCGAGGCGCTCCGGCAGGTCGAGCACGAGCTCGCCGCTGCGGACGCGAGCGAGCGCGGTGCGGAACCGCTCGGGCGGGCTGATGTCGCCGATGCGGTCGCGCACGTCGCGCCAGAGCCGGAACTGCCACTGGCGGGCCGGGTCGAGCGCGAACCCGAGGGCGTCGACGGCCTCGTTGGCCGCCCACCGCTCGAGCAGCACGGGCCGGCGGGTCGCGTAGCGGTCGAAGAGGTCGGCGACCCGCCGGGCCCGCCCGTACCAGGTGGCGCCGGGGGGCAGCTCGGCGAGGGGGCCGTAGCGGTCGCTGCCTGCCCGCCGCAGGAGCGAGTACACGGTCCAGGTGAGGGGAGCCACCACCCACGGGTCGGCGGGGTCGGCGTTCCGCTCGGCCCGCTCGGCGTCGATCACCGCCTGGCGCAGCCGGCCCGGGAACGGCAGCTCGACGTTGGCGACGATGCCGTCGGCCCGCTCGGGGCTGGTCGCCCCGAGGCGCCGGGCCAGGTCGAGCCGCAGCCACCGGCGCATGCCCTCGGTGGGCACAGCGATCCACTCGGCGGCCATCGGGTCGGAGAGGGGCTCGACCAGCACGTCGGCGAGCGCGTCGGCCAGGGGGCGCACGTCGTCGGCGACGATCCACTCGATCATGGCCGGAGGATAACGACGGGGTGGGACAGCCATCCCGGGCGTGGGGGACGGCGTGCGGGCTCGGCCCGACGGTTCACGCCTCGGCGGTCGTGCCGATCCGGACCCGTGAACCCCGCGGGCCCTTGGTGACCTCGATTCCAGTGCGGATGCGCTCGCGCAGGTTGCCCACGTGGCTGATGATGCCGATGATCCGACCCCCGTCGCGCAGACGGTCGAGCTCCTCCATCGCCGCGTCGAGTGCGTCGGGGTCGAGGGTGCCGAACCCCTCGTCGATGAACAGCGCCTCGATGCGGAACCCACCGGCATGGGCCTGGACCGCGTCGGCCACGCCCAGGGCCAGGGCGAGCGACGCCTGGAACGTCTCACCGCCCGACAGGGTCGTCACGTCGCGTCGCTCGCCGGTGTAGGCGTCGCGCACGTCGAGGCCGAGCCCGGCCTGCCTGGCGCCGTGCTGCTCGTCGCTGCGGGTGCAGAGCTGGTACCGACCCGACGACATCGTGGCGAGGCGCTGGTTGGCGTGGGCGCAGATGTCGTCGAGATAGGCCTGCAGCACCCACCGCTGCAACGAGACCTTGGGGGCGCTGCGGCCCGAGCAGCGGTCGGCGACAGTGCGGAGCCGCTCGGCACGGGTGCGGTCGTCGCCGAGGGCGGTGGTCCCGCGCCGGTGCTCCTCGGCCAGGCGGGTGATCTCGGTCCGGGCCCGACCGGCCTGCTCCGCCCGCCGGACGGCCGCGACCCGGGCGTCGTCCGCGGCGCGGGTCGCGTCGGCGGCCGCCTGGGTGTCGGGGCGTGCGTCGGGCAGATCGGCGAGGTCGGCCTCGGCGAGCACACCGTCGATGCGGGTGCGCTCGGTGTCGAACTCGGTGATCCGCTTCGTCAGGCCGTTGCGGGTCTTGTCGTCGCGCAGGGCGGTCTCGGTCTCCGTGACGTCGGTGAACGGTGACGCAGCGAGATCGTGATCGAGGCGGGTACGCGCCTGCACTGCGGTGGCCTCGGCGCGGGCGATCGAGTCGCCGTCGCCCTGGAGCGCGCCGAGCGCCGCGGCGAGTGCGCGGAGTGCCTCGAGTGCGGCGACGGGGTCGATCCCCGGACCCACTTCGCGAGCGACGGCCTCCCGCTGCGTGCCGGCCTGCGCGGCGAACTGAGCGGCCTCGGCCCGCGCGGTGGCGATGGCCTTGTCGGCACCGGCGATGCGGGTGGTGAGCTCACCGATCGTGGCGTCGACCTTCTGGAGGTGCTGCTCGGCGGCGGCGAGGCCCTGGGCGACCTGCGTGGCGTCGTGCAGCTCCGCGGCGGCACGCTCGGCGGCAGCACGGGCGGTGACCGGATCGGCGCCGTCCCCGGCCTGGGCCATCAGCCCGGCGACCGCAGCCCCGGTGTCCTTGACGGCGTCGTCGGCACGCTTCCGGTCGGCTTCGGCCTTGGTCTCTGCATCTTCCGCGGCGGCGATCATGTCGTCGTCGACCGCGTCATCGGCGGCCCGGGCGGGGGCGGGGTGGTCCTCACTGCCGCACACCGGGCACGCCTCACCCTCGGTGAGCTCGCTCGCCAGTCGGGCGGCCATCCCGGCGAGCTGGCGGTTCCGGAGGTCGAGCAGGTGCGCCTTCGCAGCCAGCTTCGCGTCGGTGGCCGTGCGGAGCGCCTGGGTCGCCCGGTCGTCGGCGGCCCGGGCTTCGACCAGCTTCTCGGCGGCCGCGGCGATCGCTTCGTCCCTGTCTGCTGCCTGCCGGAGGCCGTCGAGGCGGTCGCCGGCGGCGCGGGCGGCCTGGACCGCGGCCTCGGCCGCCGTCCGTGCGTTGTTGGTGGTGACGAGCGTCGCGGTGTCGGCCTTCTTCGCGCCCTCGATCTTCTTCGCCGCCGCGGTGGCCTCCGCTGCCTTCTGGTCCAACCCGGCCGCTTCGTCGAGGCGCTTCACCGATTCCTCGATGCGGGCGGTCGTCGTAGCGGTCTCGGTGATCGCATTCTGCAGCGCCGCTGCGGCTGGCAGTACGTCGAGAGTGAGGCTGCGCACGGCGTCGGGCACGACCGGCGCCGCGGTCCGGGCCCGGTCTGCCCCGGCGAGCCGGTCGGCCGCGGCGGACTGCAGCCTGTTGAGCGCCCGCTCGGCCTCTTGGACCGCGGTGATGCTCGCCCGCACGGGCTCGGCCGCTTCGGCGAGGCGGAGGGTCTCCCGGTCGGTGTCGATCCCGGGGCGTTTGGCCTCGAGCGCCGCCGCGGTCGACCGGGCCTGGGCCCGGCGGTCCCAACGGGCGGCGAGGGCGTCGATCTCCTGCTGGGCGGTTGCGATCCGCCGGCGATCACCGGCGACCACCCCCTCTTCGGCCTTGGCGGCCTCGGCGATCTCGACGATCCTGGCGACGAGTACGTCGAACTCGGCGTCGTCGGCCGGAGCCAGTGGCTCCTCGTCGTCGGCGGCGAAGGGCGTCCACTCTCGGGCCGCCTGGGCCGTGAGCACGCCGAGCGCGTCGACCTGCTTCCTGACCTTCGTCTCGGCCTCCCGGGCCCGATCGTCGAGCCAGACGGAGATCCGCTCGTAGAGGGTGGTGTCGAAGAGGGTCTTGAGCAGGTCCTCGCGTTGCGCGGCCTTCGCCCGCAGCACCTCGGCGAAGTTCCCCTGGGGCAACAGGATGACCTGGGTGAACTGGCTCACGGTGAGACCGATCGCCTCGGTGATGATCTCGTCGACCTCGCTCTTGACGCTCGACACCGGGGTCTCGGTGGTGCCATCGATCCGGGCGAGGGAGGCCGTCGCCGACTGTTTCGTGGTGCCCACCCCCTTCTTCCGCTGCCGTTCGTGTGCCGGCGAACGGGTCACGGCGTAGCGGGTGCCGTTCGTCGAGAACTCGAGTCGGACCCGGGGCTCGACATCGGCGGCGGCGTGGTCGGACTTCAGGTGCGTCTCGTCGCGGGCGCCGGCGACCTTGCCGTAGAGCGCGAAGCACAGCGCGTCGAGGAGGTAGGTCTTGCCCGCGCCAGTGTCGCCGTGGATCAGGAACAGCCCCTCGTCGGCGAGCGCATCGAAGTCGATCTCGACCGTGTCGGCGTAGGGGCCGAACGC
>Ga0172372_10006973_pt1 | contig 15277 bp, 20 predicted proteins | sample LakKiv5m_2_FD_114544 | JGI IMG/M metagenome (GOLD analysis project Ga0172372, IMG submission 114544) | Freshwater microbial communities from Kabuno Bay, South-Kivu, Congo - kab_092012_9.5m | ecosystem: Environmental > Aquatic > Freshwater > Lake | place: Democratic Republic of the Congo...
GCACGCCCATCCAGAGCGCCTCGCAGCTCGTCAAACCGCCTGAGAACGGGAACGGGTCTAAGGCAATATCCACGTCACCATATTGCTCCAGCACCTGCGCATGAAAACTCGGCCCACGTAGCTCAACTCGAGATGCATCGATACCCTGTGTGGTGTACTGCGCCAACACGGAGGCTGAGAAGGCCTCGTCATGGAAGGTGCGCCATTTCAGAATTAAGCGTGAATTCGGCACCGATGACAGCACCCTCGCCCATAAGTCATGAACTGCCGGGTGATACTTGGCTGTGTTATTGAAACTGCCGAAGGTAATAAAGCCGTTACGGTCAGCCGGTAGTGGTGCAACCGCTGGAGCAAACGGCACCGGCTGGTAGCACCAGCGGGTATGGGGCAAGCGCACAATCGCTTCAACAAACTGTGATTCAGTGCCGGGTGGTGCATGGACGGGATCGAGCAGCACCGCGTCAATCGTATCCAGCCCAGTCGTAGCAAAGTAGCCGAGCCATGACACCTGCACCGGCGCTGGCCGATAAGCAAAGACCGTTAAACGTGAACCAGCTGTGTGCCCTGACAAATCGACCAGTACGTCTATGGCGTCTTGCTGGATAAGTGCAGCGAGCGCGGCATCGTCCAAGCCGCTGACATCACGAAGCGTGAAACAGCTACGCAATTCTTCAGTAACCCAGTCATTTACCGTACCCGAGTGATAGAGGATGGGTTCGACTCGGCTGCGGTTGAATGCCTTAAGGGTATCTTTAACCAGCAGCCCAACTGTGTGCTGGCAGAAATCCGGGCTGACAAAGCCTACACGTAAGGTACAGTCTGCATGAAATTTGTATCCTGGCTCTACAGACTCCGCTTTGGGAATCGCTATTGATTGGTGTATTCGAGATTTTGCCCACTCGCCCCATCCCTTGGCTTTTGCTAAGCGCTCAGCATCAGAAACTACAGGGTCATATTCAGCGCTAGTTAAAGCGTTACGCCGGATAACAGGATGGTCAGGTAAGCGCTTCAGTAGATCGTCATACAACTGAAGGGCCTCGGTATGCTCACCCCTATCGCGGAACATGTTCGCGAGATTGACGACAGCTTGAAGATCGTTCGGGGATAAGGCTTTTGCTTGAAATAGGCAGTACTCTGCTTGGGACAAAAACCCATACGTCAAGAGCAGGGCACCAACGTCACGTTGGACTAACGGGTCGCTAGGACTAAAGCCAGCAATGTGCAGGCAGAGGGATAAAAACTGATCAAATCTACCGGCCTCGGCGTGCTTTCGTGCTAGGAAAATTGGGCTCAAGCGCTGTGTTAGCTACGATCAAGCGACTTTAATTCAATCGGAGGTGGATGGAAGCAACTGCCGCAAAGCGAGTGCATAAGCGTTTCGTGCTGTTTGGAATGCCGCCATTTGCGCTTGTAAGCGAGCCACTTCTGCGTCAACGAATTGAAGACTCGCTAGTTGCGACTTAGCCTCATTAGAGAGAATGGCGAGATCGTAATCTTGGCCGTCGATGGTTATGTTCATTGGGGTTTAAGAAGAAAAACCCTACCCCCTTTACAAGGGGTAGGGTTTAGTACATCTCATGCGAGATAAAAAAACTTGATTATCGGCACCTACTTATGCAATCAAGAAGTCTGAAGCCGCCAATGTTCCGGTTACACCCGTGAGCTTTACCATTGCATCAGTAGCAGCAACCGCAGCGATGGTGTCCACGTTCAAGTAGGCGTAAACATCTCCCTTGTAATTGAATACAAGGATGTCATTATTCGCAGCAGTGTACGTGGAACCCGAATAAGCTCCTACATTATTTGCGACATTCGCGGCAGCAGCAAGTGCGTCAGAGGTTGCGTCGATCAACGCCTGGTTAGCAGCGCTAGTAGTAGTGACATTTTTAAGTACTGTCGCAGCTGTGGTATTGCCTGCGGCAAGTACAATCTTATCAACGCCTGCGGTAAAGTCGGTAAAGTGATCAATGTTTGTAGCAGCAGTGGCAAACGAAGTGATATTGGTAACCAGTGCCATTACCATTTTATCTGCACCTGCACCGCCGGTAATGGTGTCTTTGGTCAATGTACCCGTGATTACATCAGCGCCATCGTCACCGAATATAGCGGCGCCACTAGCTGTAGTTCCCGCGACGGCACTGATGGTGTCATCTCCACCACCACCGCGAATCACGGTGCCGGTAGCTGCAAAAGCACCTGTAGTAATCGAATCACCAGCAGATCCACCGATGATAATCATCGGCTGTGCAGCCGTTGTACCTACAGTCAGCTTGCCAGTTAAACCTGATGCGCTGAGCACGTCCCCAGCTCCATTTGTCCACGTTGTCAAGGTCAGAGTACCCGATCCGGACACTGCGAGAGTTTCAAACGCGGCAGCAGAGGAGTTAAGAGTGGTGATAGTCGTATTCGCGCCCACTGCCAAGGTGGCCGTCGCAACTTGTGCGCCAGTTGTAAGGCCGAAGTGAGTACGAGCAGTAGTACCGGTATCAAGTTTCAGATTACCCGTACTGCCCCCAGAGGCGAGAGTACCTGCTGAGTTATCGATATTGAACGTCAGTGCACCTGTACCTGTTGCGGAACCGTACAATACTGTCGAGTTCTGGTTTACCGTGAATACGCGAGCAGCACCGGGGTCAAAGCTAAACTTCAGAATATCTACAGCTGCTCTATTGTAAAAGAGGTTTGTATCGGTAGTTAATGCCGTCATGTCGTAGGTCGTGACACCTGCGCCTGCTGCCTCTTCAATCGCTACATTCGTACCAACGGCAGCGGAACCGATTGCATCACTACTACCAGCAATTGTGAGGGGCTGAGTTCCTCCCAAAACCACTTTGTTACCAGTAGCCACACCGGCTAGTGCAGTCGTGACACCGAGCGTTATGGTGTTTGCAGCCGTGTTACTGTTGATATTGAGATTTTCAATGAGCCCCGCGTCCACTGTCAGCGTGGAGCCACCTCCGTTTACGTTGAGCGTAAAGGTGTCCCCTGAACCTGCAGCGCCATTCAGGGTGATTGCCGAATTAGCTTTCGCGTCAACAGTGAAAGTATCACTTGCGGCGCCGCTAATTACCGACACGGTGCTTGCTTTGGTGGCATCAACCGTTACGTTAGCGCCGGTACCGGCCGTGAGAGCAGTTACACTAAGGGTGCCAATGTTCGCGCCCGCGATAACCTTCTTCGCTTTTGTACCTGCGATATCGATCACTGTCGCAGTGCCGCCGATGATTCCAGTATTCAGGTTTAGATTATTCGCGCCAACTACATTAGTGAGCGCCAGACCTGTGGAAGCGTAGTCACCGTTGATATTGATATTCTCGACGTTAACGATGGTCGGCAATAAGCCTGCAGCGTAGCTACCGACTGATGCTGTCAGCTGGTCATTATCTGTAACCGATGTATCGGTAATTACGTCAGCCGAGTTCAGCGTTCCTGTTGCGGCGTTCCATGTATCGCTGCCCGTCGTACCCGTGAGCGTGTTGTCTGTGCCCGTGGTGAGCGGTTTGGTTAGGCTTTTTCATAAGCCTTTGATTCAACTGCTTATTTTGAGTTATGCCGAGCCAAAATCAAGAACTTCCGGTAACTATCCGGTATCAATTTGATGCGGTTACGATTCTCAATGTAACTTAAGATGACTTCAATGAGTCATAAGTGACTGAATTATAGGGAGTTTTCCCCAAGCTGCAGCTGGCATTCGCGCCGCACACCTCCGGTTAAGAATCAGAGCGCATCAGTCGCTTCAGTGCCTCGCGGTAGACTTCACTGTTCTCCCGTTTGCCGACGCTCAGCACCAAAACAGTCAGCGTATCGTCTTGGACGATGTACACCAAGCGGTAGCCTATTCGGGTGAGTTTTATCTTATAGCAACCCTTCAAGCCCTCTCTCAGCGCGCTTCCGGGGACATGAGGATTGTTAAGCCGCTTTTTCAGGATGGACTGGAACAACTTCTTCACGCTTCCATCGAGCGCATGCCACTCGGCCAATGCAGCATCTTTGAAGGCAAGCCGGTAGCGATAAGGCGGCTCAGGTGCCTCAGATGTCTTCGATGTCCACGTAGACAATGTCGTCCTTGGTGGCTAGGCGCTGACGGGCAATTTGTACCAGTTCTTTGTCTTCAAGCTCATCGAGCAACGCCTGAAACAACTCTGGAGCAAGCATATAAAAAGCAGGCTTGTTGTGGCTCAACACCGCCACAGGTCTGTTGTCTGCCGAGCGCATCACTTTCGCTGGGTTCTTTTTAAACTCGGTCATGCTGACCGACAGGTCGGCGAATATTTGGTCCATCGGTAACCTCCCGTAGAAGGCTAATTTTAGGGTGAAATAAAGTCTTTTTCTAGCTCTATTTATCTGGGGCTATCCCTGCGCTGCGAGCGGCGCTGAGCAGATCATTTACCGCTTTTCCACTAACTGAAATGCTGAACCCATTACCGACCTCGTCATCGTGGAACACGACGCCGCTTTCCTTCATCGCGTGCCGAAGTTTGCCGACAGTATCCAGCCTCGGTAGCATCGTCAAAGCCTCTATTCGGGCCACGGTCGCCCGTGCAATCCCTGAGCGATTTGCCAACTCGGCCTGACTCCATCCGAGCAAGGCTCGACCCGCTTTAATCTGTATCGCAAAAGAAAGTACGTCTCTTTGCACTGAAAGCTCCTTTTATGCTACACTTAGTATCGTTTTAGTTTGTTAAGGACTCATTATGGCTACAATGAAGCTCAATCAAGAAGCCGTTGTGAAGTCCCGGTGCCCTGACGGCAAAGGGAAGATAGAAATTGGCGACACGGTTTGCAAAGGGCTATTTCTTGAGGTCCGAAAATCTGGTGGTCGTACATTTTACCTTCGCTACACCAACCGTCGAGGAAGACAGCAGCAGTATCGTATAGGCGACGCCACGGTTATTTCTTTGGCCCAAGCTCGGCGTCAGGCTCATCAGCTAAAAACTCAGATTCTGCTCGGCAACGACCCTGTTGAGTTGAAAAAAACAGACCGCCAAACTCCTACCTTTGCGGAGTTCATCGACTCCCAGTACCTGCCTCATGTGAAGGCCTACAAAAGGAGCTCAGCGCGAAGCCTGAGCAAAGTGCTCGCTTCTTGATCCCCTAACCTGCGGATCAACTGAGCGTGATAGCTACGAATGCTGGATGATGTAACACGCCAGATCAGTAGTGTCCGGTTAAATTCCGAATAAATTCTATTGGTTAGCTTCTGACGATGTTTCAATGGGTTGTTCATCGGGCTGCAAGGCGCATAAAAGCTGGCTTTTCTCGAAGACCGAGACGGAAAGAATCTGTAGCAATGTGTAGAGAGAGGCGTTGAGTTGAAGCTCTTTTTTGATAATGGCGATCAAGACGTAAGTCGATACGGCACACCAAATTTGGGTCTTCACCGCGTTCTCGCTCGTACCCAGAAATTTCTTTATTCGCAGGTGCTGCTTGATCCATTTGAAGAACAACTCCACTTGCCAGCGTTGCTTGTACGCGCGGCGATGGTCAACGCAGGCAAGACGGTATTGTTGGTCAAAAAAATCAGCGTCTTTCCAGTCTCGGGATCCCTGAAGCGAATGCGCCTCAAGTGCTCGGGATAATCCTGCGAGGCATAAAAGCCGTTCATGGCAATCGTCTGGTCGCAAATGACGCCAGCGGCCCGGACCTTGACCGCAGAGTAAATGCGCCGGGCGTTCAGGTTGCGCTTGGCGCGAGTGACGAAGAACGCGCCACGCTGATGCATCTGGAAGAGTCGCCCAAAATCCAGGTAGCCGCGGTCCATGATGTAGAACGCACCGGCCTCGATGGGCAAGAAGTCCAGTACATTGACCTCGTGCATCTTGCCGTCGCTGATGTGGACAAAAGCGGGAATGGCACCTCGCAAATCCAGCAGCGTATGCATCTTGACGGCGGCCTTGGCTGCCCGAAAGGGCGCCCAGTCGAACAGCGAGAGACACAAATCGATGGTCGTGGCGTCGAGCGCATAGACGTTGTTGTTCAAATCCAGACCAAGGTCGGTATCGCTGTAGAGCTTTCGTGCACGACGGATGAGTACGGCGGCCAGATCGGACCAGATGCGCCAGTCGCGTGCTTCGTTCGCATCGGCCAAGGTCGAGCGATGTACGCGGTGGCGCAAACCCATCGCATACAGCTTGTTGCTGTTGGCCGCCAGCGTCACCTCGATGTCGCGCAGCGACTCGCGCCACGTCAACTGAGCAAATGCCATGACGCGAAATTGTTCCGAACACGTCAGGCGCCGCACGCCCGCATTGCCCGAATAGCGATCCACGATACGTCCAAAGCTGGTCCAAGGGACGAACTCCATGATCTGTGCAAACAGCGTCTTGCCTACGTTCATGGCACGGCTCCCAGGGTCTTAACCCCTGGAATTTACCCAGAAACACAGGAACAAGATTCAAATCGGCACCAAGTAAAAACGACTGAAAAGCCGCATCAACACTCACTTTTTTGAAACTCAAGACCGGTTAAACCGGACACTACTGACGCCAGATATTTTTTCAAAATCTCAGTGATTCACTTATTTTTGAACTAGTTAACCAGGTTTTGATTGACCCACCGCTCGATGTCCGCAGCGGACATCGCTCCGCTCGTTCGAGCGACCTCTTGTCCTTGCCGAAACAAAGCCATAGTCGGAATGCTGCGAATTCGATAGCGAATGCTGGTCTGGGGCGCAGCTTCAGTGTCCAATTTCACAAACCGAACCCCTGGCATTCGAGCGGCTGCTGCTTCAAATTGTGGTGCCATCATGCGACATGGTCCACACCACTCAGCCCAAAAATCGACCAAAACAGGCAAGTCAGTCTCTTCCGCATAACGCTGGAAATTTTGATCATTTAATTCAACAGGCCGCAGCTGTAATAGCTCTTCTCCACATTTTCCGCAGACGGGATTGTCGTGTAACCGATCATCAGGAATACGATTCCTCGCACCGCAGCGCGCACAAACAACTTGCATTGGCAATCCTCTAGTTTATTTTATGGAATGTCCTTCACGGTCAATCACTTCGACCGAGATTGGAATACCCTGGCCCACACTCTGAGTCACGGTACAAAATGCCTCAAACTGACTCATCACTCGCTCACTCTGCTCTAGTGAATCCGCAGTGACGCCAAGTCGTAGTACCGCATGTACATTCAATATACGTAGACGTTTATCAGAATTTCGACCTACTTCAGCGGTTACCACGCATTCCAATGGTTCTGGCTTCTGATTAAATTTTCGATATGCAAACAAGAGAGAATCTGACAAACAATTACCGATCGCCGCACATAGCATCTGTACTGGCGATGGACCCGCCCCTGTACCGAGGGGCGGCGGCTCATCCGCAATGAGGACGGGGATATGTCGGTCAAAATTCACCTCAAAACGATAATCCTCTAATTGTCTCAACGACACACTGACTGTTTTATCTGTCATGAAATTGTTCCTGCACAGTGGCGCTTGAATTAGCGTTTTCTTTGCTCATTTGACGAAATCGCAAAACATCTTCTGGCGGAAACAAATGCTCCGACATATCACATGGTTGGTACTTACGTTTTCTACGAGACGTTGCTTGCTCAATCGGAGGCGTTGAAGGTAAGGCACGGCGAATTTTTGTGGCATCCCTGACTGTGTTAGCCATGTGCAAGGCCCAACACGCTGGGCAACCTTTAAGGAGCCATAGCGACAATCCCAACAAAGGAAAGGCAACCCAAGGGAGAGATGACAGCAGCGTAACGGACCAAGCCAAGAGCCCTATGCCGGCTACGCCGCGGACCAGCATAATGCCAATCTGATTTTTCGGAACAACTTCACAAGACTCCGACTGAAAGAGGTTCATACGAATCCTTGCGGCTGGTGAGTGATCAACTTTCCAAACTACCCTGATCGATATATTGAGCGCATCTCATCAAATTCAATAGGTGTTTGGCAAACACTCAATAACTTAACGTTGTCGATTTTCCCCAAAAAACGCAATACGCGAAAATCGTATAGCCAATGATGACCGGCAACACGACAACCACACCGTAAAAAATAACTAGCAAGGCTTCCGGTGCGCTCGCGGCCTGCCAGATATCAAGCTTGTCGATCACGAGCCACGGAAACAAGCTATACGCCAGACCGTAGAAAGACAATAAAAATATGCCGACTGTGCTGGCGAATGGCACCGCAGCGCCATATTGGTTACCCTGAGCCAGTCGTGTTGGTAGTCTGGATAAACTACGAGAGATAACAAAAAACAAGGCCATGGTCATAGCCGGAATCGGAAACAGCATCAGCACATTCGGAAAACTAAACCACTTGTCGAAGATTCGTGGGCTTACCCAAGGCGTTGCGACAGATATTGCAAGAACACCTGCGCCGGTGAGCCATAAACTGCCCTTGGCCCACTCGACTGCGTTTAGCTGCAACGTGCCCTCGGTTTTCATGATCAACCAAGCAGCGCCCAATAAGCGATAAGCAAACACCAGACAAAAGCCGATCAAGGCGCTAAATAAATAGCCCGATAAGTCTTGCTTAAAACCAGTAATCAACTGGCCCAACATAAAGCCTTGCGACCAAGAAGCCAGTATCGACCCGATGTAAAACGCCTTGTCCCAGAGGGGGCGGTGGTGATCTTTGGCCTTGACCCGAAAATCAAAAGCCACGCCGCGTAATGACAAGGCCACGAGCATGAGCGCAACAGGCAAATACAGCGCACCTAAAATCACACCATGAGCCAGCGGAAAACCCACGAGCAACACACCCACGCCCAACACCAGCCAGGTTTCATTGGCATCCCAGAACGGGCCAATACTTGCGATCATGGTGTCCTTCTGCTGAACGGTATCAGCGCTATCCAGAAGTACGCCAACGCCCAAGTCGTAGCCGTCCAAAATGACGTAAGCCAGCATGGACAAAGCCATCACCAATGCAAACACGATAGGTAACCATCCGCTCGGGCTCGCGAGATCAATCGCTGATTCAAGCATGGCTCAGGCCTTCACTATTTAAATGCTGTTGCTTGCTACCGCTGACCGCTTTCTTCGCGAGGTAAAACACGACCGATACATAGGCAGACAGTAAGGCCGCATACAGCGTGAGATACATCGCCAGTGATAGCGCGATATTGGCTGCGGGTACTTGAGACGCGGCTTCTGCGGTGGTCAGCACACCCTGTACCAGCCAAGGTTGTCGACCTATTTCTGTCACATACCAGCCTGCGACAAGCGCGACCCAGCCCGAAAAGCTCATGCCAACTAACACCTTGGCGGTACGCTCAGACAGAGCTTTTTTGAATTTCAGTTCATAGCTGGCAAACCAACTCACAGCGAACATCAGTAGCCCTACCCCAACCATGATGCGAAAAGCCCAAAATACTGGCCCGACCGGAGGGTGTCGGTCGCCAAATTCTTTGATGCCCTTGACTTCTCCGTTCCAATCGTGCGTCAGGTAAAAGGACGCTAGTTTAGGAATCGAAATTTCGTAATGGTTGGACTGAGTCGATTTATCAGGGATCGCAAACAAGACTGCCGGTACGCCCTGTTGGGTTTCCCATATACCTTCCATAGCAGCGAGTTTGGCAGGTTGATGTTGCATCGTATTCAAGCCGTGCATATCGCCCACCAAGATTTGCACGGGAACGAGTACAGCAGCCACCATCACCCCTGTACGTAAGGCCGCCATAACCTCACTGGTTCGGTCGCGTTTCAGCCAGCGGTAGGCGCTGATACCTGCCAACAAAAACGAGCCGGTCAGGCCTGAGGCAAGCATCATGTGCGTCATACGGTAGGGGAAAGACGGGTTGAAGATGACGTCAAACCAGCTGGTGACATGTGCCTGACCATTGATCATCTCGAAACCTGCGGGCGTATGCATCCAAGAATTGAGTGCCAAGATCCAGAAGGCCGAAGCAGTCGTTCCCAATGCGACCAGCCAAGTGGCCAAGGTGTGTACGCTTTCGCTGACTCTTCCACGACCAAACAGCATGACGCCCAACATGGTGGCTTCCAGGAAAAAAGCTGTCAGCACCTCATAGGCTAGTAATGGCCCAGCCACGTTACCGACAGTATTCATGAAGCCCGGCCAGTTAGTACCGAACTGAAAACTCATCGTGATCCCGCTCACCACACCGAGCGCAAATGTCAGTGCAAAAATCTTGATCCAGAACTGGTAAGCATCCATCCAACGTTGCTCACCCGTCGCCACAAAGCGGGTTTTAAAAAAGAGTAAAAACCACCCTAAGGCGATGCTAATCGTTGGAAACAAAATATGAAAAGTGACATTTGCAGCAAACTGCAAGCGTGCAAGTACAACGGGATCAATCGCACCCATGATTTATCTCACTTGATGTCAACCGACGGTTCAGAATTAACAGCGCATGTACTGAACCCAAATAACTGATATGGCATGCAAAAACTAAATACGCCGGTGCCTAATATGATCAATCCTAACCATCCCCATGGACCAATTGAGCCGATAGCTGCGAGACCGCTCAAAATAATGCCGACGAAAATACGAAGAATACGATCAATACCGCCTACGTTTTTTTTCATGATTTTTCCTCAATGCACAACACTGCTTTAAATAAAAGACTGTCTGGAATGCGGCTCTAGAGAAGAGACATTTCACAGCACGTTCAATGGAATCTTCGCGTACGCGATGCCGTTGTCTTCTTTCGGCGGCAATTCACCAGCACGTATATTGATTTGAACTGCAGGCAAGATGAGTACCGGCATTTCCAAGGTGGCGTCGCGCTTGGTCCGCATTTCTACAAAATCTTCTTCAGAAATGCCATCTTTGATATGAATATTTTTTGCACGTTGTTCAGCTACCGTTGTTTCAAAACGTACCGGACGATCGCTCGGCGGATAGTCATGGCACATGAACAAACGAGTGTCCGGCGGTAAGCTCAGAATTTTTCGGGTCGAGGCATATAAGGTTTTTGCATCGCCGCCCGGAAAATCGCAACGGGCCGTACCAACATCAGGCATGAACATGGTGTCGCCCACAAATACCGCGTCGCCGAATTGGTATGCGACGCAAGCTGGGGTGTGGCCGGGTACATAGATCGTGTGGCCACTGATATCACCGACTTGGATAGCCTCGCCATCTTTGAAGAGGTGGTCGAACTGTGAACCGTCTTGCTTGAAGCCTGGCTCCAAGTTGAATATGCCCTTGAACACCCCCTGCACGGCGGTGATGTGGTCTCCGATCGCTGTCTTACCACCCAGGTGGGCCTTAAGGTAGGGTGCAGCGGTAAGGTGGTCGGCGTGTGCGTGGGTTTCGAGAATCCATTCAACCTTAAGGTCATTGGCTTTTACGAATTCAATCACCTTATCGGCCGAATCGTGGCTCGTGCGGCCAGACTTGGGGTCATAGTCCAAGACCGAGTCAATGATGGCGCAGGCCGAGCCCGGCTTTTCATAGACCACGTAGGTCACTGTCCAGGTGGCGGGGTCAAAAATGCCATGAACCTGAGGGTTGCTGGAGGTTGCGTTCATTTTGAGCTCCTTTCAAAATTAAGTACTAAACATTCTATTGACAAATAAATTGTATGTCAATAGAATGTTCGCAAATAGATTGTTTTGCTGTTTTCGAAAGGATGTGGATCGTATGGGTGAGATCGCCTTAGACCCCGGGAAGATGAGATCGTCGGCCGATCAGGCTTGTCGGCTGATGAGGGTTCTGTCCAACCCCGATCGGCTACTACTGCTTTGCCAGCTTTCTCGAGAAGAAAAGCGGGTCGGAGAATTGCAAGAAACACTGGGCATTTTGCAACCCACCCTATCCCAACAGCTCACCGTGTTGCGTGATGAGGCTTTGGTCACGACGCGAAGAGACGGCAAGAATATTTATTACCAAGTCGCTAGCCCGCAAGCGCTGGCGATCATCAGCGTTTTGTTTGATCAATTTTGTGGACCACAAGCAGGAGAACCAGCATGACTATCGATTGGGCGCATTTCACGCCATGGGCATCACTGACAGGCGGCATCGTCTTGGGTGTTGCGTCGGCGCTTTTCATCTTGATCAATGGCCGAATCCTCGGTGTCAGCGGCATTCTGGGCGGCTTGCTTCCTCCCAAATTGGGTGACACAAGCTGGCGTATTGCGTTCTTATTGGGCCTATTTGCCGCGCCGACCGTTTTTCATGCCTTGGTACCTGTCGAGTACATCATCGCGCCGCGCATAGAAGCGGCCGAGTGGATGGTCGTGGTTGCCGGCCTGTTGGTTGGAATCGGCACTCGCTATGCCTCAGGCTGTACGAGTGGCCACGGTGTTTGTGGTTTGTCTCGACTATCGCCTCGCTCTTTAGTCGCCACCGCTTCATTCATGAGCGCTGGTTTTATGACTGTCTACGTCGTCCGCCATCTCATCTAAGGAATTGCCATGATTCAGCAGAACCCTATTTATCGCGTCACTGAATTCGCTGTGGGCTTGATGTTCGGTCTGGGCCTGATGGCGTCGGGAATGACAGATCCCGGCAAAGTCATCGGCTTTCTCGATCTTTTCGGGGCTTGGGACCCTTCACTAGCGCTGGTCATGGGTGGCGCCGTCGTAGTAGGCTTTTTTGCTTTTTCTCTCGCCAAGAAACGTACATCCACTTTCTTGGGTGGGGTGCTACGTTTTCCGACAAACACTCAAATGGACAAACCCTTGGTGATTGGCAGCCTCATGTTTGGTGCAGGCTGGGGACTCGGTGGTTTTTGTCCCGGCCCTGCACTGGTGTCGATGGCAGATGGTCAACCGAAGGCGATGTTATTTGTAACGGCCATGCTGATCGGCATGTTGGGCTTTGAATTAATGGATCGATTTGTTCATGCCCCACGTAAGGCCAAACTCAACGCCGCCTGAACTCACTCCTTGGAGACGACATGGATATCAAATCACTTACCGTCAATCTTTCAGTTAGCCCGCAACTTTTAGTCAACGAGATGGAAGCCGTTGCGCAAGCCGGATTCAAAGCCATCATTTGCAATCGGCCAGACGGTGAAGGACCTGACCAACCGAGCTTCAAGGAAATAGAAGCCGCCGCCGAGCATTACGGTATCCAGGCGCGTTACCTGCCTGCCGAGACGGGTAAGGTCAGCGATCAAGATGGTCAAGCCTTCGGACAACTGCTGCAAACATTGCCAGGCCCGATCTTGGCGTATTGCCGCACCGGCATGCGCTCCACCACCATGTGGGCGCTGTCTCAAGCGGGTGCTATGCCTTTGCCGCAGATTCTCGAAGCCGGTCAAAAAGTAGGCTTTGACCTGAAAGCCCTGGTACAACGCATCGCCAATGGCGGCAAAACCCCGAGCAACCAAGCGGATGCCAGCCACGACATTGTGATCGTCGGCGGTGGCTCAGCGGGCATCGCTGTTGCTGCCAGCTTGCTTGCACGCAGCCCTTTGCTCGACATCGCCATCATTGATCCAGCCGATGCGCACTACTACCAACCTGGCTGGACCATGGTGGGTGGCGGTGTTTTCAATGCGGGCGAGACAGCACGCACGATGGCCTCTGTGATTCCAACCGATGTTCGCTGGATTAAGGCAGCCGTTGCTGCGTTTGAGCCCGAGAGTAATCAAGTTATTTTGGAGGGCTGTCGGGTAGTGAAGTACAAACACTTGGTGGTTTGCCCGGGCTTGAAACTGGATTGGCAAGGGATTGAAGGCCTCAATGACACCTTGGGTCGCAACGGCGTCACCTCCAACTATCGTTTCGACTTAGCACCGTATACCTGGGAGCTCGTTCAAAAACTGAAATCTGGCAAAGCGCTGTTTACCCAACCACCGATGCCGATCAAGTGTGCGGGTGCGCCGCAGAAGGCGATGTACTTGTCTGCAGACCATTGGACCCGTCAGGGCGTACTCAACAATATTGACATCCAGTTTTGTAATGCAGGCGCGGTCCTGTTTGGCGTCGCCGACTATGTGCCGGCACTGATGGAATATGTGAAGAAATATCACATTGGCCTAAATTTTGGTGAGACCTTGGTAGCGATCGATGGCCCCGGCCACAAGGCAACGTTCGTGAAGAATCTGGCCGATGGCAGTAAAGAAAAAGTGGTGCGGGACTTTGACATGATTCATGTTGTACCGCCCCAGAAAGCGCCCGACTTTGTGCGCGTCAGCCCGCTGGCTGATGCTGCCGGTTGGGTCGATGTCGACCCTGCCTCGTTACGCCACAAAACCTTCACCAATGTGTTCGCCTTGGGTGACGTGACCAACACCACGAACGCCAAAACTGCTGCCGCTGCCCGCAAGCAAGCACCGGTAGTCGCTCATAACCTATTGGCTGCCATGGGCAAGCTGCACGGCGAAGCCAAGTACGACGGCTATGGCTCGTGCCCGCTGACCGTTGAGCGCGGCAAAATCGTCTTGGCCGAGTTCACCTACGGCGGCAAGTTGGCACCCAGCTTTCCTAGCTGGCTCATCGACGGTACCAAACCTTCCGCGCTCGCTTGGTATCTGAAAGAACGCGTATTGCCACCTATCTATTGGGAGGCCATGCTCAAAGGCCGCGAGTGGTTAGCACAGCCTGACATGGTGGGCTGATGAGCGCTGCTGCACGCTGGCTACCAGCAATACCGATTCTCGAATGGGGCCGACAGTACAATCGAGAAACTCTCACCAACGACCTGGTGGCGGCACTGATCGTCACCATCATGTTGATCCCGCAAAGCTTGGCCTATGCGCTGCTTGCAGGATTACCGGCCGAGGTGGGGTTATATGCCAGCGTAGCGCCTCTGTTCCTGTATGCCGTCTTGGGTAGTAGTCGTGTATTAGCCGTAGGCCCGGTCGCTGTTGTATCACTCATGACCGCAGCGACTGTGGCCGAACACGCCGCTGCAGGTACGCATGCGTATTGGCAGGTCGCTATCACCTTGGCATTCTTATCCGGCGGCTTATTGCTACTCATGGGTTTACTCCGCCTGGGCTTCTTGGCTAATTTTTTGAGCCATCCCGTGATCTCCGGTTTCATCTCCGCTTCCGGTTTACTCATCGCACTGAGCCAACTGAAAACCATCATGGGTGTGAAAGCAGAGGGTCATAACTTTATTGAACTGCTCAACTCGCTGATGCATCAAGCCTCCAGCGTGCATCTGCTCACGCTGTCGGTCGGTGCAGCCGCCACCGTATTTTTGTTTTGGGTGCGTAAGGGTTTAAAGCCCTTGCTAGTAAAAGCTGGTTTAAGTCTAAGGCTCGCCGACATGGTGGCCAAAGCCGGCCCGGTCGCCGCGATTGCACTCACCACGCTACTGGCATGGCAGCTGGATTGGCAAGGACAAGGTATGAAGTTGGTCGGCACAGTACCGCAAGGTCTGCCACCGA
>Ga0172372_10006974_pt1 | contig 15276 bp, 16 predicted proteins | sample LakKiv5m_2_FD_114544 | JGI IMG/M metagenome (GOLD analysis project Ga0172372, IMG submission 114544) | Freshwater microbial communities from Kabuno Bay, South-Kivu, Congo - kab_092012_9.5m | ecosystem: Environmental > Aquatic > Freshwater > Lake | place: Democratic Republic of the Congo...
CTTCCGCGGGGCTTTCTAATTTCTGGAGTCCGGCATGGAACTGACGCTCGAGCAAGCTCAGCAGTATCTGGCAACTCTCGGTATCACCTTGCCGGACTTCCTGTTGCAGATCCTGGTTGGCCAGGCGAACAGCATTGACGCGTGCTTGATCGGAGCGGGCTACCCGAACGCCACCGCGCTGCTGATTAAGCTGTATCTGCTGGGCCTCCTGTCGATCGCACAGGGCGACAAGTACGTCAGCAGCGAAACCGCACCAAGCGGCGCATCGCGTTCGTATCGCTACAAGAGCCTCGGCGACAGCTGGCGCGGCGTAAGCGGACTGCTGCGCGGGCTCGACAAGGCCGGTTGCGCGTCCGATCTGATCCCACCTGATCCGACGGGAACTGCGCATGCGGGCTTGTGGATCGCAAAGGGAGGCTGCACGCCATGCGAGTAAAGATCGGCGAGCAATGGTTCGACAGCAGTGAAGTCGCAATCTGCGTTCAAGTTTCCGAACGCGAGCAAGCGCAGATAGCGAACATGGATCGCGCGATCGCGACCGAAGGGAAATTCGCATCCTTCCCCGACGGCTTCGGCACCGTGGATCAAATGTTCGAGTTCATGCGCGGATGAGCAGCATCGCGCGCTGGTCGTACAAGAACACCGCGACCATCAGGCCTTTCGTCTCGCTCGATCAGATGAGCGGGCAATCGGTCTACGGCGACGAGTTCGAGATCGCCTGCAACTGGACCGCCGAGAGCAAGCCCGAGCGCGAGTCCGGTGGCATGTCCGGCTCACGCGGTGCCGAGTTCATCTCGCAGCACATCATCTACACCGAGGACGCACGGCCGAAGTACCTCGACATGATCAAGCTCGGCGGCCGAGATGATTGGGAGGAAATCCGATCCGTCACGGTCTGGGAAATGGCGATGTTCGGCGACACGCCGGACTACAAGCTGGTGACCTGATATGCCTGTCAAGGGCATCGAGCGCGTGAAGCGCAATTTCCGCGTCGCGGTGAAGGAAATCAGCGAAGGCACCACCGAGCGAACGGTCTACATGATCCTGAGCCAGGGCGGTGCGATGGCGGCGCAGATGACGCCGGTCGACACCAGCACGCTTATCAATAGCCAGACGGCACCACAGATCAGCGTGAAGCGCGGCAAGGTGGCCGGCGCCATCGGCTACACCTCCGCATACGCGGCCGCCGTGCACGAGGCACCAGGCAAGCTGAAGGGCGAGCCGCGTGCTCACTTCGGAAAGACGCGAGAAGGCGTCGAGTTCGGCGGCGGCACCGAGAAGGGCAACTATTGGGATCCGAACGCGGAGCCCGAATTCCTGAAGAAGGGCTTCGATCAGATCAGGCCATCGATCCCCGCGATCCTGAGGAAGGCCTACCGTGTTTGATGCCTTCGTCACATGGCTGCAGCTGACGCTCGCTACTTCGGAGTACACGTTCAGCCGCGGCATGTGGCTCGAAACGACGGAACTACAGACCCGTCGAATCGCCGCGGTGTTGCAGACAGGCGGCCTCGCTCCCGACGTGGACGATCGCCGCGTGCGCTTCCGACTGATCTTGCTGGGTCCGCGCAACGACCGCTCCGCAGCGCCGCTGCTGCTCACCGACATGGAGGCGCTCATGACCGCCTCACTGGGTGATTCCAGGCCCTGCGGCGCCGCGTCCGTGCGCGCCATCACCGAACCCGTAGGCGCCGCCTACACCACCGAAAACCGGGCTTGGTACAGCCTGGATTTTGAAGTTCTCTTTTAACCGTAGGAGCAGCAACCATGCCGTGTGAAAACACCAAATTCGTTGGGCGCGATGTCGTGCTCGAGTACTACATTGGCTGCGGCGACACGCTGCCCCTGCCGAATCAGTGGAAGCGCCTCGGTTCGATGCGCACCAAGGAATTCAATCTCGAGTGGGAAACCACCGATGCCACCGACGACAGCTCGATCGGCAAGCTGCGCGAGATGCTCGCCACCTTCCTGACGCTGGGCATCTCCGGCGACGGCACGGTGAAGGTTTCGGACGGCGATGCGTCCAACCTGGTCGAACTCACGAAGCACGTCGCCAACCCGGAAGCCACCAACGGCCAGCCAAATGCCTGGGTCCGCCTGACCTTCCCGGACCTCACTTTCACGGCCTACATGATCGTCACGAACATGAGCCGCAGCGCGCCGTACGACGACGTTGCCACGTACAGCTTCGAATCGTCGTCAACCGCTTCCGACTTCGGCCTGCTGGTCGACGACACGCCTGACCCGGATGCTGCCGATGTCGCGTCTGTGGACGTCACGCCGGCGACCGTGTCGCTCGCGGTCGGTGCCTTCTCGCAGCTGACCGTCGCCGTGCTGCCGGGCGACGCGCCGAGCGGCGTCACCTACGTCAGCTCTTCGCCGGCCGTGGCCACGGTCTCGCAGAACGGCCTGATCACCGCGGTCTCCGCCGGCTCCGCGACCATCGCGGTCCGGGCGAACGCCGACCAGACCAAGACCGACACCTGCGTCGTCACCGTCACGGCGTGATCCTCACAGAGGTAGGTGAGATCGGGGTGCGCGTGGGCGGAGCGCTGTACGTGCTCCGCCCATCGCTGCATGCGATGTCGACACTCGGCAGCCCCGTCGAAATCGTCGAGTTGTTCGCGCGCGTGATGGACGCTGCGCACGACGATGGCGCCGTTTTGGCGCAGCTCGACAGCGCCCTGAAGACGCTCTCCGCGTGCGCGGCCGACGCCGATGTCGATCGCATCAGCGAGACGTTCGGCCATTTCGATGTGCGGCTGAACTACGTGCCCGGCCTTGCGCCGATCGATCACATCCTCCCTCTCGCGCGCTGCCTGCTGAAGCACGGCATCACCGGCGCTCTGCCTCCCCTGCCCACCAAACCAGGCCAAGAGCCCGAGTACCTGCGCGAATTCAACGCGCGTGATCACGTTGCGCTCGCAATGGCGCATCTAGGTCTCAGCGAGCGGGATTCGTGGAACCTCACGATGACGACTCTCGCGGGAGCCCTGCGCGCCAAGTTCCCCGCCGCCCATAGCAACGCGCCCGGCGCGCGTGCTCCGAGCAAAGATCAGCATGATGCGACGATGGCCTGGTTCGAGAAGGTGCAGGCCAAGCGTCGCAAAAAGGTGACGGTGCACTGATGGACGGAATGAACGTCGGCACCATTTACTACGAGGTGGAGTCCGACACAGCGCAGCTCGTCAACAGCACGGTCGCGGTCGACGGTAGCCTCGACCACCTGCAGCAGACGATGCGCAAGACTGACGGCGCAGCGGCGAAGCTCGAAACCAAGATGGACAAAGTGGCCGCGGCCGCCAAGAACTTCGGGCGCGAGGCGAACACCGCGAACTCTTCTGTCAGTGGCCTGCTGAAACTCATGGGCGGCCTGCTGACGCTCCAGGGGGCCAATACGCTGATCCAGATGGCCGAGGCCTACGGCGAGATGGCCGAGCGCGTGCGCATGGCCACCGGCAGCCAGGAAGAGTACGAGATGGTGCAGCAGCGCCTGCTGGCGACTGCGAACGGCACCTATCGCTCACTGGCCGAAGCGCAAGAGGTCTACATCCGCACCGCGGATTCGTTGCGCTCGATGGGCTACAGCACCGCGCAGGTGCTCGACATCACCGACTCGATGTCCTACGCGTTCGTGAAGAACGCCACCAGCGTCGACCGCGCGAACAGCGCCATTGACGCGTACACGAAGTCGATCAACAAGGGGAAGGTCGAGTCCGATTCGTGGGAATCGATCATCGCGGCCATCCCCACCGTCATCAACGACATCGCGACAGCCAGCGGCAAGACCTCGGCTGAGATCCGCGAGATGGGCGCTTCCGGCAAGATCACGGCGCAGATGTTGAACGAGGGTTTGCGCCAGTCGTTCGAATCGAACAAGGCCGCCGCCGACGGTATGGCCACGACGGTGAAGGATGCATTCACCAATCTTCGGAACGTGATCAGCGCTTATCTCGGCGAAGCCAATATGGCTTCAGGCGCGACCGGTGTTCTTTCCAAGGCAATCATCCTTCTCGGCAACAACATCGACCTAGTAGTGAAGACGCTGCTGTCGGCCGGTGCTGGAGCGCTTGCAGCCTACATTGCGAAGACCGGCGCAATGGCTGTAATTAGCATCAAGGCGATGCTCGCTGCACGCGCGCAGGCGGCAGAAGAGTTGAACCTCGCGCGGGCGCATGCCGCCACGACGGCGGCAACGCTGGCAAACGCGGAGGCGCAGGTTGGACTTACCGTCACTCTCGCCGAGGCGACGGCCGCCAAAAATGCAGCAGCGGCAGCAGACGCCAGGCTTGCAGCTGCCGAACGAGCAGTCGCGGCTTCTAGCATTTCGCTGATGGGGATTCTTGGCGGCCCAGTTGGAATCATCGCCCTAGTCGCCAGTGCGGCAGCTGGCATCTACCTTTTCAGCGATAGCGCGACCAGTGCCCGCCCTCCCATCGACGAACTCACCGCATCGCTAGAAGGCCTAGGCGGCGCGATGCTGACCCTGCGCCGGCAGCAGATGGAGGAATCCATCGCTGACCTTGAGAAGGATGCGGCCAAGGCGCGAGTCGCCTACGACAGGCTGGCCGAGGGCATCGCCATCGTCGAGAAGCGCGGCGGCGCCTGGGCAGAGAACCTGGGCGACATGCGCAAGCAGCTGGTTGAATCCGATGCTGCTGTCGAGCAAGCAAACGAAAACCTCAAGAAGCACCGCGATGCGCTGGCACAAATCAACGCCGAGATCGAGAAGCGGAAGAACCCGGTCTCTGCCGAAGCGCCTGCAGCCGCAGGCGATCCCCAAGTCGCAGAACGCCTCCAAGCGATGCGCGACGAGCTCGCGCTCACCAAACTGCAAGGCGAAGCCCGCATCCGTTTGCAGGCCATTCAAAAGCTCGGCGCGACCGCAACTGCGGAGGAGCGCGCCGAAGCCGCAGGCCTCGCAGTCCAGATCGATCGAATCGAGAAGGCCCGCGAGGCGCTGACGAAGTCCACGCAGGAAGCGAAGCAGGCCGAAGAACAGAACCTGCGCGTCATCTACGACCTCAACGAAGCTCTGCTGATGGCGAGCAAGAGCGGCGAAGAACTCGCCGTCGCCAAGGCTCTGTCCAAGCTCAATCCGGCCGCATCCGCTGAAGAAGTCGCCAACGTCGAGGCCCTTGCCCGCGCGCTCTACAAAGTCCAGGAGGCGACGGACAACACCGCCCTCCTAGGCCAGATGGACCCCTACGCCGGCGAGCAGCAGCACTTCGAACAGCAGCTCGAGAACCTGCGCAAGCTCAACGAGGCCTACGACGAGCACACCAACCAGAAGCTGCTGAGCGATCAGCGCTACCTGGAGCTCAAGACCTCAGCGGAACAAGAGCACGCCGCAGCGATGGCCGCGCTCGAGGAGGAACGGTTCCGCCAGCAGTCGGCCGGCAATGAATTGGTCATGGCGACGCTGGATCAACTGAAGTACGCCACCACCGACGTCTTCATGTCGATGCTCGACGGCACGTTCAAGGCTACGGACGCTGTTCGTGCTCTCGGTGGGGCCATCCTGCGCGAAGCGGTGAGCGCCATCGCGGAGATGGGTATCGCCCAAGTGAAGGCCTGGATCATCGGGCAGTCCGCGCAGGCTGCAGCAGCGGCGGCATCGGTTGCCGCAGGCGCCACGGTTGCCGCTGCATGGGCCCCGGCTGCTGCCGCCGTGAGCCTGGCCAGCTTCGGCGCCAATGCCGCGCCCGCCGCGGCTGGGATTGCCTCCACGTACGGGGTCGCTTCCGCACTCAGCATCGCCGGCGGTCGTCAGTACGGCGGCGATGTTGCCGCACAGAAGCTGTACCGCATCACCGAAGGCGGACGCCCCGAGGTCTACAACGCGGCCAACGGCCAGCAGTTCCTGCTCCCAGGAACGCGCGGCAACGTCGAGCCGATCAAATCCTCGAACAGCCCGATGCAGGTCAACGTGCACAACTACAGCGGGGTGCAGGTGGACACGCGACAGAGGGGGCCGAGCCAGGTCGACGTGATCATCCAAGCGGCGGTGAGCATGTCGCAAGCCAGCGCACTCGATGACGCGCGCACCAACGGCCCCGTGACCCGAACCAGCAACTCGCGCACGGGCGCTCGACGCAAGCCAGTCAAAGCAGGGCGCCGCTGATGGCCACCGAAATCGTTTGGCCGTTCGCCGACGTGACATGGCAGATCGGCCCGTTGAGCTATTCGCGCGCGACGCAGTACGCGGAGCTCCGCACGAGACGCGGGCGGCAAATGCTTCGCATCGGTACCAATGGCTCGAGCACGGTGAACCTTTCGGTCGTGCTCAGCGACGTGCAACTCGCGGACTTCGACGGCTGGATTCAGCACACGCTCGCCGGCGGCGGCAAGTGGTTCCGCGCGCCGGTAAAGCTCAGCGGCATTCGGCAGGAGCGAGAGCTGCGCTTGCTCAACATCGGCGAGCCCGTCCAAGCGATCGGCCTATCGGGAAAGTGGACCGTCCCCTGCACCGCGGAGACGCGGGTGGGGTCGGCGCCGGCGGTGGAAGTGTTCAGCGGTTATCTCAATCCCAACCCTCTCATCATCGGGTGAGCATCGAACATGGAATTCAAGAGCTACGTCGTCCAACGCATGGACCCGACGGACAACAAGCCGCGCAACTACGCAGGCGCTTCGGTGCGTGTGTTCCTAGCGGGCACGCGCACGGACGCACCGGGCGTGCTCGACGGCGCCGGCAACCCCGGCACGCCCGGCTGGACGGCCGACGGCAACGGCGCCATCACCATCCAAGCCCCAGGCCCGGAAGTGGGCGCCACGGGCATCTACGACATCGAAGCGGTGTCGGCGGATGGCACGGTGACGATCTTCGTGCCGGGGGAGCGGTTTTCGGATGTGGCGGCGTTGGCGGTGCAGACGAAATCAAGCGCGGACCTGGTGGCCGGACTAGCGCCGACCGTGCAGGCCAATGCCGATCAAACTCAGATCAACGCGACCCAAGTAGCAACTGACCGAGCAATCGTGCAGGCAGCTGCGCAATTCACGACTACCCGAAATGATGTGCGCCTCGCAGTGCAGGGGAAGCTCGCGTCGTACACCTACGACAACACGGCCAAGACCATCACTTTCTCAGCGGTAGGCTCGCAGGTCGCCGATGGTGTCAACGTCGCAGTTGGGAATCGATTGGTCGTGCCGAACGAAGGCGTGGCCTCCGGCATCTATGACGTGACGACCAATGGTCCCGCAGTCGCAGGGGTGTGGGCGCGTTCGGCCGACTGCGACACAGGCGCTGAGTTGGTTGGTGCCTGTGTTCGCGTTACTGAAAGTTCAAGCGCCGATCGCGTGAACGCCCGGTATAGGGTGGATCAATCGGAAATAACACTCGGTACAACGCCCATCACTTTTTCGCAGCAGCCCGGGGCGGTTGCTGGCGAAGCTGCGGCGCGAGCTGCAGCGGATGCTCTCAAAACCGACCGAACTGGTAACAAGGCTGCCTCTCTCCCGAATCAATTCACCGCTGACGAATTGGCATTTAGAGATTCCTCTGGCATCACAGTTGGATCGAATACGTCTTTGACGTTCGAGAATTCTGCGGTAACGGGCAAGCTTCGCGCGAAAACCACTAATACCGGCTCTGCAAACACGCGAAACATGATCATCGCGAAGTCGGTCGCGGGACTAAATCCCAGTATTCCGACGATCAGCGGCGCGATCACGATTGAGAACTCTAGCGGCACCACCCGCAGTGTGACCTTTCGGCAGAAAAACGCGGCTGGAACGATTCTGGGGACGCCTCTCGTCAAGACGCCAGAGATTCTCACCGGTGAGCAGGTTATCCAGACGCCGGGCGTCGCAAGAGAGACCGGAGTTGCTTCGGTCGAATGGGTCATTAGCATGTCGAAAGCGACGGGCGACTACTTCTATGTCGGGGACCAGTACTTGGCTGATGGCCCGTCTGCCGAATTCACCCCGCCTCCGCGCGGAGTGAACCTCTGGCCCGATCCACTCTGTGACGACGGCAATCCGGTCGCCGGATTCAAGAACGGTGTCGCGAGACTGGAGGGCGGAAAACGCTGGGTCGATTTCTCTGGAGCCGATACGCTCGTGCGTCGGTTCCGCTTCGATGCAGTTGACGAGTTTGCGCCGGGCGCGATCCTGTCTCTTATCGGTACGCGCGTTGCGACTTATACCGGCTCCCCGGCGCTTCCATTGGGTCAGGCCTGCGCCGAAGCGTTTGTATTCCTCGATGCTTCGCTTACCGAGATCAGCCGTGTGGAGAACACGCAGATCAATGCGGCGAGTGGAGTCGAAGAGGCTGTAGCGGTAAAGGCAACAGTACCGACGTGCGCTTACGTCGACGTGTGGGTTGGGAAGCGCCTCAATACGACGAAGATGAGCTATGCGGCGCTGGACCTTAAGAGCTCGCTATCGCAGTCCAAGGCTATCCCGACTCCGCGCCCGCCGAACATCATTCGCGATCGTCGCGTGTTCGTTTCCGCGGCTGGATCGAACAGCGGATCAGGCTCCGAAGCCAGTCCGCTGCTGACGTTGGCCGCCGCAGTGGCGAGTGACAAAGTCGCAAACGGCGGCGAGATCATCATCAACAGCGATGGCGAATTCGCGCTCGGTGGTGCGCCATTGGATTTGTCGGCCATCACCGGGCCCGTTTCGATCATCGCTCGATCGGCATACCGCGCCTACGCGACGCGCTCAACAAAGTTGACGAGCATCACGAAGACCGGTGGCTATTCGAAGGTGTACCAGTCGACCGTGGCTGAAGCCGTGATTCCGACCGTCGGCAACGAAGCGTTCTACTACGCGTGGCACCACGATGTCCCCGACGCGACGACGCTGATCGCATTGGCGGATCGCTTGGCACCGCAGCGTGGCCGGTCGAATCGGTTGCCTCATACTCGTATCCGTTACGTCGCGAGCATTGCTGCGATCGACGCTGCGTCGACGCCGAGTTGGTACTACGACCGCACGGCCGGCATCTTCTACTTCTCCATTGCGGGTGGTGCCGACGCGACGGCGGCAGATATTCGACTGCCTCAGCGCTCCAGCCCGTGCATCCAACGCACCAACGGCATCACGTCAATCATCGGTCTCGAAATTCTGTACGGTCATCGTGGACTGAGTTTCACTGCCGCTGATCGCGTGGAGCTGTATGACGTGATTGTTGGCGCATGCACTGACAATCCGATTTACTACAGCAATATTCGATTCGCCACTCAGCATCACGTCGAAACCTTCGGCGGCGGCAACGATGGATTCGGCGGGCACGCATCACCCGCCAACGGTCGTCGCTGCGTCACTCGGTATCTCGACTGCTGGTCTCATGACAATGGCGGCGATGGCTCGTCCGACCACGAGTATTTCGAGGACAACTACGAGGGCGGGCTCTACGAGTACAACGGCAAGGCCGGCATCGTCCCCGCGAATGGGTGCCATGCCACGGCGCGCGGCGTCCATGCGCGCAACAATGGCCTGATCACGGCCGAAGGCGGCGGTGGTTTTGCGATCACCAATGCTGCGACGGACGGCGGCGTGGGTACGCAGTTCGACATCCGAGGCTGTGTAAGCGAGCGGAACCCGTTCAATTACATGTGCGGCCCGAATGGAGCCGCTGGCGGTACGGCCGAGGCGAGTCAGCTGATGCGCCTCTTCGACACCCTGAGTCTCGACGCGACGACGGCGGGACTGTTTGCGAACACCGGCACTCTGTACTCGTTCGATTCTCGGGATGCTGGCTCGGCTCAAGCCAAGATGACGATCAGCGGCGGTCAGATCGTGGTTCGGAATAGTCCTGTCGTCTCCTGATTCGTAATGCTCCCCACCCTCCAACTCTCCCATCCCCTGATGGGAGAAAGCCCCCTGCTGCTCGTCGCCGACGCCGTCGATCACGTGCTGCTCGTCGACGGTGTGCCGACGCTGTTTGTGGCTGATGCCGCGCTGTCGCTGCCGCTGCCGCCGGTCGATGAGACCGGCCGCGTCGACATCGACATCACCATCGGCAACGAAGACAAGCAGCACACCGCGCGCTTCGCGGTCCTGCGCGGCTCCGCGGTGGCACCGGTGGCGATCGCGCGCTGGTATGACGATGCCGGCGTGCTCGACGTGCAGGCCACGCTCGAGCTGCAGGAGCCGCGCGCTGTGGGCGCGGGAATCAACGCCTCATTGCGCAGCGAGAACGATGAGGACGTGCCCGCGCATCCGCTCACGCACACGCTGGAGAACACGCCGACGATTCGGGGCATGCAATGAGCCTGCTCGGCAAGATCATCAGTGCGCCGTTCCGTGCGGTCGGCGCGCTGTTCCAGGCGCTGGTCAAGATTCCAAAGCCGGACACGACGCAGGCCGATCCGGTCTACGAATTGCGCACGGGCAATTCGCCGGTGCGTGTCGGCGACCCGGCGGCGTGGTTGTTCGGGGAGTCGTCGTTCTATCCATCGCTTTTATCTCGGTGGACGGAGTTCCGCGGCAAGCAGCAGATCGAGCATCTGTTGTTCGAAATTTGCTATGGCCCTTGCCAGCCGTTGCAGATCACCAACGGCGACCAGCCGTTCGCTGCAACCGCGAGCGTGCGCCAGCAGTTTGCGCAGCCGGGCGAGCGCACCACGCTGGGCAATGCCAGCGTGTACGTGAAGAATTTCGATCAGCCCCTGGAGCTGCTCGGCGGTGCGCTGGACCTGCAGCCGTACGAGGCGAACGTGACGTTCGACGTGGGTGGCGCGGTGACGGTGAATTCGTCGGCGCAGCCGTTCGATGGTCGCGGGCCCGGCGATCGCTTCACCGTCACTGGTGGGAGCAATGCGGTGGAATGGGTGCTCGACACCGTCGCCGATTCGCGTCACGCGACCGCGCACCGGCGCGATGGCTCGGCGATCGTCGCCGAGACGGCGGACGTGACGCTGAACATGTACGTGGTGGCGATCGGCGGTGGTGGTGGATTTGCGTACCAGCTGCGCTCGCTCGTGGAGACGGCGGATGACGACGACGGCAACCCCGAGAACATCGCGGTGACGTTCGACCCCGGCGACGGGGTGACCGGAACAGTGGAATTGCCCGGTGACGATTACTGGGGCGATCTAGCGGTGCCGGACGATATCCAGTCCGCACGCGGGCTCAATGCGGGGCAGGACTTTGCGCTGCTGGCCATCAGCGGCAAGTTCGGCATCCTGCGGCCGGCGCCGGTGGCGGAGACGCTGACGACGTCGCTGGTGCGCGTGCGGCGGCTGTACGGGCCGTTCGATCTCTGTGCGCCTGGCCAAGTCATCGACGGCTTCAACGTCAACATCATCGCACAGGCCGGCATCTACCGGACCAACAGCAAGGGCAAGCTGCGCACGGCCACCGTGGGCTTCGAGCCGCTGATCCAGTTGGTGGACGATGCGGGCAATGCGCTGGGCTCGCTGACGTCGCTCGGCGAGCAGGAGATGAGCGGCCGCGACCGCACCGTGCAGCGCGAATCCTTTCCGTTCACCGGCCTCGCGACGGGGCGATATCAGCTCTACCTGGCGCGCACGTCGCCGGCGACCGATGACGACGGCCGCAGCGATGCGCTGTCCGTGCACAGCCTGGTGGGCTTCGTGGTGACCGGCGCGGTGGACCCGGCGTACAGCGAGTACACCACGCGCCTGCAGATGGTGGTGCAGAGCAATGCGGCGCTGAGCGGCGAGCTCAAGGTGAAGGTGCGCGCGCGCGGCATGCATGCGCTGTGGGATGGCGCGGCGTGGACGGTGCCGCAGCCGACGGAGAGCGTAGCGGCAGCATGGAGCGCGCTGCTGCGCGCCGCCGGCCGTAGCGTGGATATCGAGCGCTGGACGGCGCTGCATACCGACTGCGCGGCGCGCGGCTGGAAGTATCACGCCTACCTCACGGGCTCGATGACGCTCGCCGACGCGGTGGAAGAGGTGTTGCGCGCGGGCGATGCGCGGCGCTGGCTGAACTGGACCACCGGTTTGCGCACGCTGTGGATGGACCGCGAGCCCGGCGCGCCGGTGCTGATGCTGCATGACGACAACGTCGACGAATCCGGCAACGATGACCTGGATTTCGGCGCGATTCCGGTCGATGCGCCGACCGGCCTGTACGTGGAGTACACGGATCGGCGCACGGGCGAGGCGCGCGAGGTGCTGGTGGGCGACGCGGAGCGCGCGGAGAGCTATCAACTCAAGGGTGTGACGAGCCGGCAGCAGGCATTCGAACTCGGATATCGCGAGCTGATGCGCACGCTGTACCGGCGGCAATCGCTGGAGGGTGACGTGCTGTGGATTCAGCGGCACCGCGGGCTCGGCGATGCGGCGCTGGTGCAGAGCTACCAGCATGGGCTCGGGCAGATGGGATCGCTGCAGTCTGCGGCCGGCCTGGTGCTGGTGAGCGATACGGCGTTCGAATGGCACCCGAGCTTGCCGCATCGCGTGTGGCTGGTGGACCGCGAGGCGGTGCCGTCGGCGCCGATCGCGTGCTTGCGGGGCGTGAGCGACCAGCACTTGGTGCTGGCGGTGTCGCCCGGCGCGCTGGATCTCGGTGAGGACGGCGGCGAGCCGACCGTGCTGATCCTGGGCCACGAGGGCCGCGAGCCTGCGAAGGCGCTGGTCGCCGGCATCGGCGAGAGCAGCGACGACTACATCGCCACCATCACCGCGCTGCTCGATGCGCCCGAGGTATACGCGGATCCAGGCCCGGCGCCGCCGGACGAGTACCCGGCCAGCGGCGAGCCACCGGAGCTAATCATCGATGACCTGGTGCTGGCACTCGGTGATGGGATGGTGCTGGCAACGTGGACACCACCGCCGGAAGCGTTCGCGACGGTGCTCGAGTATCGGCGGCCGGGCCTGCCGGATTGGACGCCGATCGATCCTGTGTTCGGCGGCTCGGCCGGTATCGAGATCGTGTCGAGCGGGTTGTACGAAGTGCGGGTATACGCGCTGGGCCCGATGGGTGCGATCGGGCCGCTGTCGGACCCGGCGAGCATCGAGATTGCGCCGCTGCCGCTGAGCGTGACGATTCGGCCGCCGGCCACTACGGCGATGGCCTACGGTACGTCGGCGCGGCTGTACACGAATCCCGTCGAGGTGTTCGTGACGGGCGGTGTAGCGCCGGTCACAGGCGGCTGGGTGTACGTGAGCGGCAGTGAGGATATCTCGGCGGCGAATGCGGCGATCACGCGAACCAGCTGGACCAATGACGTCGATCTCGCGCGCGGTGGATACGTGAGCGGCGTGTGGCGCTATGAGGCTGAGGATTCGCTGGGCGCCACGGCCGCGAGCCCGAGCGTGCCGATTTCGATCGAGCGGGCCCTTAATTCCGGCCCGGGTGGAGTGGAGTACTGATGCGCAAGATCGTGATAGTGGATGGGATGCCGCGGATCAGCACGGTGTTACGCCCCGTTTCCGAGCCGCTGCAGCCGAAGGTCGAGCGACTGGAGGCGCGCGTCGCCGAGCTCGAGGCCGCGCTGGAAGCATCGCCACCGGATACTGAGACGCAGGTCTCGGACGAGGGAGATGGCTCGGCGTAGAGTTCGGGGTGTCCGGTGTGCTGATGCCGGGCAACTCCGCTGGAAAGGAAGGAAGCCCGCCGGTCGAAAGCCGGTGGGCTTTTTTATGCCCGTTGCCCCGCCTTGAGCGGGGTTTTCTCGTTTCTGGAGTTCGCATGCCCCGCACTACCATCAAGGAGCTGCAGGCGCGGCTCCGCGCTTCCGGCCGTTACCGCGGCGAACTCGACGGGCTCTATGGCCCCCTCACGCGCGCCGGTGTCATGATCGCGATGACGGACGGCCCCGATACGCTTCTCAACGCTCAGGACTTCGCTGACAGCGCGGCACGGCTTGGCGTCACGCCGGCGCATGTTCGCGCGGTGACGATCGTTGAGAGCTCGGGCGCCGGATTCGCGAGCGGCCGGCCGGTGCTGCTGTTCGAACCCCACCGATTCTCCAAGGCGACACAGCGTCGCTTCGACACGATCGCCCCGCTCGTCTCGTATCCGAAATGGGACCGGACGAAGTATCCGAAGACCCAGGGCGATCGATACGAACAGCTGCTCGTCGCCGTCGGCTTGGACGTTGACGCTGGCTTCGCATCGGCGAGCTATGGGCGCTTCCAGATCCTCGGCGAGAACTACGCCGCCTGTGGGTTCGTGAGTCCATTCGAATTCGCGGTCGCCCAGGCCCATGACGAGCGCACGCAGCTGCGCAGCTTCGAGCACTTCATCTACGCCAACGGGCTTGTCGACGCGCTGCGAGTGAATGACTGGGATAAGTTCGCGCGCGGCTACAACGGCACGGCATACCGCGAGAACGGCTACCACGCCAAGCTCGCCGCAGCCTTCCGCGCCGCCGGCGGCCGCGCGTGATTCGCGGAGCACTCGAATGGACACGAAAGCACTGGCCGCCGATCTGCGAATGGGCGGTCATCATCTTTGTAGCGGTTGGACTTATCTGCGTGTGGCTGCGATGAGCGAATCGACCCCGGAAGAGATCGCCGCAACGCTGACGGATCAGATCGCAGCCATCCGTGAGGCCAAGGGCCGCCTCGCCAGAGCCATGCATGCCGAGCGCGAAGGTGCGCGCAATCGCGCCCAGGCCGAGGCCGATATCAGGACCGCTCACCTCGTGATCGCGCATCTGCTGCGCGGCGCCGTGGGCGAAGAATTCTTCGAGGTTTACTCACGAATCAGGGGGCAATGATGGATTGGAAATCAGTGGCCGGCGTGCTGCCGGCCGGGCTCGATTTGGTAGGCAAGGTCATCGGCGGGCCGATCGGTGCGGTCGCGCAAACCGGCGGCACGCTGCTCGCGCGCGCGCTCGGCGTCGAGGCTTCGCCCGATTCCGTGGCCGCTGCGATCCAGGCCGATCCGGCGCGCGCGGCCGAAGTCATCAAGGCGCAGCTCGAGCACGACGCGAAGATCGCGGATCTGGCGACGCAGCAGACGATCGCGCTGGCGCAGGAGGAGACGAAGCTTCGGGGCATCGAGTTGGCCGACGTCGCCAATGCGCGCCAGCGAGACACGGAGATCATCCACCAGGGCGGACACAACTACCGGGCCGACTTCATGGTTGCCGCGGCGCTGATCGCCTTCGGCTACTCGCTCTACTCGGTTTTCAACGGATCTGTCGAAGAGGGGCCGAACCGTGAGTTGCTGGTGTACTTGCTCGGCTGCCTGACCTCCATCGTTCTGCTCACCTACAATTTCGAGTTCGGCGCGAGCCAGGTCGACAAGAGCGGGGATCAGCGCGGGCTGATTGGCGCCCTTAAGAAGCGGGCCGGCCTGTGAACAAACTCGACATCGCCGCAGCAAGCGGTGCCGTGGGCACAATCA
>Ga0172372_10006976_pt1 | contig 15274 bp, 11 predicted proteins | sample LakKiv5m_2_FD_114544 | JGI IMG/M metagenome (GOLD analysis project Ga0172372, IMG submission 114544) | Freshwater microbial communities from Kabuno Bay, South-Kivu, Congo - kab_092012_9.5m | ecosystem: Environmental > Aquatic > Freshwater > Lake | place: Democratic Republic of the Congo...
ACCCCCGAGCGGCGTGAGGCACGGCAGGCGCTCATGGCGCAGGCCGACGCGCGCTTCACCGCGCTGCTCGACGCACGCCAGCGCACGCAGTGGGCGCAGCTCAAGGTCGAGCTGCGCGCGCGTCACGGCGGCCGGCGCCATGGTGGTCCGCACCACGGCCATCGCGGTGGGCCTCGCGGCGACCCGGCACGGGGCATCTGAGTGAGCGAGCGCGTGCTCGTCATCGAGGACGATGCCGCGCTCGGCGCGCAGCTCGTCGCGCAGCTCGAGCGTGCCGGCTTCAAGGTGCGCTGGCTGCGCGACGGGGACGCGGCGCGGGACGTCGACCTCGACGGGATGCGCCTCGTCGTGCTCGACCTGATGCTCCCGGGCACGTATGGGCTCGATCTCCTTCGGCTTTTTCGCGGCCGCTCGGAGGTCCCGGTGCTCGTGGTGACCGCCCGCAACGAGACGGCGGACAAGGTGCGTGCGCTCGAGCTCGGCGCTGACGACTACGTCACCAAGCCCTTCTGGCCCGAGGAGCTCGTCGCGCGCGTGCAGGCGCGGCTGCGGCGCCCGACGATGACGCGTGGCGACCTGTTGCGGGTTGGCGCGCTCGAGCTCGACGTCGGCGCGCACCGCGCGACCTGGGAGGGCACGCCGCTCGATCTCACCCCCACCGAGCAGCAGCTGCTCGTCGCGCTCGCGCGGCGCCCGGGGGCCGCGATCACGCGTCGCGCGCTCGCCGAGGCGGCGCTCGATCTCGGCGGCGAACGCACGCTCGACGTCCACGTGTCGCGTCTGCGCAGGAAGCTGCCGGAGGGTGCCCCGCGGATCGTCACGGTGTGGGGCATCGGCTACCGCCTCGAGGCAGACGCCCCGTGAAGCTCCGCGCCCGCGCCGCGCTGTCGCTCTTCGTCGGGCTCGTCCCGCTCGTCGCGCTGCTCGTCTGGGGCGCGGGTGCGCTGCGCGCGCGCGCCGTCGTGGACGCGACCGTCGATGCGGCGCGCGGGGTGCTCGACGACGGAGACGAGGCGCTCTGCGCGGCGGATCCCGACGCGTTCGTCGCGCGCGTGCGCGAGACGCGCGGTGTCGGGTTCGGATCGCGTCGGCGGGAGGCGCGGCGCGCCGCGGCGTCGATGATCGCGATGGTCGACGACGCGCTGCGTCCGGTGACGTCCGGCGGGCCGCGGCTCGACGCCGCGATGGCGGAAGCGCTTCGCGGCGGCGCGGAGAGCGCGGTACGCCGCGAGGACGGGCGTCGCGGTGCGCGGCTGGTCGTCGCTGTGCGCACGCCGTGGGGGCGCGGTCGCTGCGCGTACGTCGTGGTCGCGCGGCCGGAGCCGCGTCGCGGGCAGGTGCTGCTCTGGGCGAGCGCGCTCGGAGTGGCGCTGCTCGCCGTGGCGATCGGCGGGCTCGCGGTCGGGCCCATCGTGCGCCGCATCCGTGCGCTCACGGCGGCCGTCGATGCAGAGGCGACGCTGCCAGAAGCCGGACACGACGAGATCGGCGCGCTCACGCGGGCGTTCGCCGCGCGGCGCGAGGAGCTGCGCCGTCGCCTCACCGAGCTCGAGGCGCGCGACGCGTCGCTCCAGCGCTTCGTCGCGAACACCACGCACGACGTGATGCTGCCGCTCACCGTGCTCCACGGGCACCTCGCGTCGCTTGAGGAGTCGCTGCGCGGCGGCGATCCACAGGCGGTCGCGACCGTGCGCGCCGCGCAGGAGGAGGCGCAGTACCTCGCCTCGCTCGTGCAGAACCTCGGCGTCGCCGCGAAGCTCGATGCGGGCGCGCCGCACGTGGTGCTCCACGACGTCGCGCTCGTGCCGCTCATCGAGCGCGTCGTCGCGCGTCATGCGCGGCTCGCCGCGCAGCGGGGGCTCGAGCTCGCGCACGCGGTGCCGGAGGCGGGCGTGACCGTCCGCGGCGACGTCACGCTGCTCGAGCAGGCCGTGAGCAACCTCGTGCACAACGCCGTGCGCTACGCGGAGCCGGGCGGGCACGTCGCCGTCGTCCTCGAGCGCGAGCACGCCGGGCGCTTCTCCTTGCGCGTGCTCGACGACGGACCGGGCGTTCCCGAAGCGCTGCTCGCGCGGCTCGGCGAGCGCGGTTTCCGTACGGACGAGGCGCGCACGCGGCAGCCGCAGGGGACGGGCCTCGGCCTTCACATCGCGCGCGACGTCGCGTCGCGGCTCGAGCTCACGCTCCACGTCGCACGTGGCGAGGAGCGCGGGCTCGTCGTCACCCTCGCGGGGCCGTGTCTCCCCGCGCCCGTCGCGCCCTGAGCGCGCACGGGAGGCGGCTCAGCGACCGCGCGCCGTGGGCACGAGCTTCTTCGCGAGGAAGGCCTCGAGCTCCGGTGCGTGCTGCCCGGGCATCATCTCGTCGTCGATCGGCACCGCGTAGCGCGAGGTGCGCGGCGCGAGCGAGGGCAACCACGCCGCGTGCAGCGAGAAGCCGACGACGAGGGATTCCGACGCGAGCTTGCAGGGCGGCGCGGACAAATTCTGCGCGTCGAGAATCCAGAGCTCCGCGCGCTGCTCGGTGAAGACCATGCAGAGCAGCCAGCCGTCGTCGTGACCCGGCTGCGCGCCCGGACGCTGCACGAACTGCAGCGAGCTCACCATCGTCCCGGGTGGCAGGACGAGCGCGTCGGCGAGCTTCATCGTGCGCGTGTCGAGCCGCACGACGCACGCGGGCCTGCCGCCCTCCTTCGCGAGCTTCGCGATCTCCGCGAGGGGCGTCAGGCGGTGCGGATAGTCCTTGTAGAGGTCGTGGACGTAGCGCGTGAGCAGATCGGGGAAGACGCCCTCGGTGCCCCAGAAGATCGAGCGGATCCGCTCGGGCAGCGCGTCGGTGCTGCCGAGCCCTTCGCCCGCGTAGAGCGAGATGGCCCAGAGCTTCTGGTCGTCCGCGACAACGGCCTGATCGACGACCGTGCCGGTCTTCGCGTCGAACACGTAGCGGCCGAGGCGCCCCACATCCATCGCACCGACCGCGAGGAAGCCGCCCGCGTAGGCGGGGCCGGGCGCGCCGGTGTAGTAGTTGCGATCGTAGGGGCGCACCCACTCCGCGAGATCCGTGGCGGGCGCGTGCCCGACGTGCACGGTGATGCGCCCCGCGTCTTCGTCGTAATCCGCGACGAAATGGTCGGATTCGACGGGAATCACGATCCGCGTCGCCGTGGCGGTGCCGCCGTCCGCGAGCGCTGCGCGAGGCACGACATAGAAGATGGTGTTGGTCATCTGCGGCTCGTCGAGCAGCGCGCGCAGCACGGCGTCGAGCTGCTCCTCGCCGGGGAGCGGATCGTTGAGGAGCTGCGCCGCGCCGAGCTTGAAGCCGGTATCGAGCAGCACGACGTGCCGCTCGGTCACCGCGATCTGATGGATCGACTGACGGATGGTCACCGGGCTCCCGTCGGCGAGGACGAGGTGCGTGCGTGCGAACTTGCCCTCGCCATCCCAGCGCAGGACGTCGCAGCCGCTCCCACTCTCCTTCGCGGCGCGCTCGAGGACGTGCTCGCGCAGCGCATCGCCGAGCCCGAGCTCGCGCAGCTTGTCGACGAGCGGGGTGAAGGCATCCCCTTCGAGCAGATCTTCGAGGCCATCGAGCGCCATCGCGAGCGGCTTGCGGATCAGCCCGGGCAGCCCCGCGAAGAGCCCGGAGGCGGACAGACCGAGCAGGCTCGCCGGGGAGCGCACGTAGTTCGCGGTGAAGAACTCGCCCGTCGCCGGATCGAAGGCTGGATGGGCCGGCGAGAGGAAGAGCGGGAAGGGCAGCGGACCGAGCGCCGAGGCCGTCCACTCGTCGCGCGTGCCGACCGGCGTGAGCGCTTCGAGCGTCTGCGGGTCGATTTCCCACGGGCGCCCCGCGTCATAGGTCACGAGCAGCCGTGGTGTGCCGTCCGCGCCGAGGAACGGCTGAAAGGCCGTGTTCGCGAAGTTGCGCGCGCCGAGCAGACCGATGCGCGCGATGCCCGCCGTCGTGAAGCGCAGCGCGGCGAGCTCCGCATCGCCGTGCGTGAGCGCATCCGCGCGCTGATCCCAGGTGCGCACGAGCCGCGACGTGACGCGCGCGCTGCCGCTGCCGAAGTCGACGCGGAAAACCATGCCATCACCGTTCATGATGGTGGTCGGGCGTGGGTAGGGGAGCCCACCCGTCGCCACGGTGCCGACCGGCGCGACGAAGAAGAGGTGCCCCGCGAGATCGGCGGGGAGCTGACCGTCGACGACCGTGAGCGGGGCCGCGTCGAGTTCGTCGCGGCGTGCGGTGAGGACGGATGCGGGGACGCGGGGCGCTTGCAAGGTGGGCTCCGAAGGGTTGCGAAGTTGGTGTTTCGAGGTGCGACGCGCGAGTGTTAGTGTCGGCGTTTCCAGCAAGCTGGGTCAACGAAGTGAGGACGAGGGCGGCGAGCATCGTGACGGGACGGTGTCGCGCTGCTGCGGGGTGAGCGCATGGGGCGTGGGGTCGGCGGGGTCGGAGGAGAGATCGCTGCGCCGGAGCGCTTCGAGATCCGGAGACGGCTCGGCGAAGGCGCATTCGGCGAGGTCTTCGAGGCGTGGGACGCCGAGCGCCGCTCGGCGGTCGCAGTGAAGCGCCTGCACCGCTTGCACCCCACGGCGATCTACCGATTCAAGAAGGAGTTCCGCGCCCTCGCCGACGTCACGCACCCGAACCTCGTGCAGCTCTACGAGCTGCTCAGCGAGGGCCAGGATTGGTTCTTCACGATGGAGTGCGTGCACGGCACGCCGCTCCTCGAGTGGCTTCGCCCGCGGGCGGGCGGCGCATCGACGCTCGATGCGGCGTCGGGGGCCGTCACCATCGAGCGCGCGGCGCCGCGCGGCCTCGAGGCGCTCGTCGGCGAGGGCGACACGATCGTCATCGAGTCGGGCGCCGTCACCGCCACGCTCGATGTGGAGCGCACCCGCGCCGCGTTCGTTCAGCTCGCGGAGGGCGTCTCTGCGCTGCATGCCGCGGGCAAGCTGCACCGCGATCTCAAGTCGCAGAACGTGCTCGTCACGCCCGAGGGGCGCGTCGTACTGCTCGACTTCGGCCTCGTCCACGAGCTGGCGCGGGACGCGCGGCGCGACACGCACGACGTCGACATCGTCGGCACGCCGCTCTACATGTCGCCGGAGCAGGCCGCCGGATCGCCGCTCGGCGAGGCGTCGGACTGGTACGCCGTCGGCGTGATGCTGTACGTCGCGCTCACTGGGCAGTTCCCCTTCGAGGGGCGCCTCCTCGAGGTGCTCGTCGCCAAGCAGACGCGTGACCCGGTCGCGCCGCACCTCTTCCGCGAGGAGGTGCCCGCCGATCTCGACGCGCTCTGCATGGCGCTGCTCCGGCGCCAGCCGGACGAGCGTCCCACCGGGGCGGAGATCCGCGCGCGTCTCGTGGGGCGGCAGGTCGTTGCGCCACGCGTGTCGCTCGCCCCGGGCGAGCGTCCCTTCGTCGGTCGCGACGTCGAGCTCTCGCGCCTCCGCGAGGCCGCCCGCACCGCGCGTGAGGGGCGCCCGCGGACGCTCTTCGTGCACGGGCGTTCCGGCATGGGCAAGAGCGCGCTCGTACGTCATTTCCTCGATCGGCTCGTCATCGAGGCGCCCGGGACGCTCGTGCTCGAGGGGCGCTGCTACGCGAGCGAGTCGGTCCCGTTCAAGGCCTTCGACAGCGTCGTCGATCGCCTCGGTCGCCACCTCGCCGCGCTCGCGCCCGAGGCACTTGCTCGACTTCTCCCGCCGCACGTCGGTGAGCTCGCGGCGCTCTTCCCGACGCTGCGTCGCGTGCCCGCCATCGATGCCGCGAGCGCACGCGTCGCGCTGCTGCCCGACCCGATCGAGCGCCGCCGCCGCGCCCTCGGCGCGCTCCGTGCGCTGCTCGCCCGGCTCGCCGCAGTGCGCCCCGTCGTCGTCTTCGTCGACGACCTCCAGTGGGGCGACGCCGACAGCGCGCTCGCGCTCGCGCAGCTCGTCCAGTCCCCGGATGCGCCGCCCTTCTTCTTCCTCGGCACCTATCGCAGCGAAGAGGCTGGCACGAGCCCCTTCCTCAGCACGCTCGGCGCGCTCGCCGCGAGCGTCTGGGACGAGCCCGAAGAGCGACTCGCGGTCGAAGCGCTCGCCGCGTCGGATGCGCTCGCGCTCGCCACGTCTCTTCTCGCGCAGGCGGGCCTCGCCGACGACCCGCGCTTCGCAGGCATCGCGGACGAGGCGGACGGCAGCCCGCTCTTCATCGATCAGCTCGCGACCGCGGCGCAGGAGCGGCGCGCACGCGAGGTCGAGGGGGCATCTCTCGCCGAGGAAGCCCATCTCGCCCTGTCTGACGTGATCGCGCACCGCGTCGCGCAACTCCCGGAGTCCGCGCGGCGGCTCCTCGATACGCTCGCCGTCGCGGGGCAGCCGATTTCCGCGGACGTCCTGCGCGACGCGACGGGGCTCGAGAGCCTCGAGACGGCGGGGCTCCGCGTGCTCTACGCCGCGCGGCTCGTGCGGACGCGCAGCAACGACGGGCGCGAGCAGCTCGAGGTCTATCACGACCGCATCCGCGAGACGGTGACCGCGCGCCTCGCGACGGACGCGGCGACGTCCGTGCACCGTGGCCTCGCGCTCGCCCTCGAAGCGAGCCCCGACACCGACGACGAGACCCGTCTCACGCACTGGCGCGCGGCGGGCGAGTTCGCGCGCGCGTTCGCCTACGCGGAGCGCGCTGCGACGCGGGCGTACGAGGCGCTCGCTTTCGACCACGCCGCACAGCTCTATCGCGAGGCGCTCGCGCTGCGGCCCGCGTCGGCCCCGCGCGACGGTCGACTCGAGGCGCGGCTCGGCGACGCGCTGCGCGACGCGGGGCGCGGTGCCGAAGCTGCGCGCGCCTACGCGGACGCGGCGCGTCTCAGCGGCGACGACGACACGGCCCTCGAGCTGCGGCGCCAGGCGGGCGAGCAATACCTCGCGGGCGGACACCTCGACGAGGCGCGCCGCGAGCTCGGGGACGTCCTCTCGGCCGTCGGCATGGCGTTCCCGAAGAACACGGGCCACGCGCTCGCCTCGTTCTTCGCGCGCCGTGCGCAGGTGCGTCTGCGCGGCCTCTCGTTCACGCCGCGCCCGGCGGGCAGCGTCCGCGGTCGCGAGCGCCTGAAGATGGACGTGTGTTGGACGATCGCGACCGGCTTCGCGATGATCGATCCCGTCCGCGCGGGCGCGTTCCAGTCGGTGCATCTGCTGCTCGCGCTCGACTCGGGCGACGTCTCCCGCATCGCGCGCACCCTCGCCGTCGAGGTGCCCTTCGCCGCGACGGCTGGCACGTCGGCGCGTGCGCGCACCGCGCTGCTCACGCGGCGTGCCAAGGAGCTCGCGGCCGAGGTCGCGGAGCCCTTCCTCGATGGCCTGCTCACGTCGACCATCGGCGGTGCGGCGTGGCTCGAGGGCCGCTGGGCCGATGGTCATGCGCTGACCGTCCGTGCCGACGACATCCTCCGCACGCGCTGTACCGGGGTCGCGTGGCTGCGTGACACCAACGCCATCGTCCTCTTCGACTGCCTCTACCGCCTCGGACGCTGGCGCGAGGTGAACGAGCAGGTGCCCGCGCTCCTCGCCGACGCGCGCATGCGCGGCGACCTCTACATGGAGATCTACGTGCTCGTGAAGTTCGTCAGCATCGGCTGGCTGGCTTCCGGCGACACGCGCCCGATGCACGATGAGCTCGCCGCCGCGATCGCGCGCTGGTCGAACGAGCGCTTCTCGCTCCTGCACTACTGGGAGGCCTATTCGCAGATCGAGGTCGCGCTCGCGTCGGGCCGACCGGGCGACGCCGTGGCGCGCGCGCGGGGCTACGAGCGCGGAGTGCGTGATTCACTCCTGTTGCAACTGCAACTCTATCGCGTCTCGTGGGCGGATGTCCGCGGCCGTGCGGCGCTCGCCCTCGCGTTGATCGAGGCCGGGCCGGAGCGCGAGTCGCTCCTCCGCGAGGTCGCCGAGGCTGCGGCCGTGATGGGGAAGGAGCCCGTGCCGTGGTCGCGCGGACTCGGCGCGCTGCTCGAGGCCGGCCTCTGCGCGACGCGCGGCGAGCAGGGGGCCGCGGTCGCTTCCCTCGACGAGGCGGAGGCGTCGCTCACGCTCGCGGGCATGGGCGTGCATCTCGCCGTGCTGCGCGCGCGTCGCGCGGAGCTCTGCGGGGATGTCGCCGCGCTCGAGGCTGCCCATGCGGCGCTCGGCGCCGAGGGCATCGTGAATCCGCGGCGCCTGGTCGCCGTGCTTGCTCCGGGGCGCTGGAGCTGACCCCGACGCCTACAAACGCCGGAACGCGCGCGGCGCGTCGAGCGTGATGGTCGCGAGGTAGTCGCGCACGCGTCCCTCACCGCCGTCGCCGACGACGATGCGCTGCGAGGGGGCGTCGAAGGTGAGCAGCGGGTCGCCGTCCTGCGAGGAGTAGCCGCGGTCCTCAGCCGTCGTCGGTCCGCTCGCGTCGACCTGACACGTGACGAATCCCGCGCTCTGATCGGGATTCGGGTAGAGCAGCGTGCCGTCGCAGATGACGCGCACGAGGCAGTTGAAGCCGCCCGCGGACACGGGCAGGACGCGCACATCGCAGGACGCCCCCGCGCGCACCGGCGCGTCTCCTTGGACTTGCGCGACGCGCCCGCGGTGCGTCACGCCGCTGAACGAGCCCGCGCCTCCGTCGAGCGAACCCGCGCTGGCGCGCGAGCGCTGGAGCTGCGGATCGGGCTCGGTGCTCGTCTCGGCCGCGGCAGCGACGGCCGGATCGAAGGGGCGCGGCGCGTCGTTCCTGCGTGCGCGTTCGCGGCGGCGTGCACGGGACGAGCGCGCGGAGGGCGGTGCGTCGAGGGCGGGAGCGTCCGCGGAGGCTTGCAGGTTCGCGGTGTGCCGCGTCGCGCGCGCCTCGTGGGTGAAGAGTCGATCGACGCCGAAGACGAGCAGCGCCGCGGTGCCGAGCGCGGCGAACAGCGCGACCACGAGCGGCCAGCGGGAAGGCGCGTCGTCGTCGATGGGTGCGCGTCCGTTCATGGCGGGGGGCGAGGGAGCCGTCGAAGCGCTCATGGTGGTCCGGCATCGGACGCGCGGCACGCGCAGAGGTTCCACGAAATCTCACGCGACGTTCTCGTACGGTCGCGCAGGGCTCGCATCGCCTGCGCGTCCGTGAGAGATCTGTCGACGCGATGACGTCGGATGCGCTGCTCGGCCGAACCCTCGGCGGGGTGTACCGAATCGACAAGCGGCTCGGCGCGGGCGGCATCGGCGCCGTATACGTCGCGTCGCAGACGCGCACGGGCCGACGCTACGCGGTGAAGGTGCTGCTGCCCGACGCGGCCCTCCATCCCGGCGCGATCGAGCGCTTCCGGCGCGAGGCCGCGGCGCTCGGCGCGCTCGGTCACGCCGGCATCGTGCAGATGCACGACTTCGACACGGCCGAAGACGGCACGCAGTTCCTCGTCATGGAGCTGCTCGAAGGCGAGGACCTCGCCGCGCGCATCGCGAAGGGCGGCGCGCTGCCGTGGCCGACCGCGGTGCGCATCCTCGAGGAGACGGCCTCGGCGCTCTCCGCAGCGCACGCGCTCGGCATGGTGCACCGCGACCTCAAGCCCGCGAACATCTTCCTCGCGCGCCGTCAGGGCGCGGCCGAGCGCGCGACGCTCCTCGACTTCGGGCTCGCGCGGAACGTGCGCGCCGACGCGGATGTGCGGCTCACGGCGACGGGCGCGGGGCTCGGCACGCCGCTCTACATGTCGCCCGAGCAGGCGCGCGGCGACGACGTCGATCTGCGCTGCGACGTCTACGCGCTCGGCTGCGTTCTCTACGAGATGCTCACCGGCGCGCCGCCCTTCGACGGCCCGACGCTCACGGCCGTCCTCGCGCGCATCCTCACGGAGCCCCCGCCACGGCCCACGCAGCGTGCGCCGCGGCCCGTCCCGCCCGGCGTCGATGAGGTCGTGCGCACGGCGCTCGCGAAGGAGCCGTCGCAGCGCTACCCGAGCGCGCAGGCGCTCGTCGATGCCGTGCCGCGCCGGCGCGGCGTTCGCCACGCCCGACGCCGAGCCCGCGTCTCCGGCCACGGCGCTCGGCGCCACGATCCTCGCCACGACCCCGCTCGTGACGACCCCGCCCGCCGCGACCTCACCCGCCGTGACGCCACCACCCGCGCGCGGTCCCGTCTCCGGCTTCGCAGCGACGCTCGCGACCACGCCGTCTCCGCAAGCATCGTCGAGCGCCGCGCCATCACCCTCCTCGGAGATGGTTCCAACTCCGGGGTCCGCGCCGCCGCCCGGTGGGCTGGTCTACGGCGCCCCCGCCGAGTCGCGCGACATTCCGAGTGCGCAGCGTCCCCCGCGGACGCGGGCGCTCCTCGCGGTCAGCGGCGGGCTCGCCGTCGTCGGCGTCGCGCTCGGATTCGTCGCGTGGGCGCGTCTCTCGGCGCCCGTCGCGACGAACGTCACCCCTTCGGTCGGTCGTGCCGAGCGCGTTTCGCCTGCGTCCGACACGCCGCGCGCCGCGGATTCTCCGCGTGTCGGGATCGCGCCACAGCCGCTCGACATCGCGCCGGGCCTCGATGCGCCCGTGCGCGCGGAGGAGGGCGCCGACGCCCCTGCGCCGCCGTCGCGGCCCACCACACCCTCCGTTCCGCCGCGTGTCGCGCGTGCGAGCGAGCCTCCCGTCGCCATCGCTGTGCCCGCGCAGCCCGAGCCCTCTGCGGCAGCGGTGCCCTCGCCACCGTCACCCATTGCGCTGCCTGGTGCGGCCCCGCCGGTGCTCCCCGCGCCTCCCGTCGGCGCTGACCTCGAGCTCGCCGCGCGACAGCTCGATGCGCTCGTTCGCCAGCGTGAGGTGGAGATCGCGCAGCTCCGCGCGGCGTTGCCACTCCTCCAGTCGCTCCGCGACGATGCGCGCGCGATCGCCCGGCTCGCGCGGCCGCCGTCGTGCGACGACGCGCGTCGTCGTGCGTTCAGCGCCCTCGCGCGGGGAGAGAACGCGACGGCCGCCGGCATGGGGCGTCGCGCCGACGATCTCCTCGAGCGCATCTGCGGCTTCTACGACGCGTGGGACGCGCCCGGTCCCGAGGGAGCCGACAAGCTGAACCGCTTCCTCACCGCGCTCGACCACGCCGAGCGCATGGCGCGCGAAGAGAGCGCGACGAACCAGCCGCGCGCCGATGCCGAGCGCGTGCTCGCGGCCATCGCCGACGTGCGCCGCGTCGTCTCGCGCGTCCCGCCCACGGGGGCGCGCTTCCCGTGCCGTGACGCCGTGTGGGGCGCCGTGCGCGATCTCCGCGCCCTCGAGAACCACTGGGCCGAAGCGGCCGCGGGGCAGGTCTCGACGGCGCACGGGCGCTTCTGCACGAGCACGCGGATGGACGCGTCCGGTGTCGAGCAGCACGTGCGCCAGCTCGAAGACGCCGCGTCGAGCAGCGAGCAGGCGCTGCGCTCCAGCATCGCCATCCAGGAAGACCTCGTCGCGCGTTTCCGTGCGCAGGCTGCCGGCTATCGCGGGGGCGCTGCGCGATGAAGCGCTCGCTGCGGACCGTCGTCGTCGTCGCTGCGATCGGCGCGAGTGCGTGCGGCTCGGCGTCGCCCGCTGCACCGACGACGTCCGCGGCCAACGCAACGCCCGCCGCCGCACCCGCGGCGCAGAATCTCGCACCGTCTTCGTCGGAGACGCGGGGCGACGTGCCGGTGACGACGCCCGCGCCGGACACCGCGCCTCCTCACGATGCGGAGATCGCGGCGGACCCGTCGAGCACGAGCGCCGTTGCGCCCGACGCATCGCCCGCAGCGCCGGCCACCTCCCCTGATGCGCGCACCGTGCGCGCGCACGTCGAGGTGGTCGAGCGTGATCGACTCGCCCGGCTGCGCGCCCGTATCGTGGAAGCGGACGCCGTGCTCGACGCGGTCCTCGCGCTGCGGGCGGCGAGCCTCGACGCGCGGGATCCGCTCTCACCTCGGGTGTGTGCGGACGCGCGTGCGCTCGAGGCGCTGCGCATCGCCCCCGCGAGCGCGCCGCTCGTGAACAGCGACGTGACGCTCGTCGCACGCGACGTCGAAGAGCTGTGTGCGCGACTCCAGCGCTGGCGCACGCCGGATGAGCGTTCGACGCCCGTCATCGCGCAATACCTGCAACGAATCCGGCGCATCGAGGGTTGGATGCGCGACATCCGCGGATGTGCGCGCACGACGGGCGCGGACGCCGCGCGCTGTGAGAATGCCTATGGACGCACTGCGGACGCCGAGGCGTCTGAGGCCCGTGACGTCGAGGCGTTGCTCACCGCGCATCGCGCCGAGCTCACGGGCGTCGAGTCGGGAGAGCGTGCATTTCCGTGCACGACTCCCACGCTCGCGCGCATCCCTCTCCTGCGCTTCGTCGGGCCGGTCGCCCGCGCGCAGATGCCCGAACTTCCGCGTGCGGCGATGGGCGTGTGCGAGGCCATCGGGGTCGATGAGACGGGACTTCGCACGCATCGACGTGCGCTCGTGCGAAATCTCGACGACCTCGAGAGTGGGATTCGCGCGCGCCGCGCCGAGTGGCAACGCGAGGCGGAACTCGTGCGCATCCAGCTCGGGGAATAGCCGCTTTGCGCGTGAGTCGCGCGGCGCAGGGCGCGTGCGCCGCGTGTGCGAATTCGGCCTCTCGAGGGGCGTGAGTGCTTGGGGGATCAGGGTGCGTCGTCGCGGCCGAGCACGAGGAAATGGCCCGTCGCGCTCGCGACGCCCGTGCGCTGCTCGTCCTGGAACGCGACGGCGTGCACGCTCGCGACGCGACGTCCGAGCCGCGCGATGGTGGCTTTGGCGAAGGTGTCGACCGCGCGCCCGGAGCGCATGTAGTCGATCGTCACGTTGATGGTCTTCGGGAGCACGACCGTCTCCATCTCGGCGAGCAGCTGAAAGATGGACGCGCACTCGAGCAACGCCGCGAGCGTGCCCCCATGGAGCGCGGGAATCGACGCATTGCCGACGAGCGGCGGCGAGAAGCGCATCCGCGTGAGCAGCTCGCCATCACGCATCTCCACCGCGAGACCGAGGAAACGCGCGTAGGGAATCGCGTCTGTGACCGGCGTCCAATCCCCATCGCGACGGGCTCGCTCGACGCGGGATACCAGCTCTGCGTGCGAGACGGTCACGGCGTGCCTCCTCCCGTGCCCTCGGGCGCGCGGGGTGCGCGATTCGCCCGCTGCGCGACGGATGTGCCTTTGGTGCCAATCATGAACGTCCCGGTGGCGGCGGCGATGGGGTCGCCCGGATCGTCGTGATAGGCGAGGGCGCGCACGAAACCCACGTTGCGCGTGAGCTTGATGGTGTCCGCCCGCGCGAAGACGTCGAGCCCGGGTGTCGCCGGCTTCAGATAATCGATGCGCAAATCCAGCGTCGCGATGGCGAGCGGGCGGGTGAGCTTCATGAACACCGCGGCGCCGCACGTCGCGTCGATCAGCGACGAAATCGCCCCGCCATGCAACACGCCGGTCGCCGGGTCCCCGACGAGCGCCTCCGCATAGGGGAGTCGCATCGTCGCATATCCCTCCCCGGGACCGACATCCACCATCTCCAGCCCGAGCGCCGCGTTGTGGGGCACGCCGTCGCGGAACGCCTGCGTCATCACGGCGAGCACCTGGGCTTTGGGCGGTGAAGTCGGCGCACTCATGAGTGCCGCGTCTCTACCACGTTCCCGGCGCCACGAGCGCTCTCACCAACTCCCGGCCAGAAGCCGGGCGGGCTCCGCAGCCCCACCGCGGGCGGCGTGAAGGGGAGTTGCGGAGAACCACAGACACCCCTCCACGCCGTCGCCCGCCGGGGGCGTGGGCGATCAGCCCTTCTTCGCGCGGGCCTTCGGGGCGCCCGCCTTCTTCGCGGGGCGGCCCTTCTTCTTGCCCTTGCCGGCGTCGTCCGCCGCAGTCGCTGCCGTAGCCGCCGTGACGGTGCCACCACCGCTCGTCGGGTAGTAACGCGACGCGCGCTTCACACCCTCGCGACGGATCGCACCGGTGTCGAGGAGCTTCTGCAGCGGGCGGCTGAGGTCCTTCGTGACCGCGCCGAGCGCAGCGCTGATCTCTTCCATGCGCTGACCGGGCTTCACCGTCACGTACTCGAGGAGATCCTTCTCCGCGCTGGCGAGCTCGGCGGCCGTGCGCTTCGCGCCCTTCTTGCGGGACTTCACGGCCTTGGCCGCGGGGGCCTTGGCGGCCGGTGCGGCGGCGGGCGCTGCAACGCGCGCGACCTTCGCGGGCGCGGCCTTCGTGGAGGCGCCGAAGCTGCCGAGCGCCGACTCGACGTGCGCGCGAACCGCCGCGCCGATGAGCTGCTGGAGTTCCGCGGTGAAGCTGCGAATGGTCGATTCAATGCGTGCGTTGATGTCCGCCATCATCCCTCTTCGGTTGCGCCAGACAGGCGCGCTGTGCACGAGACTCGGTCGCTGCGAGATTGCACGCCGGAGTCGTGATGGCGCGGAGAATGACACGATTGTCGAAATGTCGAGTGCGAGAATCGTATTTTTCGTCACGAGGAATGGATTTCGTTCCGAGGACCGGAATGCGGAATCGGAGTTTCAGCGGGGATGGAGGTGGATTGCGGTCTCCCGACGTTTCCGCGCGCAGCGCCGCTGAACGTCGGTTTCGCGGACGCCTCCCGCCCGGAAATCCGCGTCTCGCGGGGGCGATGCAGCGCGTTCGTTGCGGGCTCTCCGCGCCGATCGCGTACCCTCCGGCCCGTGCGGCGAACGGTGGATGAGCGACATGGGGCAGGCTGGGGACGCGTGCTGCGGGCCGCGTTCGCCATGCTCGTCTCGTGTCTCGCGGCAACACCGCTCCTCGCGCAGGGACGTCCCCCATCGCCCGAGTCCACCTCGACTCCGACCTTCGGCGCGCGCGCCCGGAGGACGGGTGAATCGAGCGAGAGTCGCCGCACCGGGCGCAGCGGAACCGTGGTGACGCGCCTCGAGCGGGAAGAGCGAATCGCGCGCTCGGCGCCCGACGCACTCCGCTACGAGCCGGGTGTCAGCGTGCAGCAGACGGCGCATGGGCAGGCGAGCCCCTATGTGCGCGGCCTGACCGGTCAGCAGGTCTTGCTCGTCTTCGACGGCGTGCGGCTCAACAACGGCGTCTATCGACAGGGCCCCAATCTGTACTTCTTCACCGTCGATGAGCGGACCCTCGAGCGCATCGAGGTGTTGCGCGGGAGTGCCTCGACGCGCTTTGGTTCGGACGCGCTCGGCGGCGTTCTCCTCGCCGCGCCCACGGAGCCTCGCCTCGACGCGCGCGGAGACACGCTCTCCGTGCGCCCGCGTGGGTTCTCGCGATTCTCGAGCGC
>Ga0172372_10006978_pt1 | contig 15273 bp, 14 predicted proteins | sample LakKiv5m_2_FD_114544 | JGI IMG/M metagenome (GOLD analysis project Ga0172372, IMG submission 114544) | Freshwater microbial communities from Kabuno Bay, South-Kivu, Congo - kab_092012_9.5m | ecosystem: Environmental > Aquatic > Freshwater > Lake | place: Democratic Republic of the Congo...
AAAAGCATGAGGCGAGATGCAAAGGTTATTAATTTTGGGGTTTTATATGGCATGAGTCCTCATGGACTAAGTGCGGCCACCGGTATGACGTATGCTCAGAGCAAGCAGTTCATTGATAAGTATTTCGAAGTACGTGGGCCAGTCTTTCAGTACCTTAAAGAACTTGAAAATAAGGCACGTAAAAATGGATATGTAGAAACGATTTTTGGCAGAAGACGTCCAATGCCTGATATTCACTCCTCAAATTTTGCAGTTAGGTCTGCGGCAGAGCGGGCTGCTAAAAATATGCCAATTCAGGGAACAGAAGCCGATCTAATGAAGATGGCCATGATTGCGGTGCAAAAAAAACTTGATGCATGGCCTGTTAAGGAAAAAACATCTACCCCAAAGCAGTTGCTTCAGGTGCATGACTCTATCCTTGTGGAGTGCGATGTAAAAGATGCAAAAAAAATTGCATCTATGCTCAAAGAGGTGATGGAACACGTGTATGAACTCGATGTTCGCCTAGATGTAGATGTCAGCATTGGCGATAACTGGGGTAAGCTTTAGCAGAATAGTTGCAATTATTAGCGTTTTATGCTATTATACATATCATTAAGGAATACTTTATGGATCAACGTAAGCGTTTTATCATTTTTCTAACTGTCGTTTTCGGAATACTATTTGTACTGTACCTTATTTTTGGCAATGGATCAAAAAAGGATGCTAGTCCTAAAGCAACCCCTACGAAGCCGCTGACTGTGCGAGAATACGCACCTCGTGACTCAAAAGTTGTTTATACAATAGAGGGCAATATTCGCGGTAATAATATGTATCGTGCAGTACGAACTACGATTACACGTGAATATCGTTTGATCGAGGTGATCGAAGGCTTTGAAAACAATGTTATTAAGGCACAAAAAGAGCCAAATAACCAAGATGCCTATGCAGCTTTTCTTGCTGCAATTGAAGGTAAGGGCTACGGCAGAGTTCGTAGTACAAAGAAAACTAATGATGAAGGCGTATGCCCGCTGGGACAAAAGTATATTTACGAGATATATGATGGCGGAAAACAGACGCAGAGACTTTGGTCTACAACATGTGGATCACAGGGTACGAGCGCTGCTAATAACCCGGTTATTCGAATTTTATTTGATCGACAAATCACAAATCGTGATAAATTCATGTTTAACGTAGTAATCTAACGTTTCTATCCTTAAGTTTTGATATAGTAGGGACATGATTAAGGGTATTGTATTTGATTGCTTTGGAGTCTTGACAGCAGATTTATGGCACGAATTTCTAGCTAATCTTCCAAAAGGAACTGATCTGCAAGCTCTCTCAAATGTACATAGGGCCTACGGCGCTCATCAGATATCAAAGCAAGAGTGTCATGACGCCATTCTTGACATCGCGGGTAAAGAATTCAGTGAGATGGAGGACGTTGCACAAAAAGACGTATTAAAGAATACAAGTCTTTTACAATACATTGAAGAGTTATCCAGGGAATATAAAATTGGATTATTAAGTAACGTTGGCACCAATTGGGTGCGTGAATCATTTCTTACCGAAAAAGAACAATCTTATTTTGACGCTATGGTGCTATCCTATGAAGTTGGACACAATAAGCCTGATCAAATAATGTATACAACCATTGCAGATAGACTTGGTCTATCATCATCTGAAATACTTTACATTGATGATATGACTCGATACTGTGCTGCAGCTGAGAGGTATGGCATGCAGGCTATCCAATATCTAAATTTCCATCAATGTAAAAAAGATATTGAGCGTGCAATCACGAGCTAGGCAATATGAATTGATATTTTAGAACCGTTCTTTACGAGTTTCTGAATTTCATACATGTGCATACGGAGACTGCCTGCAAGAGCTGCACTTTTGACACTGATTATAATTCTGTTCTTACGGACTGCTACCGTAGCGTCACTTTTAAAACGGTTCATGATAAAATTCTTAATTGCTGCAATCTCAGGGGGTTCTGTATCATCGCGGCGCAGAAGAATATCGTGTAGGGATTCACTCATATACCTCTAAGTATAGCCGAGTTTATGATGTTATGTGTGTAGTATAAAATACGCTGTAAATTATGTATTGGGAAGGTGGTCAACTCTCTGTCATACTATTTATATGCCAGAGCTACCAGAGGTTGAAACTGTACGAAGTGGATTAGAACGTCTTATTACTGGAAGAATCGTTCAAGATACTACGTTTGATACTCAAAAATCGTTTCCAAACAGTCCCGAAGACACAAAGGCCTTTCTAATTGGCGCACGCATAAAATCCATACATAGACGTGGGAAGGTATTAACCATTGATTTATCAAGTAATTACTCGCTAGTAATCCATCTCAAGATGACAGGACAGCTTGTTTTTATTGATTCGCACGCGCGTCTGAAATCAAAAAAAAGGTTTGGCGCTGGTCATCCCAATAAGAGTCTTTTAGGTGATTTACCAGATAAAAGCACCCGCGTAAAACTTACTTTTGAAGATGGTTCCGCACTTTATTTCAATGATCAAAGAAAATTTGGCTGGATGCGATTACTTCCGACAGTGGAAGTTCCAGAAATTGACTTTTTTAAACGACTTGGGCCCGAGCCACTTCAAAGTACGTTCACGCGTGAATTATTTACTGAACGTCTCATGCGAAGAAAACAAAGTCGTATCAAAGCTGTTCTTTTAGATCAATCAGTTATTGCTGGAATAGGGAATATCTATGCTGACGAAAGCTTATGGGCCGCAAAAATACATCCAGAAACAAGGGTAATTCTTATCTCCCGGTCTAAATTGCGGGCCCTTCATGAGGCTATAATCAACATACTGCGATTAAGTATTGAGAAAGGCGGTTCGACAGACAGGAATTATGTTGATGCCGAGGGAAAAAAAGGCAGTTACATTCAATTTGCAAAGGTGTTTCGTAAGGAAGGCAAACAGTGCGAACGATGTCAGTCTACGATTGTAAAGATACGTTCGGCTGGTCGTGGAACCCATCTTTGTCCACGATGCCAAAGGGTGTCTCAATGATATACACACTCAGTGGACCAAATAGTTTTGCATTACAGCTTGAGCTTCAGAATATTGTGCACAACTTTATTGCGCATTACGGCAATTTTGGAATAGAGCGCATGGATGCATCACAAAATACTACGCAAGAACTGCTTGAAAGCCTGCAGGCAATACCTTTTCTAGCGGGCAAACGAATGGTACTTATTCAAGACCCTAGTGAAAACAAACAACTTATTGAAAAATTTCCCGATATTGTTGATACGATTTCTGAAGATACAGACATTGTTTTTGTACAGACAAAATTTGACAAAAGAAGTAGCTTTTATAAATTCTTAAAAAAACGCTCAGAGTTTATGGAGTTTGAAGAGTTACATGAGCCTGCATTAATACGATGGATACAAGATTATGTTACGTCTCAGAAGGGAGTGATACGTACTGCTGATGCACGTTTCTTAATCTCGCGTGTTGGCATGTCTCAAAGATCAATCCAGTCTGAATTACATAAATTGTTAACTTACAGCACCGCAATCTCAAGAGAATCGATTGAACTACTCACAGTTCCTACTGTGCAGTCTACGATCTTTGATCTTATAGATGCTGCATGTACAGGCAACACCGCTAAAGCCATCTATATATACAAAGAGCAACGCTCGCAGAAAGTGGATCCACTACAGATTGTAGCTATGCTAGTCTGGCAGCTACATATTCTTGCAATAATAAAGTATGGAAAGGGTAAAAAGGTTGACGCAATAGCACGAGAAGCCAAATTAAATCCATATGTTGTTCGTAGATCGAGTTCGCTAGTGCAGAAAATGAGTCTATCGCATATAAGATCTCTCGTCTCTAGGACTAGGGATTTGGAAAGACGTTTGAAACGTGAGCCTATTGATGGTGATGAAGCGCTTCTAGAACTCCTCATACACTTCAAAAACGGTTGAACTATTTCTTTGGAACTGTTTTCTTTGCGGCTGGTTTTTTGACTGCAGGCTTTTTGGCGGCTGCTTTTTTAACCGCTGTTTTCTTTTCTGGAGTAGCTTTTGCTAATTTTGCTTTTGCTGCAAGCTGCTTTTTCTTTCGAGCTGCTTTATTTTTGTGAATCACACCTTTCTTAACTGCGATATCAAGAGCACTCTGCGCACTGTCTGTATTTTTAGCAGTGATATCAGCGTGAAAGGCTTTGATCGCTGTTCGTAAAGAGCGTTTTGTTTTACTATTACGAATCGCCGCTTTTGAAGCAACACGAACTCGTTTTTTAGCTGACTTGATGATTGGCATGTATATCCTTTTAGATTTGATTGTTTATCGATGAAATTATAACAGATTGAAGCCTCTTCTACAAGTGTTAGTGTTTAGGAAAGATTACGGGGGTTTCGATTTTCTTGTAAAGCATGAGCGGATATGATACGCTCAGCGTAGAGTAATCTTAAAAATAAAAAGCTGAGCTGAATATGGATCCTGCATCACCATTACAACCTTACACACCTGCGCCACTACCACCGCAGGCTGATCAGGTAATGCAGCCACGAAGTGGTACTCCCAATCCTGTTCCTCCTATGCCTCCTCTCCCGTCAGTCAATCCAGCACAAAGCACTATGCAATCTCCAATGATGCCGCAGCAATCATTTTCATCTACAACAAATGCTCCGTTTACGCCACAATTACCTCCGTTAAACAATAACTTTGCTGCAATGCCACCCGCAATGCCTCCAGTAGCGGTAAGCCCCAAGAATGACGTTGTAGAGCAGCTAAAAAAAGCTAACAATGTTCTTGTAACGGTAAGCAATAATCCATCAGTTGATCAATTATCAGCAGCTATTGGCTTAACCCTTGCACTTAACAAGCTAGAAAAGCATGCGACGGCTGTATATAGCGGGGTAACACCGTCTACAATTGAGTTTCTCCAGCCCGAAAAGACAATAGAAAAAAATACTAATAGCCTGCGCGATTTTATTATTTCACTCGACAAAGCCAAGGCCGATAAGCTTCGCTATAAGGTTGAAGATAAGTTTGTAAAAATATTTATTACTCCTTATCACACAAGTCTTAGTGAGTCAGATCTCGAGTTTAGTCAGGGCGATTTTAATGTAGACGTTATTATTGCGATTGGTGTTCATCAAAGAGAGGAGTTTGATCAGACAATTACCTCACATGGACGAATTTTGCATGACGCTGTTACGGTTAGTATTAACAATAAACAATCTGCAGAACTGGGTGCTGTCAATTGGTATGATGCAGAGGCAAGTAGTTTGTGCGAAATGATCGTTGGACTACTTGAACCAATTCAAGGAGATAAAGCAATTTTGGATAACCAAATTGCTACCTCATTCCTAACTGGTATTGTTGCAGAAACGCAGCGGTTTAGTAATACAAAGACAACTGCGCATACTATGAATGTTTCAGCTACGCTTATGAAGGCTGGTGCAAATCAGCAGCTTGTTGCAAGTAAACTCGAAGCTCCAAAACCTGCTCCAGCAACCGAAAAAACGTTTGATACGAAAAAGATGGATGAGCTTGCTAAAGGCGGTACAGCACCTGCAGGAGCTATACCAACTCCAAGAAATGATGGATCACTTTCTATTCCTCACAATGAAGAGAAAGGGAAGTCGAAAACCCTAGAAGAAATAGCTGCTGAAAATAATAGCTACTCAAATGATCCAGATCAGCCCGAAAGGGATCTAGCAAAAATACATATTGATAATGAAGGAAGACTTTTAACGGCAGAACAGGAAAAAGAAGCAAAGGAAAAAGCTGAAGCAAAAGCACCTGAATCTAAGATGGCATTAACGCCCCCAATAATTTCAGGAAATATCAATACAACAGATATTTCACAGCAGCCAGTTCCCGAAGCTCCATCTTCTGAGCAAGCAAAAGCGGCAGGTCTTGTTCACCGCAAAACTATAAACCCTCTATCATCAGATCAAAAACCAACAGCTACAAGCGGCACTTTGTCTCAGCTAGAAGAAAAGGTGAACAGCCCCCACCTGCAAGCTAATGCTACTATTCCTTCTGCTGAAGAAGTTGCAAGACAGGCGGTTAACCAAGCAACCCAAAAAGCTACCAGTGATACGCTTGAGCCTATTGCAGCACTAAACGCTATGCCTATTGAACTTAATAAAGATCAGCCGGCACAAGCTCAGAATAGTCCTTTGACGACCGAGCAGGTATTTCCAACCCAACTCGTCAAGCCCGATACTGGGGTAGCCCCAGATCCAAATGCAGGAGCAGTAAACCCGTCAGCGCCTCCACTTGTTCCGCCTCCACTCATGCCACCAACAAACTAGTGTAATAAATTAAGCAATACACTGGTACCATAGGACGTATGGATAAAGTAATTCTAGTTGATAAGCCAAAAGAATGGACAAGTTTTGACGTAGTCGCTAAGACTCGTTCTTTTGCGCGGCAATATGCTGTAAGCCACGTTAAAGACAGAGAAAAGCCTAAAAAGATTAAAGTTGGGCATGCAGGCACACTTGACCCTTTAGCAACGGGCCTTTTAATCATATTGGTTGGAGATGCAACTAAGCAACAAGATGCATACATGAAGCAGGACAAAGAATACGAAGTAACAGCCCGTATTGGAGAGACAAGTACAACGGGGGATGCAGAGGGAGATAAGACTCACATCACACATAATAGACCCTCAATCGAAGCACTACATAAGGCACTAGAGCAGTTCACTGGCGTTATACAGCAAATTCCACCTCAACATTCAGCAATTAAGATTGCTGGTAAACGGGCATATTCGCTTGCTCGGGCAGGCAAAGATGTAAAACTTGAACCACGAACAGTGACTGTCCATAGTATCTCGAATGTTACGTATAATTATCCTGAGCTGCGTTTTACTACTGTTGTTTCGAGTGGAACCTACATTCGCTCACTGGTTGCGGACATTGGAGAAGCTCTCGGTACGGGGGCCTATATGAGTGAGCTGCGTCGCACTAAAATAGGATCGTATCGAGTAGAAAACGCTCTCAAGATAGAGGAACTCTCTCAAGACGTATTGCAAATAGTAACGTAAGAGAGAAGAAACCCTTGCAAAAGTTTATTTAATCTGTTAAAGTGTATGTAACCTATGATAACTACAGAAAAGAAACAAGCGATTATTACTGATTTGCAGAAGGCAAAAAACGACACTGGCAGTAGCGCAGTACAAGTTGGAATCCTTACCGCACGGATTAATGAACTAACAGAACACCTTAAGGTGAACAAAAAAGATTTTATGGCACGTCGTGGCCTCTTACAAATGGTTGGACAGCGCAAGCGTCATCTTAAGTATATTGCAGACAAAGACAGTGCTGCATATCTAGCATTAATTAAGAAGCTTGGTATACGTCGCTAATCTGCATAGACACTATGCTCCATTTCTGGGGCAGAAGCTTGTGCACATTACAATAAAAACTCTTTCGTTGTAGATACCAGATATACGTGCGTCGTAGTCCGCACAAGGGGCATAGACTGTATATTTGCATCCTGCAACGAATAGAAAGGAAAATCTCTTGGGAACAACAATAAACCCTTTTGGTAAAGATGTCGTTAAAGTAGAAACTGATTTTTGTGGAAAGACGCTGAGTCTTGAAGTCAACAGAGTAGGTTTTCGATCAACATCAAGCGTCATAGTACGCTACGGAGAAACGGTCGTTCTAGGAACAGCTATGGTAAGCAATAAGCCTATTTCAATGGACTATTTTCCACTAAGTATCGACTATGAAGAAAAAATGTATGCAGCTGGTAAAATCAGCGGCAGTCGATTTATCAAGCGCGAAGGACGACCAAGCGAAGATGCAATTTTAATTGGACGTCTTATAGATCGTCCAATTCGACCACTGTGGCCTAAGGGCTATCGCCATGAAGTACAAGGTGTAGCAACAGTCTTGAGTATGGATCCAGAATTCCGTCCAGATATGATTGCTATGATCGCGATGAGCACTGCGTTTATGCTGACAGGCGCACCGTTTGAGGGTCCTGTTGCTGGGGTACGCGTTGGTATTGTCGACGGCAAGATGAAGGCATTTGCAACACCCGAAGAATTAGATAATGGGCCACTTGATCTTGTTGCTGCTGGTACGGAGAACGCTATTATGATGGTTGAAGCTGGTGCGAGCGAAGTGTCTGAAGCACAAGTTATTGAAGCATTAGCCTTTGCACAAGAAGCAATTCAGCCAGCTATCAAGTTACAAAAAGAACTTATTAAACAAGTTGGCGTTACGCCACTTGCATATGAATTAAGTCTTCCTCAAGAATCAATACAAGAAGAAGTAGACAAATTTCTAAAAGGTAAGATGGGCAAAAATATTCGGACCAATTATCCTGATCGACATGAAAAAATGCATGTTATTCGAGAAGAATTGCTTGCAAATTTTGCTGAAAAACTTGGTGATGATTTTGAAGCTGTAAAAAATGAATATGAGGATGCATTTGCTTCCGCTGCCAACAAAGACGTCCGAAAAGGAATTATTGAAGAAAATGTCCGTCCTGATGGGCGTGCTTTTGACGAAGTACGACCAATTAGCCATGAGGTAGGTTTCTTGCCTCGTGCCCATGGTTCAGCATTGTTTACTCGTGGAATTACCCAAGGAATGAACATTGTTACTCTTGCACCGCTAAGTTATGCGCAACTTATTGACACTATGGAGAAGGAAGCAGAGAAGCGTTATATGCACCACTTTAATGCTCCGGGGTACACGATTGGCGAAATTAAGCGACTCGGCTCTCCAGGACGTCGAGAGATTGGTCACAGTGCACTTGCAGAACGAGCACTTGCAGCAGTTATTCCTTCTGATGCTGATTTTCCATACACAATACGCGCGGTAACTGAAATCATGAGTCAGCACGGTAGTACTAGTATGGCAGCTACATGTAGTAGCACGCTTGCTTTGCTTGATGCAGGTGTACCCCTAAAGCGACCAGTAAGCGGAATTGCTATGGGCCTCATGCTTGACGGAGACAAAGCTATTATTTTAACTGATATTGCAGACGCTGAAGATTTCGCCGGTGACATGGACTTTAAGGTTGCAGGTACCGAGAAAGGTATTACTGCGTTACAGATGGATATGAAAGTCCATGGACTCGGAATTGATATTCTCACAGAAGCTCTTGAAAAGGGTAAGATTGGACGTGCTTTTATCCTCAATAGCATGCTGGAAACTATTTCAGAACCACGAAATAGCTTGAGCCCATATGCACCACGTGTTGAATCTATTAAAATTAATCCAGACAAGATCCGTGAAGTTATTGGTAAGGGTGGTGAAACAATTCAAAAGATTACAGCTGAAACTGGCGCAGACATTGATATTAAAGATGATGGTACTGTGATGATTGCAAGTCCAGATGGTGCAAGCATTAAGGCGGCTACAGACTGGATTCAGAGTATTGTCGCAGAACCAGAAGTGGGTAAGATTTACCGCAATGTGCCAGTCATGACGGTCATGGACTTTGGTGCTTTTGTACAGATTATGCCAGGCAAAGATGGTCTTGTGCACGTCAGTGAAATGGCGGAAGAGCGAGTCAATAAACCGAGTGATGTCGTTAAAGAAGGCGACCATGTTGATGTGAAATTAGTAGCAATTGACGATAGAGGTAGGTTACAATTAAGTATGAAAGCTGCAGCTAGAGAGCTCAAAGAAAAATAGGAAAAGTAGTGTCACAACGAACACGTAAACCACTTACAAAATTGCAACACTTCGGCCTCGGAGTGTTGGGTATTGTAGCAACTTGGCTAGTGTTCCTGCGTGCTAGTGATACAGGAAGCCTGCAACAATATGGCATTCTCACGGTGTGTCTTATTTTTGGACTTATGCAGCTTATGAAAGCTATTCGTCGTTCACCGAAGGTATGACAAAAATAAAACGTCTTGAACAGATCAAGGCAGATATTATTACACAAAATATCTGCCCCAATTTGGCTAAGACCGCCAAACATTTAGTATTTGGTCACGGTAATCCTGACGCAGATATCGTTTTTATTGGTGAAGCACCAGGAAAAAAGGAAGATGAATCAGGAGAGCCGTTCGTTGGAGCTGCAGGTAATTTTTTGAATACTATGCTTGCAAGTATCAACCTCAAACGATCAGATACGTACATTACCAATATTGTGAAGTATCGTCCGCCAGAGAACAGGGATCCTTCTTCTGATGAAAAAGACGCTTTTTTGCCATTCTTGTTTTCACAACTTGATGTCATTAGCCCCAAAGTCATTATTACCCTTGGAAGACACAGCACAGCATGCTTTATACCTAATCAGCAGATTAGTAATATACATGGAAAACCTGTACAGGTGGATATACAGGTTGCAGGCACAATGCAGACCTGGACAGTGTTGCCGTTGTATCATCCTGCTGCTGCTCTCTATAACGGAGGGCTCCGCAGTACATTGCTGGAAGACTTTCAGAAGATACCATCACTCATAACTAACGAAACATAATTTATCAACATTTTTACCAACGAAAGGAAAAAAATGAATTCAAATAATACACAAAATGGCGAGAGACCTCCACAAGGTCCGCCTAATAATCGAAAACCTAATAGACGACCCCAAAATAATAACCGGCGTCCTCAGAACAATAACAACTCCATGCAGCCACTTTCAACTGGCCGAAGTGCCTCTAGAAGTGCAGCTTTACGCGCCCAAAAACGTAACCAAGAAGATGCAACGAGAATTGCTAGCCAACACCTCGATGCAAGCAGTAAGGGGCAGGGAGCAGCTCGACGTGCTAACTTTATTGATGATTCACCGCGCCTTAAGATAATTGGACTTGGTGGCCAAGACAGTGGTGGTTCAAAAAACACCATTCTTGTCGAATACATGAATGACGCAGTAATTATGGACTGCGGCAATGATCTAGGTGTTGACCTTCCAGGTATTAACTATGGGATTGTAGACACAACATATCTCGAATCTATTCGACATAAACTTCGTGCTTATATCATTACGCACGGCCACTTGGACCACATAGGTGGACTACCACATATTGTTCCAAAGTTTCCAGCCCCTATTTATGGCAGTAAGTTTACAATCGGCCGAGTTGAAGAAATATTTAACAACTTTGGACTTCCAATGCCGGATGGTTTCGAGCTAAAAACTGTCATGATGAATGAGGATACACATGAGCGATTAAAAATTGGCTCGTTCTTCGTAGAGCTCGTCCGGGTTACTCACGCGATCCCAGGTAGTACTGCGATTGTGCTCGATACACCAGTAGGTCGCATTATTAACACAGGGGACTTCCGTCTTGATCCAAATCCGTTAGACCATGAACGAACTGATACAGATCGCCTTGAAGCACTTGGCCGGGAAGGGGTATTAGCATTGTTCAGTGAAAGTACTACAACCGATAGACCAGGAAGGACACCGAGTGAAAGTACCATTGAAGAAAGTTTTAATAAGATCATGCAAAATGCACCAGGGCGCATTTTTGTGGGTGTATTCTCTACAAACATGAACCGTGTACAAATGATCATTAACTCTGCAGTACGACACAATCGTAAGGTTGCAATGGATGGTCGGAGTATGGTGAGTACTCTCGAAATGGCAGTACGACACGGATTCATGAAAATTCCAAAAGGAACATTTGTGCCAATTGCGCAAGCAGCTACTATGAATGATCAAGAGCTTGTAGTTATTTGTACTGGCTCCCAGGGTGAGCCAAGTTCAGCTCTGCAACGCATGAGTAACGGTGAGCACCGTCACGTAAAATTAAAAGCTCAGGATACGGTTATTCTTTCAAGCACACCGATTCCGTATTCAGGCAACGACGGAAAAATTCGCCACATGGTTGACGAGCTCAATCGTAAGGGTGTGCATGTCTTCCAGCATATTACCGCTGAACTAGACAACACTGGACCATTGCACGTATCTGGTCATGCAAGCGTTGAAGAATATGCAGATATGATCAACATGACACGTCCTAAGTTCTTCGTACCTATTTACGGAGACTACACCGGAAAGAGACGACACATTGATATAGCGATTGAGCAGGGTATTCCACGAAAGAATACAATTAACATTGAGAATGGTGAAGTGCTTGCTTTTACTAAAGACACTATGGAAGTCATTGGCACTGTGCCTAGTGGCACCGTACTCGTTGACCAAAGTGGTTCTATTGTGAACAATATTGTTGTTAAAGATAGGCTTATGCTTGCTGAAGAAGGTCTCGTAGCAGTTGTCTTAACAATTGATAAACGCAGTGGTGCGCTTGCCACAAGCCCAGATATAATCAGCCGCGGATTCATCTACATGCGTGATAATGAAGAACTTATGAACGCGTTTCGAGCCGAACTCCGTCGTGCAGTAGCACAACGCTTTAAACGAGTTGATTTAGATCGATTTAAGCAAGAAATTCGAGAACATGTTACGCACTTTCTATTTGAGCAAACACAGCGCAGCCCAATTGTCATTCCCGTTGTGAACGTTATTGGAGGAAGTCGACAGACTGATCAAAAACATGAAAACTCAAAATCTCAAGCTCAGGCACCTCAAGAAGTTATACAGTCGCCTGAAGAACAAGCTGCTGATATGCAAAAGCGCTTCCAGCAAATGCGTGCAAAGCTTCTCAACCAAGACCCGCGGAACGATTAGCATAAGCTTTATTGACAATTAGCCATTAGTGTGATAATGTATCCACTATCAACTATAAAATAAAAAAACAATGGATGAGTTCCTAGATCAACAATTACAACCACCACCCGAAACAATGCCAAAAACAGAACAAGAAATTGGCCAGGGTTTCAGCGGTGAGTATGCTGTTAATGAAAATGGAGTATCGCGAGCAAAAATTGAAATACAGGCTGGCAGAGAATCCGGTGGCAATGAAGATAGGTTTGTGATTGGTAATAACATTTATGGGGTTTTTGATGGGGCTTCTGGTCTAACACCCTTGACCCAAGAAGCAAGAGAATCTCTAGGCTTGACTGGGGGAGCGGTTGCGGCAAGTATAGTAGCTGAGGAGCTGTCTCGACCTTCGTCAGAAAAACTAATAGATAGATTAATGAAAGCTAACGAAAGGATTGGTGAGGCTTTTACCGAGTTTGGGCCTGACAGTACTGAACTAGCTGATAGATTCTGTTGCACTGCAGGTATAATCCAAGTTAATGAAGCTGAGATCGAAATGGTATGCGTAGCCGACACCCCCATTCTTGTTATAAGGTCTGACGGTAGTTTCGAATTGCCTATTCCTAATATTGATCAAGATGCTGAATCAATAGAGCTCCTAAACATGCTTATTAATGAAGAAGGTTTGACACATGAGGAAGCAATGAATGATCCAAGAATGAAAGAACAACTTCTTACAAAACGCAGAGAGCAGAATTCAACCTACGGTGTGTTAAATGGTGATCCCAGTGTAAGTGAACATTTGAGATCTGCCTCTATCCCTAAAGACGATGTAGAAACAATACTTATTTTGAGTGATGGTCTAATTCCTCCAACGCGTCCTGGTGAAGAGCCGAACTGGGGTATAATTGTTGAAGCATATCAGAGCGGAGGCATTCAGGCTGTTAAAGATGTTATTAGATCAATAGAAGATGGCGATCCGGGTTGTTCTGAGTTTCCTAGGTTCAAGATGCATGATGATGCTTCAATTCTCGAAGTATCATTCAAAGATCCGGCATAAAAAGACATCTTACAATAGGGAAGCTGATATAATGAGCATACGTTATGGCCAAAAGAAAAAGACAAAGCAGAAAGAAAGAAATTAAAAACGAGCAGCGTGCTATGTTTTGGCCACTTGCTGGGTCAATTCTAATGATTTTGGTTGCCATTTTTATGCTCCTTGGAAGTATTGGTACTGGGGGTATTATGCCAAAGGGACTTTTTAGTGGAGTGTATTGGCTCTTTGGATGGGGTGCATTCATAGTTCCGTTTGCACTCATTTACTTTGCAGTGCTTAAGTTCAAGAGTGATGAACATCAAGTTCCAATGTCAAATTTTGTAAGTATGGTGGGTGGACTTTTTATGACCAGCAGTTGGCTACATGTTGCTTTTGTAAGTAAAGATGGCATTGGTGCCTATGTTGGTGGTAATGGCGGCGTAGTTGGTTCACTTATTGGCGGAGTAGTCCTAAATGCTATCGACGCAATACCTGCGGGTCTAATGTTCTTTACATTTGCAATGCTCGCATTCTTCTTTGCTTTTGGCATTTCTCCCAAAGTTATACTCAAGATTTTTGAACTATTTAAGAAGAAAGAGCTCAGTGATGATGAACTAAGTGAGATGAAGCGAAAAGCTGCAGAAGGGTCATTTAAAATTGATGAGGGAGTTCCTGTAGAGCATCCTGGCGGTCACCATGTTGCTCGCGCTTCCTTGCGCAATAGTGCACAAAAATTATCTGCAGTTGAGGAGCACAGTGCGCTAACGACAACTTCTGATAAAGACTGGGTACTTCCATCTACATCACTACTCAGCCACCAAACTGATAAAGCGAATGCAGGCGATGTTGAAGCAAATGGACGTACAATTCGAGAAACATTTGATCACTTTAACATCAAAGTCGAAATGGAAGGGGCCAATATTGGCCCGAGCGTTACCCGCTATATGCTCAAGCCGCCTACAGGCATTAAGCTTACAAAAATTACGGCTCTTGAAAACAATATTGCACTTGATCTAGCCGCGACTTCTATTCGTATGGAAGCGCCTATTCCAGGTATGAAACTCGTTGGTATTGAAGTTCCAAACATTAAGTCTGCCACAGTACGCATGAGTGGCATATTAGAGTCTCCTGAGTGGAAGTCTAAAGATAATGGACCACTCTCTTTTGCTATTGGTAGAGATATTTCTGGACAACCAGTCATTTCTGATTTGGCTAGCATGCCGCATTTGCTCGTTGCAGGTCAAACTGGTTCAGGTAAGAGTGTTATGTTAAACACTATTTTAACAAGTATGTTGTACCGTAACAGTCCAGCAGATTTAAAACTTATCCTTGTTGATCCGAAACAAATTGAACTGACACCATACGATAATATTCCTCATCTACTTTCGCCAGTCATTACTGAGCCCGAAAAATGTATCAGTGCATTGAAATGGACAGTTGCTGAGATGGAGCGTCGTTATAAGGCTTTGCGTGAAGCGAGTAAGCGAAATATTGCTGAGTATAACAGCGACAAGCAAGACGAGGGAATGCCATATATTGTGGTCGTCATTGATGAGCTTGCTGATCTCATGATGATGGCCGCTCGAGACGTAGAGTCATTAATTGTTCGTATAGCTCAAAAAGCCCGAGCAGTAGGTATCCACTTGATCCTTGCGACACAGCGTCCTAGTGTCGACGTTATTACTGGT
>Ga0172372_10006979_pt1 | contig 15272 bp, 11 predicted proteins | sample LakKiv5m_2_FD_114544 | JGI IMG/M metagenome (GOLD analysis project Ga0172372, IMG submission 114544) | Freshwater microbial communities from Kabuno Bay, South-Kivu, Congo - kab_092012_9.5m | ecosystem: Environmental > Aquatic > Freshwater > Lake | place: Democratic Republic of the Congo...
AGCATTTCAGGGTGTTTCCGCTCTCGAATTTCACCGAGATGGATGTCTGGATGTATATCCAACGCGAGGGGATTGAGCTTCCATCGCTTTACTTCGCCCACGAGCGCGAGGTTTTCGCACGCAGTGGAGCGCTTCTGGCCGTCTCCGATTGCGTCCCCATGCTCGAGACCGAGAAGGCGGAGAAAAAAACCGTCCGCTTCCGCACCATTGGCGACATCACTTGCACCGGCGCGGTGGAATCCATCGCCTCGAACCTCGATGAAGTCATCGCCGAAGTCGCCGCCGCCCGTCAGACCGAGCGCGGCACCCGAGCCGACGACAAGCGCTCCGAAACCGCCATGGAAGACCGCAAACGCGAGGGGTATTTCTGATGGATAAAAGAATTTCTCACCACGGAGGACAGGAAGGACAAGGAGTTTTTAAGACTCATACGATTTTCTTTATTCAGCACATTCCCACCCCCTTCTTTTCCTCCGTGGTTGAATATACTTTTTAAAAATGGACCTCCTTCGCTTCGCCACCGCCGGCTCCGTCGATGACGGCAAATCCACTCTCATCGGACGCCTTCTTTACGATTCCAAAAGCATTTTCGAGGACCAGCTCATGGCCGTCGAGGAAAGCTCCCGCCGCCGGGGAGATGCCGTCGTCAATCTGGCCCTCCTCACCGATGGACTCCGTGCCGAGCGCGAACAAGGCATTACGATTGATGTCGCTTACCGCTATTTTGCCACGCCGCGCCGTAAATTCATTATCGCCGACACGCCGGGACACATCCAATACACGCGCAACATGGTCACCGGTGCCTCCACAGCCGATCTCGCGATCATTCTCGTCGATGCCCGCAAGGGCGTGATCGAGCAGACCAAGCGCCACGCGTTTGTCTCGAACCTCCTGCGCATCCGCCACCTTGTGCTTGCCGTCAACAAAATGGACCTTGTCGATTACAGCGAGCAGGTGTTTCAGAATATCGTCGCCAGTTTCCACGAGTTCGCCTCCCGCTTGGACAATGTCGCAGACATCACAGCCATCCCGCTCTCCGCCCTCAACGGCGACAATGTCGTGGACAAATCCGACAAGATGCCATGGTTTCATGGCTCCTCGCTCCTCTACCATTTGGAGACCGTTTACACTGGCGGCACAGCGAACCATGTGGACGCCCGCTTCCCTGTGCAGTGGATCATCCGTCCGCTCTCGCAGGAACATCACGACTTCCGCGGCTATGCTGGTCGCGTGGCTGGTGGTGTTTTCAAGCCCGGGGATGCCGTGACCGTCTTGCCCTCGGGCTTCAGCACACGTGTTAAAAAAATCCACCTCCCCGGTGGCAAGGAACTCGACGAGGCCTTCCCGCCGCAGTCGGTCGTGATGACCTTGGAAGATGAGATCGATATTTCCCGTGGCGACATGCTGGTCAAAGCCAACAACCCGCCATCCGCCTCGCAGGATGTCGAAGCCATGGTCTGCTGGTTCTCCTCGAAGCCCATGGAAGCTCGAGGCAAATACCTCCTCCGCCACACCACGAAAGAAACCAAAGCCATCGTCCAGGAATTGCGCTACCAAGTGGACATCGAAACCCTTCACAAAAAAGAAGGCGCGTCGGCCCTCGCCATGAATGACATCGGCCGCATTTCGCTCCGCACCGCCTCGCCGCTTTTCCAAGACTCCTACCGCCGCAACCGCCTCACGGGCTCTTTCATCCTCATCGACCCCGGCACCCACGAAACCATGGCCGCAGGCATGGTTGTGTGAGGCTGTCCAACGGCTCTGCAAAAAAAAGAAACCCCTTGCACTTCGGGAGGGTCGCCGTAATTTCACTTTGTGAACCGTCACTTCCGCGCAGGAATGGTGTGTATGGCTCTGATTGCCGCTTCGGTGCTCGGCATGGGATTGCCCATTGAGGCGCTTTCAAGTCCTGTTGTGGATTTGGAGCCTTGCTGCTGCGCTGTGCATCATTCTCCGGCGAAGTCGGGTGCGGTGCCGACATCCTCTTGCGCGTGCCATGTTTGTCCGGCTTCGCCCTATTTGCTCGCGCTTGTTCCCCTGATGGATTTCCAACTCTCGCCGCCGGTGGACGCGCATTGCTGGACCAACCGCGACGAATCTGCGCCGGGCTTCTGTCCTGAGCCTGCGACGCCCCCGCCACGGGGACTGGCCTGAACTCGCGCCGGGGCCTGTTTTTTCAGGCCGTCACTTCCAGAAAATTCCATTCAGAAAGGAACATTATGAAATCATTCATTCTCGCCATCGCTCTGGCCTGTGCCGCAGTGGTTGGTTCTGTTCAAGCCGCTGGGACCTCGTGCCCGACCTGCTGCAAGGACTGCGCCACCTGCTGCAAGGCCAAGTGCTCAGAGTGCAAACAGTGCAATAAGTAACGCGCTCGAAATGGCATAAATCGCCAGCGCGGCTCTCCGAAAGGGGAGCCGCGTTTATTTTTTCTCGGCCGGTTCACAAGATCGCCAGCCGACCATTCGACAAAGGGGCTCGCATTGCAGTATTATCTAGAAATGTCCTTCGTCCATCTGCATTGCCACTCCGAGTTTTCCCTTCTGGACGGAGCTGTGCGTCTGGATGAACTGGTGAAGAAAGCGGCGGGCTTCGGTATGCCGGCCGTGGCGGTGACGGATCACGGGAACCTGCATGCGGCGGTGCCGTTTTACCAACAGGCGGAGAAGACCGGGATCAAACCGATCATCGGTTGTGAGATGTATGTCGCGCCGGGCTCGATGACGGATAAGAACGCCTCGTCCGCGAAGGATGCCGCCTTTCATCTCACGCTTCTGGCGACGAACGACGAAGGCTACCGAAATCTCGTGAAGCTCTCGACCGCAGGGTATCTGGAGGGTTTTTACTACAAGCCCCGCGTGGACAGGGAGCGGTTGGCCGCGCATTCCAAGGGCATCATCGCCTTGAGCGGATGCCTGAAAGGCGAAGTCGCCACGCTGTTGCAAGCCGGCCGGTTGGAAGAGGCGCAAGCCACGGCTGCCGCCTACCGGGATATTTTTGGCGCGGAAAATTATTTCATCGAAATCCACAATTTCGGACTGGATGCCCAGCGCCGGATCAATCCCGAACTGGTAAAAATTGCCCGCAATCTCGATCTCGGTCTGGTCGCCGCGAATGATGTCCACTTCCTCGAAAAGTCCCACCACGAGGCCCACGATGTGCTCATCTGCATCGGCACGGGGGCGAACATGGTGGATGAAAAACGCATGCGCTACAGTCCGGAGCTGTATTTCAAATCACCCGAGAAAATGCGCGCCCTCTTCGCCGAGCTTCCCGAGGCGTGCGACAACACGCTGCGCATCGCCGAGCGGTGTGATTTCAAGATGGAATTCGGCAAACCAAAATATCCGAATTTCGACTCGCCCGACACGCGCAGCCGCGAGCAATACCTGCGCGACCTCTGCCACGAGGGCCTCCGCAAGCGCTTCGGCGGGCGTGTGGATGCTGAGCCCGAGCTGAACAAGCGCCTCGATTACGAACTCTCGGTGATCGAGAAAACCGGGTTCATCAGCTATTTTTTGATCGTCTGGGATTTCATCCGCCACGCGAAGGACAGCGGCATTCCCGTGGGTCCGGGCCGCGGCTCGGCGGCGGGTTCCCTCATCGCGTATGTGCTGGGAATCACGGATATCGACCCGCTCCGCTACGGGCTTATTTTTGAGAGGTTCCTGAACCCCGAGCGTGTCAGCCCGCCCGATATCGATGTGGACTTCTGCATGGAACGCCGGGGCGAGGTGATCGAGTATGTGCGGCAAAAATACGGCGAGCGCGCCGTGTCGCAGATCGTCACCTTCGGAACTCTGGGTGCCAAGAGCGTGATCCGCGATGTCGCCCGCGTGCTGGGCTGGAGCTACTCGGATGGCGACCGCGTGGCAAAGATGATCCCGAACGAGCTGAATATCGACCTCGAGAAGGCGCGTGAGAAGAACCCCGAGCTTCAGACAGCCATCGAGAACGAGGCCCCCGTGCGCCAACTCTGGGACTACGCCACCGTGCTCGAGGGTCTCTCGCGCAACACCGGCATCCATGCCGCCGGCGTGGTCATCGGGGACCGCCCGCTGGATGAATTCATTCCGCTCTGCCGGGGCAAGGAAAACGAGGTCGTGACCCAGTATGCCATGGGCCCGCTTACCGACCTCGGCATGCTCAAAATGGACTTCCTCGGCCTGCGCACTCTTACAATCATGCAAGAGGCTGTGCGGCTCATTCATGCGAAGGTGCCGGATTTCAACATCGACACCATTCCTGTCGACGACCGTCCGGCCTTCGATATCTACAATCGCGGCGAAACACTCGGCGTCTTCCAGATGGAAAGCGGCGGCATCACGAATTGCTGCAAGCGCTTCGATGTCGGCTGCATCGAGGACATCATCGCCATCGGCGCGCTTTATCGTCCGGGCCCGATGCAATTCATCGACGACTACATCGAGCGCAAGAAGGGGATTAAAAAAGTCGAATACCTGCATCCACTCCTCGAGAAGGTCTGTTCGGAAACCCATGGTATCATTGTCTATCAGGAGCAGGTTCAGCTCGCCGCCAGCGTGCTTGCGGGCTACTCGCTTGGCGAGGCCGACCTGCTCCGCCGCGCCATGGGAAAAAAGGACGCCGAAAAGATGGAGAAGGAGCGCAAACGCTTCGTCGAAGGCTGCGGCACGCACAACAACATCCCGCCCAAAGTGGCCGATGCCATCTTCGGGTTCATCGAGAAATTCGCCCAATATGGATTCAACAAGTCTCATAGCGCCGCCTATGGCTGGATTTCCTACCAGACCGCCTACTTGAAGGCCCATTTTCCTCGCGAGTTCATGTCCGCCATGCTCACCTTCGACGCGAACGATACCGACCGTCTCGCCGTGGTGATCGCCGAGTGCCGCCGCATGGAAATCCCCGTGCTGCCGCCGGATATCAATGCCAGCGTGCTGAAATTTGCCCCCGAGACCGACGGGCCGGGCATTCGCTTCGGGTTGGCATCGATCAAAAATGTCGGCGCGGGAGCGATGGAATCCGCCATTTCCGAAAGGGAAAAAAGCGGCCCCTTCTGCACGCTGGAGGATTTCTGCTCGCGCCTCGACTCTCGCACGGTGAACCGCAAGATCCTCGAGAGCCTTGTCAAATGCGGAGCCTTCGACTGCCTGGACAAAAACCGCGCCGCCCTCTTCACGGAGATCGAACCCTCCATCGCCGCCGCCGCCTCGCTCCAGCGCGATCGCGCGAGCGGGCAGTTCTCGCTCTTCGGCGACACGCCGCTCACGCCGCCAAAAAAATCCTCAAAAGCCTCGAAGATCGAGTCTTGGAGCCAATTGGATACGCTCAAGCACGAGAAGGAACTCCTCGGCTATTATGTAAGCGGACACCCGCTCGACAGCTACGCAGGGAATTTCGATTCCGGAAAATACAACACCATCGCCCAGGCCCGCGAAGCCACAGAGCCAGGCACCTTCAAACTCGCCGGTCTCATCATGTCCGTCGAAAAACGCTTTTCCAAAAAAGACGGGAAACCTTTTGGCATCCTCATCCTCGAAGACTTCACCGGCTCACTCGAAATCACCGCGTGGGATGAATCCTTCTCCAAAAACGCCGCGCTCTTTGTCGCCGGCACAGCCGTTTCGATCAACACACGCATCACCCGCCGCGACGAAGCCGTCCGTGCCACAGCAGGCGCTGTCGCCGCGCTCAAAGAAAAAACCTCCGTCCGTGCCGTCCGCCTCCGCCTCGCACGCGAACGCCTTGACGAAACCGCACTGCAAAAAATCCTCGCCGCCGCCCAAGCCAATCCCGGTCCCCGCCCGCTCATCCTCGAATTCGTCCTGCCAAACGGCCGTTCAGCGGAAATCATCGCCAGTGAGGAATTTTCCATCTCTGATGAGCGCTCTCTCCTCACCGCAGCCAACGAACTCGTCGTCCCTCGATAGGGCGAATTTCCAAAGGTGCCGATTGTTGGTTCGAAGCGGCGCGCGGATGTTAAAACCGGGCAACCAAGCCATAGGAGGTCATGGTGGTCGTTTTTTTAAAAAACACGCAAATATATATCCATCATTGGATTAAAAATATTTGAAAAATCCTCTTTTTATGGTTCTAAGTTTTTCATTTTCCATGCTTAGCGGCGATCAATTTCTGCATGCACCTTCAGACCCTTTGGGCTGTGCGTTTCGCAAAAAAGAAGGGACGGATTTGCCGTCCCTCCGGTTGATTCTGATTTTTGAAAAAGGTGATCAGACTTGAGTGGTGGGTGTGCTGACACTCTGCTGCTGGCCGTGGTCGGCGGATTGCTCGCCCATGTAGAAGCGCGGGGCTTGGCCGTGGCGTTCGACTTCTCGCTCGAGAAGGCGCTCGACCAGCTCGGAGAGGCTGCGCTGTTGTGCATCAGCCAAGGCTTGAGCGGCTTTTTTGACTTCGGGATGCAGTGTGATGTTGGTTTTTTCTCGCATGGAAAAATTCATAGCATCGATCGAAAAATCGGTGCAATATTTTTCTTTCTAAAGGGTTGCGCTATTCAATTGGGCTTTGCTCGTCGCTCTCTAAGTGCTTGCAAAAAAGATTTTTGCGGAATATCCGGGCAAAGAAAAAAATCCAAAAAATCTTCGCAAACTTTTTGAGTTTTCCCGTCTAAACGATTTTCACAAGTTTTTCAGGCTCGAAAAAGACTTCACCAACCTTCCAATTCCTGGGCCGGTTTCAAAACGGGCAGGCCAATGATTTCGTCGAAATGGGCATCATCCGTCAGCACGGCGGCTCCGAGTATTTTTGCACAGGTTGCTATTAGGATATCCTGCGCCGGGAGCGTGACGCCGCAGCGATCGAGTGTCCATGCGAGCGATGTGGCGTCTTCCCAGATTTTATTCGAGGTCGGGACATTGATGAGAACATTGAAAAAACCTCCGAGTGACCGGCGCATTTTTTCAACTTTGAGACCGCGTTCGACCTCGAGCCGCACCATGCCGCATGTGGCGAGGTCTCCCTCTCCGATCCAGTCTCCAAGCACCTTCACGGGATCCATGCTGCGGCGCAGCAGGCCGATGTAGACATTGCTGTCCACGAGAACACTAACGCCCATGGGATTTCTTGGAAGGGTTGGGGGATTCGGCGGCTCTCATGCTCATGACATCGTAATCGGGGTCCACGGCATTTTTTAATTCTTCGGGAGTGAACCCCATTCCAGTTTTCACCATTTCCTTGAACCTGGCTTTTCTTTCCATTTCCTTGAGGGCCATTTCGACGGCCTCCGTCTTGCTGGTGCAGCCGAATTTTTCGACCACCCTTTCGAGCAACTCTTCATCAATATGCATTGTCATCTTCATGCCATACTCGGTATGGCATGATTCATCCTTTGTCAAGCACCGGTTCGTTTTTTTCTTGGCCGGTGAACATTTTCGACCCGCAGAGTGTGTCCTGATGCGCCTTCGAAGGGCATGACCATGCCTGTGACTTCGAACACAGGATGCCGGATTGTTTCCAAACCAAATCTCGCAAATGCGCGGGCGAACATTTCCGTCTCGATGAGGCCGGAGCGGTCGCAGAGCGTCATGAATTTCATGAGCTCCCCGTTGGATTGGTGGTGGGTGCGGTCCGCGACGACGAGGCCGCAGAGTGTGACGCGTCGGCCGATGAATTCGCCCAGGCGGGACACGGGGCAGTAGGTCTCCCAAGCGACTTCGGGCCAGAGATCGAGCGGGTGGGCGGATACCGTAAAACCAAGGAGGTCGAGTTCGTCGCGGAGGCGTTCGGGCAGGGGTGTGGATGCCGTGTGACCATGCGTTGGAAGAGTGCCAAACAGGGAGTTTCCGTTTTGGGCGAGTTGGCGAATCGCCCACACGGCTTCTGTCCGGCTTGGGGTGAGCGAGTCGAGCGCGCCAGCCCGCAACAGCAGATAGAGTGAGGCTTCGCCCGCAGAGGTCCTCGCAAAAAAATCTTCGAGTGATGAAAAAAGCCCCCGCTGGCGTTCGATGGATATTTTTTTCAAAAGCGTTTCCGGAAGGCCGCTGATCATTTCGAGCGGGACGCGGATGAGATTTTCCCGCTCCACAAAAAATCGTCCGCGCGATGCGTTGACATCCGGCGGGAGGAATCCGATGCCGAGCCTGCGGCATTCGAGCGAGTAGAGGAGTCTGGAGTAGAAGCCCTTGCCGTGGGTCAGAACGGAGGCGAGGAACTCGGCTGGATGGTGCATCTTCAGGCATGCGGCCTGCCAGGCCTCGAGCGCATAGGCGGTCGAGTGGGCGCGGCAGAAGGCGTAGCCCCGGAACATGTGCACGAGATTCCAGACGGCGGCTGTCTCCGCCTCGGTGCGTCCGTTGCGGCGCGCATAGTCTTCAAACTCGAGGCGCATTTTTTCGATTTCCGCGTCGCGCATTTTCACCAGTGCCCGGCGGAGGATATCCGCCCTTCCCGGCGGCATGGCTGCGAAGGCTTCCGCGATTTGCAGGATGTGCTCCTCGTAGGCGATGACGCCGTGGGTGCGCCTCAAGACAGGCTCCAGGGAAGGGTGGGGGTATTCGGGCTTTTCGAGGCCCAAGGCGCGGCGGGCAAATGTGGATTTGCGGAGCGTGTTGGCAGCTCCGGGGCGGATCACTGAAACAATGGCGACGAGCGAGTCGATGTCGCGGCAGTTGCACATTTTCGCCAGATTCGTCATGGCAGGGCTCTCGATGTGGTGCACGCCCCGGGCGTTGCCGATGGCGATCATTTCCCACACGGAGTTGTCATCCCACGGCCCAGCGAAACCGCAGGAAACCTCGATGCCGCGCGAGGCGAGTTCGGCGCGGGCGTCGCGGAGAACGGCAAGTCCGCCTTGCGCGAGGATGTCGAGTTTCACCAGGCCCACATCCTCCACGGCGTTCATATCAAAATGCGTGGTCGGCCAGCCTTTGTTGCTCTGGAAGGTGGGAGTGAAATCGTGGATCGGCCGCCGCGAGAGGACGAGTCCGCAGGGATGCATCTTGGCGTGGCGAGGCAGGCCCTCCAGGCGCGCGGCGAGCTTCAGAGCGGTGAGGGCGGGCTCCTCGTCGAAGAGTCCCTGCGCCTTCGCGGTGGCGGCTGCATTTTCGGCATCCCCCGCTTTGGCCAACCAGGGAAAATGCTCGGTCAAGCGCCTCACGAGCCGATCCGGCATGCCAAGCACCTTGCCGATTTCTGCAACAGCGGACCGCGCATGGAAGGTGTTGAACCCGCCCACCACTGCCACATGGCCCGGCTTGTGCAGACGGAAGACCTTTTCGACCACCTCGTCCTTTCTGTCGTGGGGAAAATCCAGGTCGATGTCGGGGAGTTTTTTCAAAGCCATGCGGTCGCGGTTCAGGAATCGTTGGAAATACAGCTCGAAACGCACCGGGCAGACATCGCTGATCCCGAGACAAAAGCAGACCAGCGAATCGGCGGCGCTGCCGCGCGTGATCCATGCGATGCCATCGCGGCGGCAGTGCTGGAGGAGATCCCAGACTGTGAGAAAATATTCTTCGTATCCGACCTCGGCGATCATCTGCAGCTCGGTGTCGAGTTGCGGCCGGTATTTCCCCGCCTCCGCCCCGTAGCGCTCCGCAAGCCCGCGCACGGCGAGGCGAGCCAGAAACTCGCGGGGCGTGCAGGCCTCGGGGGGATCAAAGCGGGGAAAAGAGAGTTCGCCGAATTCAAAGGCGAAGCCGCATTCTCCGGCGATCCTTTCATCATCGGCATTGGCCACCGTTGCAAAGACGCCCCCGCTCGATTTGCCGAGGTGCTCCTCATCAAGCAGAGTGAGGGTGCGTATGCTTTCCACAATGCGGAGATGCAGGAGGTCCTCCGCGCTTTCGCAACGGATGAACGGCGCGTTGCAAGGCGAGGCAAGCAGGCCGTCGCGGTGCTGCATCCAGAAGTCGCGGGTTATTTTCGTCTCCGAGAGCAGGCGGCAGAGGTTTTGGTATCCCTTGCGGTCCTTTGCATAGAGGCGGCGAGGGAGGTTGTTGACGCGCACCTCGGCACCGATGACGGCGTGGAGTCCTGCAGCGCGGGCGGCTTGGAAAAATGGCACGGCGGCATGGAGGTTCGGATCGCAGATTCCGACGGCCTTGCAGCCTGCCTCTGCGGCGATTTGGACGATCCGCTCGGGCGTGAGCAGGGATTCCATGAAGCTGTAGCAGGAGCGGAAATGCAGCATCGCTGCTGGTGACTGCGTGGCACGCTTTATCACGATGTGCGGTGTTTGTTTCGCCTCGCCCGCAGCGCTCCCGCTCTCGCGCAGCCAGAGGTCGTGCCCGCGCAGGATGGCTCCGCTGCCGTGGCGGGATCGGATTTCATCCACAGCCTTGGCGGCCCGGTGGAGCATGGCGGAATTTTGTGCCGCCGGGATGATCGGAAGCTCTGCAAAAAATGCACCCTTGTAGAGATTCGAGAGCCTCAATGAAACAAGACGCAGGCTCACGCGGCGTTCCCAGGCTTTTTTCAGAAGCGTGGCGATGATGCCATAAGTCGTCGTCTCCAAGTCGGTCGGTTCATCGAGACTGCAGCTGCGCAGACACTCCTCGAAATCATTGTATCGCACCCTCACGCCAATCGTCCGCGCCGCCTGTCCCTCCGCGCGGGCCTTGGCAAAGAGCCGGTCGGCCATCGAGCGCAGCACGGCCAGCACATGCGCCTCGTCGGCCGTGTCGGCTTCGAAGGTCTGCTGCTCGGAATAGGATTTCGCGGCAGGCGCCTCCGCCACCACCGGGCGTTCGTCGATGCCATTGGCGAATTCCCACAGCGTGCGCGCATTTTTCCCCGCAAAAAGCGAAAGCTGCTCCGGCGGCGTGCGTGCGATCTGGCCGATGAGTGGCAGGCCCGCCCGGCCCAGCGTGGCGGCGAGTTGCGGGCCAATTCCAGGCAGCCATTTGTTTTCAAGGGGGGCAAGAAACTCCGCCTCCCGGCCGGCTGCGACACGCGTGAGGGCATCCGGCTTTTTCCATTTGCTGGCAACTTGCGAGACGAGCTTGTTCGAGGCGACTCCCCCGGAGAGCGTGATGCGGAGCGTCTCGCGCACGGCCTTGCGGATCGCCTCTGCGATGTCTTGCGGCGCCTTGTGTTTGTTCCCCCGCAGGTCGGCATAGCCCTCGTCGATCGAGCCGACCTCCACCACCGGCGTGAAATCGTAGGCATAGCTGAACATCATGCGCGAGAAATGCTCGTATTTCTCGAAATCCCCCGGCACCACGACGAGCCTCGGACACAACCTCCGCGCCTGCGCCACCGGCATCGCCGAAGTGATCCCATGCCGCCGCGCCTCATACGAAGCCGATGCCACCACGCCCCGCGCCGAACCTCCCACCGCCACAGGCTTCCCCCGCAGCCGCGCATCGGCCGCCTGTTCGACCGAGGCAAAAAACGCGTCAGCGTCGAGATGGAGTATCATGGTGTTCAAATGAACACCTTTTGGGATTGAGCACAATCCGATTGAACATTATTTGTTTGAACTTGGACGATTGTCCAAAAACTGTCCAATCGACCGCGATTCCTGATGCAAGATTGCGACGACTTGCGGAGGGAATTTTTTCAGGATTGTGGAGCGCCTGCATCATCGTGGGCCGCTTTGCAAAGAATGCGTCTCAACGAAACAGGGTCGTTTCACAAAAATTTTATAATTCTCTATAAGAGCGCTTTAGAAAATAAAAGACAAAAAATTTGGACGATCGTCCAAATTTTTTGTCGAAAGGATGCAGAATCTCGTGTTGGGATGGCGGTGTTGTGCAAGAGGGGGGGGTTTTTTGGTTTCAGGGTTGCGGGGATTTCAAGCGGATGCCGTGTTCTTGGAGTTCGATGAGGCGTTGGCGGTAGAGGTTGCCGAGGGCTTGTTTGAAGGCTTTTTTGCTGGTTTGGAAGGCGGCGCGGATTTCATCGGGCGGGCTGGAGTCGCTGTAGGGCAGGCTGCCTTTGTTTGAGTGGAGGGCGGCGAGGATGCGGTCGGCGAGAGGGGCGACGCGTTGGTAGCCTTGGGGGTCGAGGCCGAGGTCGATTTTTCCGTCGGGGCGGATGGCTCGAATGAAGCCTTCGCAGCGCTGGCCGATCTCGAGCGGTGTGGCGAGTTCGCTGCGGTAGAGCAAGCCGAGGCGGGAGTTGTTGATGATGGCGGTGTAGCCCAGAGGTGTTTCGCTGGCGACGAGGAGCGAGACTTCGTAGCCGGTTTTGTAGGGCGGCTGTGTGTGGTCGATGTGTCCTTCAAGGCGCGTTGTGGCGATGATGCGCTCGGTCTGGTGGTCGATAAAAACATACACGACCACTGTGTCGCTGGCTTGCACGCGGCGCGCCTGCTCGGCATTCGGAAGGAGAAGGTCCTTGCGAAGTCCCCAGTCGAGAAAGGCTCCCATGCGGGGATGGACTTCCGTGACCTTCAATGCGGCGAAGTCGCCTACGGTGGCGCATGGCTTGAGAGTGGTGGCGACGAGTCGGTCTTCCGAATCGCGGTAGATGAACACCTCCAGCACATCACCGGGACGTGCGCCTTTCGGAATGGCATCCCCCGGCAGGAGGATTTCACCGAGTTGCCCGCCATCCAGAAAGAGGCCTGGTCTGGAGTCTTTGAGGACGGTGAGGCGGTTGAGTTTTCCGAGCATGGCGGGAGTTGAAAAGGCAGAATTTGGTGCGCGCCTTGAATCGCACGATTCAAGCGTGGGGTTAGTTTTTACCTTCCGTGGCCGCGCCGAGGCGCTCGCGGTTGTAGCGGTTTTGTGTGATGTCGTCTGTCCAGGAGCGGTTTTTCAAATACCAGTCCACGGTTTTTGCGAGGCCGGTTTCAAAGGATTCGCGCGGTGCCCAGCCGAGTTGGGATTGGAGTTTCGAGCAATTGATTGCGTAGCGGCGGTCGTGGCCTGGGCGGTCGGCGACATAGGTGATCTGGGCTGTGTAGGAGGCTCCGTCGGGACGGGGTGATTTCGCATCGAGGAGGGCGCAGAGGGTTTTCACGACATCGAGGTTTGCGCGTTCGTTGAGGCCGCCGACATTATAGGTTTCGCCCGTGCGTCCGCGCTGGAGAACAAGCCAAATGGCGGTGGCGTGATCCTCGACATAGAGCCAGTCGCGGATCTGCTGTCCATCGCCATAGACCGGGAGCGGCTTGCCATCAAGGGCGTTGAGGATCATGAGCGGGATGAGCTTCTCGGGGAAGTGGTAGGGGCCGTAGTTGTTCGAGCAATTCGTCGTGAGGGTCGGCAGGCCGTAGGTGTGCTGGAAGGCGCGGACGAGATGGTCGCTGGCGGCCTTGGAGGCGGCGTAGGGGCTGTTTGGAGCGAATGGCGTGGTCTCGGAAAAGGCCGGGTCGTGCGGGGCGAGGGTTCCGTAGACCTCGTCCGTCGAGACATGCAGGAAGCGAAATTTCTCGCGGCGTCCATCCGGCAGCTGTGTCCAGTGGCGGCGGGCGGCATTCAGCAGGCGAAGGGTGCCGGTGACATTGGTCTGGATGAATGGCTCGGGGGAGTCGATCGAGCGGTCCACATGCGACTCGGCCGCGAAATTCACGATGGCGTCGATGTCATGCTCCTGCAGCAAGCGGGCTACGAGCGCTTCATCGCCGATGTCGCCTTTTTGAAAAACATAGCGCGGGTCGGCGGCGAGGTCGGCGAGATTGGCCGGGTTGCCCGCGTAGGTGAGGAGGTCGAGATTGACGAGATTGCGCAGTGGCGAGTTGGCTTCGGTGAGGCGCTGGCGGATGAAATTGCTGCCGATGAATCCGCAGCCCCCGGTGACAAGGATGTTCATGGATCGACGGGGTGTTATTATTCCGTTTCCTCGCCCTCGGTGAGGACATCGTCGAGGCAGGCTTCGAACTCATCGAGGCCGGTGCTGGGAATAATCACGGAATTCCTGCGCCCGTGGGCCTCCTCGGTGATCTTAAGGAAGCGGCCGCGGTCATTTTCGCGAAGCTCGATGATGATGTGCTTGCGTTCGACTTGGAGTTCGCGCAGGGCGATGGATTGTTCCATATGGAAAAACAAGGAAATTATCGGAGGGGGGAGGGGGCATCAACCGAAAATCCTTGCCGCGCGGATTAAAGTTTTCCGCCCAGCAAATAGTCAGGGTTGAGCTTTTTGAGGGCTGGAAGGGTGAAGAGGCCGTCTTTGCGGATGAGTTTGCCGTCGAACCATACTTCGCCGCCGCCGTAGTCGGGGCGTTGGATGCAGACCATGTCCCAGTGGATGCGGCTGGTGTTGCCGTTTCCCGCTGTTTTGTAGGCTTGGCCGGGCGTGAAGTGGAAGGAGCCGGAAATTTTTTCGTCGAAGAGGATGTCGCGCATCGGGTGGAGGATGTGCGGGTTGAATCCGAGCGCGAACTCGCCGATGTAGCGGGCGCCTGCGTCGCTATCGAGGATGCGGTTGAGGGCGGCGGTGTTGTTCGCCGAGGCATTCTGCACGCGGCCCTCGGAGAACTCTAGGCGCACATTGTCGAAGGCGTGGCCTTGATAGATGCTCGGGACATTGAAAGTGACATGGCCTTCGACGCTTTTTTTCACGGGGCAGGAAAAAACCTCGCCGTCGGGAATGTTGCGGTCGCCGCCGCAGGTGATGGAGCCGATGTTTTTGATCGAGAAGCGCAGGTCGGTGCCGGGGCCTTTGAGGTGGACCTTGTCGGTGCGGTCCATGAGGGTCTTGAGGGCGGCCATGCCGGGAGCCATGCGGCCGTAGTCGAGCGTGCAAACCTTGAAGTAAAAATCCTCGAATGCCGGTGTGCTCATTTGGGCCTGTTGGGCCATGGCGGCTGTCGGCCAGCGGAGGACGACCCACTTGGTTTTGTTGATGCGCCAGTCCATGACGGGGCGCATGGCACCGGAAATGAGACGCATTTTTTCATCCGGCACATCGGACATTTCGGTTATGTTGTGGCTGCCTCGCACGGCGATGTAGGCCTGCATTTTTTTCATGCGGGCGAGTTCGATCGTGCGGGTCACATCGAGTTGGTCGGCATCCGCGCCGAGGGCCATTTCGCGACTGATGCGGGCGTGGTGGTTTTGCACGAACGGCACGGCTCCGCAGGCGCGGGTGGCGCGTATGAGAGCGATGGCGATCTCCTCCGGCGCGTCGAAGATATCGATGAGGACATTTTCACCGGGTTGGAGTTTGGTGGAATGCCGCGTCAAGACATCGGCCAGTTGGTCACAGCGTGGATCGTGCATAGAGAAAATCAGCGGGGGAATCGCGAGGAGAGCTCGCCCAGGCGTTGCGCGGCGTAGGCCGAGAGGGCGGGGCGAAGGACGGGTAAGAGGAATTTCACCAACTGGAAAAGAATGCTGAAAAAGCCGTGCCCTCCGGTGCGGGCGGATCCGGTTTTTTCGGACT
>Ga0172372_10006981_pt1 | contig 15269 bp, 12 predicted proteins | sample LakKiv5m_2_FD_114544 | JGI IMG/M metagenome (GOLD analysis project Ga0172372, IMG submission 114544) | Freshwater microbial communities from Kabuno Bay, South-Kivu, Congo - kab_092012_9.5m | ecosystem: Environmental > Aquatic > Freshwater > Lake | place: Democratic Republic of the Congo...
CCCGGTCACGTCACGCACGATGTGTGCCAACTGCTGCACTGCCGGGTGGTTGGGATCAGTGTCAAGTGGCACACCGTGCCCCATCAACTCGACGGTCGCATGCTCTGGGAAGCAGGACTGCACCTTGGCCAAGACCTCTTGTGGGGTCTCGGTGGGGATGCGGCGAATGTCGAGGCGCAAGACGAGATCTTCCATGATGCGATTCCCGGCCTCGCCACCGTGAATGATGGTGGGAACCACCGTGGTCACGAACGCTTCTTCGTCGGGGGTGGGGTAGACTTTCTCGAGTGCGATGAGCCCATCACGAAGCGTGTGAATCGGATTGCGACCATCCCACGGGCGCGACCCGTGCGCTGGGACACCGTGAATGGTCACCGTAATGGGAGCCGCCCCTTTGTGCATGTAGCAAATATTCAGGTCGGTTGGCTCCGCAGTAATGAAAAAGTCGCAGGTGTAGCCGGCATTGAGCAACACGTTGGTGCCGTGCATGCCGCCGATTTCTTCGTCGGTCACAAATTGGAAATTCACATCGGGGGGTTCGGGCAATTGGGCCAGGTCTTGGGCCAAACGAATCAACACGGCCGCCGCCCCCTTCATGTCTTGCGTGCCACGGCCATACAGGCGGCCGTCTTTTTGCTCGGGCTCAAACTGATGCGCCCGAGCAGGCACCACGTCGAGATGTGCGTTCAGCACCAACTTGGCGTGCTTGTTGCCACGGAGTGCGAACACCAGTGACGGCTTGTTGTCGGAGGTGTGGTGAAACAACACGCCACGGGGCAAGCCGCTCAAGGCTTGGGTGGCGTAATCGATGGTGGCCTGGAGCATGTCAGGGCGATCAAGCGTGGAGGGCAGGCGCACCAAATCATTGGTCAGAGTTACGAGCGCATCACGTAGTTCAGTCATCGTTGTCCTTCTACTTTCTGTGCACAGGGAGCATCAAATGGACGCACCACGGTCAATCGAGTGCGTCTGGATCTACCGCATCAACATCTTCTGCATCGTCCGTGTCAACAAACTCCGGCACCACGGTAGTGCCGTCGTTGCCGGCCACCAACAACACGAATTCACCTTTGATGCTTCGTTGGCGCATCGCAGTGAGCAATTCGCTCAAGGGAGCCCGCCAGACCGCTTCGTGGAGCTTGGTCAGATCGTTGGCGAGGGCGGCAGGGCGGTCGCCGTACACCGCAAGTGCATCCTCGATGAGGGCCACAATACGGTACGGGCTTTCGTAAAAAATCAGCGTATGCGGGGTGGTCAGGTCTTGGGCCAACCAGCGTTGGCGAGCGCCCCGTTTACGCGGTGGAAAACCGCGATACGTGAAGGCGTGGACGGCCAGACCGGAGAGCACCAATGCAGGAATGAGCGCAGCCGGACCGGGGATGGCTGTGACGGCAATACCCTCACTCAAGGCGCGACGCACGAGGACAAACCCGGGGTCAGAAATCGCCGGCGTGCCCGCATCGCTAATCAGGGCCACCGATTTGCCGGCTTGCAACATGCCGATGAGACGCTCACTCACTTGGCGCTCGTTGTGCTCGTGGCAGGCAAGGAGCGGCTTGCGAATGTCGTAGTGTTGGAGCAAGATCATGCTCTTGCGGGTATCTTCGCTGGCGATGACATCCACGCTTTTGAGCGTCTCAAGCGCGCGAATGGTGATATCTCCGAGATTCCCAATGGGTGTGGCAACGAGGTATAACATGCAGGTATGATACCAGACAATCGTATCATCGTCATATGAATCATTAAACATTGAACTAATTATGCTAGAATACTGATGGTGTATCGTGGTGTATCGTACAGTAGACTGATGGTAGATATGACAAAGCGCGTAGCAGTTGTACAATCGAACTATATTCCGTGGAAAGGGTATTTTGATCTCATTGCTGCAGTCGATGAATTTGTCCTGTACGACGACATGCAATACACGCGGCGTGATTGGCGTAACCGCAACCAAATAAAAACACCCCAAGGCGTGCAGTGGTTGACGGTACCGGTACAGGTCAAAGGAAAATACTACCAAACCATTCGCGAAACGATAATCGACGGAAATGATTGGGCACTCGCCCATTGGCAAACGTTACAACACAATTATCGACGTGCACCGTGCTTTCACGAAATCGCATCGCTGATTGAACCGCTTTACCGTGACAAACAGTACCAGCGGTTGACGGATTTGAATCACACATTTCTTACAACAATATGTGACTATCTCGGCATTCCAACCAAGATATCGTTTTCGTGGGATTATACGATTCCCGAAACCGAAGACCCCACCGAGCGGCTCAAACATCTCGTCGTTGCAACGGGTGGCACCGAGTATGTCTCTGGACCAAGTGCCAGAAGCTACATGTCAGAAGATGTGTTTATCGCAGACAATGTCACTGTCACATGGTTCGATTACGTAGGATATCCCCAATATCGTCAGCTATGGGGGGAGTTCACGCACGCAGTGACTGTGCTCGATTTGCTGTTTAATTGTGGCAAAGATTCCCATAAATACATGAGGTATGTGAAATCACACAACTCTCCGTAGTGGCAACTCGTATCAATCGGCACTGTATTCAATGGATTCATTGGTCGCTCACATGTAAACGTCGAACACATCGTTCAAGTGGCACGGTGGTCGGCGGTGTAATCGTTACCACCACTAGAATGCGCGAGGTAACGCGTGGGCCTTCAAACCAATCCTGAAGGCAATGGCATCAAACGATTGAAATGGCATTGAAGCTCGTAAGGGAAGACTGAAGAAAGAAACCTTGATCACAGCGGTGCACCTTTTGGTGCACCGCTGTGTATACAAGACTTTATGAAGCGGTGTGTGATGTACGAAAAACGAACCAGTTGCTTATGAGATATAAGTAAATCGCACTGACAAAAATTGCTGCTAGTTCAACATATTGATGGGGCATGTTATACATGTTTACGCATACGTATAACATAATAATGTTTAGTAGATACCCCCCAATATGCATAATGACATAGCGGGTCATTGACCACAACCAACTTCCCTCATAGGCAAATGTGACACGCCGGTTTAGTAAATAACTGGCTCCTGCTGTAACTACATACAAAATAGTAACAGATATTTCGGGAGACATGCTCATATAATCTGTCATATAGATGTATATTCCAAAAGAAACACCATTTGTGGTGAAACCAATCACCCCATAGCGGACAAGTTTTTTGAGTTGTGGGTATTTTTGGTATAAGGTCTCGATGATGTGCATCATAGCAATTAGGCTTCCCGAGAAAGTCCCTATAAACTGATAGTACCAAATCAGCGTTCTACCGCCTTATTGTAACAGAATTAGTCAGTATGCTATAATTCGGAACGTTACTTGTAGTGATATAGGAACCTATCAGATGAAACTCTCGATTGTTTCGACACTCTATCGGTCTGCCAAAGAAATAAGCGATTTTTATCTTCAGTGCACAGCCGTAGCCGAACAATTTGCGGGTGATGATTACGAAATAATCTTAGTCAATGATGGTTCACCAGATAACAGTTACGATATTGTGTTTGAAATTGCACAACACGATGCCCATGTGGTACTTGTTGATTTGTCACGAAATTTTGGCCAACACAAAGCACTTATCACTGGTTTGGCATTTACGCGTGGCGACTTGATTATGTGGCTTGACAGTGATCTCGAGGAAGATCCACAGTGGCTGATGGAGTTTTATGCGGTCATGCAACAGCAACAACATGATACTGTTGTCGGTGTGCAAATTTCGCGCAGAGGTGATTGGGTCGAACGTTATACTGGTGAATTGTTTTACCGAATGTTTCATTGGTTGAGTAACTTTAATTTTCCTAATAATTCAGCCTCCGCTCGGTTGATGACTCGGCGTTTTGTTGATGCGCTATTATTGCACAAAGAAAAAGAGTTTTATTTTGATGGATTGAGCTACATTACTGGATTTTCGCATGGGTTTGTATCTGTCAACAAAAAAAGCAGCAGTGAAACCTCGTACACTATGCGTCGCAAGATTGCACTTGCAGTAAATGCGGTCACTTCTTCTAGTGCTATGCCGTTACATTTTATTTCATATGTTGGCATAGTACTATTTTTGTTTGCAGTTATTGCGATTATCTATCTCGCTTATATGCGATTTACGCACAATAATATTCCTGATGGTTGGACATCGTTGCTGATTATTGTTCTCGCATTAGGGGGACTGCAGTTATCTGCGCTAGGTGTTATTGGTTTGTATATTGCCAAAATTTTTATCGAAACGAAAAATCGACCGGTTACCATCGTGCGAAGTGTGTATAATCAAAAGCGTACATCTTGATTATGCACGCGGTGCATTACTGGCCAAGGTGATAGTCGTATCGTTTAATTGAATGGAGTATCAAATGTATTCAGAACGTGATGAAACCGAAACGCAACAGCGGTATAGTCAACGATTCAAACAATATGGCTATTCACCAAAAGCATTGGGTTGGGATAAAGGAAAACAACCCATACGCTTTAACATACTTACTTCGCAGTACGATTTTGCAGGCAAGTCGGTGCTCGATATCGGATGTGGGTTTGGTGATCTCAATACGGTTTTGACCGCTCGTTATGGTACTAACTACACTTATCATGGTATTGATCTTGTTGCAGATTTAGTAAACGAAGGTCGTAACCGGTTTGCTGCACCGCACATTACATTTGAAGTGGGGAATTTTCTTACCTATCCTCCTGAAGTAAAGTATGATTATATTATTGCGTCAGGCTTGTTTAATCTGAAATTAAAAGATATCGATGGGTATGATTTCATTACGATGTGTATGAACAAGGCCTTTGATTTGGTAAACGATGGCATTGCATTTGACTTTTTGTCAGATAAAGTAGACTATCAGTTGACAGATACGTTTCATAGTGCTCCTGAACGAATACTTCAAATAGCATATACTCATACTCGCAATGTGGTGTTGAGAAATGATTACATGCCTTTTGAATTTGCTACATTTTTGTTTAAGGATGATTCATTTGCTCCTGAAGATACATTATTCCATCGCTATAAATCATTACAGCAAAAACTACAATAATGTAGTATAGGTCCTTCAATATCTTTGACGGATGGTAGTGATACCGTCCGTCATTTTTTGGTATGATACGTGTTTTTCAAAATTTACAAATAAAATAACGTTGTACTGCATAGGGTATACTCTTTATTGCTCGTTACATGTCATGCTATATTGCAATGTTATTGAGCAACAGGTGGCAACGATTTAGGTGCCAGCGCTCATCCGTAGAAACATGCCAAACTTGAAACTCATACGCTACGGCGTTTTCGGCATCACGACAATGGGTTTATCCTGCAGTATCTATCTCCTTTTGGTCTATATTAGGGATTACACCAAAAAAGCAGTAACAGTATTGTATGTTACTGGCACCACAATCAGCTACTTCGGCAATCGGAAGCTAACCTTTACAACGATGTGCGCCAATTGTGGTCTGCCATGCGCTACATACTTATGCACCTCAGTAGCTGTAGAATCAACTTATTTTTTGCATATGGGTGTCGATATCTACCACTACTCACATCAACATCGTGTTACGTACCGTTGCGCGCACTCCAGACGCCATATATTAATCTTCCCCACAATAACGCGGCACACCACCACCACAGCACCGCTGCCAGCATACTTGGCCACCACCACTGTATGATTACTGTGATACCCACACTCATCACACACAGCCATACCAACAGCTGACGAGTCACCCGTTCATCACCAAGCCATGCCGCCATCGGTAGTTGTGGCCACATGATAACCAACACGCTTGGTAATGCCACTCCCCACAGCGCCAACATGGCACTGTCATACGGTGTCCAGATGACCGTGCCAACCAGTAGTCCTACCAAGAGACAGCAGGCACTCAGCACAACACGCACAATGAAGTGTTGTAACACTGCAGTCATACGAGTGGTGATATGTTGGCCATATTTGCGTAATGCGAGCAATCCGTTGAGATCATCTGACAATAGGACGACATCAGCAATGTTGCGCACTGCACTCCGCGCAGACTGTAACACGACTGCCACATCAGCGGCTTTGAGTGCAGGTATATCATTGTAGCCATCTCCAATCATGGCGACACGTTGGCCGTTGGCTTGCAACATCGCAATGATATCAGCCTTGTCGCTGGGTGATGTACGCCCAAATACACGCATCTGCTGTACGAGTTCTTGTCGGCGTGCCGTGTCTGCTGACCCAAAATCGGCACCATGCACCGCAGTTGCACTCTCTATGCCGACACGTTTCGCCAACGTAGCAACTGCTTGTGGATCATCACCCGAAATCACATACACTTGCACACCAGCAGCCCGGGCGGTCGCGATTGTTTCTGCGGCTCCATCACGAATCTGATCATACAGAATTACCACCCCATATGGTTGCAATCTCGGTGGGAGCTGTGGATGTGCCTCATCGATTTGGGTAACACCAGCACGATGTGCCAACATGAGCACTCGCGCTCCTTGAGCGACTGCGTTGTCCACTTCGACAGAGTTCCACTCAGAATCAAACTGTTTGGCAATGATATCCGGTGCGCCAAGAACCCACGTATCCGAAGCGGTCACGTGCATACTCCACTTGCGTTGAGAATCAAATGGCACATGAGCCAACAACGGTACATGAGGCGTTTCTACCTGTTGTAGCGCCATACGGATGGCTTCACTCGTACGATTCCCAGCAATATCTGCACGCACGAATCGAGCAAGTGCAACACGGCAGGTATGTTCATCGGTCGCTATTGGAAGTACCGCATGGAGTGTCAGGTTATTTGTGGTGATTGTGCCGGTTTTGTCGAGACATACTACATCCACGCTTGCCAATGCTTCAACGGCTGGAAGCTGTTGTACAAGCACGTCGGCGCGGGTCATCGCAATGGCAGCAACCGCATAACACAGAGTCAGCGCCAACACCAGTGCATTCGGGATTAACCCAGCCATCACGGTCGCGTTTTGTACTTGAACAAGAAACGTTTCACCATACAAAGTATCTCGGAGTGTTACCAAAACAATCATGACTGTAGCAATACCAAGCAATATCCGCATAATCCGTTGAATCGTATTACTTAACGGAGTACGCACCGTGCGCATCTGCTGTGCAACTGCGGTAAGCATTTGCAAGGCATGCTGATTGCTTGTCACAAGATACCATGCGGCTCCCGAAACACACGTGCTCCCGGCGCGCACTTGAGCGCCATCTGACAACACAACCGCCTCATCCTCACCGGTGTACATTGATTCATCCACACGAAGGTGTTCAGACGCGAGAACCACTCCCTCTGCCACAACTTGATCTGCAGGACGCAATAACACAACATCTCCCACGACCACGTCATTGGGATGACAAGAGACCAACTCGCCTTCGCGCCATACTACTGCAACCGGCGCACTCGCCAATGATATTGCCTGTAACAGTGCCTGTGCACGTACTGACTGAAATACGCTGACAAACAAGTTTATGCATACCACAACCGCTGTGATGACGGCATCATGATGCGCACCGAGCCACCAGAGCAAGCCAGCTAGCGTTAAAATAATGATATTCAGTGGCGTAACAATAATACGGAGTATCGTTATTGCATAACTCCACATATACACGCCACGCATGCGCCAATCATGCGTGTGTTGCCGTAAACGCTGTGCTTCAGTATGACTAAGACCTGGCCGAGGAGGAATCAATGGGAGCATCTTTTACCCTAGACAGACTCAACCTACTAGGAACCATACCACACGAATATGAAGATTTGTTTATACCTCCCCAAAGAGCAGGATGTGCGTAGTTGCATCCTGCTCTTTGAACAACGTAATCTAGCGCATCAACGCATCCCACTCGCTCAACCAGGCCTCACGATTGGTCGCAATCGTCTGAGCGTCGAGTTGTTGCGTGATGGTCGGCACCGGCGCATGCTTAACAAATACCTCGGGAATGGTGGCCGTCGCACTCGCTGGATATACAAACATTTGCAACGGGATGTCGTTTTGGAAGGTGTCGCTGAGCATGAAATCAACGAACGCCTGTGCCAACGCCAACTGCGCCGTACCCCGCAAAATACCCACGTACTCTACTTGGCGGAACGCGCCAAAGGCCACATTCCCTGTCGGCGGAGTATCGATGGGGGTCGCACTAAAGACCACTTCTGCGGCTGGACTCGTCGAATACGAAACCACTAACGGACGGGTCCCTTCACCCGTGGCACTGAAATGGGTGTAATAGGCGGTCGTCCAATCTTCAGCAACGAGCACGTCGTTGGCACGGAGTGCTTGCCAATAGGCCTGCCATCCGTCAGGACCAAATTCTGCGATTGTGGCCAACAAAAACGCAAGTCCGGGTGACGATGTGGCCGGGTTTTCCACCACTAATTTGCCCTGCCATGCCGGCTCAGTCAGCTCCTGCAGGCTCTGTGGCGGTTGTAGCCCGGCAGCCTCAAGCGCCGCTTTGTCGTAATTGATGACCACATAGCCCACATCCACGGGAATCAGGGGCGCACTCTGCTCTTGGGTGGCTGCGTCGATGAGCTGCGTTGTTGGCGCATACGCCTCAAAAATATCAGCTGCCACTGCCCGACTTAGGAACGTGTTATCGACCCCAAATAACACGTCAGCCTGTGGTGCATCTTTGGTGAGGATCGCCTTGTTGAGCGTGCTCCCAGCATCGCCCGCATTCAAGATGACCACCTCCGCATTGTGCGCCTGCTCGAAGGCGACAATCACTTCTTCGCTGATGGCAAAACTGTCGTGGGTCATCACCACCAACTGTGGCCGACTCGCCGCCACGCTGTCTGCGACCGCAACTGCATCGGTTTCGGTCGAAAGGGTGGGCTGGGGCGCTTGCCCAGCACACGCCACGAGTACCGTGGCAATCAGCCCCAGCACCCACGTTCGCATTATTCGCATGTTGTCTCCTCCTCTGAGTACATCTGTCGTGTACGACACCGCAATACACAAAATCCGCATCTGAGTGAGCGAAAGCTGACTCGTGATGCGGATGTATCACCTGTGCTTTCCTCCGCCGGTATAATCCGGATCAGGTTCGAAGGGTCAGCGATCTGCGGATCGCATCTCAGCCAAGCTCACTTGGCGCCCCTAGCAGACTATTCAATTTCCATTCCCATAGTACCAAGCAACCCCCAGAAAGTCAAACGGCGCACGAGTGCGGTACAATGTGCCCAGCATCCATACACACACATTCCGTGGAAAGCGAGTGTAGCATGACCATCCGTCGCGGGGAAGCCCTCATTGCTCAGATGAATACGCTCCATGTGCCACCAGGGACGCTGGCCTTGTGGTGGCTCGGTCAAATGGGCGTGGCCGTCAAAGGTCCCGACCAGCAGATTATCTACATCGATCCTTGTTTGACCGACATCATCAACCTCAAGTGGCCCGACCCGAATCGTGGTCCAACCCGCGCCATTGAAGCGCCACTCCTCCCCGCAGAAGTCACCAACGCCAGCCTCGTACTCTGCTCACACGAGCACATCGACCACACCGACTGCTTCACTTTGGCCGGCATCGCACACGCATCACCCCACGCACGATTTGTGGCAACGGGTTGGGCACAAGGCGAGCTCGACGAGGCCGGGATTGCGGCAGATCGCCGCATCATCCCGCAAGTCGGCCAAGCAATTGATGCGGGCATCTTGCACATCAACGCCATCCCGGCAGCGCACTATACCCGCGAATACGATGCCCTGAAGGGCGAGCGTTGGCTGAGTTTGCATCTCGATTGGGGTTCGGTGACGTTCTTTCACGGCGGTGATACGATTCTTTTTGACGGGTATGTCGAGTCAATCAAGGCACTACCCCACGCTGACATCGGTGTGCTCGCCAGCAACGGACGGGATGCCATGCGCGACGCCAACGACATCGTCGGCAACCTGTACCCGAGTGAAGCCGCTTGGCTGGCCAACGAGTTGGGCTGGGATGTCCTCATTGCCGGCCACAACGACCTATTCGCCGGCAATCGGCTGCCCGCCAGTGAAGTCTACGGTCAAATTGAGCGGATTGCTCCGAACCTGCGCGCCCATCAACTGAAAGCGGGCGAGTTGTTTATCTACAGTCGGTAACTGTGGGTGGCACCTGATAACCATAAGATGCGTATGATAGTCAGATGCCATGTTTTTATTGTTCATGCCACGTCTGAAGCTCAATGCCGTTGCCCTCAGGGTCGGTCACGTAGCACCACGGCACGTGCCGATCTCCGGCCTGCGTGGTCACGATGTCGCCGACAGCAGTACCACCAGCAGCGAGTACGTGGTTGCGGACACGCGCAATATCATCGACTTGAAAGGCGATATGCCCAAAGCCGCTCCGGCGCACGTGCGCCGGGACGTCAATGAGTGGCTCGTAGCGATATATTTCGAGCGTCGGACCATGGTCGCCGTAGCCGGGCAAGCGCAGATGTACGCCCTGTAGCGATGCGCCTGCCACGCCGAGCCCTGCATCGATGGTTGGTCCCGACAGGTTTCGTTCGGGTTGGAGCACCTCACACGCAAAGACGGATTCGTAGAAATCCACCAGTCGCCGCCAATCTCGCGCGACAATGTTGACATGGCCAAAACGCATTTGGTGGTTCTCCTTTGTAGACAAAAAACGTGCACCTGCATGGTATACCACAACCACACAGGTGCACCACAAGCAGAGACTAGTTCTTGGGAGCCAAACGGGCGAGCTCATCGGCAACCACGGCATCATCGAGTTTGCGGAACAACGGCCCGATATCGCGGAGCGCAGTACCCGGCTGAATTGCACTCATCTGCCAACCACTTACCGCATAATTTCCGGTGACGACTGGGCGTGCGAGTCCATCGGGATCTTGTTCGGTTTCGAGGTGCGGTTGTGGTGCAATCACGTCGTCGAAACCGAGCATGTGATGCAACCGTTGACAGGCGTGGGGCATAATCGGTGCCATCAGACGATTGAGCGTATCAACGGCTTGGATGGCCACAAACATGATGGTCGCAGCGCGCTCCGCATCGACTTTGACCACTTTCCACGGCTCTTGTTCGCTCAAATACTGGTTGGACGCTTGGGCCAAGGCCATGATTTCTTGCAGGGCACCGCGCAATTTCACCCCCTCGTAGAGCGCTTCGACACGCCCGAAACCCTCTTGGATGGTCTGCAACAACGCTGTGTCGGCGTCGGTGTAGGCGCTCGGGGTGGGCACGCCGCCGAAGTTTTTCTGCGACAAGGTCAGCACACGATTCACCAGATTGCCCCAGGTGGCGACCAGTTCGCTGTTGATGCGTTGCACGAATTCGGCCCAGCTCCAGTTGCTGTCTTTACCCTCAGGTGCTGCGGCGGTCAAGTAGTAACGGAGCAGGTCGGGCTCGTAGCGGCTCAACAAATCGGGCATCCACAAGGCCCAATTTTGGCTCGTGCTCATCTTTTCGCCCTCAAGATTGAGGAACTCGTTGGCGGGAACGTCGTAGGGCAACGCACGATCGCCGTATCCCAAGAGCATGGCCGGCCAAATGATGGTGTGGAAAGGAATGTTGTCTTTGCCGATGAAGTAGTAGCCACGCTGATCACCCTGTGGATTCCACCACTTGCGCCACGCATCTGGTTGACCGGTGCGCTGTGCCCACTCTAGAGAGGCCGAGTAGTAGCCGATGACCGCGTCAAACCAGACGTAGATGCGCTTGTCTTTGAAGGCTGGGTCGTTGCCGGGCACTGGCACGCCCCACTCGAGGTCACGGGTAATCGCACGACCACGCAACCCTTCGCGTAGCCAGTTTTGTGTGAACACCAGCGTGTTGGTGCGCCAGTAGCCACGATCTTGTGCATCGAGCCAAGCCCGCAATTTGGGCTCGAGTTTGGCCAAATCAATGTAAAAGTGCTCAGTATCACGGAACGTAACCGGTGCGCCGTCAAGCGTCGAACGCGGGTTGCCCAACTCTTGGGGATCGCGGAGTTGACCACATTTGTCACACTGGTCGCCGCGCGCTTTCTCGTACTTACAATTAGGACACGTGCCCTGCACGAAACGATCGGGCAAAAACCTCCCCAGCGACTCAGAGTACGAGCCAATTGCCACCTCACGGTAGATGTACCCGTTGCGCTGGAGTGTCTCAAAGATGTCGGTCGTGGCAGCGTAGTGGTTGTTGGTATAGGTCTGGGTAAACAAATCAAAGGTGATGCCGAGTGCCACGAGTGAATCCACAAAACTCGCGTGGTAGCGATTGATAATCGTTTGGGGCGTGACACCCTCTTTTTCGGCGGCCAACGTAATCGGCGTGCCATGGCAGTCGGATCCCGACACCATCAACACCTGCCGGTCACGGAGACGGTTGTAGCGCGCATAAATGTCGGCCGGCAAGTAGGCACCCGCAATATGACCGACGTGGAACGGACCGTTGGCGTATGGCCACGCCACTGAAACCAGAATGTGTTCCGACATGATTCCCCCTCCACACAATCAAAATGACACAATAAAAAACCGCAGGTACCACAAGTACCCGCGGTGCTCAGGGCGTTGCAACTGCTACGCCGAACACGCGGGACGAGGCATCTGCATCATCTCATGAGACCACAACAACGGCTTCACGGAGTCAATCTCCTAGACGCACAACGAATGCCTCAACTATACCAGCCAGACCCACATCTGTCAACGCAACCAGCGTGTGCCCCGAATCTGAAGCACACGCCAGTATAGTCGGAAATACCTCTCGCTACACTGCTTCGGGGCGATGTGATTGCGCCGAACGATAGGCGGCGGCGACCAACTCGACCGTCCGCAAACCGTCGACACCACTGATGGGAGCAGGCGTACCGTTGCGTACCGCGGCCAACCAGTCACCAATCATCAGGCGGTCGAGGTTGATCCCGTAGCCGGCCCAGACACCTTTGCCACGACTGTTGCTGTAGAGGTCGACATGTGGCCCAAATACGTCCACGCTCATCACACCGTTCATGGTGGTGATTTCCATGGTGACATCTCCCCATGTGGGGAATGACGGAGTGGGGCGTGACCAGCTCGTATCTAGGCTGACCACCATGCCATTGCTCAGCGTAATCATCAACATGCCACAGTCGTCGACGGGAATGTCGTAATGGCGTGTCGCTGCTTCTGCGTAGACGGACACGAACTCGGCGCCCCAGATGTAGCGGAGCAAGTCGGCCACGTGCACGGTGTGGTCCATCACGGCACCACCGCCTGCTAGCTCTAGCGAACCGAACCGCCCGCCCGGGAACGTGCCACGATTGGTGGCCCGAATGAGCAGAGTCTCACCGGCACTCCCAGCGGCAATGGTCTCACGCAAGCGTTGAATGGCCGGGCTATAGCGCACGGGGAACGCAGTGCCAAGCAACACACCTGCAGCTGCGAACGCATCCACCATGGCCTGAGCATCAGCCACCGTCGTAGCAAGTGGTTTCTCGCAGAGCGTGGGAATCCGGGCAGCCGCAGCCGCCAGCGCAATACCATGGTGATGAATGTTTTCAGATGCAATCAATAGGGTGTCGATCTCGGCAAGCAGTTCAGCGAGGGTGTCAAACGCCTGCGTCGAGAATGTAGCGGCTGTCTTTTGCGCCAAATCAGCATTGGGATCCCAGATGCCAACGAGCTGTGTATCAGCCATCTGTTGTACTTCATGCATCCAACCAGCGGCGTGTACGTGAGCCACACCGGCAATTCCAACCCGCAACGGTGCAATCATGGCACACTCCTTACTGATTCAAGGTGACAGCAACGCCACTACGAATACTTTCGAGGGCAGCCAAACTGATGCGCAAGGCCTCAAACCCATCGATGCCGGTGCTCCGTGGCGCAGGTCCACCTTGACACCAGGCCATGAAGGCACACAACTGTGCCAAATACGGGTCTTCGTGGCCCTGGGTATCGCCGGCCAGCGTTGCCCCCGACTGCTCCATGAACTGCGCTTGGATTGCTTGCCCCTGCGCACTGTCGTTGCGTACTAGACCGTTACTGCCCGACACTTCGAGGGTGGTACGGAAGCCACTCGGATACGCCCAGCTGGCCTCCGCATAGCCGATGACTCCGCTTTTGAAGCGCAACACGGCCATGGTCGCGTCTTTGCACTCGATGTTTTTGGTAATCAAACCAGTGGCGTAGATGCGCTCGACGTCACCAAAAGTCCAGCGGAGCCAGTCAAAATCGTGAATCTGCAAATCGAGCACCACGCCCCCACTCCGCGCCATGTCTGCATACCAACGCCGCGCGTTGCCGGGGAAGCCACCACCGCGGGTGGTACGCACCACCGCTGGGGTGCCTATCTCGCCAGTCGTTACCATGGTATGAGCCAAGGCATAATCTGCCATGTAGCGCACCACGTGACCGGGCTGAAGCTTGACACCATAGCGCTCGGCCGCTGCAATGATTTGTTCGGCATCAGCAAGTGTGCGGGCGAGTGGCTTTTCCACAAACAAATGCTTGCCGTGCTGTGCGGCACAGACCGCGGCTTGCATGTGGGTATCGGTGGGTGAGGCCACAATCACTGCATCGATGTCCGCACGTTGGCACAGTGCAGTCACGTCACTCAAACACTCTGCGCCCACCCGCTGAGCGAGATTCGTGGCAGACTCCACATACTCGGGCGACGCAAATGCCACCAAGGTGGCGCCAGCCATACGGGTCACGTTGTAGGCGTGGTAGCTGGCCATACTGCCACCACCAATGACTCCAAAACGCATACATCCCCCTTTGGTCCGAACAACAATCGTGCTGGAGAATACTGGCATACCTTAACACATTTTTGTGGGCGGCGAACAACGACCGCACCCCAACCTCACCGTGGTATACTGACAGCACAATTGCTTTCACATGCATCAAACAGGCGAGGGAGGACTTGTGGCACAGGCACAATCATGGCGACCACGCACGTTGCTGGCACTCATCATTGCGATTTTTGTCTTTTTTGGGTTGAGTGTGGGTGCAACTGGCGTGCTCTGGGCTGAAATCTTACCGGTCCTCGGCATGGATGATGCACTTTTTGGTCTGCTCTCGTTGATTTCCCCGTTCACGTCAATTTTCATCCTCTTGTTTGGGAGCCCGCTCGTTGAGCGCATCGGCAAACGTACCGCTACCAGCATTGGTCTGATCATCTTGGCAATCGCGCCCTTCGCGTTGTCACTGGCCAGCGTGCCGTTGCACCTGGCCTTGGTCAATATTTGCTACGGACTCGGGTACGGCATCGTGGAGATTGCGGTCAACAGCGTCACCCTCGACTGGGAGCGCGAAGAAGACCGGAGCGTGATGAACTACGTCCATGCTGCGTTTTGTGCAGGCGCCATTATCGCAGGGCTCG
>Ga0172372_10006982_pt1 | contig 15267 bp, 14 predicted proteins | sample LakKiv5m_2_FD_114544 | JGI IMG/M metagenome (GOLD analysis project Ga0172372, IMG submission 114544) | Freshwater microbial communities from Kabuno Bay, South-Kivu, Congo - kab_092012_9.5m | ecosystem: Environmental > Aquatic > Freshwater > Lake | place: Democratic Republic of the Congo...
CACGCCCCTTTCTGATGCTTATCCGTAACGGCAGCTTGGTTCATTTGGTGGTTGAGCCACCAGGCGCTTTTGGCGTGACAACGCCCGAGTATGCGGCAATGCTTCTTAAAGCCTATCTTTACGAAGGTGATGCAGCGTGACAGGCACGGCCGAACAAACGGCGCTGATTCAGTCGCTTCATAAACAGTTGAGCCTTGAGCTCGCTGCAGAGCATATCTTTCCAGAATCGATTGCGCTTAGCCCATCTCATCAAATGCTTGCATGGGATGCGCAGTGGGGTCAGGGCACGCTGCCTGTAACCTGTGTTTGCTCGGTGCTTTCACTGGATGAGGACAAGGGGCTTGCTTTAATCTCGGTGATTGTCTCGGTTGACCTTGCCCTTCCCGATCTTTCGGCCGATGCTGCCTGGTTAGCTTTGTGCTCGCGGCTTGCTGTTTTGCTGTCACCGGTGCTGATTGATCAGGAAGCAGGCACACGTCATCTTGTGCTGCGCCAGGATATGGCGCTTGCCATGCCCTGGCGTGGTTCGGTGGTGCTTAGCATCAATTATCTTGCCTGGCTGCTTGCAAGGCTTGATGGCGTACTTCGATTTGTAGGCACTGGGCGGCTGAGCACCGAAGATGCTCAGTCCTTTGCAGATGCGATTGCTGCTGATATTGCGCAAGAGGCAGCGTGATGAGCAGTCAAATCAACCCGCCAAACGATCTTAATGTCATAGCGTCGCTGCTTGAATCGGCCTGGCAACGACAAGGCCTTAAGGCAAAGGCTTTACACGCTTCGCTTTCTCAACCTTTACCAGAGCCCTTGAGCTTTAGGCATTGGGAGGTTCACATGACAAGCCGCCTTGTTGCTGAACTTCATGCGATGCGAGGGCTTTCTGAGCAGTGGCAGCTGAGCTTAACGCTTGGTGCTCCAATTCCTGAGCTTGATGAGCCTGAGCTGTTGCTTAGTTTTTTGCGCGAGGCCAATCGCGCCCTAAGTCCTGTTCGTGTGCTTTTTTATCCGCAAGAGATTGGCCTGCTCGTGCAAGGTCAAACTGCACAAGCCCATGCAGTGCCTGCGCTTTACTGGCAGTTGCATGTGATGGTTGAGCGAAGCCTTAAGTCAACACTTGATCTGGCGGTCAGCCTGGCTCGCAAAGAGCTGAGCCTTGATGATGTGATCTTACGGTGGTCAAAAAATCTTAACGATATGACAAGTTGATCCTTGTGCAAAAGAAGGTGGGAAGACTCGATGAATGCAATTGAATTAATCAAGCACTGGATGAGTGATATTGAGCTTGATGCTCAAGCGTTTAACCAGGCAAGCGGTGTTTGTGCATTTCGGATTGCCGATAAGCACGACTGTCATCTCGAAGTGGTGCAAGGCAGTGATGACTTGTTCTTTTTTATGGACTTATTAGCCTCTGAGGGTGGTGAGCTTGGCCGCAAGCGCATTGACCAGGCTATGCGGCTAAACGCCTATGGCATTGAAACAAGCGGTGGTGTTTTAGGTTGGGATGAGGCGCGTGACATGATTCATCTGTCTTATCGACTCAACCCTGAGTCGCTAAGCCCAGTAGCTTTCAGTAATATTATTTTTAATCTAGTCGATGCCGGCCAGCGCTGCACCGCAGCGTTGCGGTTTGAAAAAGATGTGTTGCTTACCCAGCAATCGCACCGCCACGCATCGAGCTGGTTTCAGCCGATCAAAGTTTAAATCTAAGCAGTTTGAACACATTGTATGCAATGTCGCTCCAGCATTTGATGCCAGGAAAGTGAGGAAGTTATGTCTGCTGTTGTTTTGGCTTCAAGCAATAATCCGCTACGGGCGGTCACTGTCGAGTCCAATGATTTTGATATTGACGGTGGCAGAAGGCTTTCAGGGATGCAAGCAGCAGCCTTTTTGTTTGCCCAAGGTCTTCGCTCGATTCAGGCTGCCGCTGACTATAACCAGCAAGGTGTGAGTGATCGTAGTCGCGCTACAGTAAGACCACCAAACCCGCCATTTCCTGCCAACACTGCTCCTGTCACCATTGATCAGTTTGCAGAACGTATTAAGGAATTATACGGTGTTGACCCGCTAATTGAGTTTTCTGCTGGCGTTGGTCTTGATGGCTATTCAATTGCCGACATTAATCGAATTGTGGATCAGATTAATCGCGAATTTGATTTTGATCTTGCACCGCTTGATGCGCAAACCATTCGTGGTACGCAATCGACAGTCTCCGATGATGCACGCGATGCAAGAGTCAGTGCAGTGCGGGTCTTAACCCGCACCGAAGTAGAAGGTGCAGCTCGCGATGGTTATCTTGAGTCTGGCAATGTTTATGTTGATCGGCACGGGAGCTTTTTTCTTGATGGCGCCAAAACAAGTCCGGTTGAAATCAGTCTTGCCATTCGCAGCGCGGCGCATGACAACATCAGCGGCGAACTCGCAACACTGCTTGGCAAGGTGGCTCAGCGCGCTCAAGACTCAAGTTATGCCGATCAGGTGAAAACCTCAGTTGATGAGATTTTGGATGCAAGTCCGGTGGTTGCGCCCACATCTACTCAGTTTGAGAAGATCTCTTCAATCATGAATAAGCTTGAAGATGCGATTACGAGATTGAACGCAGCAAAGGGTTTACGCGTCTCTGTACCCAATGACTCCAGTTATTACGGCAGCGGCAATCTAACCTTGCGGTCACTCTCGTACGTCAAATCATTTATAGATAAAGCAGGGAGCAACGTGTGGGGAACAGCCTGCCAGGCTGGTAGCGCCGGTACCATAGGTTCGTGGGGTTCAATGTGGGTAGACAACGGTCAAGATCCGCCCGTTTGGGACGTACCTATGTGGATTGAAAAGATTGCCGGTGCTGTTAATCGCGCATGGACAGGAGAAGGTGATAACAATTCTAATCACAACGGAGATTATGGCTCGGATGCCTGTATGGATCGCAGCTTTACGAATGAAGTGTTAGCTTGGTATTTCGGTAAAGACGATCTTCTTTCTTTACCTGTTGGGGATGGTGCCGAATGGCATTTCAACGATAGCAGGCGTGTTGATCGGGGGACCTTTGGAACCAGAAATGGTCTTAGCGCTGAGGATGCTTGGACTACTTTCTATGCCGACAGGGTTGCGTCGGACCCGGACCTTTTCCCCCAGATCCAGATTGCACAACTCATGGAAGAGTTAAAGCAAACCGATCCAACCCTAATGCCTAGCGGCTGGGACAGCGGCATGTCATTTGCCGATTTCAAGACTTGGAAGACAGATACGCTAAATGCTGCGTGGAGCGCTAAAGCCCAAGCTTATGACGATTATCAACGAGGCGTATCGGCAAGTACGGATGTGCTTGCTTCGTCAACTGGTACGACAGCTCAGCAGGCAGCCTATAGACAACTGCAAGCTGCCTTTGAGCAGGTAAAAGCTGAAGCTGGCGAGTCGAGTCTGATTTCTCGGTTGCTGCAAGGCGCAGGTCAGAGTTCTGGCAAAGTGATCGGCGGTGCTGTGGGTGATTCAACCACGCAGGTGAGTTTTACGCGTGCTCAATTGCAAGAGATTGCTGCAGCATTAGGGTCGGTTCGAGAACGATCATTGAAAGATAACGAGCAAGATCAAATAAGAATGCAAAAACTAAATGGCCTGCTAACTCAAAACATCGAAGCCATGTCTGCGCTGGTTAAAGCTTTTGAGCAGCTAACACAGTCGCTAGTTCAGTCGTTAAAGCGTTGATGTCCTTTGCAAGCCATCAAAGTTATAAAACTAAACCTTCAACGCAGACGTTCGCTGCCGCCAGCGCGTGGCGCTCGGTTTTTTCGGAATTTCCTCAGCACGATCAAGACCCAGCCCAAAGCGAAGGCTTAGTTCCTTTTGAATGCTGAGATCAAGCTTTTCAAGCTTGAAATCCTCAGCAAAAGGATCGATGCCACGTTGAGAAAGCCCTGACTGATCCATCAAATCCTGCAGGCTTGCTGCTGCGGCTTCGCGCTGCTGTTGCTGCTTCTTGAGGTAGTCGTCCCAGTGCGCAATTTGTGCTTTGATGTCGGCATCAGGATCGGTTGCGGATGCGCTCTCGCTCATGCAAAGGTTGCTCCTGAGGGAAGACCCGGCTGACTGTCTTCACTGCCTGTGCCAGTGCCTGGCAGACCTTGCTCGATCATTTTCTGTGCAGCATCCACTGCATTCACATAAGCCTCAAGCTGGCTTGTAAAGCCATTCAAATCGATATGCATCGCATCCCAGCGATGAACAAGCACTAAGCGATCAGAGTTGGGCTCAAGTGCAAAGCGTGCACCACCATTATTGGAAGGCAAAAAGTTGCTCTCTAAGATGGCTGACAGCATCCGTGAGCTTGTATCGTTATCGGGCACCGTACCGATAAAACTTACGGCATTTAAGCCCTCGTCAGGATCTGCAACAAAGGTGACCACAATGCTTTCATCAAAGGCAAGTGAGCAGTGGCCTTCATCGTTTAAGCCAAGGCCGTCTAAGCCGATTTGAATGCCAAGTTGCTTTAAAAGGTTGCCTGCAGCTTGCATAAAATGTCCTTAAAAATTAAAACCTAGAGAAAGTTTTAGAAAACTTCGTAACCATAGCAGTTCGACTTCGTTGAGGCAAGCCGCACTCATCAGGTCACTCGTGCGATGGGTTGGAGCGTAACGTCGCTTGCAAGCTCCTGATAGCTCAACACGGGAAGCTCAGGAAGTTCTGCTTCAATCATGCGCCTGATATACCGCCTCACATCCATGGCTGTGATTAAGGAGCAGGGTGATCCGTTACTTAACACCGGAAGCGCCGTGTCTTTAATCCGGCCAACGATCCTTTTTGACACGTCAGGACTCAGCGATAAGTAGCTGCCCGCCGAGGTCTGTCTGATGGCATTGCGAACGGTTTCTTCAATTTCACCGTCAAGCAAGATCCCACTTAAGACGTTGTTGCGCGCTGCATATTGATGAGAGATCTGGCGCGCAAGCGCAATTCTGATGTGTTCGACAAGTACAACAGGATCCTTTTCCTTTGCACCCCATTCGATCATGGCACCCATTATTGCTCGAAGATCTCTAATCGATACAAATTCCTGAACAAGACGCTTAAAGAGTTCGGCCATCATCTGAATGGGGATAATGCGCTGGACCTCCTTCACCAAGTCAGGGTACTGTCCCTCTAAACGGGTGAGGATTTGCCTTACTTCCTGAATACCCAAAAACATGCCCACGTATTTTGCAAAGACAAATTCTGCGTGATAGGCAATGGTTTCAACTTCATCGCGATGCCTGATTGATCCTGCCTTAAGCTGATCAAGATGCTCTTTTTCAACCCAAACTGCCTTCATTCGGGGTACGAGATCGTCTTTTTCGATGTAGGGGATACCGTATAAGTCCAGATTTCTTGCATCGTCAAAAACCATGACTGAGCCGGGCACGACTTCGCCGTCTGAGGAGGGGATTTCGGCAACGAAAATTCGATAATGGTTCTCAGGTAGCGCATCGCCGCGTCGCACTTCGATGGGAGGCAGACTTACGCCAAGCCTGAAGTAAAGCTGCAGGCGCGCCTTATTGATTTCGGCACGTATATCGGTGCCCTCAAATTCTCGTTCAAGATTTGATGCAAGTTCGACAAGCAATTGGATTGTTGGCGAAAATATATCATCTTGTTCGACCTTAAAGTCATCGCGATCGAGCTGCTGCTTTTGCGGTGCGACAAGCGTCTCAAGCGGCTTGACCTCTTCTTTTTTTCGCGCTTTAACCTGAGGCTTATCTCCGCGTCGCCAGGCTAAGAAGCCGGGCAACGCCATCACGGCAGCAAGACTTAAAAAGACAAGTGCCGGAAAACCCGGGATTAAGGCAAACACCAAAAGCATTGCGGCGGCAATGGTCATTGCCTTGGGTTGGTCACCGATTTGTTTGCTGATGTCCCCGCCAAGGTTAGAAGACTGGGTATCGTCGGTCACACGCGTAACAATCACGCCTGCGCAAATCGAGATAAAAAGTGCAGGGATTTGTGCAATCAATCCATCGCCAATGGTGAGTACCGCATAAAGCTTTAGGGCCTCGCCTGCGGTTAAGCCATTTTGCAGGGTGCCAATGGCAAGCCCGCCTAGGATATTGACCGCAACAATAATGATCGAGGCAATCGCATCGCCCTTCACAAACTTCATGGCCCCGTCCATCGAGCCAAAGAGCTTGCTTTCCTGACCTATGCGGCCGCGAAGAATTTTTGCTTCTTGCTGCGTGATGGCGCCGTTGCGCAAATCGGCATCGATAGAAAGTTGCTTGCCAGGCATGGCATCAAGCGAGAATCGGGCGCCCACCTCGGCCACCCGTTCAGCACCCTTGGTGATGACGATAAAGTTAACAATGGTGAGGATTAAAAACACCACCAGACCCACCACCAAGTTGCCACCAACCACAAAGTTGCCAAAGGCTTCAACCACGTGACCTGCATCGGCTTGCAGCAAGATCAAACGGGTTGTAGAAATAGAGATCGCCAGTCTGAAGAGCGTTGTAATCAGTAAAACGGCAGGAAAGGATGCAAAATCAAGCGGTGATTTCAAGTACATTGCAACCATCAGCAGAATCACTGAGATGGCCATATTCAATGCGATCAAGGTATCAACGAGCAGCGTTGGCAGGGGCACAATCATCATGAAAATGACCGCAACCACAAAAACCGCCAGAATCACATCCTGCCGCCCTTGCAGCATGTCGGTAATACGCTCAAGGGGTGTTCTATTCATCGTCGTCAACTTGCTCTTCTTCGGAGTAGGTTAGTTCGTCGATCCGCTTTTGCAGCGGCGACATGGCGTTTCGTTTCTGATCGGCCGAAGCAAAGGCATCATCAGGCATCGATTTAATAACGTTCCGATAATCCTGGAAAAACAAAATTTGTTTGCCAAGCGTCAATGGCGTGCTGTGCCGCTCAAGCTTGGCCAACTCGCGAACAGGCTGCTCAACAAAGTCAAGCGTCAGTTGCAGCATCGAAGCCCGATCTTCAGGGCTGCTGCCGCGCAGGTGCCGATCGCTTAGCTTTTCAAGCCCGGCGGTCAGCGTGTTAAAAACCCGAAAGCCCTTGAGTTCTTGCAAAATAAGTGCAAGCTGAATTTTGTCGCCACCCGATTTTTGCGCCGAAAGATCGGCGGCGACCGCCTCGGTGAGAAAGCTGCGCCAGTCGCTAATTTTGCTGATGCCTTCGGTCTGGCCAAGCCGCTGGAAGGTTTGCAGCACCGACTGGCTTGAGATCACAGCGTTTTCATAGAGCCCCAGAATACGTTGAGCCGATTCGGTTGCAATTTTTGGACTGTTCTCGATCACATCCTGGATATTGATCGCAGAAAGAATGGCCGATTCATTGGCTTCAACAAACTGGCGCAATGTGTCATCGCAGATCCCAAGCGCTTGCAGCTGCGGGTCTGTCTTTGCCTGCTTTACGAGCTCCTCAAGTATGGCAAGTGACTGCTGGGTTGACCCGCCGCCTGCTTTTCTTAAGATCTCGTCAAGCTTTGCCTGCGCGCCCGATGCGCCCTCACGCACTAGAGCTTCCTTGGCCTGTGAGGCCTGCTCCTTAAGTTCGGCTGGGTTGACCTTTTGCGCCTGTAGTGCCTTACGGATAAGGTGCTCGATCAGATCGCCAAAGCGTTCGTCGTCTTCAGCCTCTTCGGCACGGTCATCGCCTTGCTCAGCAACCAAAAAGCCAAGCTCTTCGGCCATCTCAGCCATCATGGCGGCAGGGTCGCTAATCACTTGCACAAGCGCCGGCCGCTCGGCTTCCCCAGCCGAACTTACCTGGCCAAGGTTACTCGCACCCCAGGTTTGTTGAATCGATAAGCCACTCATGATCGGGGAGGATAATCGAAGATGAAAAAAATAGAAAACAAAAAGTAAATCCTATGAAAACAAATTTATAAGGGCTAGCCGATCAAGGCATCAAGCGCAAAGCCGACCTCCTTAATCACGGCAGGCCAGTTCTCGGCTTCGCGCTGCACGAACTTGCGCACTTTGGGATAAAGCGGGGCAAAGGCTTGATGTTCATACCAGCGCCATTCGTGAGCTTTTTTAAGCAAAAGCCATTGAGCCACCCCAAGGCCGCCTGCCAGATGGGAAAGCGCTGAGTCGACCGTAATCAGCAAATCGAGCTCGCTGCAAAGGCTTGCCGAATCGTCCATGGTTTGAATGCCCGGATCGAGTCGCACGACATGGTCATACTCCTCGAGCAATCGAAGCTCTGCCGCTGTGGGCTGCCATTGCAGGCTAAACCAGTTTGCTTCGCGCTTAAAAAGTGGCGCAAATAATGCAAGCGGGATAAATCGGTTCTGATTGATTGGCGGCATCGGGTTGCCCCGCCAGCTTATGCCGATGTTTAATCGCTTACGGTGCTGGCGTGTGTGAGTCTGCATTGCGGCTGTGGGCTGCTTTTTGCCCAAGGCAACGAGTTTTGGTTTCGGGATGGGCAGCAAGTAAGGGTGATTGACGAGCTCGCCTCCCAAAAGACCTCGGAACTCGCACTGGAAGGCAAGACTTAAGATGCCGCACCAAAGATCATGCGCTGGTGCCTCAAGGCCTTCTTCGATCACCTGAATGCTTTTAAAACTTCTTGCTACAAGACTGCACATTTCCGCAGGCAGCATAAGGCTGATGTGAGCGCCTTGATTTTGAATGGGGCCAAGATAGCGCAGCGCCTGAAGACAATCCCCAAGACCTTGTTCGGGCAACACCAAAAGCTTTTGGCCGTTGAGCGTATCGGTAAGACTCAGCCGCTTGCCAAGCTTGCCAGGGGCAGGGTGTCTGGCATTGGGTAACTCACCACGGCGCTCCCAAAGTGAAAGCCCCTCGCGCCATTGCCCCAATCGCCAGTAAAACATGGCTGCTGCTGCGCATAGATCAGGATCGCAGTCTGCAGCCTTAAGCATTGGGTCAAGCAGTTCAATGGCGCAATCAAGCCGCTCGATTTCGCCATAAGCCATGGCGAGATTGCTAAGGCTGGTGTGCTGAACCCAGGGGTCGTCTGAGTTCTTTTCGTGGTCCTGAGCAAGTGCCTTAAGATCTTCGATCGCCTTATCGTGCAACTTCAACTGACCATAGGTCATCGCCCGGCTAAGGCGCTGCCTTGGCAATAAGTGCTCATGGCCGCGCTGGGCCTGCATCAGTTCAACCGCTTGCGCTAAATCCTCATGCGACTCACTCATTTCACCCAATGCGCGTCTTGCAATGCCGCGGTTGCGCCAAGCATCAGGGTCGTGTGGGTCAAAGCGAATCGCTTGGGTAAAGGCATCTTGAGCCTCGCTAAAGTTTTGCCTTGTGAGCCAGAGGCATCCCATATTGAACCAAGTGGGAGCATGTTCGGGCCTTCGTCGGAGCGCTTGCTCAAGGATGTCCTGTGCGTGGTCAAAAAGCCCGCACTGAATCAGACAGTTAGCCGCATTAACAAGGCTCGCATCGTTTTGATTAAGCAAGAAAGCTCTGGCAAACCACAAATAAGCAATGTTGTAGTCGCCTCGCTCACAGGCAAGTTCGGCAAGTTGATGGACAATTGCACCATCGCTTGGAAGCGCTTCAAAACTTAGCTTTGCGAGCGCCGTATCGGGCGGAAAGAGCAACTCTTTAAGCGATTGCTCCCCGCTCGGAGCTTGCATCCCAGGAACGCTCTAAAAAGAAAATGCCACCGACTTACGGGCAGCGACTGCTTTCTGAGCCCGGTCTTTGGTTCGGGCAATCACTTTTGCGATGGGCTGACCCGCTAAGGTTTCTGCAAACATCTTTACCACCAAAAGTTGCGCTCTCGTTACTGCTGAAGCAAAGCCTGGCCTGCCACCGTATGCACAGGGGCGCATGGCCTCGCCTGCACGCTGAAAAAATCTTACCTGTCCTGGTGTTTGTGCAGGCAAATCTTTTTTGCTGACTACGGGCGATGATGCTGAAAGATAGCCAAAGGATGCCGCAAGCCAGGCTTGTTGCTGCTCGGGTTGGAGCAGGTGAGCAAGCAAGGCCTTAGCAGCGTTGGGAAACTTGCAGTACTTAGGCACCATCATGTTAAAGACCATACCGTTTGTGTAGGACTTACCGTCAAGCCCTAAAGGCATCTCCCAGTGCACGCTGTCCTTAGCGATGGCTTCCAGTACGGGGTCTTCTGCACTTAGCGCTGTATGATAAATATTCATACCGTTATAAGTGGCTGAAAGCTTGCCGCTCAGGTATTCCAGATTATTGTGCACATCGCGCCACTGCAAAACCTCAGGATGAAGAAAGGGGTAGATCTTCTTGGCGTAGCTAAGCGCCTTCTCAGTGGCTGGGCTGTCAATGACGACTTCATCTTTGGCATTTAAGAGCTGCCCGCCAAAGCTCCAAAGCAGCCAACTGCAAAAGGCCTGACCATCTGAAGGCGAATTGCCAAAGGCAAAACCCGCTGGCGTGCCGGTTTTATGAAGTGCTTGTAAAAAGGCAGCAAAACCATCCAAATCTTTCGGTGCCTGGGTAAACCCTGCTTTTCTGGCAAGTGATTCGCGCACCACCAGCGCGTTTGCAGAAAGCGCCTGAGGCAGGCTAAGCCAGGGTCCATCAGCGTTTGGCTTGGAAAAAAAACGCGCTGCCTCAAAAAAACCGCCAATCGCGCCTTCAACCGAGCGTGCGACATCATCAAGTGGGAGGAGCTTATCTGCAAAGCGATTGCCATCGTCATCACAACTGATAACAACATCAGGGCCTTTACCTCGCATTGCGAATTCAAAGTTTTCAGCAAAAACTTCAGGCCATGGCAGGTGTTCAACCGAAACGGCAACACCGTGCTGACTTGAAAAAGCTTTAACCTGCTCAAGAAAGGTCTTCTCATCGGCAGCGATATAGCGCTTCCAGCGCAAGATACGAAGGCTTGAACCTTGCTCGGGCTTAAAGGGGTTGGTGCTCACGTTCGCTTAACCGATCAAAAGTTTTTTTAAATTTTCTGGATTGACCTGCCCGACGCTGCGCTGTACTTCTTTGCCATTGACAAAGACCAAAAAGGTTGACTGAGTCACAACCTTGAGCTCACGACGCAGGCTTTTGCTGCTATCAAAGTCAACCTTAATATTAGGCGTTCGAATTCTTTGATCCTGTAAGCCGTCAATGACCTTGTGCTGCTGCAGACATGTGCCACACCACTCGGCATGAAACCATACAAGGCAGCGCTCAGATTTTCTGAGCAAGTCACCCACCGAAGCTTTCTCGCCATCGATAATAGGAATTGCTTGAGCGAGCGTCGGACTGAGCATCAGTGCGCTGGCCTTAAGCCTTGCGCTTAGCGTGCCAATGAGCGACTGTCTGCAAAACAAGCGCCTTGGCGCTGAAACCATGCTCACGTCAACACTCCTAACAACCAAAATGAATTTCCATTGTACTGCGCAAAAGAAAATCAATTTTCAGAAAAACTTCAAACATTTTTAGGCACTTCATCGCGCACTTTATCAGCTTCAGCCTGCATATGCTGAAGGCTGAGAATGCCTTGAAGCATATGGTCTTCTTCGGCTAGTTGCGGCTCAAGCCAATCACTGTGGGCTTGCAGCGAAGCAATAAGCTTTGGCACGACATCGGGCGTGTTGTTAAACGAGGTTGTGAGGGTGTTTGTACCGGCGCGCTCATCAAGCGATTTGGCTGCTCGGCTTAAGGTTTGTTCCAAGCCCTTTGCAAATTCTGGCTTTCCGATCGCGCCGAGAATGATCGATTTGGCAAGCGCTTGTTCGGGCTGTGCAAGCTGCTCATTGCTTCTGCCACCCACTGGCGTGTTGCCTGCGTCTTTAATCGTTTGGCGATCAAATGAACTGCGCTGCTGATTGATTGCTTGGCGCGCTGCAGCAAGTGCCTGCTCGGTCATTGCATTAATGGCTTGCTCAAGTGCCTTGCTTGCCATGGCAACTGACTTTTCAGCCGTTGGGAGCCCGGCTTCTTTGCTCAGTGCGTCGAGCTTTGATGGGCCAAGCCACTGACCTCGAATCTTGCTTGCCAGATTATCGGGTACGGCAAAGCTTGCTAGAAACTGAATGCCCGAGATGGTTTCACCTGCCATTTTCTGCGCCAGTCCGGCAATCAGCGTGCCCTCGCTCCCGGGGTTGGCGTTGGTGGTTGCTCTGGCTTCTTTGGGGTTAAAAAAGGAAGCATCAGTAGCGTCGGCGTTGCTCTGATAGCCTGATGATAGAGGATTAAAGACGGATAACAATGAATCAATCACAGCGTGGTTTGACTCATAAACCATGCCAAGTTGAGCATCTGTCGCACCAAAACCTGAAGGAGCGGCGGCGTAGGCTTGAGCGTTCAGTAGGCCGATACTTCCGCGAAAATCGTTTGACTGTGTTAGTGCTCGATTAGCATCAGCGTAGTTTTTAAGGCTTTGCGCACTGCTTTGAGTCGCTGAAAGCATTGCCTTTGCACGATTGCCTAGCTCACGCTTAAACGGATCAGACGCTTCGCCCGGCTGATTATTCGCTGCTACTTCCACGGAACGCCCCATCAAGAGACGAATCAGCATGGCCACATCAACCGACGAATAGCCTTTTAACCCAGCGCCTGCCTGCAAGTTTGGTAGCGCAAGCGCTGCATCGGATATTAGCCCGCGTGCCTGAATGAGATTGAACTCCTGGGCGATTCGCGCCTGAAGCCAGTCGACCGCATTGGCACCGCTTACCCGAATTTCATAAGCACGCTGCGGAGATATTTCTGAATAGTTTGAGGAACTTTCACTGCTAAGTCCTGCGCTACTTAGCGATTCAGCAAGCGTATCGCCTTTGCCCATCCGAAGGCCTTGCTGCTGCCCATTGGTAACGACAAAGTACCGTGCCTGCTTACCATCGACCGTTGTCCAACTTGCAGGTACCTGAGAGGGAATTTGACCTGAGGGCAGTGCAGGCAGTTGGCCTGCTGCAAGTCCGACGCCGACGATATCAGGTTGATTAACCGATGCTGCAACAGCAGCAACATTGGGGTTTAGCCCTGCCGGGCCTCCTACAGAACTTACCATAACCACCTCTGTGATGCGTTGGCCTGTATACCAGGTCGATGTCAAAGAATAAAAGTAAAATGCAATAAAAGCAAAAATTAATGAGAAAGCATTTTTATGAGTTTTTTCATTAATCTCTCATTGCTAGCTCAGTTGGACTATGTGAGAATTGCTAGATGAGAAAACTTAGCAAAAACAATGAAAACTGATGACTTAGATTCCTTTGAAAAGGAGCTTGCCGATATTCGCAGGCAGCGCATGATTTTGGACCAACACGAACGCGCCATCCTAATCCAGCATCGACGGCATGCGATCATGCGTATTGAGCGGCTCATGCAGGAATCGGGCTTATCGACTGATGATTTGGAGTTAATGATCAGGCGCAGTACCGATGTGGGCCGAAAACGCGCTGTCGAGCAAAGCAGTCTTAAAGAGGTCAAGCGGGTTGCACCTAAGTTTCGGCATCCTGAGGATCCAAGTCTTACTTGGTCTGGTCGTGGAAAGACTCCGCTATGGATTAAGGCATTGATGGAAATCGGGCAGCTTGATCGGGCACGAATTGATCCAAAATTTGATGACTCCGACGATGAAGCAAATGAGGCGACGTGAAGCCAGACCTCTGCTAGGTGCATGACTTTTATGCATACGTTAAAAGCGAGAAAGCTATGAAATCAAGGATGGATTTAACATGGTAGCGAATTTAAACGGTGCTTCGGGCTTGCGGGATGTTTCTTACACCAATTTGTCGCTTACCTCATTATCAAGCACAGATAAGGCGTCACTAAGAGCACAAATCCAGATGCTCGAGCGCTGTGCCTCATTGGTGGAATGTGCAGTCAATCGAGCGGCAAGAGAAGGGGTAACAGCGTTTTCGCCCTACCACGGTAACCCAGGTGCAACATCCGAAGGTGTGATTTCACTAGCTGAACTGACATCAGTGATCCCAGCCATGCCATCGAACATTAGCGCTTACAGCCAAGGGGGCTCTATTGGTTGGGGAGGAAGGGCTGGCGGTAATGTCAGCCTTGCCTTTGCATTTACTAGTGCGCATGAGCAACTTGGCGTCCCCGATGGAGTTGCTGAGAAGCTTAGAGCGGCCAGTCCACTTTGGGCGTCGAGCAACCAAGGCGATAAATCGCTCGATGAGTGGCGACAATTAATCGCAGATGCGAGGACATGGATTGCAAGAGAAGAGTCAAAGCTTGATCCCGGAAAGGGCTCGGGCGCTGATGCGCGCTCAGTAGGCGGGGTTCAAGTCCACAATGGAAAATGGTTTGTGGCAGGCCAAGAGGTGACTTACGATGATGTCTACTTTGCCGTTCGCGTCAATCAGGTGGCCAATATTGATACCAATTTGAATGACTATGTCGGTGTCATTCAAAAGAACAATGCCAAAGTGAAGCAGGCGAATGAGTTTTTATCAACGCTTCGCACGTATAAGCCAACGAGTACGTCGGCAACGGTTTCTTTATCTGATCTGCAAAAAATTAGAAATAGTTTTTCAAGCCTCTACGGCTACGATCCAGCCACGCGCTTTGATCTGAAGATGACTGCGGCAGGGGGTCAGTCAAGCTTTGATACCTGGATCGAAACCGTGAAAAGTGCTGTATCGGATTTGCAATCCGACAATCAGACTGCGCAGCTCAAGATGGAAAGACTTAACAATCAGCGCTCAGAGGTTCTTGAAGGTCTCACAAGCTTCACCAAGGGTCAGTCGCAGACTGGCGCTTCAATTTCTCGTAACGTCGGCTAAAGGTGCAATATGGTTAGTTCAGTTGGGCAGCAGAGCGGTTTTGTCACGAAGCTTCAACTTAACGATATCTCGTTAACGGAGACTGCTCAGGCCAAGCTTGATAAGCAAACCGATGCGGCCTCATCGCTCTCACAGCTAATCAGCGCGGCACTTAAACAGGCTCGCATCGGAGGCGACGGATCGATAACAAAAGACACACGTATTCCGCTTGATGCACTCCCAGCGGCATTACAAGATCGCCTGATGCTTCCTGTTGCCGCTGGCAACCGCCCGCCTGCATCGGCAGGTGTCACCTTTACGGCTGACTCGAGCGGCGCCTACACCCTTGGCGCTTTGATTCAGGCCATTGGTGTTGCTTGCGGCGGCAGCAGTTGCAGCCTGCTTGAAAACAAGCTCGACAGCGCAACCCCGCCTGTCAAGGTGCTGGGTGATGCGTTTCCAGAATTTACTGATTTTCTAAACGGCACAAGCAGCTCGGCTGCAGCCGCCTTCTCCTCAAAGCTTGACGTTTGGGCTGCCAAGGAGCGGTCGCGCTTAAGTACATCGCATGATGGTGGGGTTCAAGTCGCCAATGGCAAAATCTTTGTGGGTGG
>Ga0172372_10006987_pt1 | contig 15264 bp, 15 predicted proteins | sample LakKiv5m_2_FD_114544 | JGI IMG/M metagenome (GOLD analysis project Ga0172372, IMG submission 114544) | Freshwater microbial communities from Kabuno Bay, South-Kivu, Congo - kab_092012_9.5m | ecosystem: Environmental > Aquatic > Freshwater > Lake | place: Democratic Republic of the Congo...
ATGTGCAAGGCTCGCTCGAAGCCGTCGTGGCATCGCTTAACGAGATTCCCCAAAAGAAAATCACTCTCGACATCATCCACAACGGCGTCGGTCCGATCACAGAGTCCGATGTCCTCCTCGCGAGCGCCTCAAATGCCGTCATTATCGGCTTCGGAACGAAGACGGAGAACAGCGCCGCGCAGGCTGCCAAGCGCGAGGGCGTTCAGATCAAGCTCTACAGCATCATTTACGAATTGCTCGATCAAATCCGCGAATCCATGAGCGGCCTGCTCGCGCCCGAGCACCGTGAGGCCGTCATCGGTCACGCCGAGGTCAAGCAGGTGTTTGATCTCACCAAGGGCAAGGTGGCCGGCTGTATCGTCACAGACGGCCGGATCGCCCGCAGCGCGCGCGCCCGTGTGTTGCGCCGCCGCCAGCCGATTTACGACGGCGGTATCGCCACGCTCCGCCGCTTCGCCGATGAGGTGAAGGAGGTGCGCTCGGGCCTCGAGTGCGGCATCAAGCTGGGTGATTTCACCGAATACCTGCCCGAAGATGTCATCGAGTGCTACACGCTCGAAAAAATCGCTCAGCAACTGTAACCTTTTTCAATCCCGCCACCGACTGCGGGCGCAAAATCACGTCCGGACAACCAAGTGCCATGAAAAACCGACTCGCCAGGGTATGCGAAGTGCTGAAACGCGAACTCGGCGTGATCATTCGGCGCGAGCTGGAGTTTGAAAACACTCTCGTGACCGTAAGCGATGTGGACATCACTCCCGATCTCAAGCAGGCCCATGTGTTCATCTCCGCGCTGGGAACACCCGCCGGACGCCGCAAGGCGATGGAGGCCCTCGAGGAGCACCGTGTCATGTTCCAGACCGAGCTGTCCCGCCGCGTGCAAATGAAACACACGCCGCACTTGAATTTCCGCCTCGATGAGGCCATCGAGCGCGGCACACGGGTCATCGACCTCATGGACGAACTCGGCCTGAAGGAGGAATTGCCAAATGACGACGACGACAAACTTTGATTCCATTTCCGAAGCGCTTCGCAATGCCCGCGCCGTGGGAGTTGCCAGCCATGTCCGTCCTGATGCCGACGCGCTGGGTTCCACCATCGCCTTTGCGCTCTGGCTGCGCGATTGCGGCAAGGAGGTGACGGCCTACAATGAGGAAGGCTCGACCTCGAAGTTCCACTACCTGCCATGCCACGAGATGGTGACCCTGCCGCCTGCCGTGCCGCAGAAATTCGATGTTTTTGTCGCGCTCGACACCTCGGTGAAAAACCGCCTCGGCACCGTGCTCAAAGCCATCGCCCCCGGAACTCCGATCGTTAATATCGACCATCACATCAGCAACGAGAACTACGGCGATGTGAATTACATCGATCCGTCCGCGCCCGCCACCGGGCAGATTCTTTTGGAATTTTTCCAGCATGTCGGCGTCCGCGTTTCCACGGAGATGGCGACCAATTTGTTTGCGGCGATTTCGACCGACACCGGATCTTTCCAATACGCCGGCACGAACGAGCGCACTTTTTCCGCCGCCTCGCATCTCATCGGCTGCGGCGTGGATGTTCCCGGCCTCTCCCGTGCGATGTATGACAGCCAGCCCCGCCGCCGCTTCGAGCTTCTCCGGCACGCGCTCAACACCGCCGAGTTCCATTGCGACGACCGCATCGCGACCTTCACCCTCCCGCTGGATCTCGTGGAGAAACTCAAGGTTCTTCCCGAGGACAACGAGGGGATTATCGACCATCTGCGCTCCGTCGAAGGCGTCGAAGCCGCCGTGTTTTTCGAGGAGCTTCCCGAAGGCAAGGTGCGCGTGAGCGCCCGCTCGAAGTTCCCAAGGATCGATGTCTGCAAAGTGTGCAAAAAATTCGACGGCGGCGGACACGCCATGGCCGCTGGCGCTCGCGTGGATGGCACTCTGGCCCAAGTCAAAAACGACTTTTTGAAAGCTCTCTCTGATGAAATCCGGAACTGAAATCGATGGCGTCCTTCTCGTGGACAAAGCCGCAGGCATGACATCCCACGATGTCGTGGCGATAACCCGCCGTTCGCTGAATACCAAAAAAGTCGGCCACTGCGGCACGCTCGACCCGCTTGCGACAGGCCTCCTCATCATCACCATCGGCCGGGGAACAAAAATCCAGGACCTCCTCATGAGCGAGGACAAGGAGTATGTCGGCACACTCCGCCTCGGCGAAATCACGGACAGCCAGGACTCCGATGGACAGGTCGTCGAGACGCGGCCAGTGCCGGATTTCACCCGCGAGCAACTGGATGCCGCCTTCGCCAAATTCCACGGCGATTTTTATCAGACACCGCCGATGGTCAGCGCGATCAAGAAGGATGGCGTGCCGCTCTACAAGCTCGCGCGGCAGGGCAAGACCGTGGAGCGCGAACCGCGCTTCGTCCATGTTTACGCCCATGAAATCCAGGGCGTGAGGATGCCCGAAGTCGATTTCCGCGTTGTTTGCAGCAAGGGATTTTATGTCCGCACCTACGCCAACGACATCGGCATGGAGCTTGGCTGCGGCGCGCATTTGAAATCCCTGCGCCGCACGAAATCCGGCCGCTTCCATGTGGAAGGTGCGGTCACCATCGAAGAACTCAAGGCGGGCCCGGTCGAGGCCATCGCGCAGCGCGTCCTCAGCCTCCCCGCCGTTTCACGCTTGCGCGGTGCCTGATGAAAATCCTCCGCTCCATTGAAGCCCTTGCGGAAATCGATGCGCCGGTCGTGCTGGCGGCAGGTGTCTTTGACGGCCTGCATCTCGGCCATCAGGCGGTTCTCCGCGCGGCCATTGAATCCGCCGCCCGCATCGGAGGCGTTCCGGTCGCAATGACATTCGACCCCCATCCTGCTGTCGTCTTGCGCCCGGACAAGGCTCCCAGATTGCTGACGCCTCTGGATTTCAAGCTGGACCTCATCGGGCGCCTTGGCATCGAACACGCCCTCGTCATCACATTCGACTCCACTTTTTCTGCCATGGAAGCCGAGGACTTTGTTTTAAAACTCTGCCGCACGGCGCCTCAACTCACCGGCATCTGCATCGGCGAGGGGTGGATGTTCGGCCACGGCCGCCGGGGGGATGCGCGTTTGCTGCAAACACTCGGAATGAAAAAAGGCTTCTTCACGAGCGCCATTGCACCGGTCGCCGTGGATGGTGAACCCGTCAGCAGCACACGCATCCGCGAAGCGCTCGCCATGGGCGATCTCCCGAAGGCCACACAGCTTCTTGGAAGAGACTTCGCGGTTCGTGGCAAGGTCGTTCGCGGGGCGGGACTCGGAGCCAAACTTGGCTTCCCGACGGCCAATATTTCCACAAGCCCGCAACAATATCCTGCCGACGGAGTCTATGCGATCCAAGCGAGGTGGAGCGGCATGGCCACCCCGGGCGTGGCGAATATCGGCATGCGGCCGACTGTTTCGAGTGACAATCGTCGCGTTTTAGAAGTCCATCTGTTCAATTTCACCGGCGATCTCTACGATCGGGAAATGGAAATCGCATTCCTTCATTTTCTCAGGCCGGAACGAAAGTTTGAAACCACGGACGCCCTCGCCGCGCAGATTCGGGAGGATGTCGGCGCCGCGCATGCGTGGTTTCCAACAAGGAACGCCGCCGCATGAAAGCGCCCTGGCATTTCGCCATCTACGACGAAATGTCCGGTCCGGACGGCCGTCCGCGCGAGGTTTACAAGGCGCTCTTCGAAAGAATTCATAAAACGCCCCGCGCACAGTTGCGGAGCCTTGATGAGCGCCTTGAGGCGACGATGCGCGAGATGGGTGTCACTTTCGACATCCATCGCGACCGGCCTTGGGGCGCGCGCGCGTGGTTTTGCGATCTCCTGCCCCAGATTTTCACGCCCGCCGAGTGGACCTCGCTCGAAGCGGGTGTGCGCCAGCGTCTGAAGGCTTTCGAGTATTTTCTCAAGGACATTTACGGACCCAAACAAATCCTTCAGGATGGCGTGCTGCCGATCCGCCTCGTCTTGGGCAGCGAGTTTTTCCAACGCCCTGCTGCCGCTCTGCCGCTCTCAAGAGAGGCCTTCCTGCATCTAAGCGGTCTGGCCGTATGCCGCCAAACGGATGGCACCCTGGCCGTGAAGCAGCATTATTTCAGCCACGCCTCCGGCATGTCCTACATGATCCAGAACCGCCGCGCCCTCACGCGTGTCATTCCCCAATCCTTCCGCGACACCGGCATTCAATCGATCTCCGATGTTTCCACAGGCATTCTGGAAATGCTTCGCGCCCACTCCCCCGCGCCGGACCCCATGGTTGTCCTTCTGACACCCGGACCGCTCAGCCCGGCGTATTCGGAGCACAGTTTCCTCGGACGCCGCATGGGCATTCCGCTCGTGCAGGGCGGCGACCTGCTTGTTCTCAACGACGAGGTGTATCTGAAAACCGTTTCCGGCTTGAGCAAGGTGCATGTCATCTACTCGCGACTCACCGACCGCTGGCTCGACCCAATGGTTTTCCGCCGTGATTCCACACTCGGCATCCCTGGACTCATCCATTGCATCCGCAAAAAAAGTGTCGCCGTTGTGAATGCCATCGGCTCGCAACTCTCCGATGACCGCGCGCTTTTGCCGTTTTCGACGCAGATCATCCGCTATTACCTCGGAGAGGCCCCGCTCCTTCCGACGCTCCCCACTTATTGGCTCGGCGACCACGACCAGCGCGAGATGGTCCTCGCGGACATGCAGAAATTCACAATCCGGGGACTCTACGGCGAACGGATTTATCTCGGGGGTGATGGCCATTTGCCCACGCAGGAACAAATCGACGCCGTGCGCCTCGAAATCCTTGGCGATCCCGCCCGCTATGTCGCGCAGCCGCAGGCATGCGATGCACAGACGATTTCGTTTCAAGACGGCGAGCGCCGCAAAAGCCGGCAGGACCACATTCTTTTCGCCCTTCGGACAAGCTATGGAGATTTCGAGGTTTTCCCCGGAGCGCTGACCCGCATCTCGACCAAGGACTCCGGATTCACCTCGTCCGAACTCGGTGGCGGGAGCAAGGACACATGGGTGCAGGTGGGCGTGAACAAAAAATCCGACGAGTGGGATCCCTCCAGGCAGGTGGATTTGAAAATCCCGCAGCACGGCGTGACCAGCCGCGTGGCGGAGGCCTACTACTGGCTCGGGCGCTACTTGGAGCGGGCCTATGATCTCGCCGGCATGGTCAGCACGATCGAGTCGCTTGAACTTGAGGAGTTGAACCCCACCGAGCGCATGAATTACCGCCCGGTCTGGAACCGCATCCTCCCGATGCTGGAGGGCTCCGGGGCATCCTCGCGCCGCACGATCTCAAGCCCCGAGGGACGCTACCGCCTGGCCTTCGATCCCGCCGGGCCCGGTTCTGTCATCAGCACCATCCACCGCGCGTTCGGGAACGCCGAGTCGGTTCTCGAAACCTTGAGCCTCGACGCTTGGGCTGTGATGACGGGATTGCGCGCGCGATTCGATGCCGTCGAGTTCCACCCCGATGCGCCCGCCGAGACGCTGGCCAGCGCAAGCCGCGAATTTTGCCTGTTCGCCCGCGAGATGATTCCCCGCTTTTTTGGAACGGCCAAATGCACGATGCTGGCGGATGATGGATGGAACTTCTGCGAAATCGGGCAGCTCCTGGAACGCGGAGCCATCACGGCCAATGCGGTCTCCTCGATTGCCGGGTCGCTCCTGCCGTCGTCCCGCTCGGCCTTGCATCCGCACGCGGTCGAAATTCGTCTATCCGCTTTTCTGCGGCTTCTGAACAGCCGAGACATCTATCGCCGCGTTTATCAGATGCGCATCGAGCCGCTGCCGCTTCTCGAGCTTTTGTGGATGAATCCCGTCGCGCCGCGCTCGGTGGTGCGGTGCCTGGAGGGTTGTGCCGCGCGCATCAGGGAAGGCGAAAATGTGCTTTCACCCGCAACGGACAAGGCCCTCTCAACCATCCAAGCCTTGATCCAATCGATAAAAGCCAGTGATTGGGAGGAATTGCTGTCCCGCAAAAAAACCGGCTCCTCCAAGTCCCCGCTCCAAGTCCACTCGGAGGGCTTGCTGGGCGGCCTGCTCGGGCTTCACACCGTCATCTGCGACAGCTTTCTCAACCACCAGGTGCTCATGCGCCGCGAGCCCAAGCCCCATCACGGCAACTGACCATGCTTTTCAATGTGATCCACACCACGGGCTATGACTACGCCGATACGGCCATGGAGGCCTATCTCGAGGTGCGGCTGACTCCGCCCGCCAGGCCGGAGCAGGAGGTGCTGCGCCACCGCATCGAATTCCACCCCAGAGCCAACGTCTCGGGCTACGAGGATTATTTCGGCAACAAGACCACTTTCTACTCGATGACCCTCCGCCACCGCCAACTCAAGGTGACGATCCGCATGATGGTTCGCACGCTGCCACGCATCCTCCCCGCCGGACTCGCTCTCACGGTCGCCGAGGCACGGCAAATTTTGAGATCGGCCGGAACCGGGGTTTTCGACTTCCTGCAACCCACCGAGGCGATCCCGCCCAATGCCGAGTCCCGTTTCTGGGCGAAGGACATCTTGCGTGAGAACAGCCCGCTGAGCGACTGCCTCGAGGAACTGAACAGGTCCATTCATCGCGAGTTCAAATACCGCACCGGTTCAACGGACCTTGAAACCCCGCTTTCCACGATCTGGGAGACGCGAGAGGGGGTTTGCCAAGATTTCGCGCATGTGATGCTTGGAATCCTCCGCGCGGCAAGGCTTCCCTGCCGATATGTCTGCGGTTACATCGAATCCGAGCCTCCCGTTTCTGGGGACAAACCCGGCAAGCGTCTTGTTGGTTCGCTGGCCACACATGCATGGATCGAGGTTCTTGTGCCCGGCATGGCCTGGGTGGCGCTGGATCCCACGAACAACCAATGGTGCGGCGAGCAGCATGTCACCATGGCCGTTGGCCGGGACTTCCGCGATGCCGCACCGGTCCGCGGAACTTTCAAAGGTTCAGCCTCGCAAAAACTGAAAGTCCATGTGAGTATGAAGCGAATTCCTGAAAAACCATGAAACTCAAAATCACAAAGGAATCGGTCTACACCTACGAGGGCAGGGTGTCATTTTCACCCCACCACGCACGGATTTTTCCGCGCGTCGACCTCGCGGTCAAGGTCGAGAAATTTCATTTCGAAACCCATCCGGCGGCCGATGTGCAATTCCGCCAAGACTTGTTCGACAATCATATCGCCTACTGTTTTTACCCTGAAATGGCCCAAGTGCTGCCTTTCCGCGTCGAGATCGACCTCGAGGTGAAGGAGAAAAATCCGTTTCATTTCTTGCTCGAACCGCATGGGCTCCAAGTCCCGCCGCAATACAAAGAGGACGAACTCGCCATCCTCGCTCCTTATCTCGGGCCTGTGACAGGATGCAGATTGCCCTCGCCGTTGTCTCCCGGGTCACCGCGTCCGACCGTGGAAACGATCCTGAATTTCAACCACTGGATTTTCGAGAATATCGAATACCAAGTGCGCGAGCATGGTCAACCGCACACGCCGCAGGAGGTCTTGGAAAACAGCGCCGGTTCCTGCCGCGATTTGGCGGCGCTTCTTGCGGAGACCCTCCGCCAAAATGGGGTGGCCGCGCGGCTTGTGAGCGGATTTGTGTGGGAGGGCGACAAGCCGGACTCTGAAAAGCGTGCCTCCAGCGCCATGCATCTGTGGGTGGAGGCCTGCCTGCCCGGCGCGGGGTGGATTGGCATGGATCCGACCAATGGAGTTCTTGCAGACCACCACTTCATCGCCACAGCGGTCGGTCGCCGCCACGGCGATGTCGCTCCCGTCAGCGGGGCCTACTACAGCAACTCACCTGTCGGCAGTAAACTGGTCACAAGCATTTCGGTGGAGAAGACCGATTGAGAGCGCCAACCGCTCCTCCTCCCGCATTATCGGGAAACCAGCCTGCGGTCGCGTTCGTAATCTTCATACACCCGCAACAACACGCATGAAGTTTCTTGAAGGCTGCACGGCATTGATCACAGGAGCCTCCTCCGGACTGGGGGCCGAATTCGCACGCCAACTCGCCCCGCTCGCCTCCCGCCTCGTTCTCGTGGCCCGCCGCAAAGACCGACTGGAAGAACTCTCTTCGACGCTTCGTTCGGTTCATCCCCAACTCGATGTCCGCGTTTATGAGGCCGATTTGACCAACCCCGACCGGCGGCTTGCGTTGGCCGATTGGCTTGCCAATGAAAAGCTCGACATCAATTTTCTTATTAACAACGCAGGCCTCGGCGATCACGGACCCTTCGAATCCAGCAACTGGAAGCGCGTCCAAGAGATGCTCGACTTGAACATCGCCGCGCTTACGCATCTGACGCACCTCTTCACGGGCCGGATGCTCGTGCAGGGCCGGGCGGCAATTCTCAATGTCAGCAGCGTGGCGGGATTTTTTCCGCTCCCGAACATGGCGGTCTACTCGGCCACGAAAGCTTATGTCACAAGCCTGTCCGAGGCTTTGGCGATGGAGCTGCGCCCAAGGGGCATCACCGTGACAGCACTCTGCCCCGGACCCGTGCCCACAGAGTTTTTCGACATCGCGACCCGGCCGGGTGACGAGGACCGGACCTCCCAATTCAAAACCTTTCCGGCCTTTGTGGTATCCGCCCCCGAAGCTGTGCGCGAAGGTCTCCGCGCGGTGGCCGTCGACCGTGCCCGTGTGATTCCAGGCCCGCTCCTCGCGACAGCTGTTGCCGTGGCCCTGATCATCCCCTTCTGTATCGTCCGCCGCATCCTCAAAGCAAAAGCCGCATCTTTCTAAAATTCCCGCCGATGCCCACACCCACCACAAGCCGCACCAACTCCCTTTCCTTTTCAGAGGCTTTCGAACTGATCAACCCGCACCTCTACACGGTCGAGGAGCGCATCCGCGCCCAGGCGAAATCCTTCGACCCCGCCGTGGAGGGCTATGTTTCCTACATCTGCGGCGCGGGCGGCAAACGCCTGCGGCCCGCGCTGGCCCTGCTCTCCGCCGGAGCTACAGGAAAAATCACCCCAAGCCATGTCGACCTCGCGGTGATCCTCGAGCTGATCCACATCGCAACCCTCGTCCACGACGACATCATCGACGGCGCGGAACTTCGTCGCGACCAACCTTCCGCCAATGCAAAGTGGGGCAACTCCATCAGCGTGCTTCTCGGTGATGTGCTCTTCGCCCACGCACTCAAGCTCTCCACCAATTTCAGCAACAGCGACATCTGCCGCCGCATCGCCGACGCCGCCGCCGAGGTCTGCTCCGGAGAGATCATCCAGACCCAGCGCCGCTTCGACCTCAAACTCACTACAGCCGACTACTACCGCATCATCGAAATGAAAACAGCCGCCCTCTTCACGGCGGCCTGCGAGCTGGGCGCGTTCATCAGCGAGGCCAGCCCGGCCGTCATCGGATGCTTCAAAACCTTCGGCACGAAACTCGGCGTGGCCTACCAAATTTACGACGACATCCTCGACTTCGCGGGCAACGAGGAGGAAACCGGCAAAACACTCGGCACCGATCTCCAAAAGGGTAAATTCACCCTCCCTGTTCTCCTCATGCTCCAATCCGGAAAAGATGTGAGCACCCTGCGCGGTTTGCTCCTCAGCGACGACCCCGGAAGCTCCTCCACCCTCGCCGCGATCCTCCAAGAGGCGGGCACGATCGAAAATGCCAAGGCCATAGCCAACAGGCTCATCTCCGAGGCGGTCGAACAACTCGAGGGAGTCCAAGACAACCGCTACGCCCGCGGCCTTCGAGCCATCCCGGAGCACTTGCAAAACCTGCTCCAAGGGCTCTGAAAATCCGACCAGTTGCAACCGGAAGACCTCACGCCGACAAAATGCAGCACGGGGTGCTGAATGAAATCCCATCCTTGCAGGGGAAGCTCCTCCACAGCGTTCAAGGCCAAAGATAAATTCTGTGAAAATTTCAGCACCGGTTTAGTTTTTTACCATGTCCAATATTGCGATCGTGGTTGCCGCCGGTTCAAGTGCCCGGATGGGCTTTGACAAGCTCACGGCTTCGCTGGGAGGCAAAACGGTGCTCGAATGGTCGCTCCGGGCTTTTCAAGATTGCGCGTCCATCGCCAGCGCGGTGCTGGTGTGCCCTCAAAATCGCCTGGCGGAATTCACGGAACTCGCAGCCGCGTTCCCGAAATTCCAAAAATTTGTCGCCGGAGGCGCCGAGCGCAGCGCATCTGTGCGCCAGGGCCTGAGTGCTCTTGCAGGTGACCCGCCGGATATCGTGGCCGTCCACGACGCCGCACGACCGTTGGTTTCTCCGGCCCTCATTCACGAAGTCCTCGCCGCTGCCAATCTCCACCGCGCAGCGGCGGCAGCCCATCCCGTCACCGATTCGCTACACCGCGCGGATGCCAGAGGATCGTTGTCCGAAACCGTTCCCCGCTTGAATCTGTATGCCATGGAAACTCCGCAGGCAGCCTCCTATGAATTGCTTGTTGCGGCGATGGAGGCCCATCACGCAGGCTTGACCGACGAGATTTCGGCTCTCATCGCCCATGGCATCCACCCCGTTCCTGTGGTTCACGGGCGGCCAAACATCAAAATCACCATCCCATCGGATCTCGCCATGGCCGATTTTTTAGCAAACCGTGGACATTGAAAAATCCAGTTCCGATGTCCCTCAAGGGAAGGTTTCACGATTCAAGCAAGCGCGCTACCGCCTCGAATGGATCGGCCTCCTGCTCGTCCAGTCGGTCATTCCCCGCCTGCCCTACGCCGCACTGCGGCCCATTGCGAACATTCTTGGCCTCGCCGTTTTTCAACTGGATTCGCGCAGCCGCTCCGTGGCAGTGGAGAATTTGCGGGCGGCATTCGGCGACGCCCACCTCCCCGCTGACCGTGTCAGGATCGCCCGCAGGTCGTTCCAAAATTTCGCCTACACCATGCTTTGCCTGTTCTGGACTCCGAATCTCACCCCGGAAAACTACCAACACTACATTCACATCGAAGGCCTGGACAACCACCCGATCCACCGCGACAAAAAGGCCCCGGGCGTTTATTTCCTCTCCCACTTTTCAAACTTCGAGTGGTTGAGCCTCGCAAGCTCCTTCGCCGTCACGCCCGGCCTCGTCATCACCCAAGTCTTTAAAAATCCTCTGATCGGTCCTGTGTTCGACAGCCTGCGCGCACGCGGCGGCCACACCATCATCCCCCCCTCGCGCGCACTCATTCGCATGATCAAACTCCTGCGCGCCGGAGGAAAAGTCGGTGCCGCCGCCGACCTCAGCATCCATCCCAAACACGGCGCCGTGCCTGTCCGCTGCTTCGGCCTCTGGACCTCCATGAGCCCCATGACCGGCATCCTCTCCGAACGCGGCGGCGCCGCCCTCGTGCCCAGCCAGATTTTCCCCGAACCCGACGGCAGATTCCGCATCATCTACCAGCCCCCACTCACACCCCCCCCCGAAGCCACCCACCAACAAATTGCCCAAGCGTGCTGGGATGTCATGGAACCCGTCATCGCCAAAAACCCCGAACTCTGGCTCTGGAGCTACAAACAATGGCGATACAAACCCTCCACCGCCCCCGAAGGCCAATACCCCTCCTACGCAAATGCCTCCAAACGCTTCGACGAAATCCTCCCCCCTCCCCCGACTACCCCTCAAAACCCACTCGCTCCTTCAAAGTAAAAAAATTTGGACGATCGTTCAAAAAATTTGTCCTGACTGGAATATCCGACGACCACAAATACCCGATTGAAGGCTCTCATGAATATCCTCGAAGCCACCCCTTTCAGCCCCTCGCAAAACCAATCGTCCAAAAGACACGCCCACCTTTATACTCGACAAAAAATTTGAACGATCGTCCAAATTTTTTGACTTTGTATTTCAGAAAACGAGTAAAAAATATGGGCGTTTATCCTATTAAAATTTTGCAGTTGAATTTTTTGCAAAAGACAATTTTTTTGGACGATCGTTCAAAAAGTTTGTCTTTTGAGGTGGGAGGATGCTTGAGGTTCGGTGCTTTTTGGGGGGGTTACCAGGCGTATTGGACGGTGTAGGTGAGTTTGCGTTCTTCGGCGGGTTTGACGGGGATGAGGAATTGGATTTGGTGGGCGTTGGATTGTGTGAAGGGGTCGGAGTTGGTGGTGATTTTCCAGTTGGCGGTGCGGTAGAGGTGTTCGATGACGCGGATGGTGGCGGGGGTTTTTTTGCGGTTGCGGAGGGTGATTTCGAAGGATTCGGTGGCGGTGTTGTTGGCGGAGTCGATTTGGAATGCGGTGCGTTTTCTTTCGCCGACGAGGTCGAAGGCGTCGCCGGTGCGGATTTTCATGAGTTCATCGGCGGGGGTGTGGTCGAGTTCGTTTTCTCCGGTGAATTCGAGGGTGTCGGCATCGGCGCGGTAGAAGCGGATGCGGCCTTTGGGGAGGGGGATGCCGAGGTTGTTTTGCTTGGTGTTTTTGAATTCGCGGGTGACTGAGATTTTGGTGGAGCTTTGGGTTCCGAAATCGTCGCTGGTGCGGCGGAAGCCGGGGTCTATGGATTGCCAGTTGGCGATGTCGGCGCCGTCGTAGGTGTAGATGGTTTCGGATTGGATGCCGGTGGCGCGGAGGAATTCGACCTGTTTGGTTTCGCGGTCGAGGAGCGTGGTGGGGCGGGGCAGGGAGTAGAGGTGGAATTCGTCGAAGGTTTTTTCGGTGACTACTGGAGCACTCATGGCCATGACATCGGATGCGGAAAATCTTGCGAGGGCTTCGCGGCGGGTTGGGGCGATTTTGTTCACATCGCCTGCGAGGAGTTTGATGGTGGCGTTCTCGAAGCTGCGTCCGCACTGGTTCTGCATGGTGATCCAGCCGATGATTTCGAGGGTGTCGCCTTTTTCGGGGGCGACGATGTTGTAGCTGGCCTGCCAGGTGAGTCCGCCGGTGATGTAGGCGAGTTCGGCCTCGGATTTGAGAGCTTCGGGGGCTTGGATTTTCCAAACGAGGCGGGGCTTGAGGATGGTGTTGTCGCCGAGGGAGGGGAAGCGGGGCTCGCCGGGGAGGCTGAATTGGATTTGGCCATCGACTTCGATAATGGGAGCCTGGTCGGGCGTGGCGCGGATGATTTTTCCCTTCACTACGCGGTCGGGTTTCGTGATCTCGCGGACGAGGAAATCGATTTCCCTGCCCTCGGAGAGCGAGAGCAGGAGCTGCTGGGTGACGGGATCGTTGCGGTAGTTTTGCTCGAGAATGCGCAGTGGTTTGCCGGAGGCGTCGCGGAGAATCACGGAGTCCGGCTCGAGCAGGCTGGTGGCACCATCGAAGACCAACTCGCTGGTGCCGGACGGGAGATCGAGCGGCAGGGTGTCGCGGACGACGGCGAAGTTTTGGTTGTAAATCGTGAGGCCGGGGGCGGCGAGGGCGAGGGGGGCCGTGAGGGCGAGGAGGATGGGGAAGAGGAGTTTCATTTTGATGAGGAATCGGCGCTGATGCAGCCATGGAGAAAATGGGCGAGGTGCGTGGGCGGGATGTCTTTTTGCGAGGGGTGTATTTCGAGGAGGATGGGGATGTGTTCCGCAAGGATGTCGCGGTTGGTGCGCGTGGCGACATCCTGCTCGGTGGAAAGTGTGTTCAGAATAATGCCGGGGCACTGGAGGCCTTTGGCGCGGATGCTCTCGATGGTGAGCAGGGCGTGGTTGATGCAGCCGAGGCGGTTTGCGACCACGACGGCGACGGGAAGGCCCAGGCGCGCGGCGAAGTCGGCGATGGTTTCGCGGGGTGTGATCGGCACGAGCCAGCCGCCGGCACCCTCGACGAGGAGGGACGGGTGTTTGTGGGTGAGGGCGCGGAACCAGTCCACAAGCGGGTCGAGCGAGAGGGTGCGGTTTTCGAGCCGGGCTGCGACAAGCGGCGCGGCGGGCTCGCGGAGCCAGACGGGGTTGGTTTCGTCGAGGGAGAGGATGTGGTCCGACGCTGCTTGCAGGATTTCGACATCCGAGCGTTCACCGCTACACAGCGGCTTGAGCGCGATGGTTTTGAAATCCCTGGCGCGGAGGGCGCGGGTGAGGAGTGCCGCGGCGAAGGTTTTTCCAGCGTTGGTGTCGGTGCCGGTGATGAAGAGGTTCATGGCCGACCTGCGGAGGGCGTGGTGAGTTCGAGAAATACGCTCTCCAGCGAGCGCTGGGGCTGGCGCGAGGCGAGAAGTCTGGCGGGCGAGTTCTGGAGGAGCTGCTCGATTTGGGAGCGGATTTCCGGGGTGGCGTTTTCGATGATGAATTCGGTTTGGTTTTTCACCGAGACGAGGTCGGCGAGTGCGCCTTCGCGGATCATTTCTCCACGGGCCATGATGCCGACGCGGTCGCAGATTTCCTGAACCTGCTCGAGGAGGTGCGAGGTGAGCAGGACGGTCTTGCCGCGTTTTTTGAGGTCGAGGATGAGGTCTCGGATTTGGTGGGAGCCTGCGGGATCGACTCCGGCTGTGGGTTCGTCGAGGACGACAAGGCGGGGGTCTTGAATGAGTGCCTGAGCGAGGCCGATGCGCTGGAGCATGCCTTTGGAAAATCCGCCGATCCGGCGGTCGCGCGCGTCTTCGAGGCCCACGAGATGGATAAGCTCGTCGATGCGTTTGTTGAGGGCGGCGCCGCCCATGCCGCAGACCTTGCCGTAGAAGCGGAGGGTCTCGGCGGCGGTGAGGAATTTGTAGAAATAAGGATTCTCGGGGAGGAATCCCACATCGCGGCGGCTGTGGTAGTCGCGGCTGTCCTGCCCGAAAATCATCGCCCGGCCGTGGTTTGGTGTTACGAGACCGAGGAGGATTTTGAGCGTGGTGCTTTTGCCGCTGCCGTTGGGGCCGAGGAGGCCGTAAACCTCGCCGGGATGGACCTCGAAGCTGATGTCGCGCACGGCGGTGACGCGCTGGCGGCGGAGGGGAACGGGGAAAATCTTGGTGAGGTTTTCGATGCGGACGGCGGGAGTGGTCATGGCACGATGGAGAACCCGCGCAGTGTGGCGGGGCGGGTGATGGGTTGCGGGGATTCGAGGGTGATGTGGCCTGCGAGGTGGCTGGTGCGAATGCCCTCGAGAAAGGCATCGACCTCGTCTGCTTCGCCGCTGGCAATCAGCTCCACACGGCCGTCGGGCAGGTTTTCGACCGTGCCGGAGACATCATATTCGCGGGCGAGGTTTTTGACGGTGTAGCGGAAGCCGACACCTTGCACGCGGCCTTCGTAGTGGACGCGGAGGGTTTTCATTTCCTGATCTGGCCATCGCCGCGGATGAGGTATTTGTAGGTCGTGAGTTCTTCGAGCCCCATGGGGCCTCGGGCGTGGAGTTTGTCGGTGCTGATGCCAA
>Ga0172372_10006989_pt1 | contig 15255 bp, 13 predicted proteins | sample LakKiv5m_2_FD_114544 | JGI IMG/M metagenome (GOLD analysis project Ga0172372, IMG submission 114544) | Freshwater microbial communities from Kabuno Bay, South-Kivu, Congo - kab_092012_9.5m | ecosystem: Environmental > Aquatic > Freshwater > Lake | place: Democratic Republic of the Congo...
CCAGACCCGCCGACAGCGCAACCAGTTCCACCCGCGCTGCGTCCTCCAGAAACCAGGCCAGCGTGAGCGCCTGTTCTGGGGTCTCGCCCGCGGTGACGGCGCCGTTGATGTTGACCACGACAGCGGGCGCGCCACCCATGGTCTGCGCAACACCGATGGCTGCGGGATCGTTTCGAATCAGGCCGGGATCGGTCCAGAACGGCACCGACGGATGGAAATAGGCACCAAAGCCATGTCTTGGGCGGGGCGTGAGGCCCAGGCTCGCCAGGGCCATGATGTTGGGGGAGAGAAATCGGCAGACCGCGTTGACCTCGGGTCTGCGTTGGTAGATTTGCTGGTGCATGCGCACCTCGCCCAGCACGCCTTCAGGAAGCGCGCCCTCCGTCGGCACCACCGTACCGGCCTCGCCGGGTTGAATCAGCCCCATGGGCTTGGGTGCACAGACCAGAAAGGTGGTGTCGGTGAGCCGCACGCTGCAGTGCCCGTAGGCATTGACCAGACCCGCCTTGGCCATTGCCCGGGCCATCTTTCGCACAATGATTTGTTGCTGTTCCATGGCGGGCTCCCGGGTTTGAACGACGATCTTTTTCAGCTTTTCGCTGAAGATTCCGCGGGGGTGTTCCCCGAGCGAAACTCCGGGATGTCAGGGCGTGCGCCCCACATGCAGAAAGACTCAGGCGAAAACGGAAACTGGCGGGGCCGATAGGTGGCTTCCTCGGCCGCGCTGATGTGGCGTACGCCGGTGGAGTATTCGTAGACCATGCCGTCGGGGCCTTCGAAGTAAAGAAACATCGCACCCGAGCTCGGGTGGCGCCCTGGACCAAAGACTATCCTCACGCCCTTTTCCTTCAGAAAGTAGTAGGAGCGCATGATGTCGTCGACGTCTTCCACCTGATGGTTGATGTGCTGGACGCCGGCAAAGGTGGAAGGAAAGAGGGCGAGCGTATGGTGAACGGTGTTGATACGCATGAGTGGGGCATCGCCAATCCAGTCGGAAGTGCGCGCCGACAGCACCTGCGACCAGAATGCCTCGTCAGCCGGCGGATTCTTTGTGCGAAGCCCGATGTGGCTGAAGTGAGTGATGCCGGCGTCACGCGATAGAAATGTGCGCGGGCCGCTGTGAAACGGGCGCTCGACCACTTCGATGTTGTTGCCGGTGGGGTCCTGAAACCGGATGAAGCGTTTCACGCGCCGCTGCTCGCACTCGGTGGCGGTTCCCAGGTGTACCGGACGACCAGCGCGTTCAATCTCCGCTGCCACCCCATCAAAGTCGCCGGGATTTCGAAGATCAAAGCCGGTGTAGTGCTCTTTGGGATCGCCCTCCACATACACCAGTGTGTGGTCGCGCGTGTCGCCTCGTACCGCGACCTTGTCCGAGCGGAAATACGCCATGCCAGCTTCGCGCGCAACGAGCTGCAGACCCACTATCTTCGTTGCGAACTCGATGGCGGACTCAAGATTCGGGGTGCCAAGACGCACGTAGCGGATGTCGTGAAGGTTGACCATTGAATGCCTGTCCGAAGTGGGCCGATCCTAGCAATCAACAATTCCCACCGCAAATGTGGGTTGCTCGAATCTGGCCAGCCCCCAATATTGCGAGACGCGTCACTCGCCCGCCGCTGCCCGACAGGGGCGGGTCAGTCAGCGCTCATTCCGAGCTCTTCGATCAGCGTTCGAATTCGCGCCATGTTGAGGCGAAGCGTGACATCGAAATCGTGAGCGCTTGATCCCACCGGAACAAAGCCCAGGGCGGTAAAGCGCTGTCGAACGGCTTCAACCGACATGGCCTGCATCACATCACGTTCGATTTTCTGCTGCTGGTGCACACTAGCCAGGAAGCGGGGCACTGGTGCTTTCGCAGGGGTTCCAAAACCTTCGAGCAGCCGGTCAGTGCACGCGTCGAGGCTGACAATCATCTGATGCTGAAGGAAATGGCGGTTGCCGGTCTGGGCGTTGCACGGTTGGGCGAACACATTCTCCAGAGCGAACTTGCCAGCGGGAAGCTGGCTGAGGTGTTGCATGACTATGTGTGCACCTATCCGGGCGGGGAAACGCCTGGGCTCTGGCTGCTTTACCCGCAGCGGGTCGCGCCGTTTCGCACCCGCGTCCTGATCGAGTTCCTGCAGCGAAATCTCTCGCCTCGGGGTCGGTCGGCGCGTTCGGGCGCAGTTTCAATTCGTGCGTCTGCCGCGCTTGTCGGCCCTTCGTGATGTGCCTAGAATCGACTCGAAGGCCAGTCGTGGCGCTCGCGCTGGCTTACAAGAAAAGGGCGCGACATCAACAGGAGGAGACCATGATCGGACGCTCTTGCGGGTTTGCCGTAGTGTTGGGCCTGCTCGGTTCGCAGGCTTGGGCGCAGCAGGAAATCAAACTTACGGTTGCATCGGGTCATCCGGCTGTCAGCGGATCGGTTGCGCTGCTGCGCGATGTGTTCATCCCCGAGGTCGACAAGCGTCTGGCCGCCGGGGGTAAATACAAGATCACCTGGACCCAGTCTTACGCAGGGGCGATCGCCAAACCGCCTGCCATGCTCAAGGCCATAGAAGATGGTGCGGCCGACGTGGGGCATGTGCCATTTCTGTTCAACGCCGATCGGCTACCGCTTGAACAGGTTACCTACGTCACGCCCTTTGGGCCGGAAGACCCGGTAAAGCTCGTACGGGTCATCAATCAGCTCCGCGAGCGTGTGCCCGAAATGAATCAGCAGATTCATCGGCACAAGCAGATCATCCTCGCCTCGCTCACCACTGATGCCTATCAGATCGTGTCCAAAAAGCCGCTGCCAGGTATCGCCGACTTGAAGGGTGTGAAGCTCGGTACCGCGGGTCAGGCCGCAAACTGGGTGCGCAATACCGGCGCGGTGACGGTGGCTGGCAATCTCACCACCTTCTACAACTCCATGCAGACTGGCGTGTTCGATGGCGTGATCACCTTTGATACCGCGATTGCCGCCTACAAGTTTCACGAGGTGGCGCCCTACATCAATCAGGTGGGGTTCGGCGCCATGTATGCCTCGGGCCTCACGGTGAATGAGCGTCGCTGGAAGTCGTTTCCGGAAGAGGTTCGTCAGGCCTTTCTGGAGGTGGCGCCAATCTACGAAACCAGGTCTGCCGAGTACTACCGTGATGCCGGCGAGAAAAGTGTCAGGGATGCGCTGGCGCAGGGCGCCAAGCTGGTTCCGATCGCGCCAGCCGAGCGCGAGCGGCTGGCTGCCATGCTGCCCAATATTGCGATGGAGTGGGCCAAGGCCGCTGAGGCCAAGGGCCTGCCCGGGGTGCGCACACTGAAAACCTATATGGAACTCAGCCGTACGGCGGGTGTTGCGCACGCCCGGGCCTGGGATCAGGAATGAGTGCCAGGGCCGGGCTGTTCCGGCGCCTCACGGGAGTGCTGGCGGGCGCCGGGTCGGTCTGGATCATGCTGGTCATGTTGCTGGTCTGCGCCGATGTGGCCGGGCGCTACCTGATGAATCGGCCGATAGAGGGGGTGGCCGAATTGGTGGCGCTCTCCATCGTGGGGATCGTGTTCCTGCAACTGGCCCATACGCTGTCGGTGGAGCGCTTCATCCGCTCGGATGTGTTCATCCTGCCGCTGCTGCTGCGCAAGCCTCGCGCGGGTTATGCGCTTCAATGCGTTCAACACGGGATGGGGGGGCTGCTCTGTCTGATGATGCTGGTCTTTACGGCGCCCGTCTTTGTCGAGTCCTGGGTTGAGGGCGAGTATGTCGGCACGGCCGGGGTGTTCACTGCACCCAAGTGGCCCATTCACTTCATCGTCTGTTTGGGGGCAGGGCTCACGGCCATTCAATATTTTCTTCACACCTGGCGAGATCTCAGGGTGGCTATCGGGCAATTGCCTCCGCCCGTGCTGTCGGAGGAGGCGCCCAGGCATGACTGAGCGTATTTTTTCAGCTGAAGGGCCCCGCACATGAGCGGCGATGCCGTGATCGGCTTGTTGTCGATTCTGGCGATCGTCCTGCTTATTCAAACTGGCATGCATGTGGCGGTTTCGCTGCTGCTGGTTTCGGTCGCAGGACTCACGCTCATCCGTGGCGACTGGGTCATTGCGGGCAATATGCTTGCCCAGGCTGCGACAGAATCGATTGCCAACTATTCGTTTGGAACCATCCCGCTGTTCGTCATGATGGGGTTTTTTGTCAGCGTATCGGGCATCGGGCGCGACACCTTTGATGTCGCAGGGCAGTTGTTTCGCCCCTTTCGGGGTGGGCTCGGCATGGCTACCGTGTCGGCCAACGCGGTATTCGCCGCGGTGAATGGCACCAGCATCGCGTCGGCCTCGGTCTTCACGCGGGTGGCCGTTCCCGAGTTGTTGCGTCTGGGCTATACGCCGCGTTTTGCGGTGGGCGTGGTGGCGGGTTCGTCGGTGCTGGGCATGCTGATTCCGCCCAGCCTTCTCATGATTCTGTTTGGCATCGTGGCTGAAACATCGATCGGCGACCTCTTTACAGCCGGCATCGTGCCCGGGCTGCTGCTCACCCTGGTTTATTGCGTGATGATTGGCGGGTTCGCCCGATGGCGGCAGCGCTTCGTGTTTGTTGGCGACGGCGAGTCAGGAAGAGGTAGCGCCACCATGCCGGTTGCGGTGATGCTCACGAAAGCCGCCCCCATCGTATTGCTGGTGGCTGCGGTGCTGGGCGGCATTTACGGCGGGGTGTTCACGCCCATCGAGGCGGGCGCAGTGGGAACCCTGTGCGCCATGCTGCTGGCCATGGCCAAACGCGCTCTCGATCGTCGCACCATGGTTGAGATCCTCACCGAAACCGGGATCGTCACCGCCGCAATTTCGTTCCTGATCGTGGCGGCGCACCTGTATGCCACCATGCTCGCGTCATCGGGGCTGCCGAATGCCATCTCAGGCTGGGTGCAATCCAATGATCTGAGTTTCTGGACCGTGATGATCGGATACCTGGTGCTCATACTCGCGCTCGGCACCATTCTCGATTCAGGGTCCATCGTTCTGATCACCGTGCCCCTCGCCCTGCCTATTTTTACTGGCTTCGGAACGGACATCATCTGGCTGGGCGTGATCACCGTGATTGCAGTGGAAGTGGGCCTGCTCACGCCGCCCCTGGGGGTGGCCTGTTTCGTGGTGAAGGCCAATCTTCAGGAGCAGGGCATTACCCTGAATGATGTCTTTGCCGGATCCTTTCCTTTTGTGGTTGCCATGACACTCACGCTTGTTCTGGTGACCGCTTTTCCACAACTTGCGCTGTTCTTTGTCCGATGAGGAGGCAGGTGATGGCTGCCTGGCAGTTTCAAAAAGGTCTTCACGATCTGGGTAATGGTCTTTGGGCCTATCTTCAGCCAGACGGTTCCTGGGGCTGGTCGAATGCGGGTCTCATCGTCGACGGCGATACCTGCCTCCTGGTTGATACGCTTTTTGATGTGCAGCTCACCGGAGAGATGCTCGCTTCGATGCGGGCCGCCACGCCCGCTGCCCGACACATTCCCAGGGTGGTCAACACGCACAACAATGGCGACCATGTCTTTGGCAATCAGCTGGTGGCAGACTCCGAAATCATTGCCTCGCGCGCCTGCGCCGAGGACATGGAGTTGCGGCGTCCGGAAGACATGGCTGCGATGGTGAAGAACTGGCGCGAACTCGGGCCGGGCGCCCAGTTCATGCACGAGACCATGGGCCAGTACTTCCGCTTCGACGAAGTGCGGCATACGCCGCCCACGCGCACCTTTGAGGGGCGTCTTGATCTCAAGGTTGGCTCCAAGGATGTTCATCTGATCGAGGTGGGGCCTGCGCACACGCGAGGCGATGTGCTGGTCTGGGTGCCTCAGGACAGCACGGTCTTTACCGGCGACATCGTGTTCATGAACGGCCATCCGATTTTGTGGGCTGGCCCGGTCAACAACTGGATCGCTGCGCTCGATCTGATGATGTCCTGGAATGTCCAGACGGTGGTTCCTGGTCACGGACCCATCACCGACCGCTCGGGGCTGCAGGGGCTGCGCGACTATTTCGTTTATATCCGGGACGAAACCCGCAAGCGCTTCGATGCGGGAATGAGCGCGGAAGAGGCGGCCTGGGACATTCGTATGGACGGATGGTCACACTGGCTGGATGGCGAGCGCATCGTGGTCAATGTGCACGTGCTGTATCGCGAGTTTGCCGGCATGCCGCTTGAAAAACGCGAGGAGGGCGAGGTGCTGCGGCTGTTCGGGCTGATGCGCAAGTACCGCTGCGAGAAGTGCGGCGGCATCCATCAGCCAAAGACCGCCTGAGGTCGTTCACCCGGAGGCGGGCCTGCGCCCGCCTGTCCTATCTGGGCGCCCGGCGCGTGGCGCGCAGAATGCCCGTGGTGTCAACGCCATAGCCATAGCCCAGCCTGAAGTTGAGCGGCGCGGGTGACCCTTTCTCGAACAGTTGGGTCAGGGCGGGCTGATGCATGTAATCGAACATCTGGATGGGGCGCGTGTAACGCCCGAACGGGGTGACGTCCCAGACATTGGGGTCGTATCCTGCGAGCGGTACGCCCGTATCGTCCTGGAGAATGCGCACGCTTTGCTGCATGACCGTGCTGCGGATGCGCATGAAGTTTTCAGCGTGTGGAAGATAGGACGCGCTCTTGAAGAAGGCGTCAGACTGCCCCAGGCCTTCAACGAACTTGATGAAGGCGCCATCACTGAGTCCGACGTTGGACAGGTCGATGCTGAAGTAGAAAAGCTTGCGCTCGGTAGCCTTTTCCCGGTCGTGGAAACTGATTTCGATGCCATTCGGGCGAACGCGAGCCGGCGCGGGCATGGTCGTGAGGCTGCCATCGGCGTTCAGACCCACATGGCGTGCCGCGGTAATCTCCATGCCCGACCGCGCAAGAAAGATGTAAAGCAGAGGCATCACGCCTGAAAAGGCGTGCCCCTGCAGGTCTTTAAGCATGTCAGCGGTGATGAAGAAGCTGGCATCGAGAATGGATCGGAGTGATTCGCGCAGATTTTCCAGGCCGCGCTGTCTATCCTCGGCGGATAGCGTGCCCGGCCGCACCATGCGCCCGGGTGGCTCGAGACCCGCCAGCAGGTAGGTTCTGGCCTCGGGGAAAAAGTTTCGTGCGTAGAGATAATCCGGGCCGCTGAACATGTAGAGGAGTGTGGGGCTTCCAGGGCTCAGGTTTGCCGCTGACCAGGCGCGAACCGGCTGAAGTTGTCGACGCTCCAGGCGCTCCCAGGCAGCGCTCATCTGTTCGGCGTGCAGCGTCCAGGCGGGCTCCTGGGTGATTGCGTGAGTGCTCGACTGGGTATCCGGCGCGAGACCGGCCAGATAGCGGGCGATATCGTTCTGGTGGGCGCCGCCGGCCAGAGCAACCGAGATGCTCAGGCTGGAACCCAGGGCGATTGAAGCGAAGCGAGTGAATAGAGTCATGGTTGATTCGAAATTGAAGGCGAGGCGCTGAAGGTTGACGCCAGCGACTCAGTCAGACGAAAACAGATCCCGCGTGTAAACCTTGTCAGCCACATCGGCAATCTCGGGCGTGAGGCGGTTCGCCACGATCAGGTCTACCCGCTCTTTGAAATCTGCAAGATTGTGGGTGACCTCGGAATTGAAGAAGCGAGGCTCCTTCAAGACCGGCTCATAGACGACCACTTCCACACCCTTGGCCTTCAGCCGCTTCATGATGCCCTGAACGCTGCTGGCGCGGAAATTATCGGATCCGGCCTTCATCACCAGTCGGTAAATCCCTACGGTCCTGGGGTTGCGCTTGAGGATGTCGAACGAGACAAAGTCCTTGCGAGTGGTGTTGGCCGTGACGATGGCCTCGATCAGGGTCTGCGGCACGTTGGCGAAGTTGGCCAACAACTGCTTGGTGTCTTTGGGCAGGCAGTAGCCGCCATAGCCAAAGCTGGGGTTGTTGTAGAAGCTGCCGATACGCGGGTCCAGGCATACGCCTTCAATAATCTCCCGTGTGTTCAGCCCGTGAGAAGCGGCGTAGCTGTCGAGTTCGTTGAAGTAGGCGACCCGCATGGCGAGATAGGTGTTCGCAAACAGCTTGATCGCCTCGGCCTCGGTACTGCCTGTAAAGAGCACCGGCACATCGGGCTTGAGCGAGGCCTCCTGGAGGAGACCGGCGAAGGCGCGCGCTCGCTCGGACACCTCGCCCACCACGATACGGCTGGGGTGGAGGTTGTCGTGCAAGGCCTTGCCTTCACGCAGGAACTCGGGGCTGAAAACAATGTTCCGAGTGTCGTGGCGCTCGCGCGCTGCAAGTGTGAAGCCCACCGGGATGGTGGACTTGATCACCATCAACGCTCGTGGATTGACTGCCTTCACATCGCGAATCACCGCATCCACCGAGGCCGTATTGAAAAAATTGGTGACCGGGTCGTAGTCGGTGGGGGTGGCGATGATCACGAAATCGGCATCGCGCCAGGCGTCGGCGCCATTGACCGTGGCGCGAAGCTTCAGTGGCCGGGTGGCGAGGAATCCGGTGATGTCGGCATCTTCGATGGGCGAGCGACGCGCGTTCACCAGATCAACTTTGGCGGCAACCAGGTCGACCGCCACCACCTCGTGGCGTTGCGACAGCAGCACTGCATTGGAGAGGCCTACATAGCCCAGGCCGGCGACGGCAATCTTCATGGGGAGCGGTCAGGTTGGAAATGAGGGAATCATACCTGTGGTGATCGTGTGGCGAGGCGTGACCCGTCGTGCTCCGCTGGCCCGCTCAGCCGTTCACCATCCCAAGATTCATCACAATGCCGGTGAGCTGGCTTGCTCGGGGGGACGACACATACACCACGGCGTCGGCAACCTGTTCCGGGTCGATGGCTGGCGTGGCGAGTTTGTCGCGGAACAGGTCATCAACACGTGATTCGTCGCCGTAGTGCTGCCTCGCAAGCCCTCGCTGTATGGTGTCGATTCGCTCGGTGCGGGTGGAGGGTGGGTGTACCCCCATTACCCGAACGCCGTGCTTGAGGGAGCCTTGCCCCAGGGCCTTGGTGAAGGCTGCGAGCCCGGCGTTGGCGCTTGCACCGCAGATGTATTCGAAGGTGGGTCGCTCGGCGGCCATGCCAATGACATTGGTGATCACGCCCTGGCCGCGGTCGCGCATGGCCACGAAGGCCGCCCGGGAGAGCGAAATATAGGAGAACACTTTCAGCTCCCAGGCGTGGCGCCAGGCGGTGTCATCCAGGCGATCGAGCGAGCCTGCCGGGATATCGCCCGCGTTGTTGACCAGAATGTCAATGTCGCTACAGAGCGCGGCTGCGCGCGCCAGATCGGCGGGGGCGCGGAGGTCGAGTGCGTGGGTCTCGACCGGTACGCGGTGCTGCGCCTCAATCTGCCGGGCGAGGGCCTGCAGCGCCTCACCATTGCGGGCGACGAGCTTCAGGGCACAGCCTTCGGCGGCAAAGGACCAGGCGCACGAGGCCCCAATACCTTTCGAGCCGCCGGTGATCATGACGGTTTTGCCTGCGAGTTTCAGATCCATGGGACGTCCTTGAGCGTAAGGGGTGGGTACGGTCTGGTGCGCGATGATGCCCTGAACGCTTGCCGGTCGGGGCAGGGGGTTTCGCAGAAGCTTCAAAGCGGCGGGTTAGCATGGGAGATCACAGGACGCTTTCCCTCGGACGTTTCCCCATGCCTGACTCGTATCTGAATTTTGCCAACTCCCGGCTGGGCTCGGTCATCACCTCAATGCTGGGTCTGCCGCAGCCGCAGCCGCTCAGCCGATTCAGCCATCATCAACCCGTGCTAGAAGGCGAGGTGCTGGTGGGCGCAGGGCCAAGGCCGGGTGTGCTCGATGCGCTGGTCGCATCCTTTGCGTCCATGCAGGCCCGGACACTGGCGCATGACAGCCTTCCGCACTGGATAGGTCTGGCCAATGCCGCCGGGATGATGTCCGGGCGTTGGGCGGTGGGCGATGCGCCGGGCACGCGGGTGATGGCGCTGGTGTTCGATGCCACGGGTCTTGGCGAGGTGAGCGAAGCGGAGTCGCTCTATCGCTATCTGCATGATGCGATTCGCTCGGTGCGCCCAAGCGGCAGAGTCGTGATCATCGGGCGTCCGCCCGAACTTTGTACGAATGCCGAGCAGGCGACTGTTCAGCAGGCGCTTGAAGGGCTCATGCGATCGGTTGCACGCGAAGCGAGGCGCGGCATCGGCGTGCAGCTTTTGCGAATTGCAGAAGGGGCCGAGTCAGGCCTTGAAGGGACGCTGCGGTTTCTGCTGTCGCCCCGGAGTGCCTACGTATCGGGGCAGGTGATCACGCTGGGGGCCCCGTTGGGTGCGGCCGGAGACAGGGTGTCCTGGGAGCAACCGCTGACCGGTCGGACGCTGCTGGTCACCGGTGCCTCGCGCGGGATTGGCGAAGCGATCGCGGACGTGCTTGCCCGTGATGGCGCGCGCCTTGTCTGCCTCGACGTGCCGCAGGCCGCGCAGGCCCTGGATACCGTGGCGAGCCGGCTGGGGGCCCGCGGACTGGCGCTCGACATCACGGCCGACCACGCGCCAGCTGACCTTGCAGCGCTGGCCTCCGAGATGGGTGGCTGGGACGGTGTGATTCACAACGCCGGTATCACGCGTGATCGCACCATTGCCCGGATGCGGCCCGAACTCTGGCAGCAGGTCGTGGCAGTGAACCTCCAGGCGCCGGCGCGAATCAACCGGGCTTTGCTCGATGCCGGGGCGCTCAAACCAGGGGCGCGAATAGTCTGTCTGTCCTCGATTTCCGGCATTGCGGGAAATGCCGGGCAGACCAATTACGCGTTTTCCAAGGCCGGTTTGATCGGGCTGGTGCGTAGTCAGGCGCAGGCGTTTGCCAGCCGTTCGATGGCCATCAATGCGGTGGCGCCGGGGTTCATCGAAACTGCAATGACGGCTGCGATTCCGTTTGCGATCCGTGAAGCCGGTCGGCGAATGAATGCCATGTCGCAGGGCGGACAGGCCGTGGATGTAGCGGAGGCGGTGGCCTGGCTTGCGAGCCCGGCTTCGGCGGGTGTCAACGGCCAGGTTCTGCGCGTCTGCGGCCAGAGTCTGTTGGGGGCCTGATGAAGTCAATGGTGTTTGATCACCCTCCGCGCGCGTGGCCGCTGATGCTGCGTGCCGCGGCAACCGGTTTCAAGCGGACGGAGGCGGTGGCTTCGCTCGAGCCAGTCACTCGCGTATTGCCCGCGGTGCATGTGAACGCGTCGCATGTCGATGCCTACCGGCGCCTGTGCGGATTTCCACCGGATGAAGCGCTGCCGTTGACCTATCCGCAGCTGCTCGGCTTCTCACTGGTGCTCGACTATCTCGCGTCCGCCGACTGCCCTTGGCCCGTGCCTGGGCTCATACACCTCGGCAACCGGATCGAGCAGATCACCCCGATTTCGATCGGTGATGTGCTGCGGATCGAAGTATCTGCAGGGCGGTTGTTTGCGCACCCCAGGGGTCAGCTGCTAACGGTGGACATGAGAGTGATGCGGGCTGATGCGCTGGTCTGGGCCGCCACCCAGACGCTGCTCAGGCGTGGTGTGACCAACCCGGCGGGGCCCGCCCTGGACCCCGAGGGGCTTACCCGAAGCACGATTCCGGCGGAGGCGCTGCCCCTCCAGCAGGTAGCTTCGATTCCGGTCACGGCCGACACCGGGCGCCGGTACGCTCGCCTGTCCGGCGACTTCAATCCGATTCATCTCTGGCCGTTCACGGCGAAACTGTTCGGCTTTCGCAGGGCCATCGCGCATGGCCTGTGGTCGCAGGCACGGGCGCTGGCGCAGCTCGGTTCAGAAACCCCCGCGGGGGCCTCGGTGCTCGACACCCAGTTCATGGCGCCACTGCTGTTGCCCGGGCAAGCTTCGCTCTGGGCGGCGCGCGACCAAGGGCGCCTTCGCTTTGAGCTCCGCGATGCGACGGACGGTCGGGTGCACCTCCGCTCATATTGCACCGGCGCGGCGCTATGATCGGCGCCGCATTAATCGAAAGGTGATCATGTCCAGCATTCGTCGGGTAGCCATCCTGGGTGGCAACCGGATTCCGTTTGCGCGCTCTGGTACGGCCTATGCGCGCGCCTCCAACCAGCAGATGCTGACCGCCACCCTTCAGGGTCTTGTCGATCGGTTCGGCTTGCATGGCGAGCGGCTGGGCGAGGTCGCGGCGGGCGCGGTCATGAAGCACTCGCGAGACTTCAACCTGGTCAGGGAAAGCGTGCTGGCCACCACGCTGTCGGCGCAGACGCCGGCTTTTGATCTGCAGCAGGCCTGCGGGACCGGGCTGGAAGCGGCGATTCTGGTGGCCAACAAGATTGCGCTGGGCCAGATCGAGTGCGGCGTGGCGGGAGGCGTTGACACCACGTCCGACGCACCGATTGCACTCAACGAAGGGCTACGGCTCGCGCTTCTCGAGTTGTCGCGCGCGAGGAGCGTGACGCAGCGCCTGCGGGCGCTCATGAAACTGCGGCCCGACCAGTTCTTCAGACCGTCACTACCGAGGAACGCCGAGCCGCGTACCGGTCTTTCAATGGGCGAGCATGCAGAGCTGATGGCGCGCCGCTGGGGGATATCGCGCGAGGCTCAGGACGAACTCGCGCTCCAGAGTCACAAGCAGCTGGCGCAGGCCTACCAGGACGGATTTTTCAACGATTTGATGACGCCTTTCAACGGCTTGAGGCAGGACAATCCTCTGCGGGCAGACCTCAGCGCCGAGCGGCTCGCAGGGCTTAAGCCGGTGTTCGACCGCAAGGTCTGTCCGGGATCGGGAACCTTGTCGGCCGGTAACTCAACCCCGCTCACCGATGGTGCGTCGGCGGTGCTCCTCGCGAGCGAAGACTGGGCCGCAGCGCGCGGGCTGCCGGTGCTTGCCTGGATGACGCAGTGCGAGGTGGCAGCAGTCGATTTCGTCGGGAGGGCACCGGCGGGACGGGTGGATCCGCAGGCGCTTGACGCGGGTGGTGCTGAAGGGCTGCTCATGGCACCCGCCTATGCGGTCCCACGCATGCTCGCCCGGGCGGGCCTGTCGCTCCAGGATTTTGATTTTTACGAGATACACGAGGCCTTTGCGGCGCAGGTCCTCTGCACGCTCAAGGCCTGGGATGACCCGGAATTCTGCAGGGAGCGCCTTGGACTGGAGCAGCCGTTGGGAGCCATTGACCGGACCAGGCTCAATGTGCGCGGGGGCTCGCTTGCAACCGGTCATCCGTTTGCTGCAACCGGGGGGCGCATTGTGGCCTCGCTTGCGAAGATGCTCGCGCAGAAAGGCTCGGGGCGTGGCCTGATCTCGGTGTGCGCGGCGGGCGGCCAGGGTGTGGTCGCCATACTGGAGCGATGAATCATGCCCGACTACCGGGTGCCATTGCGCGACATGCGCTTTCTTTTGAACGAGGTGTTTCACTACCCCTCGCACTATCGCGCGCTTGCCGGGGGCGACGAGGCCTCGCCCGAGGTGATCGATGCCATTCTTGACGCAGCTGCCGAGTATTGCGAGCAGGTGCTGGCGCCGCTGAACGCAGTGGGTGATCGCGAGGGCTGCGTGTTCGATGCGGGGCAGGTGCGTACCCCTAGCGGTTTTCGTGAGGCTTATCAGCAGTTCATTGACGGCGGCTGGCAGAGCCTGTCGTTTCCTGCGGAGTACGGTGGACAGGGTCTGCCCACGTCCATGAACCTGCTTAAAACCGAGATGATGGGGGCGGCCAACTGGGCGTTTGCCATGTATCCGGGCTTGAGCGTGGGCTGTATCGCCACCCTCCTCCAGTACGGTAGCGATGAGGTCAAGCGGCGCTATCTTCCGGATCTGGTAAGCGGGCGCTGGACAGGCACGATGTGCCTCACTGAACCCCAGTGCGGCTCGGATCTGGGGCAGGTCAGGACTCGCGCGCATCCACTGGGCGAGGGGCGGTTTGCGCTGAGTGGCACCAAGATTTTCATTTCCAGCGGCGAACATGATCTGACCGACAACATCATTCATATCGTGCTCGCGCGCCTGCCCGACGCGCCCCGCGGCACGCGCGGCATCTCGCTTTTTCTGGTGCCCAAGGTGAAGGTCAACCACGACGGCACGCTCGGCGAACGCAATAGCGTGATGTGCGGTTCGATCGAGCACAAGATGGGAATCGCCGCGAGCGCGACGGCGCTCCTCAATTTCGATGAGGCCGAAGGCATTCTGATCGGTGAGCCGAACAAAGGGCTCGAGGCCATGTTCACCTTCATGAACACGGCCCGTATCGGTACGGCCATACAGGGGGTGGCGCATGCGGAGCAGTCTTTTCAGGGAGCGCTCGCGTACGCGCAGACCCGTCGATCGATGCGCGCGCTTTCAGGCGCGAAAGAGCCTGATCAGCCCGCTGACGCACTGATCTGGCACCCGGATGTTCGTCGAATGCTGCTCACCCAGCGATCGATCGCCGAAGGCGGACGCGCCATGGTGTACGCGGCCGCGCAGATCGCCGACCGGATGTTCGACGCGAGCCGTGCTGGAGACACGGCCACCTTCAGGCGTCTTGATGAAGAGCTGGGTTTCTACACGCCGATTCTCAAAGGCTTTCTGACCGAGCTGGGTCTCGAGGCGGCACAGCTGGGCGTACAGGTCTATGGCGGCCACGGCTACATCCGCGAGCATGGCATGGAGCAGATCGTGCGAGATGCCCGGGTGGCAACGCTTTATGAGGGGACCACCGGCATTCAGGCGCTCGATCTGCTGGGGCGCAAGGTCCTGCTTGCAACGCGTGGGGCCTGTGTGCGTGACTTTACCCGCGAGATGCTCGCGCGGGCGAGGCCGCATCTGCTCGGGCGCGGCGCCGCTGGTCGGCAGTCGCGCGAACTGGTGAAGCGGGCGCTGCAGTGGAATCTGCTCACGGTTCGACTCATGATGCGCGCCCGGTCCGAGCGCGAGACAGTGGGGGCTGCCAGCGTCGATTACCTGATGGCATCGGGCTACATCATGATGGCCCACTTCTGGGCGCTGCAGGCGCGTGCTGCGGAGCGCCTGTTGGCAAGCGGTTCAGGCGCGCAGCCGGCCGCGTTTTACCAGTCGAAAATCGATTGCGCGGAGTTCTATTTTGAGCGCATGCTGCCGCGTGCCGACGCGCACATGCGCACGGCGCTTGCGCCGATCCGGTCGCTGATGAAGATGGATCGGGAGAGTTTCCGTATCGATTAAGAGGCCATCGATGAGCCATCCGCTGTCTGGCGACGTGACACCGACCACGAACTGTGTCTCGCTTGCGTCCGCGCTTGAACGCTGGCTTCGGCTTCGCAATCCACCGTTTGCCATGAAGCTCTTTGAACAGGTGGCCGACATGCAGGCCGTCGAACGTATCAGGCG
>Ga0172372_10006991_pt1 | contig 15253 bp, 17 predicted proteins | sample LakKiv5m_2_FD_114544 | JGI IMG/M metagenome (GOLD analysis project Ga0172372, IMG submission 114544) | Freshwater microbial communities from Kabuno Bay, South-Kivu, Congo - kab_092012_9.5m | ecosystem: Environmental > Aquatic > Freshwater > Lake | place: Democratic Republic of the Congo...
CATCAGATAGCCCAACGCGAACGCGCCCCACGTCAAGAGCGTGCCCACGATGAACAGCGCACGAATGACCCAACTGTTGGTGAACGGGAGGCTCTGGGCAATCCCACCACACACTCCGCCTAAGAGACGATCAGTAAAACTACGGTACATAATCGGTTCACGTAACACTATCGGTAACGAATCTCTGTTCATCTTGCCAGAGGAAGCCCAAATTATCAATGAATCGCAGGGTAAGTTTCTAAATCAGGCTAGAGATCATCCAAGCGACCCGTGCGCAGGGCGATCTCGAATGCCCGCCCCAGCGTGATAATGTCTTCAATCCACAGTGCCAACGGAGCAATGGACTCCTCATCCATGACCCCTGCCAGTTCCTCATCCTCCTGCATACCTTGGATGATCTCGGTTGTTAAGCACGCGACCGCCTGCCACACTGCCGAGCTGGCGGGAGGCGGTGCTTGCTCTAGGGTTTCTCGATACCAATTGGCAATGATCGGGTGAATTTGATCGCAACTGGTGTCCATCTCTAAGTCGCTCAGTTGGTCGTTGGCGTAATCGTCGAGGGTCTCCATCCAATCAGGATCATCAGGGAGGGGCGTGTGGGAATGATCGGACATGGCTATAGCATTCTTTCAGTAGTTTTTGTGGGCTACCTCTATTTTAACGAATTTTTCAGGGGGTTTCAAACGCGATAACTTGTTACAATGCAAACCGAAATTAACGCTGTGTGATCGGATTCTATGAAAATTAAACGCTTGCTCTTGGTGATGCTTGGAATGCTCGTTAGCATTCTGTTCATGTGGTCAGCATTTTACAACCTAGACCCGTGGCAAGTCTGGTTGAGGATTCAAACCGCTAACCGTCAACTCGTGCTGGGGGGCATGTTGCTCTACTATGGTGCGATGGTGCTAATTGCTGTGCGCTGGACATTTGTGTTGCGCTCCATCCAACCGCTCACATGGACCAACTTGTTCCCTTTGGTTGCCATCGGTTACATGGGCAACAACATCTACCCATTCCGCGCGGGAGAGGTCTTGCGGATTGTGTTGTTACGGCGCAACCACGCCATCCCCTACATCCAAGCCACCACCGCGACTTTGGTTGAGCGCGTCTTCGACGGGGTGGTGATGCTCACCTTCATTGTGATTCCCATCGCCATCGTCCCCACCCTCCCTGCAGAAATGCGCTGGGTGGCACAACTGACCGCGCCCATCTTCTTGCTTTTTTTGGGGGCGTTCTTCATCTGTGCGGCGCGCCCGATGTGGTTGCGTGGGGTCGTAGCGTGGGGGGTGCGTCCGCTTTCACAGGGATTGCAGGCGCGTCTGTTGGCAATCAGCGAGGGGATCATCCAGGGTTTAGAGTCTTTACGCAGCATTCCGAATCTGCTGGGGGTGATCTTCTTTTCGTATGCCTCGTGGATGGTTGAAGCTGGTGTCTATTACATGGTGGCGTTGGCTTTTAACTTGCCAATTGAGTATGGGGTGATCGTGGCGATGGTGGGTGGGGTCAACTTGGCAGGCTTGATTCCCTCTGCGCCGGGCATGGTGGGCGTGTTTGAACGCTTCGTACAGTTGGTTCTCGTGGCGGTGGGCATCAACCATGAGATCGCCGTCGCCTATGCCATCACAGCACATGTGGTAATTTGGCTTCCCCCGACGTTAATTGGTTTTGTATTCTTGGGGCAACAGGGCTTAAAGTTGAGTACAATATCGCAAGCCAACCAAATCAAAGAACAGATTGAGTAGCCTATTTCATGAGCATCCAACTGGTTTCCACCGCCACCATCTCCCTTTTTGATCTAGCACAACTCCTGACCGAAAGCTATCAGGGCTATTATGTCCCGTTACGCATGACGGAGGAGCAACTTCATCATCATGTGGTGCACTATAACATCGACCTCGAACGCTCGCGCCTTGCCCTGCTCGATGGGCAACCCGTCGGGCTAGGGTTTTTGGGCATGCGGGAACAACGCGGTTGGATTGGTGGGTTAGGGGTGATCGCGCCGCAACGACGACAGGGAATTGCTCGCCAAATCATGTATGAGTTGCTTGAAATCGCTTATCGGCTTGGCTTGTCACAAATTCAACTTGAGGCGATTACGCTCAACGCGCCTGCCATCGCGCTGTATGAAGAGTTGGGCTTCACCAAACAACGCACCCTTCACATCATTGAGGGACAACCACAAGGGGAGTGGGTGGCGGAGGTCATCGAGGTTGAGCCTCAAGCTGCATTAGAGCGTTACACTGACTTGCATGGCGTGAGCAATCCTTGGCAACGTGAACGGGTGGCACTAGAGCGGTTGACCGAGCTGTCTAGGGCATTTGCCCTCCACCACAACGGGGCGATCATGGCGTATGTCATGGGCATTTTTGAGCAAGACGCACTTCGTTTTTTTGATATGGGTTGCTTACCCAACCGCCCCAACCACCTGCGCCGTGTGATCCTACACTTGCATTCACTTTATCCATTCGCCAAAGGTGGCGTCGTGAACCTTCCCGAAGAGGATGCGGCGTGGGCAGTTTTGTTCCCGTTGGGATATAAACCCATTTTGAGCCAATATGAGATGTTGCTCAGTTTTTAGATTAACGGATGCCATTGGTTGACCATCACAGTAACTTCATGTATTGTTATGCATATATCCCAAGATTCAAGAACATTGGGATATATATCCCAAAATTAGCGGTAGAAAAATAATGTCCTGGCGCATCCACATTAATGATCGAACGATCTTCAAACTCCAAATTATTAGCGGCGATAGTGAACGTATTCTTTTGGTTTGGTATCAAGATGCTGTCGATTATTACCATGTCGAAAAAGGGGCGTTTTATTACACGCAGCGTGTGGTCGTTTCGCCGGAGCCTTTGCAAGGCGAAGGTTGGGAGGCATACCTAGACTCATTGCGTGCGCCGAATGGGCTACCACTGCCGTATGTTCGCACACCGAACGCCATGCTCTACTTGACGGCGGACGGCGAGCAAATCGTGGTGGAGGATGGCTTGGGGCTACAGGTGCTAGTGAAAAACAAGCTCCTCCCTTTCCCACAAATCCACACTGAAATGCTCGCCCTGTGCGTGGACTATGAGAGTGGCATCATTGCCGTTTTGGGCGAAAACGCGCACTTATACCTATTTCAAGAAACCGCCCTGCTCGGAGAATATGTCTTGCCTGTTCCGCTTCGGCGGGGCATTTTGCCGGATGTATTCATGAGCGAGAATGCCCAGCACGTTTTCATTTGCGATGGCAACCAGCTACTGGTGTATAACCGTGCTGGAGAGTTGCGCATTCACCACAGTTTCTCCTACACCGTGGGGAAGGTCGCTTGTTCACCCGACGGCGAAATGCTCATTTGTAGCGACGCTCAAACTGGGGTGCTGCGCGTGTACGTGGGCGGGCAAGCGTTCCGCTTTTCGTATCAAAAATTTGCCATAGATCTGTATGCCAAAGCACGACAGCTACAATTGCTGGCGAGTTCGCCCACTTCCCTCACGGCGGTGAATGCACTAACCATTGAAAATGATGGCACATTCGCCTTTTCGATGGGGGGCGTTGTGGTGATGACCCACCTTGACCACATGGATGCAATACCCTCTCCGCTAGGCTTGATCTATACCTAATCTACATCATGGACGGAATAGGGTATACTATTGACCCATGATGAATGTAATCGAATAGGCACGAATGAGATGCTTGTCACCACGCATTGCGGACTTTATTTTGATGAATCGGCGATTGCACACGCGCACAGCATGGCAACCACTGAACCCTATGCCAGCGCGTTCGCATTCCTAAACCAACCCTATACCAGCGTGGATATGCTTAGTTTGGCGATGTTCCGCGCTTTCCGTTGGCGCATCCTCGCCGATGATGCGGCAGGGCAAGCCTTGTGTTTGAGCCTGCAAAGCGGGCACTTGTTCCCACCCGTGAAGGCGGATGCCCTGTTTCACCACCACGCGCGAACCGCGTTAGCCTGTGCCCAACTGTTAGAGATGGCACGCAATCACCCACATTTCTCATACGATGTTTTGACAGCTTGGCAAGCACAGATCGAGCCATTGCTGAACGCGCCCACCGTGGGACTGGTCGATCAAGCGTGGCAAATCGTCTTGTCGCTTGCTTGTGGGGTGGTGTTGGAGGATGACCAGCGGTATCAAGCAGCACTCCACCAACTCAAACAAGTGATAGAAACCGAGCTTCACCCAGAGGGCTTCATCCCCAACTTGGTACAAAACAGCAAAGGGGGGGCGTTGATTCGGCAAGGGTTGGTGGCGCAGGCATTGGTTTTGGGGGCACAACTGGCAACCGTCGTTGGCGATGAGGTGTGGCAATATGAGGTGCGGGGGGTATCGGTGAAGACCCCCGCCATTTATGCGGTCGCGTACTATGAATATCCAGCTAGTTGGAAATGGGACACGCCCCCAACGACAGAAGAAGTTGAAGCGTTTTTTGCCGAGCGTTTCGGCTTTTTTGAGATGCTTAACCGCAACATGCGCCAATCCGTCATGCTGCCCACGCTCAAGAAAATTCGCCCAATCTTTGATCCGTATGGTGGGGGACTCACCACGCTCACCCACGCGACGGCGCATGTGGCTCGGCAAGGATGGTTTCGGCGTTAATGCAGGATGGGGTAGGCTTGTGCCCGCCCCGCCTGTAGAGCAAGTCGATTACTCGTCGTCTTCGTCATCCCCATACAAATCATACGATTCATCATCATACTCATCGTCTTCTTCCAGATCATAACCTTCGTCAAAGGAATCGTCATCGTCTTCTTCAAGGTAATAATCTTCGGAATCCGTATCATCCAGCAAATCATCCTCTTCAAAGTCAGCATCGTCAACCACGAAGCCTTCTTTGCCCTCGCTCGAAAGCCCTTCAGCTTCTAGCTCTTCTAGCTCTTGAATCTCAAACCCATCAAATTCCTCGCTGTCCTCGTCCGGCTCAACACCATAAGGTTCATCACCCATCATGCGAATATAGCGAGATTCCAGTTCGTAGCGTACCATTGTTCCTCTTGTGTTTAATCTGATAGCATGTCCAAAAAATACTGATGTAAGCGCGCATCGTCGGTCAATTCCGGGTGAAACGCACTAGCGAGTAAATGCCCCTCGCGGGCAATCACAATTTGAGTTGGGCTAAGTTGTGCCAACACCTCAACCTTTTCCCCGACGGCAGTGGCGATCGGAGCGCGGATGAACACAGCATGAAAGGGTTCATCTAATCCGCTGATGGCTAAATCCGTCTCAAAACTATCGACCTGGCGACCAAAGGCGTTGCGGTCTACCGTGATGTCCATCACCCCTAAAATAGGTTGGTGATGCTGTTCTAAGCGCGAAGCCAAGAAGATCATCCCGGCACATGTTCCCCACGTGGGTTTGGTTTGGGCAAAGTATTTGAGAGGCTCGATCAACTCATAACTGGTTGCCAACTTACCGATGGTGGTGCTTTCCCCACCCGGAATAATGAGCGCGTCGATCTCGGTCAAGTGGTGTGGCAAACGAACTTGAACGGTTTTCACACCCAGTTGTTGTAGCTTCTGTTCATGTTCGATGAAGGCACCTTGCAAGGCAAGTACACCAACGGTTGTCATCTGTTTTTGATCTCTATAGTTGCACGAACGCGCCAAAGTTTGCGGTATTTATACCGATCTGACAAGGCACAAACAACACCAAACTTTAAGATTGATGCCGTTTTCGTGGCATTTGATGAATCGTCACCAATGCTAACGCGACTTCAAAATCTTGAAAGGCATGGTCACAGTTTTGGTTGAGTAAGTCGAGCACGCTTTGGTGGGTACATTGATCTGCGTGCGCTTACAAGGCAATCACGTGCATGTCAGCTTTGATGTTGGTGGGCACGCGCATAATCTGTGCGTCGGCATACTCGCGAGGCTAGGCTTTAAGTTGTACGAATAATTGAGCCTTTCTCTAAAAACTACACATTTTCTGCTAGGCTTATCGTAATCTTTGGCATACACAGGCAAATCTTATCCAATGGGGGAATTTACGATCCCGTAAGTGATCTTATACAATCTTAAAACTTGTAGCGTGCAAAGTGTGCCTAAGTTGAGTATGCTTAAAGAATTGGCAGTGCCTGTTGGATGTTTGGTTAGGAGATGGTCAATGCGCCTTCAAATTGCTCTTGGGGTTTTAATGTTGTTATTTATGGTGGGTTGCGTTCGTCAAGCGGGTCCCACTTTTGAACCCATTGAATCGGATAGTTTCGCAACCTTTACGCCCAGCGGCGCAGTGGTTGCCATGGGTGCCAATGCAACTCCCACCCAAGCGGACATGGCTATCTTGGTTGAGACTGTTGTTCAGACGACCACCTCTTCCGCTGTCGCACCCATGACGCTTTTGGCAACAGCAACTTCTGCCTTTCCTGCCATCACCATTTTGCCGCCCACCCAAACGAAAACCCCCATCCCCAACGCCACCCCCACCGTTTTCGTAGCGTTGGCACAAGGGGTAGGTACAGGCACCGCGCAACCCAGCGCCACCCCCGTCCCCCCCAGTTCGATCATTGGATTAAGCCCGGTTGAGATTTCCACCTCAACCGTCGTGCCTTCGGCAACGCCCGTATCAGCACCCCTGCAAAGCACCCCAGCGCAAGCCATGCTCACAGAGCCTGCTGTGGCAGAAGACCAAACAACATGCGATTATACGGTGGTGCGGGGGGACAACCTGTATCGGATTGCGCTCAATAATGACCTCACGCTCGAGGAATTGCGCAAAGCGAACCCCACCCTCACCGGCGAGAACCCCATCATCAGTCCGGGCGATGTGTTGAACATCCCGTGCGAGGAGGTAGCCACAGGAGGAGAAACGGCTAATGCCCCAACCACCCCACAAGCGACCGACCTACCCACCGATGTGAGCGAATACACGGTGAGATCCGGCGATACGCTATTGGGGATTGCTCGACGGTACAATACAACCGTGACCGAATTGCAGACCTTAAATAAGTTGGCTAACCCAGATGTGTTGAGCATTGGGCAGGTTATTCTTGTTCCCAGCACAACAACTGCCGATTAAAACAACTTGAACCTTGCGATTTAATGATGCTAAATTAGTTGATTAGGCATGGGTTCGGTGTATAATCCACTATAGAGTAATGTTTTCGTACCGTTGAGGTTTCCACACACTGTCATATGATCGAAGTAAATATTGACAGCATTCGTGTTAGCTTAATGTCCAAAGATCGCATCATCATTTTGAAAGATACAAATGATGATCGGTATCTGCCCATTTGGATTGGACCGTTTGAAGCGGATGCTATTACAGCTGAACTGCAAGACATCCAACAACAACGCCCACTGACGCATGACCTACTGCGTAATGTGATTGAGGAGATGGGGGGGCAAATTGTCCACATCCTTGTGAACGATCTTCGCAATGATGTCTTTTATGCCCGTATTTTGATTGATTACAACGGCGAACGCCTAGAAGTGGACTCTCGCCCAAGTGATGCCATTGCGGTTGCTATCCGCGCGAAGGCACCTATATTCGTTTCTGAGTTGGTGATGGACCGCGCCAGCATTCAACCAGAAGCCAGTGTCGAGCATGAGGATTCAACCCAAACCCAAGATGAGCTTGAGGGCGATGTTGCGGAGGAGGTTGCCTCAACCCCATCCATCCCTCAATTGTTTGCGAAAGACGATCAAGGGCTAGATCCGTTCAAGAATTTCGTGAATAGCCTAGAAATTGACCTAGACGAAGACGAAGATTAACCACGAATAGCGTCTTTTTGCAATTCTAGGAAGTCCGAAAGAGGCGTGTCCATTCTTGTGAATGGCACGTCTTTTCTTCTATTAGCTTGGCAAAAATCACAACCATGACAGAATTTGACTTGATACCCTACAACGAAGAAATAGAACAAGTTGTGATCGGCTCGGTGCTGATCGATCCAACGGTCTTTCCGAATTTGGCTTCGTTTATAAAACCTGAAGATTTTTTTTTGGTGCGTCACCGTTACATCTGGGAGGCAGTTTTACGGCTTGCTGAGCGGGGCGAACTGATCGAGCGCATCACCCTCAATGATGAGCTGATGGCGCACAGTCAGTTAGACAAGATTGGCGGGGATGCGTACATCTCCACCTTGATTAGTAGCACCCCCACCGCGTTCTATGCTGAAACGTATGCGCGCTTGATCGAGCGCGATGCAGTGCGTCGTCGCCTGTTAGAAGCATCCGATGTCATCAAACAATTGGCGTTGGATCGGCAGAAATCGGTTGAGGACGTTTTGAGCGAATCTGAAACCACCCTGTTTAGGATTTCTGAACGCCGTCAGCAACGCGACATCATCTCCATGCGCGAGGCAACCAACCTGTATTTTGAGCAACTGGAAACGATGATGACCCATCACCAGAACGGGATGGGGATTCCAAGCGGTTTCAAGAAGCTGGACGCGCTCATGGGGGGCTTTCAACGGAGCGACCTCATCATCTTTGCAGGACGACCGGGCATGGGTAAAACCGCTTTCTTGCTCACCGTTGCCATGAATATGTCCTCTTTAGCCAACGCCAATGTTGCCATCTTCACGCTAGAAATGGGCGTGGAACAGCTTGTCCAGCGGATGATCGCCATGGAGACGGGCATCAACATGCAGAACTTACGCTTGGGGAAGATCGACAATCACGAGTATGGGCGGTTGGTGGAGGCAATCGGAAGACTGAGCACGCGCAAAATCTTCATTGATGATTCCCCCTCCCTGTCCCCCTTACAACTACGCACCAAGTGCCAACGCTTAAAATATGAACACGGTCTTGATTTTGTCATTGTGGACTATTTACAGTTGATGAACGCGGGCGGGTCTTATGAGAACAATCGCGTGCAAGAGATCAGCTATATCAGTCGTCAGTTGAAGGAACTTGCGCGCGAGCTGAACGTGCCCCTCTTGAGCGCGGCGCAACTTTCACGCGCAGTTGAACAGCGCGCAGACAAACGCCCGCAGCTAAGTGACCTGCGCGAGAGCGGTTCAATTGAACAGGATGCGGATATTGTGATGTTCCTGTATCGAGAAATTGTCTACAACGAGGCGGCAGACAATCCCAATCAGGCGGATGTCATCATTGCCAAGCACCGTAACGGACCCACCGATACCATCCCTCTCTACTTCGACCCAACCATCACCCGTTTCATGGATGGCACCCGTCAAAACTATGATCTCAGCGCAATGGCATAACGAGGAATGACCCATGACGTTTAGCGGTTTTTTGAGTGAAACGGCACACCGAACCTTCCTGCCGCAACAATTCTTTAGCGATGTCCTCCCGCTGGTGAACGATGTGGCAGAATTGAAGGTGATTTTGTTCACCGCGTGGGCAATGCAACAGCGGAGCAACCGTCCTTACTTAACTTGGGAAGACTATCGGGCGCATGAGATGCTTGAGCAGGCGTTGCTCCCGCTGGTGGGGGAGCGTTCGCTAGAGGTAGTTTTGCAACACGCTTTGGACAGCGCACTCACCCACAACATCTTGCTTGGCGTGCGTTCCCCTTTTCAACCACAAAGTATATTGTATCTTATCAATAGTGCGCGTGGGCAAGCAGTCACTCGGGACATTTTGAGCGGGACCTTCAACCCGTTCACCGATCTCGCGGTGGAGTTGCTCCCCCCACGCCCGAATATCTTTCGGCTATATGAGCAAGAAATTGGGTTACTCACCCCGATGGTGGGGGAGGCACTGCAGGATTTAGAGGATCACTATCCGCTTCGATGGATTGAGTCCGCGATACGGATTGCCTCTGAACAACAGGCACGCAGCATGAATTACATTCGCGCTATTTTGGAACGGTGGCGCACACAAGGACGCAATGATGAAACGACTGGGCGAGGTACTGAACAACACCATGAGCAACGATACATCCACGGAGAGGATGCCTCCTTCATCCAACACTAATCAACCCTCCTGCCGTTTATGCGGTATGCCTTCACAACAGATGCGTTGCAATGGACTGGGCTTTTACGATGAAGATGTACCCTATGGCCATCCTGACTTTAACAAGGTCTACCGTTGCCCCAACTACCCTGTTGAGCATGACGAGGAGCGTCGTCAGCGGTTACGCCAACTCAGCAATCTACATGCCTTTGCCGACAAGCGTTTTGACAATTTTCATGTGCCCACCGATGGGAACGAGTTTGCTCTGCCGGGTTCACTTAGGGAAACGGTTGAGCATTGCCAAGCGTTTGCACAATCTCCTAGCGGATGGGTCCTCCTAGAGGGGAGCTATGGAAGCGGCAAGACGCATCTCGCCGCCGCCATCGGCAACACGCGCTTAGATCATGGGGACGTGGTGTTATTCCTGACCGCGCCTGACCTGCTCGATCACCTGCGAAGCACCTTTGGCGAACAGGCAGGCGAGTCATACGATGCATTGTTTGAGCGCATCCGCACCACCCACCTTTTGATCTTGGATGATCTAGGGGTAGAAAATCCAAGTGGATGGGCATTAGAAAAACTCTTCCAGTTGTTAAATCATCGCTATGTAGAAAAACTTCCAACGGTGATTACCACCAATGTGGAGCTAGAAACGCTCAATCCGCGCTTGCGTAGCCGCCTCATGGATGAGGAATTGGTGCATCGTTACAAGGTGAATGCCCCAGATTACCGCAACTCCCGCCCACAACAAGGAACGATCCTTTCGGATTTGCGGTTGTATGGCTCGTACCGTTTTGAGACGTTTGAGGTTCAACGCGGTTGTCGCCCTGACGAGTCACAAAACCTTCAGCGGGCGTTGGGGGTGGCGCATGAGTTTGCCCAACGCAAAGAAGGTTGGTTGATGTTGCTGGGCGCAAGCGGAACGGGCAAGACCCACCTTGCCGCCGCCATCGGCAACCAGTGTGAGCAAGACGGCATGCAGGTGATGTTCCTGAACGTGGCGGATTTACTGGACTATCTACGGCAGACTTTTAGCCCCAACTCCTCCACCAGCTTTGACGCACGCTTTCAACAGGTGAAGGACGCGCCCTTGTTGATCTTGGATGATTTAGGGGCAGTCGATCAGAACAAAAGTTGGGTGAAGGAGAAGTTGCTCCAGATCGTCAAGCATCGCCACGTCCGTAAGCTACCCACCGTCATCACCACCACCCAAGAATTAGAAACTCTCGATAGCCAAATTCGCACCCGCCTTAAGGATCGTCGCGCGTGTTTGATCTTCAGCTTGACTGTTCGCCCATTCGTTGACCGTGACCATCCAGCAAAATGATGCCGCATCGTTGGGAGGTGCGCCCGTGTGATCGCCGAGATGTCGCGGGCATCCGCCGCCTTTCCGAGATCAACTTTCACACGCACCATCATTTAGACTGGCAACGTCTGGACGATTACTTGTTTCAAGACTTTGGGCGCGTGTGGGTGTGTGTGGAACAGAACCAAATCATTGCGGCGCTGGGCTTGTCAGAAATGATGAAGGGAACATGTTGGTTGCGCTTCATGGTTGCCAGTGACGACCATCAACCCCACAATGCGCTTCAGCATCTGTTTGAGCAGGTGATGTTACAAGAAAGCAAGAACGGTCTACACAGCGTTTTCTCGCTCATCATACGGGATTGGCTACGCCCTATTCTGACACAATGTGGGTTTCGCTGGGTTGAGGAGATTGTCACCCTAGAGCGACTCCGCAGCGCAGTGGCAGACCCGCAACCCCATCCTGATTTGCAGTTGTTACCGATTTCGCTCGAACGTTTAGACGACGTGGTTCAAGTTGACCAACAGGCTTTTGGTCCACCGTGGCACATGCAACCGCGTGACATTCGCGCGGCAATCCGCACGAGCCACTATAACCGCATTCTCTACATCGACCGTCAACCCGTCGGCTATCAGCTCACCACCCTCAACCATTCTTCCTGCCATTTGGCGCGGTTAGCTGTTCACCCCCATTGGCAAGGCAGCGGGATTGGGGCAGGATTGCTTCAAGATATGTTATATTATTTTCAGCGTAGGAAGATTTTCTACTCGACCGTCAACACACAACAATCCAACGATCGCTCGTTGCGCTTGTATACCCGTTACGACTACAAACTGACCGGCAGTGACCTGCCAGTGTGGGTGGCACACTTGAAAGAGATGATATGACCGTTGTTTATCACGAGCAAGACAGCGACCCTCGTTTTTTGGTGGGCAAGAAAGTTGCCGTCATTGGTTATGGGAACATGGGGCAACCGCTTGCTTTGAACCTGCGTGATAGCGGGGTCGAAGTCTTGGTGGGCACCCGCGCCGACGGACAAGACCAAACCCGCCAAAAGGCACTTCAAGATGGGTTTGAGGCGTATTCGATTAGCGATGCCGTCAAGGCCACGCATATCGCGCTCATGACCATTCCAGATGAAGTGATGCCCACCGTTTACCTCGAACACGTGGCTCCCTATTTACAGCGCAACGATGCGCTGGTATTCGTGAGCGCATATAACGTTGCCTTTGGTTATATTGAAGCACCCCCTTTTGTCGATGTCGGGTTGATTGCCCCGCGCACACTGGGGGATTACGCGCGTAAACGCTACTTGACGGGGAAGGGCTTCTACAGCTTTGTCTCGGTTGGGCAAGATGCCAGCGGAAATTGTTGGGATATTGTCTTGGCGTTGGCGGGAGCATTAGGGTCGTTAAAAGCGGGGGCGATTGAAATCAATTTCGAGCGCGAGGCAGAGCTAGACCTGTTCATTGAGCAGGCAATCCTGCCCGCCTTTCAACACATCATGGTCACGGCAGCAACTATGTTGATTGAACAAGGCTACCCTCCCGAAGCCGTTTTAGCCGACCTGTATCTGTCGGGCGAGTTTGTGGACTACCTCGAGCGTGTGGGCGAAGAAGGATTGATGAACGCTATGCTCGACACCGCCCCGCACACCCAGTATGGGCTACTTAGTCGCATTGATCGTTTCAATGAATTGAAACTGGAGCGTTTGATGGAGGTCACTCTCCAGCAAATTCGCGATGGGTCGTTTGCACGCGAGTGGGCGAAGGAGTACGAAGATGGCTACCCACGCATGAAACGCCTGACCAAGCTGCGCCAGCGGTTGGAGATTTGGGAATTAGAGAAACAAACGATCGAGCTATTGCGTCGCTTGGATTCGTTGTAGCGCACGATTGCCCAAACTTAGACCAAGCCCGTTCAGCTTGAGGTGTTTTAAGTTGGCATGGGTCAAATGGGAAAAATTCTTAATTCAGGTGGTGGGGCGTGTTCAGTGAGTGCGACGATGCATCGTCAAGGGTCAGGTGCCACTGTTGGCAAAAGAAGCGGACTTACCCACACACAAAATGGCGTATTTTGCGTTCACAAGCGGGGCGCAATCCACCTCGCTACTCCACTTTGTGGGTGGACTGGCGGATGAGCTGGCTCAACCGCTCCCGAGTGGCGGGAGTAATGGGTTGAAGGCTCAGCAACTCACGCACCAGTTGATAAAGATCGGGGGTGAGGGCTAACCCACTTGATAAACTAGCCTCAATGACCTCGCTCAATAAGAGCGCAGTAGCTGGGGCAACGGGTGACAGTGCGCGGTTAAGCCTGCGCAATTGGCGAAGACGCTCCACAAATTGACCAGCATCCTCGTGCTCCGCAGAATGTTCAAGTTGGTTTAGCAGGTGGCGCATTGAGTCAATAACAGGTTGGATGCTCGTCTCATCGTCCATTGGCTAGTTAACCCTCATCGTAGCCATGCAGGGAGCGCAGGGACGCTTTCCCCAACAGGCAATACAAATCCTTCTTGTTGTGTGATGACGTCGTTTTCAAACCGCACGAACAACCCCGCGTAGCCACGCGCCTTAAAATCAAAAGCAAGCTCATAAACAGCGATGGTATCGACAGCGACCCATTCAGCATGCCCCCCACCCAGTGTTTCCACCTCATAGATCACCTCCCCTCGTGGGAGGGCGCGTAATTCAATCCGCTTGGTGGCACTGATGGAATCTCCACGATTCAAGATCAAATGGGTTGGCTCATGCGCTTCAACCCACGCGGTATTCGAGTTCGGCGTCACCATATGGCAACTGGTCACTAAACCAAGATCGTCACGCAGATCACACGCACCCCTATACAGAACTTGCAGGGCTTCGCGCTCAAAATTGTATTGATAAACTGTGAGCGTTTGGTCGATGCCATCTTCAACCGACCACTCAACCCGCTTGGGTGACGTTTCATAACGTGGGCGCGAAACATAGTCGCGCGCCAGCTCGGTCAATGAACCCGCCTCGGCAACGTCTGCCACATAGAACGAACGCCAATTGTACGTCCCGCCCCCTGTCTCCGCGCGAAAACTCACCATGGTCTCACTGATCCAATCATACACATAAATGCTGTCTGTGGCTAAGTCCATAGCCGTTTGCCCCAGCAGGATAGTCTCTTGAGTTTGTAGATCAGTGGCGTAAACATCATATTGGGTTTGTTCAGCATCCCAACACTCAAAATGCACCCGATACCGCCCATCGGGCGACGTTACCGCATCTCCATTACGAAGCGGTGCGGGTGGGCAAGCAGGGTTGGTTTGTGCGATCGTTTGTTGCCAAGCGGTCAACCCACCGATGGCAAACGTGATGATAAGCGCCACGAGCGAGCGGTTCAACATGGAGAGGCTACCCCCTAAACGGATAAAATGACCTTCATTTTCGTTACAGATACGTTGATTTGCAATGCTTCGTAGGCTACCTAGCGCGGGTTGTTGCGTAAAGAACGAAGGAGGAGGCAAGACCCCGCTCGTGTGTCATCTGCGCGGGTTGTGAGAGGGAATACCAATGGGGAACATATCCGTCCACACGGCTAATTCGATAATACCTGTCGCTTCGCCCTTGACGTTACAACAGCGTCACACGGTGCCACTGGACGACCGTGTGCGCGTGCGCGACACCGCCAAGCGGGCACTGGTTAAGGCTCACCCTCTTCTTTAACTGAATTGGTCATAGTAGGATATAGCCACTTTTTAGGCAGTCCGCTACTCTTTGAGGACGGATAAAACAAGATAGCAACTTCAGTGGAAGAGAAATTATCATGAGTCAAAACAATCATACCAACTCCAAACAAGGGAGTGATTCCGTAAAGCGTGGTCTGGCACAAATGCTCAAGGGCGGGGTCATCATGGATGTTGTCACCCCCGAACAAGCGAAGATCGCAGAGGATGCGGGGGCAGTTGCGGTGATGGCGTTGGAGCGCGTGCCGGCGGATATTCGCGCACAGGGTGGCGTGGCACGCATGAGCGACCCGGACATGATCGACGGCATCATTAGCGCGGTCAGCATTCCCGTGATGGCAAAAGCGCGCATCGGGCATTTTGTTGAGGC
>Ga0172372_10006992_pt1 | contig 15252 bp, 18 predicted proteins | sample LakKiv5m_2_FD_114544 | JGI IMG/M metagenome (GOLD analysis project Ga0172372, IMG submission 114544) | Freshwater microbial communities from Kabuno Bay, South-Kivu, Congo - kab_092012_9.5m | ecosystem: Environmental > Aquatic > Freshwater > Lake | place: Democratic Republic of the Congo...
ATCAGGCCATCAGCCTCGATACAACACATCATGGTGTCGGCGGAAGGATTTGCACCTTCGACCTTGGGCTTATGAGTCCCACGCTCTAACTACCTGAGCTACGCCGACAAAATTACAAATATTTAACAGGCCCAATATACCCCAAAGAGGCCAATAAATAAAGTTAATTCTGAGCTATAATATTTACAAATGAACTGGAAAGAAGGCAAGCATTTCGACATTTGGACCGTGAGTCATCTGCTTTCGGGTTTCGTCTTGGGAGGCTGGATGATTAATCTGGGGATGGATTTCCTGTCCGCCTCAGTCGCCTATCTCGGCATTGCTATTTTGTGGGAGGCTTTTGAGCTTTATCGCGACGTGCGAGAGCATTCAAGAAACAGGGTCGTTGACGTGCTAATCGGACTCGCCGGATACGCAGGACTTTTCTTGGTAAGCAAGGAGGGCTTAATCCGAATGACCTGGCTTATGCCATTGACGGCGATCTATGTCAGCATGGGGGTATACGGATATATCAATTACCGGCGAAGAAAAAGCGGCGAAGAAAACCTTGCTTAAATCCCAAAAAAGCGTTATTATTTGTCCAATAGCGGGATGGAGAAGTAGTATCTCGGGAGGCTCATAACCTCCAGACCCAGGTGCAAATCCTGGTCCCGCAACACTGTCGTGCAAGAGTTTGCAATTGCAAATCCTTTATTTTAATTCTCTAAAACTTCATATACAGGAAACAGACTCGGTCATTAATTTTTGATTGCGCACTAAAAAGAGCCGGGCCATAAAATCAACACTAGTTTCCGATCGGAAACTTGAGTCTTTGGAGTAATACACTTTGATGGCTCTGCTTGTTAAATGATCTCGTACTCTTTAAACACCGACTCGAAAAGCGCCACCACTCTCTTTGCTTCCCTCTCGTTTAACTCGAAATCCGCGCCAGAGTGCGCGATGCGGTTTCTGACCTTGTGGGCTTCCCAAGCAGCATCCAAAGTGAGCATGTCAGAGGGTTCCACTTGCTTGAGCCTCTCACCCACGCCTTCCCCGTCATATCCGTTGGCTATCAAGAGCTCATCGAGCATGACATCTGCCTCAATGATGGCCAGTCTCCAGTCCGACGGGTTGATTGAATTGACATGCTCCACCACCCTGAGCCATTTTTCATTGCCCTTTTCTTCCATCAGCACCGAAGTCGAGAGTTCTCCTTCTGGCACCACGCTGAAAACAGCGTCCTCCTCTTCTATGATCTTTTTTCTCTTTACGGTGTTATAAACAATCCAAAAGATACCGAGTGCCGAGAGAATGACCGCGGTAATTTTCCAGTACGACCAGAAAACAAAGAAAGCGGAAACAATTTTTTGCCAGAAAAAACTCAGACCCATGCCCGATGCGCTCGTCACATAAGAGTAAAGCTGCTGGGCGGCCGTTCCAATAAAAAATAACACCAGGAGCATGGCCAAGGTCTCTTTGTAGTGGTTTTTGGTAAAGAGATTTGTATCGTTTTTTTTCTTATCGTCAGCCATAAGTACTATTTTAAATACTTTCCCCCAGAAAATCTTTCCCGGCGGTGAACAGATCATCTTCTCGGCCGAGATCCGCCATGAGCTGAAGGCCCAGGGGCAAAATACCTTCAAAACCAGAGGGAATGGAGAGGGCGGGCACTCCGGCAATATTGGCCGGCACCGTAAAGATGTCGGCCAGGTACATCGAAAGAGGATCTTTTGTTTTCTCGCCCAGCCGGAAAGCGCACGTGGGAGTGGTGGGGGTAAGAATCAGGTCAACCTGCTCAAAGATTCCCCGAAGTTCCTGAGTAATGGCATCACGCAGGCGCAGACCCTGACCATAGTACTCATCATAATAACCGGAAGAAAGCACGTAGGTTCCGAGGATGACTCTTCTTCTAACTTCCTGACCAAAACCGGAGCCTTTTGTCTCAAAGTAGTCTTCAATGCCATCCCCGCCTTCCAGGTGAAAACCGAATCTCACGCCGTCAAAGCGCGCCAGATTGGAAGATGCTTCTGCGGGCATGACAATATAGTAAACCGCGAGAGAATGTTTGATGTTTGGCAATTCGATATCAACAAGCTCATAGCCGAGTGCCCGAAATTTTTCTTCAACCTGCTTGAAATTAGATTTGACCGATTCTGAGATCCCCTCGCTTTCGAGAAAAGAGCGTGGAATACCTATCCGCTTTTTGAAATCCCTCTTTCTGGGGTAGGTTTCATCCGAAATAGTGGTGCTATCGAGCGCATCCCGACCTTTTAGAACATTATAAATTGATTCCGAGTCCGAAACGGTTTTAGTAAAGGGACCAATTTGATCCAGTGAAGAAGCGAGGGCAATCAGTCCGTGTCTCGAGACGCGGCCGTAGGTCGGCTTCAAGCCGACTGTTCCGCAAAAAGCTGCGGGTTGCCGGATCGAGCCTCCGGTGTCCGAGCCGAGCGAGGCAATGCACATATCGCCTGAGACCGCGGCCGCTGATCCGCCGGAAGATCCTCCCGGCACCCTTTCAAGATCAAGAGGATTTCTGGTAGGGCCGAAAGCTGAGTTTTCAGTGGAGCTTCCCATAGCAAACTCATCGCAATTAGTGCGGCCGATTATAACCGCACCCGCTTCTCTCATCCTGGTAACCGCAGTCGAATCATAGGAAGAAACATAATTCTCGAGAATCTTGGATGAAGCGCTTGAGGCGTGTCCCCTGTAGAGAATGTTGTCTTTGATGGCAATGGGTACACCAAGAAGTGGTAGATCCCTACCTTCTTTGATCATCCGGTCTGCCTCATCGGCTGATGCCAGGGCACTCTCAAAAATCTCCAGAAAAGCTCCCACCTCTCCGTCTTTTTCTTTGATCCTGTTAAGATGGGCTTCCACAAGCTCTCTTGAAGTAAACCGCCCCAAACGGAGCCCCTCTCGGGCCTCTTTGAGGTTGAGTTTTATCAGTTCTTTCATTGGAGTATTTTTTTGACTTTGATGTAACCACCTTCCTGATGCGGTGCCGCTGACAAGAGCCTGTCGGCATAAAAGCCGGCCTCGTGAGAAGGCTCATCGTCTCTCATGATGTTTCTGACTGGAAAGCTCTCCGGGGAAACGCTCCGAGTGTCCTTTGAAACCGAGCCGATGTCTTTGACATAACCTAGAATAGAGGCAAACTCCCTGGAAAGATTTTCAGCTTCAATATCACTAATCTTTATTCTTGCCAGTTGGGCCAATTTCTGAACCTTCTCTTTATCCATAGGCGGCATTTTAGCATAAAAAAGCCGGACGGTGCGCTCTAAGGCACCGTCCGGACACGAATCCGAGGAAGTCAGAGCCGCTTCAGCAGCACCTGGCATGTCTGGGTTCAAACTTCTTCTGACACTCCACACAGCGAGTGGCATAAGGCTTGGCCTTAAGCCTCGCCGGGTGAATCTGGTGATTGCAGTCCCTGCAGAACTAGCTCACACCATTCTTGCGTCGGACATTGGCGCATTCCATTTCACGCAAATCACCACTCAGAATCTCTATGACTACGGAATGAACAAAGCCCTCGTGCGAGAGCGCAGCCTGATCGCAGATATCTGCAGTATCGCCACGCTCGATCAAACCACCGCGCAAAACTGAATCGTTGAGTGTCATCCGACCTCCCCAGACTCCGAGTGAATCACCTAAAGGAAGACGAACCGGTTTTACTAATGAGACGGGGCTCTAATGTGCATAGTCCTCCTCTAACATTACGATACATCAAGCGCCTTTAGCTTTCAAGAAGCCGGAGGAACTCATCCTCGGCAAGCACTTTTATCTTAAGCTCTCGGGCTTCCTGGAGTTTTTCTCCCGGGGAGTCGCCCGCCACCAAATAATCGGTTTTTTTAGAAACCGAACCGGTCACCTTTCCACCCAGGGACGCAATTTTTTCCTTGGCCTCCTTCCTCTCCATGGATTTCAGCGTTCCGGTCAAGACAAATTTAAAACCTGAAAGTTTGCCAGCTTCCAGAGCCTCCGCCCATTTTTCAATTCTGACTTCACTCAGGAGATTTCTAAAAAGCCTCTGATTTTCTTTATCGGCAAACCAATCCAGGACAGCCTGGGCCACCACCGGACCCACACCCGGAAGTTTCTCCAGATCCTCCCGGCGGGCCAAAGAAAAATTTTCCGCCGTTTTAAAAGCTTTGGCCAGGTCTCTCGCCGTCTCCGCCCCGACCTGCGGAATGGAGAGTGCGGCAATCAGGCGGTCCAGAGTAACCCGACGAGCTTTCGCTATCGACCGCCATAAATTCTCGACTGATTTTTCTTTGAAACCCTCCAGTTTTTCCAGATCGCTTTTTTTGATCTTGAAAATATCGTCAAAATTTAAAACACAGCCGGCTTCCATCAGTTTTTCTATGACTCTGGGACCGAGACCCTCAATATCGAAAACTCCGCGGGAAACGAAATGTTGAAGCTTTCTTTTTTGTTGTTCGTATGAATTTTTAGCGACACAGCGGTATGCTGCCTGACCGGGTATCCTTTCGATTCGCCCATCTCCCCCGCAGAGAGAAAAGTGGGTCGGGAATTCGAAAATTTTTTCTTTACCAGTCCGCATCTCAACTATCGGAGCGACCACTTCGGGAATAACATCTCCCGCTTTCTGGACAATCACCGTATCTCCGATCCGGATATCTTTTCTTTTGATCTCATCCTCATTGTGCAAAGTGGCTCTGGAAACAGTCGAGCCAGCAACCGGCACCGGCCGCAAGAGCGCCACAGGAGTTAACACGCCGGTTCTGCCGATCTGCAAGGTGATATCCTCAACCACGGTCGTGGCTTGTTCGGCGGGAAATTTGAAGGCGATACCGTAGCGCGGAGCTTTGCCGGTATATCCAAGCTTCTCCTGCAGACGACGATCATTGACTTTCACCACCACGCCGTCGATAAGATAATCTTCCTTCTGCCTCTTTCTCTGCCAATCCTGCCAATAACTGACAATACCGCTTACGCCCTTAATTTTTTTAAAGTGAGGATTTACGTTGAAACCAATCTCTCTCAAAAGATACAACTCCTCTTCCTGGGTTTGAGGCCAGGGTCCCTCGCCAAGCTTGGCGATGTCATAAAAAAAGCTGTCGAGGCGCCTTGAACGGGTCACTTCCGGGTCAAGTTGCCTTAGGGAGCCGGCGGCAAAATTTCTGGGATTTGCATAAAGTGCCTCTCCTTTTTGAGCTAGTTCGGCATTAATCTTCTCAAAAACACTTTTACTCATAAAAACTTCACCTTCGACGACAATTGATAAGCTTTTTTTGAGCCTGTGCGGTACCGTACGGATGGTTTTGACATTTTCAGTGACATTCTCGCCCACCTGCCCGTCCCCCCTGGTGGCAGCGGACAACAATTCCCCTCTTTCGTATGTCAACACCACTTTCAGACCGTCGATTTTCAATTCGGCGGTATAGTCGACCGAAAAACCGGAAACCTTATTCACCCTTTCATCAAAAGCCCGGATATCCTCTTCACTGAAAGCGTTGTTAAATGACCATTGGGGAATCAGATGCCTGACTTTGGTAAATTTTTCGAGCGGTCGTCCGCCGATTTTTTGAGTGGGAGAATCGGGTAGAAGCTCCGGATAAAGCGCTTCGATCTCCTCAAGTTCCCGGGAGAGTGCGTCAAAAGCATGGTCAGATATTTCCGGGCGGTCAAAAACATAGTAGAGCTCTCTGTGCTTATTAAGGGCCTCTTTCAGTTTCTGAGCCCTCTCCCTGACTTTTCTTGGTACGGCCATTGTTTAGTAAGTCGCTCTGACAGCCCTCTCTACACGACGTGGATTGGACGGATCACAGGTATTATAACCTTTTGACTCAACTAGGGTGGTGCCGTCCGCATTCTTGGTCACTGTGACAATCGCACAAAAGGGATCGGGCAAAAAAGTCAGCTTGTTGATAACGCTTGTCCTGGATCCGCCCACCTGCCATTGGTTGAGGGGGTTGAGCGAATCGCGATTGCAATGAATGGCAGTCTGTTCGCTTTGCGAGAAAGCGGTTTGGCCATTGGGAGATTTAACATCCCAGAACAGGACGCATTCAACACCGGTGTCGGCGGCATAAAACGCTATTTGAGACTCCCTGCCGGAGCTGGAAATGAAAGCATACTTGACCGCAAGCGTCACCATTCCGGTGGAGATTAGGAGAATGGCTCCGGTAACCACAACGGAAACCAGTAGAGTAAAACCGCCGATTTTGCTGTTTCTTCTATCCATATCTTTACCAATTAAAAAGATTTTCACGGGCTGTAAACTGTCTTTCAATAATACCCTTTGACCACCTCATGGTGACGGTAATGGATATTTCTCCCGGTTCGATTCTCCTCAAGCTAATCTCCCGGCGATATACTGTTTCTCTCCAGCCCGAGTTGTATCCGTAAAAACCGGTAGTCGCATTATACCGAATGAGCGGACATCCGGAGACCGGGCAGCGAACCGGACTGACACTTTCAATAGGGCTGACGGTGCATTTTTCCCCAAAATAACATGGGTCTGAAGGATTCTCAGCAATGCCTTGCAACCAGGGCAGTTTTTTAAGCCGATTTTCATCGCGCAGATTGCGGATTTGCTCAAAACCTTCCTGGGCAAAATAAAAAGCCAGGACCTGATCCTTACTCAGAATGTAAGAAGAAATGCCGGCCTGGGCCGCAGTCATGGCGCCCATAATGGCCACGGTCAGAATGGATACAGCAACTAGTGTTTCAATAATAGTAAAACCTTTCTTGCTGGCATTCCCCCGGAGCTTAAGCATGTTTTTTGTCATTTTATTCTTCCAGGGTTCTTTGAGAAACCAGGGTCTGCAAAACAAAGTCTGACCGGTCATCTCCACTACCGGCGTGACCCTTAACCTTAATAATCACCTTCGGCTGCAGGGTGTTGTCGGTACCCGCCCCTAGGGTGTAAAAGATCAGATCATCAATGAAAACTTCGGGTGAAGTTAGCACGATATAGTTGCCGCCGGCGACTTTCCTTTCGATGGCGGTACCGTTCAATCGGTAAATATATTGCTCATTTTCGCTCGAAATAAATCCGATAAGCGATCCTCCACTGGCACAATTTTGAGGGATCTCGATGCTGCCGCTGCCGCAGTGGTAATTTCTGCCGTAGCGCATTTCTTTGGACATACTCTCGAGCACCAGATTAAGATTGGTCATTACCGATCGCTGCGAGCGTGATTTTCTGTTGGCATCAAAGATGCCCAGAATGGAGCCCATGCTCACCGTCATAATCACAGTAAAAATTGACAGAGCGGTCATAAGCTCAATTAAAGTAAAACCGGATTCTAAGTTTCTTTTTTTCATTTTACTGTACGGAAACCTGCCCGTTTTCATAAACGGAAACCGATCGAATCAGGCCGCCCGGGCTTTGAAATTTTATTTTGACTCCTACTTTGTTAGAGGCATTCAAAACCTCCCCTCCTTGAGAATAAAATGTGATGACCGCTTCCGGATCCGGCCTAAGGAAAAGAATGTCGGCTCGTCGTGCCGATTCACACTGATCGCCCCCCGCGCTAGTGATAATGCAAATACCGCTTACGTAATTACCCCGGCCGATTTCGGTTTTCTCAAGGCACTCTGACAAACCGCCGGTCAAGCAACTCCAGTCGCCGTCATAGGCTCTGTTATTATTGCGATCAGCAAAAAAAAGATAGGAGGTGGGAGAACCACTGCCCAACAGGCTAACCGAGAGGCCGTAAGAAGCTGAAAAGTCCGCAGAACCGGGAGTGAGCTCTCGGACCGCAATACCATAGGCCTGAGCCTGAACAATGGTTGAACCCACCTGGTCGGCCAGGTTGGTCAACGAGGCGCTTTCTACATAGGTGGACTGATTGAGCGTCACCACAGTGAGAATGGTGACGATAATACCCATCGTCACCAAAAGCTCGATTAAACTAAAGCCTAAATTTTTTCTTTTATGAAGGCAGGACATGAAGTAAGTCTAATCCCAGAATAGCCGCCAACCATGCACCTAGAACAATAAAGGGCGCAAACGGAATCTCACTTTTCATTGTAAACTTTTCAACACCCCTTAACAAAGGATAAACTCTATTAATCACTAGCATAGAGGACCCATAGAGCGCGCCGATCCAGAAAGCGACAATTACCGCTGAAAAGCCTTCTGCGGCACCGAGTAGCACTCCGACCGAAAAAGAAAGTTTGGCATCCCCAAGCCCCATGGCCTGGCCGCGGGAGAGCGCCCAGACCAAAAAAAACAATAGAGCCAGGATCGGCCCCGAAAGCCAATCCAGAAGGGAATAGTCACTGAGAAAAATAGGTTTGACCGCCGCCAAAAGAACGGCAAGGTAGGACAAAGAGTCGGGAATGACCTTGTGCCTGATGTCATAAATGGCTATCACCGTGTACAGAGAAAATACTAGAGCGGAGATAACAAAAACGGGTGATAAACCGTAGGCGGCCGCAAAAGATACAAAGAGAACGGCAGTCCAGGCTTCAACCAAGGGATACTGAAAGGAAACTCTCGCTCGGCAATTGCGACAACGACCGCCCTGAAAAATAAAAGAGACAAGCGGGATGAGCTCGCTAGGCGAGAGCGCGCGATTGCAGGCCTGGCAGCGCGAACGTCCAGAAAGAGAGAGGCCGCTGTGGTAACGCAAACCTAAGACATTCAGAAAACTGCCAATGATGAGACCGAAAGCAGCCGTTAAAACCATTTCCATTCGGTCATTATAACAAAAGAAAGCCGCAATAAACGCAGCTTTCTTTTGAACCGAGAAATTTTTTAGGGGCAGACGGTGGCTGCGCCCAGAGCCGAAGTGGTTAGCTTGGATTTACCCAGACTGTCTACGCACCAGTACTGATTAGCGGTTGAGAGATTGGCCTGAACGGCGTAGGCGGAAGCTGCGGAGTTGCAGACAAGAGTGGTCCCGCCAGGATAGTTTGAAGAACTGGTTAATTGGGACATACCTGAGGCAGAGTCATTAAACATGCCAGTGCCGCAGGAACTTGAAGCTCCGTAACTACCGTTCGTGTCGTAATAGATTTCGGCAGAAGCCCGCAAGCCGGAGAGCTGGGACTTGACCTTGGCGTCATTACCCTTGCCTCGGGCCGAGTTCAGAGAAGCTAGAACCACCGAGGAGAGAATACCGATGATGGCAACGACAACCAAAAGCTCGATGAGGGTAAAGCCCTTCTCCCCGCTTTTCGGATGACTAATCATTTTTTTCAGATTCATTGACTAAGCACTTTATAAATCACCATTTTCAGTGAATGAGATAATTATAACCCAGAAGACCCGGTCGCCCAAGTCAATGTGGATAACTTCAGCTTATAGTCCGGCGGAGCTGGCTATGTTATAGATCGGGATAAGAACGGAGGTCAAAAGAACACTGACGCCTAAGCCCAAAAATACAATCATCACCGGCTCAATGAGAGAGACCATGGTGTCGACGGCATTGACCACTTCCCTTTGATAAAAGAGGGCCATGGTTTTAAAGATCCTACCAAGCTCCCCCGTTTCCTCCCCCACCCTCACCATCTGCACAAGCATTCCGGGAATCTCCTGGGGGTAGGAAGAAAAAGACTGGGATAGAGATTTTCCACCCTTAACATCGGCCAAAGTTTCTTTCAAAACATCGCGATAGACTTTGTTCTCTACAATTTCAGTGGTGACCTCTATGGCTTTGACCATCGCAATACCCGAAAGAATCATGGTATTCATGTTGTCTGTGATGATGGAGAGATAAAGCTTCCGGTAAAGATTGCCGAAATATGGCAGAGAAAGCTTCAGGTCAGACCAGGCCGAGGCACCCGCTTCTGTGCGAATGTAGCGCACAATCAGATAAACCGCGACCAGGATTAAACCCAGAAGAATAAAACCGTAGTTGATCAAAAAATCACTAATGCCGAAAACGATCTTAGTATACAGAGGAACCTCCTGGCCGCTCTCTTTAATGATGAGACCGATCTTGGGGATGATGACGGTAAACATGAGGACCATCACGGCCATAAAAACCGTAATAACGAAAGCAGGATAAATCAGCGCATTCTTGACCTTGGAGATGACTTCATAATTACGATCCAGGTGTTCGGCCAGGTAATTGAAAGTTTCATTGAGTTTGCCTGTTTCCTCACCCGACTTGACCATATTGACGTAGAAATTGGAGAAAATGGCCGGATGTTTGTAGAGCGCGTTTGAAATGGTGGCGCCGCCTTGAATATCTGAAACGATCTGATCCAGACTCTTTCTTAGGACCGGATTCTCGATTTCTGCTGAAAGAAGGGAAAAAACTTTTATGGGTGAAACTTGGGCCTCAAAAAGTACGGCTACCTGCTTTGAAAGAATTACAATATCTTTGTTGGAGACTCCCGTTCCGAAAGAAAATTTGGACAGCCAGGAATCTTTTTCTGCCGAAACAATATTGACGACCATGAGATTTCGTTTCTGCAAGGAACCAATGGCGACATCCATCGAAAAAGCATCGATGATGCCAGAAACATCTTTCCCGGAACTGTCCAGCGCCTGATAGTTGTAGAGCATCGTTGATCTTTTTAAAGCATCCTTTCCAGAAGCTTTGGATTACTTGAATAAAGAAAGGCGTTCTCGACAGTGATCTCTCCACGGCGGACAAGATCTGAAAGAGAGCGGTTAAGGTCAATCATTCCTTCCTGGGAGCTGGTTTCGATGACGGAATTGACTTCGTGCGTGCGTTTTTCTCTTATTAGATTGGAAATGGCGGAATTGTTGATGAGAAGTTCATAAGCCGGAATCAAACCGCCTGAAATGCGGGACACGAGACGCTGGGAGAAGATACCCAGGAGGGAGCTTGAGAGCTGCAGTCGGATCTGATCCTGTTGCCCGGCCGGAAACGAATCTATGATCCGGTCGATGGTTTGATTGGCTGTATTGGTATGCAGAGTGGAGAGCACCAGGTGCCCGGTCTCAGCGGCGCTTACTGCCACTGAGATAGTCTCAAGATCCCTCATTTCCCCGATCATCACCACGTCCGCATCCTGGCGGAAAATTCCCTTGAGAGCCGTGTGGAAATCTGGGGTATCGAGCTTGACCTCTCTTTGATCAATCAATGATTTTTTGGGTTTAAAAATAAACTCAATCGGATCTTCAATGGTGATAACGTGTTCAAGGCGCTCGTTGTTAATAGCCTCGATCATGCTCGCAAGCGTTGTGGATTTGCCGGCGCCTATTGGTCCGACCACTAGAAAGAAACCCTGCTGCTTCTTGGCAAATACCTCAAGGATGGGCGGCAGACCGAGTTCTTCAAAAGTTTTGGTCTCCCTGGGAATCAGCCTCAGAGCGAGGCAAATTCGACCGAGAGAAGTGTATGCGCTGCAGCGAAAGCGCTTACCCTCGCCAGCTTCCCAGGCAAAGTTAGTTTCTTTAGTTTCCTCCAGCTCCTTTTTTTTAGACGGAGAAAGCAGAAGATTCATAAGATTTTCCAGATCGGCTTTGGCCAGAGGCGACATCTTTGCAAGCGGAATGAGAAAACCATTAACCCGAATGATAGGCATCTTGCCTTCGGCCAAATGAAGGTCGGAAGCATTTTCCTTAACCATGATGTCGACGAGTTCTTGGAGCATTTTTTCTGGTTGATTCATGGCTTTGATTATAACCCTACATACGAAACATCTTCAATGAATTGTGAAAAAATATCCGGGCGTTTTTTATAAAACGACTTAGAAAGTATTAACCTCCTCAAACGGAATAATCTTCTGAAAAGCCTTGATGATCGCATCTTCTTTCATTGTGAGCATGCCTTTAGCTCTAACCACTTTGTATAGCTCTGGCTCGGTTGCGGAGCGTAGAACGGCCGATTCGACTTCTTTGTCCATCGAGAAAACTTCCGCCACAGCCGTGCGTCCCATCACGCCGGTAGGATACTCTTTGGTCGGCTCCAGATCATAAACTTCCGAGCCGAAATTAATCTTCTGCTTGTAGGCTTCCGGCAGATCTTCAAACTGCTTATCAATCATCATTTTGAGCGAATCAGCCACCGACCTGGGCTTGCCGCTGCCGGGAGCGAGCTTCCTTGCCAGACGTTGTGCCATCGCCAAGCGCAAGGTCGGCGCAATGAGATACGGATCAACACCCATATCAATAAGACGAGGTATGACACCCAAAGCACTGTTGGTATGAATTGTTGAAAAAACCAGGTGTCCCGTTAGCGCGGCTTGAATCGCCAGTTGTGCCGTCTCTTTGTCGCGAATTTCGCCCACCATAATAATATCCGGATCCTGGCGCAGAGTGGTGCGCAGACCGGTGGCAAAGGTGTAACCAATCTCCGGATAAATTTGAGATTGAGAAATGCCGTCAATCGAGTATTCAACAGGATCTTCCAGGGAAAGAATATTCTGGTGTTCTTTGTCGAGCTCGTTCAACATGGCGTAGAGCGTCGTTGATTTACCCGAACCTGTCGGACCGGAAATAAGGATCAGGCCGTAGGGACTTTTGATGGCTTCCCTCACGATTTTCAGGCTGTCTGCCGAGAAACCCATCGTATCGAGCGAGCGCAAGCCACTCGACTGGTCTAGTATGCGCATCACCACTTTCTCACCGTAATAAGATGGAAAAGTGGAAACACGAAAATCAACTTTGCGGTCGTCCAGGTTTGCGGAAAAACGACCGTCCTGCGGTTTTCTTTTCTCATCGAGTCTCATGTTCGAGAGAATTTTGATGCGGGCCACCACCGCCGCGTGAACCTTCAAAGGCAGAACCAGAGAGGTGTTGAGCACTCCGTCAATGCGAAAGCGGACACGCAAATTATCATGATGCGGTTCGATATGAATATCGGAAGCGTTTCCATCAGAGGCATAATTGAGTATAGTGGCGACTATCTTGGTCACCGGAGCATCTTCGACTATCTCCGGAGCGGCTTGAGCCATCTTTTGCCCCTTCTCCTCTTGGCTCGAAAGGTCCATTGAGAGTTCGGTATCAAGCTCATTGAGAGCCTTGGTCACCTCACCCGAAAGTCCTTCGTATTTATCCAGAGCGTATTTAAAATCTTCCTCGGTGATCAAGAAGAGCTTGTATGGCATACCCGCCTTGGCTGAAATAAAATTGAGGGCGTCCCGAGCCTCGAGATCATTGGGATCCACCGCTCCGATCTCAAGAACACCTTCTTTGACACTCAGGGGCACGATGCGGTAATGCACCGCTGAATCCTGCGGGATATATTCGAGAACTTTGCCGGGAATACTTAGATCTTTGAGACTTCTCATCGGCACCCCGGCCGCTTCTTCATTTTTGCGTGGCATTGCCATCATGATTACCGACCCAGGGCTTCAAAGGGATTAATGCGCCCTAGTGGCTCTTCGGGAATGGGCGAACTGAAGTCGGTCAGGAAAAGATACTCCGGTGCCGAGAAAACGGCAGTCGATAAGTTGGCTCTGGTCAGCTGCTGCGAGAGCGAGATCAGATCCGCTCCGACCGAATTTGATTCTGCCGGTGGTTCTACTTGAGCTTGAGTAAAGTAGCCGAAAAAAAGAAAGGTTACAGCGACAATCATCAAACCGGCGGTCAATCCCTTGTTCCTTAAAATTAATTCCATAGACATTTATTTGAGCCAATAAGTCTCTATCGTGAGCTGATGCTCGTAGATTCCGGCATCGTTGGTCTTAAAACTCACTCCCGCGACATTCATTATTCTAAGGCTTTTTTCGACGTCAGAAATGAACTTCATAAAATTTGAGTAATTGGAAATAAGACTAAAGCTGACTGTGGCCGTATCATAGGGTCGGCCGTTTTCCGGCAAAGCGATCAGTGCGCCATCTTCAGCCGAGCGGTTAACCTGAACTCCGGTCACCGAAATGCCGTACCTGGAAGCAATGGTGTCGAGTTCACGCGCAATGCCTACCGCATCAACACTGTCAGGCAAGATTCTCTCAAGGCGATCCTTTTCAATTTGCGGAATATTTTGGTAAGTGCCCATGAGTTCGTCTATTTTCTGCTTGATTATAAGGATATTATCCACTACCACTTCATATTCGGAAGCCAGAGCCATCTTCTGCTGAAGCGAGGTGTATTGAGGTAGCACAAAAGTATAGAAAATACCGATTGAAACCAAGATTAAAATAAGGGGTCTGTAAGATTGGTTCATTTTAATTGTTTCTGGTTGAAGTGGCGGCGTTGCGGCTGGGCGCCGTAGTCGTGGCCAAAGGATTAAAGGCTTCAAGGACTGCATTATTTATGTCCACCGGAGTCGGAATTCCTGCGCCTGTCTTCTCGATCTGTTTTAGGTATGAAATCAGGTTCGGTTCCAGTTCGACGGCCAGTGTAAACCCGACATTACCAGAATCATCGAGCTTTATATCAAAAAAAAGCGGATTCTTAATGCTTTCGTTTTTAGTAATGGCACCCGAAGCCAAGGCCAGAGCACCATAACTTCTGGCTTCACCTTTCAAAACAAGGCGATAACCTTCGCTAGTCTCAGAATAATTAAACTCGGAATATCTGACCGACCTGGGGGTGACGCTCTCCAGAAAACGAAAGGCTGGGGAAATTACCTGATGACTATTCAACAGAGACCTGGTCGAGGTGATGCGATGATCAAGGTCGAGCAGTTCACCGACGGACTCGGCTGAAAAATTCGTCCGGGACTCTTCGATAAGCTGCCCCATGCGCTCAATGGAAAAATCGATGTAGTATTGGTAACCGTAAACTCCAACTGCAGCCAAAAGAGTCAAGACAAAAATCACGGTGCCTATAAAAGAGAGCAGGCTGGACGGCTGCCGCCTCGGCATGACAGAAGCAGCTGCGCCTGGCTCAGGCACAAAAGCCGCTGGGCCTTTGGGAATAAATGATGATTGAAACTTAGGTGGCATTCTTTTAGATAAATTTCCTCATGTTCGCTAAAGCGAGCGCATCCGCTCTGGGTAAAACCCTCGGGCGCTTCCCCGCCGGTCAACTCGCACACTCACGAGCAAGGCATGACTGATATTGATTATAAATCACATTCCAAAGTTATCGAATAGGAAGATGTTCATAACTCCCGCATCCGGTGACCGAGTGATGAAAAGCGCCCGCGTCTTCCCAAATGAGACAGCGGGCACTTTGGCGGAAGAAGCGAAGACGGCTTAGGCAAGATTGAGACCTCCGATCTTGATCTGTCGAATTTTTTCCTCCAGTTGATTAAGTTTCTCTTCCTGAAGGTCATGTGCCTCTCCGGCTACGCTGTGCCTGAGCTCCAACCACTCTCCGGGACCAAGAAAACTCGGTGCGCCCCGGACGATACGCCTGCCCTCGATGAGCAGCAGATTTATAGTGGCTCTGGTGTTGATGTGAACGTTCAATTCCACCACCTCCTC